>Ga0181858_1000104_pt1 | contig 32069 bp, 22 predicted proteins | sample NewIslPassag4_SG_FD_130749 | JGI IMG/M metagenome (GOLD analysis project Ga0181858, IMG submission 130749) | Feedstock adapted compost microbial communities from Newby Island compost facility, Milpitas, CA, USA - Passage 4_SG | ecosystem: Engineered > Solid waste > Feedstock > Composting ...
ATGGCGACTTTCCGAGGTCAACGCCTGGGACCAAGCGACGTTCACCGAGCGGCTCGGGGGGCTTTTCGAGGGCTCCCCGTCGGTCCGCGCCCCTCCCTCGCGGCCGCCCCCCCGCGCCGCGCCGCCAGGCCCCTGACGCAGACCCCCCCGCGTGGGGAGGGGGCGAGCCCCCCGGGGGGCGGCGGCGACCCACGGGGAGCCCTCAAAAAGCCACCCGAGCCGCTCGGTGAACGTCGCTTGGTCCCAGGCGTTGACCTCGGAAAGTCGCCATCGCTGCGCCATGCCGTCGCCTCGCGCGTTCATCCCTCGTCATACCCGCCACAGCGGTCCGTTTGGTCGCGAGTCATCATACACCGGCTATTCCGGCGCAAGACTTCCGCTGTATCGCGCGCACTGCATCGGCCTAGTCCGGTTGTCATTTGCGCATGGCCCGTTCTTCCCCCCACTGTTTCCGCCTTTCTACACCTATGCGGGATTGCCAGGGGTCTGGATTATGTACCACGGGTGATACGGTCACCATCGCTCTCATTGTCAGCTGGAGGTCCGCGCGATGATGCCGCAGATCGGGAAAGTACAAGCGGCATCCGCCAGGCAAGGGCGCGCTCAACAGCCGGCCGCCATCCAAACGGACGGTCGCTCGGCGCAGGCGATCGTCGAGTTTGCCCTGGTCAGCTTGGCGTTCTTCTTGATCGTCTTCGGCACGATCGACTTCGGCCGCGCCATCTTCATGTACTCAGAGCTCCACAACGCCGTCCGCGAGGGCGCTCGCGTCGGCAAGGTTGACCCGACCGACGCCTCGGCGATTCGGGCCGCGGTTCAAGACCATGCGAAGGGCCTTGGCCTTACGTCCGACTCGATCCAGATCTCGTGCGACGGCGGCTGCTCGGCCTCCAGCGAATCGGTCACGGTCACCGCAACGGTCGGATTCCGGGCGATCACGCAGGAGCTGCTCGGGATCGGGCCGATCACGCTACGAGCTTCCGCCAAAGTCACGGTGGAGTAGCGCGATGCATGCGGCCCGGCTTCTTCCCGTCGCGCGCCCGTCCGGTGGCCGCTCGGAGCGTGGCCAGAGCCTCGTCGAGCTGGCAATCGGTCTGCCGATCCTCCTCTTGCTGCTGCTCGGGACGCTCGATCTCGGCCGCGTCTTCTTCGAATACATCGAGCTGCGCAACGCGGTGCGGGAAGGCGCGAGCTACGGAGCGCGCAACCCGAACGACGAGAGCGGCATCCGCGCCCGGGTGCTGCAGCACGGCGATTCGATCGCTTCCGGCACCACGGTGACGATCACCTGCGCGGGCAACTGCTCGACGGCAGGCAGCGAAGGCTCGATCACCGTGACCGGCACCCGGACCTTCAAGCCGATCGCCTCCAGCTTCCTCGCGATGTTTGGCCTTGGCTCGATTCCGATCAGTGTCAGCGCGACGGCGAAGGTGCTGTCGTGACCATTCCAGGCTCGTGAGGGTGCCACCGATGCTCACCCCAATTCCCCCAGCTGAGAACCGCGCTTCGCGGGGCCAAATCCTGATCATGTTCGCGCTGTTCGCGACGGCGATGTTCGGCGTGCTCGGTCTGGCGATCGATCTCGGCATCGCCTTCGCCGAGCGCCGGACCATGCAGAACGCGGCCGATCTCGGCGCGATTGCCGGGGCGCGCGCCATCACCCGTCACAGCGCATCGCTTCCCCTCTCGGCGTGGCCGGATGTGCAGAAGGTGGTCAGCGAGAACCGCATGCAGAGCGTCCCGACGATCACCGAGTGCAGCTACCTCAACGACGCTGGGGCGGCTCTCGGTCCCTGCACGGCCACCGTCCCCGCCGCGGCGACGGGCGTCCGCGTCCGCGTTACTGAGTCGCATTCGACCTTCTTCATGCGCGTCGTGCCCGGCGCTCCGAATTCGGTCAGCACCTCCGCCACTGCCGCCGCGTTTGTCCAGCGGCTCCGCAATCCGGGGGGAGACGGTCCCTTCATTGTCTGCGCCTCGGCCAAGGTTCAGCACGGAAGCAACTCGTTCAAGATCTTGAACGAGGACGGCAGCGTGAATCCCGCGGCCTACGGCAAGACCTTCCAGGTTCACGGCCCGCAGATCAACAGGTGCGGACTCCACGACAGCAGTTGGAAAGGTCTGGCGGCTCAGGGGGCGAACTCGAACAAGTCAATCAACGAGTGGTGGGTCGGCGACACCGGCACCCAAGCTGGCCCGACACGGGAGAATGTCCGAGGCGTCGAAGGCTGCGCGCAGTACACTCAGCCGCCTTACAACTGCGTGATGTTCCTACCGGTCGCGCAAGAGCTGCCTGAGGGGACCAAGAAAGAGGGGAGCGATCCGATGCTCTACGTCGTCAAGATTCTCCCCTTCCGCGTGACGTCGTGCGGCGCCAACTGTCACCAGGGAGAGCTGCTCGAGAACTACATCGTCTCCGGGCCGAGCGAATCCGGCTGGTGCCGAGAGTGCGGCGACATCGCCGTGATCAAGCTCCGGCAGTAAACGAGATACCCGAGCTCTCGTCAGACGAGCCAGCCACGCTCTTCGGCGAAGGCGGCGAGCGCCCGCTCCTGTCGAGGGTTCTCCACCGCGCCGGGGCAAGCTTGCCGCACTGCCGCGAGCGCCTCTAACGGGCTCTGCCCCTCGCGGATCAGATACGCGGCCAGCACCGTTCCAGTCCGCCCCTGCCCCATCAGGCAGTGGACGGCGACTGGCCGCCCATACGCGCGATGATCGTCAATGAACGCCAATGCCTGACGAAGCTGCCCGACGGCCGGCGGCGCCATGTCGGGGACGGGCAGGTGGAGCGCGTCGAGACCGTGCTGGACGAGGAGGTCGTCCGCGAGCGGCCACTCGGTGAGCGACAGGAGCGCTTCTACGCCCTGCTCCCGGAGATAGGCCAGATCGCGCGCGACGGCCTCCGGCGGCCCGAGTGAGCGACCGACGCGGCCCGGCAGCTCGCATCCGGCCAGCACGCCGGGAATCAACCAATAGAATCGCTTCATCCTTAGACCTCTCCGCGATCCTGTACCGAATCGCCTCGACACTCTACCGCTTCGCGCGCGGCTGCACCTCGCCCATCTGGGGAGGATTCCACCTGCCCATTCAGGGATGCCGCGAAGGCGGCGCCTCGCTTGTTCCTCCTATCCGGACGTGCGGCGGGGCAAGCGCAACGTGATGGCCGGGCTGGCGCAAACCTACTTGGCGAGGCCCGCACTTCAGCAGACTCGCTGTCGCCCACGACAACATCAAGTGCAGCAAATGGCAAGCCAGGAAAACAACGGCGCCGCCGGGTCACCGCGATGTCGCGGCCCGGCGGCGCCGGAAGCTGCGCTATTGGACGCGCTTAGGGGAGATAGGCGAGCGGATCGACGGTCGAGCCGTTCGCCTTGATGATGAAGTGGACGTGCGGTCCGGTCGACCACCCGGTGCTGCCTATCGGCCCGATGACATCACCCTGATTGACCCGCTGCCCCACGGCGACGTACGGCTGCTCCGCCATGTGGCCGTAGACGGTCGAGTAGCCGTTCTGGTGATCGATCTCGACGTAGTAGCCAAGACCGCAGTCGCACCACCCGGCGGCCACAACAACGCCGCCATCGGAAGCGATGATCGGGGTGTAGGCCGGCGCGGCGAGATCGATGCCGTTGTGGAAGTTGCAGCCAATCCGCGCGTCATACGGCTCGATCGCGAGCCCGGTGCAACCGTAGGCCTGGGTGAACGTCCAGCTGCCGCCGACGGGATAGATGAACGTGCCGGTCGGGCCAGACAGTGGCGGCGGTGGCGCGGGCGGATCGGACGCGCCGAGGAGATCACCGAGCGCGTAGCCCCGCACGTTCCCGTCGTCCACCTTGTACCAGGCATCACCGTTGTCGTCGAAGACGGCCGACCCGACGATCCGGACAATCGACCCCGGCGAGATCACACCGAGAATCTCGGAGCCGACCCAGCCACGGCGGCGGATGTTGACGCCATCGTTGTCCAGCGGCGTGGCATAGTCGCCGATCGCGAACTTGATCTCGTCGAGCACGGGTTCGTCGTCCGGCGGCGCGGGCTCCGAGGCAACCGCCAGGTAGCCAGCGAAGACGTAGCCGGTCACGTCCCCATCGGTGATGAGATACCAACCGTTCCCATCATCGTCGTACTCAGGCCCCTCCAGGACCTGCACGACATCGCCTTCGCCCAAGAAGCCGATCCGCTCGAAGTCCTGGCCGGCGCCAGCCCGAATGTTGAGTCCGGTGCCGTCGTCGGTCACGACGGCCACGTAGTCGCCCGCGGAGAACCAGGGGGTCTCAGCGGATCGGCTCGAGCTCCGGCTTCCGGACGAATCGGCGCTCGTCAGGTAGAGACCGGCGATCCAGCCCTCCACACCGTTTACACGGACAGGCCACCAGCGAATGTCGTCCATGACGACGGTATCGGCGACGTCGATTCGGAGCTCGACGATCGTCCCGTCCGGCAAGGCGTCGATGACCTCTCCCGCGACGCCCGGCTCGGCGCGCAGGTTCACGCCGTCCTCGCTGTGGGCGACCATCGCGGTCAGCCCGCTCAGCTGCTCGACGCTATTGACTGTGACCTCGAATTCTGCCGCTGCTTCGGGTTGCGGCCAGACGCTCATGGACATCGCGAGCGCCAGGACCAGCCCGACGGTGAAAGCGCGTGCCCGGCCCCCTCGTGCCGAGCGACGTGCGACCGCGTAGCGCACTCTCCCCTTCCCTCCTGACGCTGTCTCCCCCACGGGTTCCCCATTCGCCGCCGCCAGCACCCAGCGACGAATAGGCGAGTGTCATTCAGACGTCTACGAATTCGGCCCGGCTGGCCTCGCCACCTCGCCCGCTCACCGTCACGGCAGATGCCGACCGTACGTGCCGTTCGGACGTTTGAGCAACGGCGAAGCAATCAAGGAGGCAAAGATGAAGCAGCCGTGCCTCAGCACGTAAGGCCACCTTAGCAAACGGGGATTTGTGTCGCAATATGAACGTACGCTTTGTTCGTCCTACCGTTGGGGAATGAATGTCGTATGTAATGCGCGAAAAGGTGTGCGGCAGGTCCGCCGGTCGGCGCCATCACCGCCCCATTCAACTTGACGTAACGTGGTATAGTTGGAGTGTCTCCACCGGCGCCGCCGGGTGCGCCGGCTCGCCTCTCGAGACATCCTTCCAATGAAGAATTCCCTCCCTGTCGATGAGACAGGCATAGATCCCCAGTGGGCGGTCCCGGCCGCCCCTGCTCCCCATTTGTGTTGGGACAGGAATACCGAGGATGGCTACGACCGCCGTCGAGGTTCGGCATGGATGCCCGAACTACTCACAAACGGCCCCGGTTATGCGTTCTAGAGGATGGAACGGCGGTATCCCCCTTCCCTCCCGCCGTCTCCGACCCCCAAGGCCGAGCCGCCCGCCAGCCCGGGCGGCTCGCTGCCATTACGCTTCGCGCATCGTTGGAGATGGGGGGTCTAGAAGCTCTTCGAGCGGGACCGATTCGGATCGAACGCGTGGATTGCCGCCAATGCGCGGCGCGTGGCAACGACGTCCACCGTGCGATGAGGGTACCGGGGTCCGGAGCGGATGCGCCACGAAGCGCGGCGCTCGAGATCCTGTCGCGCGAGCTCTTCTCCCGTTTCCGCATCGACCAAGATGAGCTGCCCCGTGCCGCCCTCGCGCCGGAGCCGGCTGGCCCAGGGGTCCAGCGCCGATGGGTGCGCGGGCTCACCCTCGATTTCACCTAGCGGTCGCGTTTCATCGCCCAGCCGATGCTCGATGCGATACCGGCGACGAGTAGCCGGGGGTGACCAGTCCATAGCCGAGCCTCCTATTGCAAACCCGCTACCACCGATCGTACGAGGCGCGAATCCTGCTCCAAAGCAGCCTTTCGTCCTCGTTTCCGGTAGACGGCCGTCGCATGGCGATAGCCCGAACGGGGCCGCACTCCTTCATTACGCACAGGATGGGATGGTAGTCCCGGCGAGTCGGATGCGCGTCCACCAAATGGAGGACATCAGCAAGCGGCGCGGCCCAATGCAGGCCGCGCCGCTTGCCATAGATGAGTATTGGCAAGGGTTGTCAGGTGCTCTGCCGCCCGGCGAGGAGCAGAGCCGCACTATATTAGCTAGATCGTCACGCCGCACCCCTGTAGTCCAGTGAGATACCCCAGCATGAAGGCCGAGAGCCGGTCGTCGCCGGAGCCATGCTCGGAATCGCCGGACACCGCAGCGATGACGACCGCCTCGGTGATATCGCCAACTTCCAGCGAGCCACGCGTTGCGGCGTCTTGCGCGTACACACCCGCCAAGCAATCGGCTTGGAGCTCAGGTGATGAGACCACCCTGTCATAGCGAGTAACGATTCCCGACCTCGCGAGCTGCTGTTGCACGTGATGCCCCCACTCGTGGGCGAGGATCGTCACCCAGGCGAAATCGCCTATGGATGTGATCGTTGGCCCTTGCCACGCGAGATCGACGTAGATCGTTTCATTGAGTGGGCAGTAGGCGGCGGGTCCACCCCAGCTCGGACCACAGATCGAGTCTATGGCGGTGACATACGTGACCACCTCAGGCTCCACGTACATGAGTCCCGCCGCGGAGAAAACTGACGCCCAGAAGGCGCCGATATCGGCGATGGCGATGTCAACCAAGCCTCCCTGGGGGAGGGGGCTGACATAGCGCGCGATTTGCTCCTCTACGAACTCTCGGCTCCGTCCGAAGAACCAGCGCCAGGTACCGTAGCGATCCTGAACCAAACGGACGACATCCTGCAGAACGTTCCGTGCGCCGCCATCCCAGAACTCTTGCGTGAACGACACCTCGGCCGTGTAGGGATAGGTGACTCCCGTGACTGGCCATGTCCAGGCGACGAAGCGGACGCCGGTGATAACCGCCGGCGACGCCCCACGCGGGGCGAACTCGTTTTGGTACCAACCGACGACGGCGGCGCGGGGGATGATCGCGTGAGCGTCCGGGTGAATCAGGTCGTATAAGGCATTGAACTGACCATTGGCCTCCAGGACTGAGAGGTAGTAGGCCATCTGCATGGCCTCGACTGCATCGCGGCCCTGAAGATGCGCGGCAGCCTCGGCGCGGCCCGGCGCCTGGCCGAGCAGAAGGGCTGGCAGAGCCAGCACCGCAACGATCGTCAGCAATGCCGGGGCACGCACGGGTTCCTCCTTCCTTCCCGGCCAGCGCCAATCACCGTGTCACGATCCAGTAGAAGCTCTTGCCCCCGAATCCGCAACCACTGTCGTATTTGACGCGAATCCGAGCGCTGTCTGCCCTGACTTCGAGCACGACAGAGCCACGGGCGAGATCACCTGGACCGAGATCGCCAGAGCCGAGCGGCTGCACGCTGGGATTGAGGAAGGTGTCGTCGAATTTGTAGCCCCGATCGGGATCGCTCGCGCTGAAGCAGAGTTCATTGTACGACCGATCCTTCGTCTCGTGGACATTTCGGACAATTGCCTCAATCTCCAAGAAGATATAGCCCGGTTCAGGCGAGAGGAAATCGTAGGCCTCAACGAACTGCGCACTGACGAGCGTGATCTCACGGTCGTCCTTGGTCAGCGTTGAGCCAATCGGCGCTGGATTATCGGCAGTGCCGAGCTCGGGCGGCGGCGTGAGCTCGACATGCGGTCCGCCACACGCCCCCCACAAACCGACCTGCTCCGCCTTGGCAAGCTCTTCCGCCCGCTTCAAGCGGTCGCCATACCGCGACGTGTCGTCCTTTGCCTTGAAGGAGGCGTAGCCTTCCCGGATCAAGCGCTCGTTGAGGAGATACGGCTCACCATCATCCGGCGCAACCCAGACATAGCGGAGCAGGCGATCCTTACGGTCACGGTCTTTCGACTCCTTTTCGAGGTAGACCACCGTTTTCTTTGGGAGAAGCTGCCGGATGCGAGAGGACGCCTCAGCCGCGAAGCACTCACCGAGATCGTCATCCTTGGCCGGCTCCGGCGCGTCCGCTCCCAGGAGGTTCAGTTCCTCCGTCTTGTCGCCAATCCGGACCGTAAACTTGTCACCGTCGACGTACCCCCAGACTTGAGCCGGTTCGGCCCCCTCGGGCACGTCGGCCGGTAGGTCTTGCGCGGAGGTGGCTGGGGCGGCAACCGCCGCCCCGCCACTCAGCACCAGGAGGAATAGGAGAATGCGCAGCATCGTTGGCTCCTCTCTGGCGCCTTAGCCGAGCTCGACCAGATCCGCCGCCACGAGCGGCTGCGTCACCTCACCGCCCAAGGTGTTCGTGAATGACTGCGTATCGATGGGCACGCCATAGACTGTCACGTAGGAATCCTCGTACATACCCGAGGTATCGCCGTTGTAGCCCACGAACACCACCTCGGTGGACCCGTCCGGCGCCACGACCGTCACTTGAATGGCAGAGTTGAAGGGCTGCGGATCACTGTCGCCCAGCGGAAAGTATTTGCCTGGCGACGCCACATGAATGGACAAGATCGTGCCGGAGAAGATGATCTTCTGGCCGTACATCGTCCACGGGCGGATCGCGAGATCACGCACATCAGCCAGGGGCTGATACTGGGAAAGGAGCTGATCGGCCGACAGGGTCGGCGTTGGCGTCGGCAGGAGTCGCTCATGCGGTCCGCCACACTCCGCCCACAGGCCACGCAACTCATCCTGCGCGCGCTGCTCGGCAGTCTGGAGGCGCTCCGCGTAGCGATCGTTCTCCTCATCATCGAGGTAGGCGGCAAAGCCGTCGCGGATCATCTTCTGATTGACAAGCGTCGGCTTCTTTCCCTCCTCAGCGGCTGGCAGCCAGACATAGCGCAGCAGGCGATTCTTATCGTCCTCATCGACAGCATCCGCCTCCAGATACACGACGCTGTCCACGGGGACGACCTTCCGCAGACGCTCCAGCGATTCTTGCGCGAAGCACTCGCCGGCCGGGCCCGCATTGGGATCCGGGGCATCCACCCCGATCAACACCACTGCCTTGCGCTTTCCGTCGAGCCGGACAACGAGCGTCCTCCCATCTCGATGCTCGATCACCGTGGCCGCGACGGCATCGGCCGGTATTCCCGGAGGATTCGAGGCAGCGTCCGATCCCGAACCCGAGTCAGATGGCTGCGCGGCAATCGGCCGCGCGGTCGCCAGCATCGTTATCAAGGTGAGGCCCACCACGAGCCAACGCACCCAAGAGCGCATTGTCGAATTCCCCTCCTAATCATTCCGACTGACACACGGCTAATCTCTCGATCACTGATCGTTTCCGCTCTTTCCCCTCCCTTCCGTGGCTCATGACCGATGGATCTCGATGATCTTCGCGGGGATGGACCATCCAGCGGAACCAGCTTCTCGCGGGACGCCCGTTTCCAAAATGGGACAAACGTCACTGTTTCCGGAGTTGATGGCTGATACCGTCACATTTCTCCACGAACCTCCGAGCCAACATCGTCTCCAGTAATCCCGTCACCACATCCTTCCGGGCACACGTCGCCATTTCCGACACGAGCCAGCCGCCGCATGGCGCCGGGCGCCCGCGCCGCCGAGCAACGGCGCGCCCTCCGCGACCGGAATGGCGCGATCCATCCAGAGTCGCGCTACCGGCATCGCGTTCGACCGATGCGCGGTAAAGACATCGCGGCGATCGCCAGAACTCGGTTAACCTGGAAAACCCCGCAATTCGGGGGACTGCTCAGAAGGCGCGTAAACCGGTATAATTTGGCGATGTCGGCGTGGCCGAGCAGACTGCGGACGCTGCCGAACCGCGACCGCGAGGCTCCGGCCGCGGTCATGTAGGTATTGGGATCGCGCCGGCGCTCCTCTGTCCGTCGGATCCCGCTTGCAAGCCATATAGGCCAGGAAAGGGACGCGAACCAGCGTGAAAGTCACCGTCGAGCGCCTCCCCGCTAGCCAAGTCCTCCTCGACATTGCCGCTGATGAGGACGAGTTCAACGAGGCTGTCGAGAAAGCGGCCCGCCGGCTCGCCCGCGAGGCGGTTATCCCCGGCTTCCGGAAAGGCAAGGTGCCCCGGCATATCCTCGAGCGGCTGGTCGGCCGGGAGGTCTTCGTCGAAGAGGCGAACAGGAGCCTGATGGACGACCTCTACCGGCGCGCCTTGCAGCAGGAAGAGCTCATCCCCGTTGGCGATCCGGACGTCGAGTTCGTCCAGGCCGAGCCGCTCGCCTTCAAGGTCACCGTGCCGGTCTATCCGGATGTCGACCCCGGCGCTTATCGGGACGTGCGCATCGAGCCGGTCGATGCCTCGATCGATGAGGCGAAGGTTGATGAGGTGATCGAGCGGCTGCGCGTCAGCCAAAGCCCGTGGGTCGATCCCGCTGAGCCGCGCACGCCGCGCGAGGGCGATCAGGTCACGGTCGATATCACGATCACCGAAGGGGAAGAGGAGTTCCAGCCGCCGCTGGAGAACGGCGTCTTCGTCCTGGGCGAGGATCAGCTGCTCGAAGAGCTGCGGACGGCTATCGAGGGCCTGAAGGTCGGCGAATCGACCTCCGTGGAGATCTCCTATCCAGAGGAAGGGGAGAACGCTCCGAACGATCGCCGTCGCGGCAAGACGCTGACCTACACGATCACGCTCAAAGAGCTGAAGGAACGTGACCTCCTTCCGCTCGATGATGACTTCGCGAAGACCTACGCCAACGCGGATTCCCTGGAGGCACTGCGCGAGCGGGTACGCGCCAACCTCCATGCCGAGCGGACGCGAGAGGCGCGCGCCGAGGCGATCAACCAGATCGTCGACAAGATGGTCGAGGGAGCGACAGTCGAGATTCCCCAGGCCATGATCGAAGACGCGCTGGACGAGGAGATCGAGCAGCTGCGGCAACGGCTCAGCTATCGCCGGATCTCGCTGGAGGCTTACCTGCGCTCCACGAACCAGACGGAGGCGGAGCTGAGAGATGAGCTCCGGGAGGGCGTCGAGCGCCGGCTGCGCACCACGCTCGTCCTGCGCGAGATCGCCGAGCGGGAAGGGATCGAGGTCGCTGAGTCCGATGTCGAGTCGGAGATTGATGAGCTCACCGCTGGCGCGGACGAGGCGCAGCGCGACCAGCTGCGCGCCCTCTACCGGGCGGATCGGCAGTTCCGTTCGGCAGTCCGCAACGAGCTCTTCGACCGGCGGCTGACGGATCGACTGATCGAGATCGCGACCGAGGGTCGCGGCCCCGTCGTCAACGGCTGGGAGCCGCCCGCGGAGACGGAGGAAGCGACCTCCGACGACGCGGACGCGGCGGAAGCGGCAGAGGCGTCGGCGGAGCAGCCCGCGGCGGCAGCGGCGACGGAGTCGGAGACGGCTTCCGAGTCTGCAACGGAAGAAGAGGAGGCCACGGCGACATCGTCGTAACTAAGGTCGGCCCGTTTCGGATCACGAGTGGGCCGGCGAGTGGTACGATTCATTCTGCCCGAGCCGAACGGCCACGGCGGTGGATCTAGAAACGAGGTCAACATCATATGGAGATCCCGAAGCTCGAGAACCTCATCCCCATGGTGGTGGAGAGCACCAACCGGGGGGAGCGCGCATTCGACATCTACTCTCGGCTCCTGAAGGACCGGATCATCTTTCTGGGTCACCCGATTGATGATCAGATTGCCAACCTGGTAATCGCGCAGCTGCTCTTCCTGGCGCACGAGGACCCGGAGCAGGACATCCGTCTGTATATCAATTCTCCGGGCGGAGTCGTCTATTCCGGGCTCGCGATTTATGATACGATGCAGATGATCAAGCCCGACGTGGCGACCTTCTGCATCGGGATGAGCGCGAGCATGGCGGCGGTCCTCTTGGCCGGCGGAGCGAAGGGCAAGCGATTTGCCCTGCCGAATGCCCGCGTCATGATCCACCAGGGATCGGCGGGATTCCGCGGTAACGTGCCGGATATCGAGGTCGCGGCCCGCGAGACGCTCAACTTGACGAAGAAGCTGACCGAGATTCTGGCTCTGCACACGGGGCAGCCAGTCGAGCGCGTCAGGCGCGACACCGAACGTGATTACTACATGACGGCGCAGGAGGCGCTCGAGTACGGCCTCATCGACGAGGTGCTTGAACCCGTTCACAAGGTTGGCGATGTCGTCACCTCGAACGGCGCCGACGTCGATGGCAAGGCGAAGGCGAGCCGCTAGCGGTTCGCTGGAAGCCAAGAGCCGGTAGCTGGCCGGCAGCGACGAGGGCACAGGTGAGCGCACTGCCATGACCCGCCCCATTCACCTGGCACAGTCCGACTGGCGATCGGCGACCGGCTCGCGGCTTCGACGGCTCCGAGGACGAGATGAGCAGTACGCGAGGTGGGCGGGTGCATTACCGGTGTTCCTTCTGCAATAAAGGGCAGGAAGAGGTTCGGCGCCTGATCGCCGGCCCCAATCAGGTCTATATCTGCGACGAGTGCGTTCAGCTCTGCCGGGAGATCATCGAGGAGGAGGAGCCACAGCCGCCTCGGACGCAGCCTGCCGTAACCCGGATCCCGACCCCACGCAAGCTCTACGAGCAGCTCAACCAGTACGTCATCGGCCAGGACCGGGCGAAGAAGATCCTCTCTGTCGCTGTCTACAACCACTACAAGCGGATCAACGCCGGTCTCGAGAGCGATGACGACGTCGAACTGCAGAAGAGCAACATTCTGCTCGTCGGTCCGACCGGGTGCGGCAAGACACTCCTGGCGCAGACGCTTGCCAAGATCCTCGACGTCCCCTTCTCCATCGCCGATGCGACCGCGCTGACGGAAGCCGGCTACGTCGGAGAGGACGTCGAGAATATCCTGCTCCGCCTGATCCAGGCCGCTGGCGATGTCCAGCGCGCCCAGACTGGCATTATCTACATCGATGAGATCGACAAGATCGCGCGCAAGGCGGACAACCCGTCGATTACGCGCGATGTCTCCGGCGAGGGCGTGCAGCAGGCGCTCCTGAAGATCATCGAAGGGACGATCGCGAACGTTCCGCCGCAGAGCGGGCGAAAGCATCCGCATCAGGAATACATTCAGATCGATACCCGGAACATCCTCTTCATCTGCGGCGGTGCGTTCGAGGGACTCGATCAGATCGTCGCCAAGCGGATCGGCAAGCAGCAGCTGATGGGCTTTGGCGAGCGCGAGCGGGAGGATCTGGAGAATCCGCTCCACCACCTCACGCACGACGATCTCCTCAAGTACGGCCTGATCCCCGAGTTCGTCGGCCGGCTGCCGGTCATGGTCGCGCTCGATCCGCTGTCGCGGGATGAGCTGATCCGGATCCTCGTCGAGCCGAAGAACGCGATCGTCAAGCAGTACCAGAAGTTCTTCGCGCTGGACAACGTCGAGCTGATCTTCACGCCGGAGGCGCTGGAGGCGACGGCTCGCCAGGCCGAAGAGCGCAAGACGGGCGCGCGCGGCCTGCGCAGCACCATCGAGGAAGTCCTGCTGGACGTCATGTACGAGATCCCCTCGATGGACAACGTCCGCAAGTGCATCGTCGACGAGAACGTCATCCTCCACCGCCGGCGACCGCTGCTCGTCACCGCCGGCGATCAGGACGTGCCCTACGCCGAGTCGGCATAGGGAGCGCCGAACGCAACGTCAAATCAGCGAGCAATTGGGAAGGCGACCGCGCCAACACTTGGCACCGGTCGCCTTCTCGCGTCTTTACGAATCTGCTGAGAACGGCAGGTAGCCGTGAACCGGTAGGTCACGGTTTCCGTGCTCACGACTCGTTGCGTTGTTCGTGGAACTCGGCAAGGTACCGATCGTGGTTCGCCGCCAGGTCTTCTGGAACGTCGAGCTCTTTGCCGATCATGCCGACGATGTCCCAGAGAGGATCGGCCTCAGAGGTCGGACGACCCGCCTTCAGCAGGTCGACTGGGCCGGGTTCGTCACGGACAGATTCCCCGTCGCCAACGCCCGATTGCTGCTCAGCGACAAGACGCATGAACCTCAGCACGGTGAGCGTTTGCTCATCGTCGAGCCCGGCAACGAGTTCGTAGATCGTCTACTCATGCGCTGTTTCCCGCGCATCCAGATTGGTTATCGCTCGCGCGAAGGCGGACCGCTTCGGTCATTCTTTCTTGGCCAGCTGATACCAGCCTCGCGTTCGATGCTCTCCTCATACACGCTTGCCCCAGCCGCGCGGCGGCCTCTGCCCGGCGGCTTCCGGCTGCTTCCTGCTCCGTGCTCTATACTGATGCGAAGGTCAGCAGCGAGGCGCGGCGCGCGAGACGGCATGTCCCTATCAGCAACGTCATCGTCAACCGAACGCTCGTCAACGCCATCAGCAGGCGATGCTGTCGCGCAGCCATCCCGCTCGCGCCCGGCTCCCAAGACATTTCGCATCCAACTCCAACGCGCGAACGGCAACCTCATCCACGTCACCGCGTCTGGCCCGGCCGGCGCCGCCAAGGCAGACGTCCAAGCGCCGTCCATTCCCGCCCTGCCCGACGATCCCGATGAACGCTGGCGCGCCGCCGTGCGGACCGGCGAGCACCTCTTCGCCGTCGCTTTCCCGCCGCCAGTTCTGAAGCTACTCGAGGAAAGCCGGTACCAGGTCGGCGACGATCCGCTGCCGGTCATACTCCTCGCCGGCGACGATCTCGGTGCCCTGCCGTGGGAGCTCCTCCGCGATCCGGAGAGCGAGCGGTTCCTTGCGCTGCATCCTCGGCACCCACTGTTTCGATCGGTGGGAGAAGTCGGCACGTCCGCCGACCGGGCTCCGCCGCCAGTGGGCAAGCTCCGCGTGCAGATCGTCACGCCAGCCGCCGACGAGACGACGATCGCCCTTGCCGCGAAGATCGGCGCACCTCCCCGTGTCGAGGTCTCCATAGCCGCTGAGATAGCCGAGCAGTCACCTGCCCCTCACGTCCTTCATCTCGTTCCCGGCGCCACGCTCCCAGCAGAAATGCCCGACATCCGGCTGGTCGTCTGCCCGGATGGCGTCTCACCTGCCGATTCCAACGGCTCGCGGCTGGCCGTGCTGACCGTCCCATCCTCCATGCCCACGGACCGGCAGGCGGACTTCTTCGCTCGCTGGTATGAGTCGCTGGCAAATGGTCTCTCACTCGAGCACTCGACGTTAGCAGCACGCCGCGCCCTCGCCACCGCCCACGGCGTCACCGACCTCGCCTGGGCGTCCCCTGTCCTCACCGCGCCCGATGCGGGCCAGGTGCTGGTGCGCCCATCGCGCAATCTGGGCCTGTCCGTGGACAGCGTCGGCAACGTGCTCAAGGAACGCGGCACCAGCTGGTTCAGCGACACCCTCTCCGGCATCGCCTCCTCGGTCGTCGTGTTTCTCGTCGGGCTGCTGCTCTACCGCGTCGGCTTCAGCTCGTCGCCAGAGTTCTCGCTGGACATCCTTTCCCCCTGGTCGCTCTACCAGAGCTTCAAGGGGCTCATCCTGGAGCTCTCCACCTATCAGGAGCATTTCCTCCTGATCGCCGCCGGCATTTTGCTGCTCTTGACTTTGGTGGTCGGATTCTTCTGGACGCGGACCCGTGAGATCCCGAAAGAGGAGCGGCGCGGCCTGATCTGGCACTTCGCAGATCCGTTCTCCAGCCTGCGCACCGTCGCCTTCGTCGGCGTTGCAGCGCTGGTGGTCGCCGGCGCCTTCGCCTACCAGCAGTATCTTTGGCAGGTTGCGTTGCCCATCCCGGACGATGCGATTGGCTTCGCCATCACCAAAGAGGCGGCAGCGGCGTCATTCAGCGAAGAGTTTGCCGACGCCCTCTACGCTCAGGGGCAGACGAAGCGCATCGTCGTGCGGGAGCTGCCGGTGCGCTTCGATGCGAGACACACGGACCAAGCCCGCGAGCTCGGCCGCCGCATCGGCGCGCGAGCGGTCATCATCTACCGGCAGGATGACCAAGGGGACGGCGCTCGCCAGTACGTGGCCTACGTCGTCTTCACCGATCCGAATGTCGGACTCACCGTCGGTAGCGCCGCGCCCTCGGCGCTCACTCAACCCGGCCAGCTCTCGACAACCTCGGCGCCGACCGTCCAGATCCGGGAAGGGCTCGAGATCCCCGCGCTGCGCACCGAGAACCTGACCGAGCTGGTCAACGCCGCCGCCGGAGTCGTCGCCTTGCACGAGAACCGAGCGCGAGAGGCGATCGCGCTCCTGGAGCAGGCGGTGCCGCGCGACACCGACGCGCCGAATACCGGGATCATCAACTTCTATCTCGGCGCCGCCTACTTTACGGCCGACGACATGGAGCGCACTGCCGAGGCGCTCGACCGTGCCGCGACCTTCTACGAGGGGCGGCAGCAGGCCGGCTGGGTGCTCGGCCCTCAGGACCTACTGATCCTCGCCAAGACGTATCTCCTTCGCAGCCGAGCGGACCAAGCCCTCACGAACGATCCGCAAAGCGCCATTCCTTGGCTGGAGAAAGCCGTCGCCCTGCGCGAGGCCACGGTCGCCCGCGCCGGGAATCTCGAGCGCCCAATCGAGGTTCACTCGACATTCGCCCGCGTCTTCGCCGAGTTGGCGAACCAGCACCGGCGTCTGAACCAGCCCGACGAGCAGACCTATTGGGAAGGGCGCGCCGATGACGAGCTGGCGATCATCCAGGAGGTGGCCGATCCCACGGACACGGCGACGGCTGTCCAGGAGGCTGGCGTTCGATTCTTCGCTGGCGACTGCGTCGGCGCTCTCCGAGCGGCGGATCGCGCACTCGCCATTGATCCCCAACACGTCGATGCGCTCACGAGCGCCGGGATCGTGGCGATGTTCCAAGGCCGGCCCGACGACGCCACCGAGCGCTGGGAAACGTCGCTCGCCGTTCGCCCGGATGACATCGTCGCCCTGCAGACGCTCGCCGCGATCGACGTGAGCCAGGCACTTGGCGGCGACCTCGGCAACTACGTCGACCTGGTGTACCTGGAACAGGCTGAAGAACATCTCCGCGCGATCCTCGACGTCGATCCCGTCAACCTTCAGGCGCAGGCGGATTTGGCCACGAACGCCTGGTTCCGCGCGCACGGCCAGCTTAGCGACCTCACTGCCCTTACCGCGGGCGACCTGTTCACCTATAGCAAGAGCCGGCGCCTGTGGCGGCAGGATCGCGACCGGCGCGACGCGGCCGTGGCGGCGTTGGGCGATGCGATCGAAGCGCGCCGGATGATCGCCGCCGAGCTACGGCGGGATGACCCAAGCGCCTGGGCCGCGCTTGCCCTCGCCTATAAGGAGCGAGCGAATCTCGTCTACACCTCGCTGAACGCGCTCTACGGCTTCCCGGTCGCGGACCCCAACGATCCACTGCTCCTCGCCGATGGCGAGCGCATCGTGGCCGACGCGGCGGCGGTGCGAGAATGGGCCGGCCGCGTCCTCGCCGATGGCTCCGGCGCCTCTCGACTGGATCGTCTCCACGCGCACGCCGCGCTCGTCGAGGCGCTGGAGTGGGAATGGAGCTGGCATTACTTCTTCGCTACGGACAAGAGTCGCGTCGAGGAGCTAGCCGACGAGTTCACGAGCGCGATCGACGCCGCGATCGCCGAGATCGAAGCCGAGGAGGTCACGACGCTCGATGAGATCGATCCGGCGCGCGCTATCTACTTCGTCGCGACGTTCGCCGCCATCATCAATAGCGACGAGCAGCGCGAGGCCGAGTACCGCCAGAAGATCAACGGCCTCACCGCCCGCGAGATGTCTCAGCGCACTCACACCGCCACGCTCGACGCCACCTACTGCCGGGAGGAGCGGTTCCGCCTCGAGGGAGACACCGAGCTGACCGAGAGCGATCTGCCGGGCGCCCGCGCGGCTTACGAGCACGCGCTCGCCGCGAATCCCGAGCACGTCCCAGCCCTGCGCGGCCTCGCCGACGTGCTCTTCCGCGAGGGAGACGCCGCCGGAGCACGCGAGCAGCTCAACCGCGCCACCGAGCTCGCGCCGCGCGATCCTCAGAGCTGGGCTCGGCTTGGGCTCACTCTCCTGGTAACCGGCGATGTGGCCGGCCGGGATGAGGCGTACGCCCGCTTCTTCGAGATCACCGCGTCCCTGCCGCCGCAGGAGCAGATGGCGCACATCCGCCTCGCGATCGGCGATCTCCAGGCGCTGCTCGATCGCTCGCCGCAGCGGGCCGAGGCTATCCGTGCGGCGCTGCCGGCGCTGGTCCGCGGGCTCGACGCGATGCCGGTCGAGACGCATCAGACGCTTCAATACCCGCTGCTCTACGAGCAGCTCGGCTCGCTGGCGCTCCTCGCCGATGATCCAGCCACGGCCGAAATCCTAGCTCGACGCGCGATTGAGCTGGATGCGCACCTGCCGACGGCACACACCGCGCTCATCCTCTCCGTCTTAGCGCAAGGACGAGACGCCTCCGCCGAGCTCGATGCCCTCTCCCGCGAGATAAACGACCCCTTCTGGCAGGCAGACGGTGGCGAGCCGAATCCCGCCACGGTCCTCTCCATGATCGAAGACGAGACCGAGCGCTACCTTCGCCAGTTCCCCGACCGGCGCGCCACGGTCGAACCAGCACTTGAACCGATCCTCGGCGCGCAAGCCCAATAACACGCAACCTCCACACACATGCATATGTTGCACTACTTATGCAAGGTCGCTATGCTGTGACCCCACCAGGCGCCGACCAGGGGGCTAGCGGCGCCGATACGCGGGAGGTACGCCATGTCCGAGTCCGTGACCTTCGATCTCGCCGGCCAGGCCGACTACCCCAGCCCGAACATCCGCGCGATACTCGCTCACCTCTGCGAAGGGACCTGCCACACCTTCGGCTCCGTCGTCGAGTGGTGCGAGACTCGCGGTGACTGCACCTACGCGGTCATTTGCCCCTCGTGCAGAGCTCAGTTCGTCGTCGACGAGGACGAGCTCGCTGACCTCCGCCGGTGGACCGAGCGCAGCGGCAGTGTCCTCTCCTGCGGCGTGCGGTGGGACTGAGCGGGCACGACCGCCGGCGCGCGGACCGTCCCAACCTGACTCGCTGAACACTCGCTAGACCATTCAACCGTGGCGCTTCTCGCGCCCGGGCTGCTGGGCTGCCCGGCTCCGGCCGAGTTCGGTCCCGCACCTAGCCTCGTGCGCGTCGTCTTCGGGAGTCTTGTCGAGCGCGGTAGCCTTAATGCAGAGAATTGGAGCGCCGACGGCTCACCTTGGCGCGATGAAAGGATCTGCATGCGATGGAAGCCTTAGTTCTCGATCCGACCCGACTCCCGCGACCGGAACAGCTTATTGGAGCCGTCATCGTCGAAGAGGTCAACGCGAATGGGCGCCGCGTCTTCCACAAAGGGCACCGCCTGACCGCCGAGGACCTGCAGATTCTGCAGACAGTCGACCGGCCCGTGCACGCGGTGCGGCTCGCTCCGACCGACGTACACGAGGATGAGGCTTCGCTGCGGCTCGCGCGTGCCATTGCCGGCCCGGGCCTCGATCAGAAGGGGCCGCGCCAGAGCCGGATCAATCTCATCGCCGCTCACAAGGGATTGCTGCGGATCGACGCGGCGACGCTCCACCGCCTGAACTGCCTGCCCGGCGTCGCCATCTTCACCCTGCTCGACCGGCTCTCGGTCCTGCCAGGGACGGTAGTCGCGGGCGTGAAGATCGCTCCCGTCGCCATCGACCGGACGATCATCGAGGAGGCCGAGGCGATCGCGGCGGCGGCCGGCCCGGTCATCCAGGTGAAAGCGTTTCGCCCGCTCAAGGTCGGCGTCATCTCCACCGAAGGGCTAGAGGGCCGAGTGCGCGATCGCTTCCGCGAGACAGTGACGCGCAAGATCGGCTGGTACGGCGGCACCGTCCTCGGTTTCGCCGACCTGCCGAACGATGCGTCACAGGTCGCGGAGGCCATCGAGCGGTTCATCGCCGAGGGCGCCGACTTGATCCTGACCGGCGGCGGCAACACCATAGATCCGCTCGACGCGGCCCTGCAGGCGCTGCCGCGCATCGGCGCGGAGATCGTCTCGTTCGGCGTCGCATCGCACCCGGGAAGCATGCTCTGGCTGGCGTACCGGGGGGATGTGCCGATCTTCAACCTCGCCTCCTGCTCCATGTACTCGAAGTCCACCTCCGCCGACTTGATCCTGCCCTGGATCATGGCCGGCGAGCGCGTGACGACGGAGGACATCGCGAGCATCGGGCACGGTGGACTACTCGAGCGGGGGATGGACTTCCGCTTCCCGCCGTACGACGCGGAGCAAGCGCCTCAAGACGAGGGCGAATGATCGAAGTCGTAAAAAGTCGGGCGCACGGGAGGGGACAGATACGTAATCTTGCCGATGTCAAACAGGCGGCCGGGGTGCAAGATAGGAATCAGTCCACGAGCAGCGCTGCCGACGGCGCACCCGTGGACAGGTGTCCCCCATCCCCCGGCTGCGGGCGCCAGCCAGACCCGCAGCGATCCCCCAACCGCGGGTGCCCCGGTCCAAGTTACTCGGGCACCCGCTCTCCTTTTGCCCCAGATGCACGTGTCGGCTCTTGGCCACGCTCCATCAGCCAATGTTCCTTTGCCGCTCACGCCCACGAGAGGGTACCGTAGGGAGCAACAATCGGGAGGTCCGCGAGATCTTTCGCACCGGGCGGCGCTGGCGTAGTCTGACGCAACGCCCCGCGGGGCGCGCGGCGCTTCACCAGATGGGAGGGCACGATCGGCATGCAGCGGCACGGCAGGCTCGGTCTGGTCATTGCCTTGGGGCTCATCTTCGCTCTCGTGGCAGCCGGGAGCGGTTCGCCCCTCGCAGCGCAAGAGGACGCCACACCGGTCCCTGAAGCTGAAACGGGGGGAACGCCGGCGGCGAGTCCAGTCGCGACGGTTCCCAGCGACGCCGCTCCCGTTTTCGCCGCCGACCGCTGGCGAATCACCGTCGTCGCCGCCAAGCGAGGGGCGGCCATTCCCGAGGTGCGATTGACGGAGAACGAGGATCGTGACTGGATCGTCGTCATTGCCGACGTGACGAACTGGAGCGAACAGGACGCCACGCTGCGGCCGCGAGACTTCGGCATTCGCTTGGTCGGCTCCGAGGACGCGCGCGGCTTCGCCAGCCGCACGACCGAGCGCACCGCGGAACGGCTCGACCTGGAGCCACGTAACGTGGATGACGGCGTCCGCATCCGGCGCGGCAGGACGACACGAATCGCGCTGGTCTTCCAGATCGAGCGAGACGGCGCCGCGCCGGCGCTTGCCCTCGATGGCGCGGCGCTTCCGCTGGACGGCGCGCTGGCAGCGAACGTCGACCTCGAATCGCTCCCGCCGGTGACCGAGCCGCCCGAGCTCGAAACCGCGCGGGTTCGCCGCGTGCGAGACGGCATGACGCTGGATATCACGGGCTCGGTCAATCGTGTCCGGCTGACCGCGCTCGACCCGCCGCTGCCCGAAGAATGCTATGGAGGTCAATCGACGGCTCGGCTGGAAAGGCTTGCCGGCAGCGAAGTGCTCCTCGAGCCAGTGAGTGACGGCTTCGCCTACGTTTGGGCCGTGCAGGGCGGCAGACGCATCCTCCTCAACCAGCGCCTCGTCGCCGACGGCTACGCCGCGCTCCAGCCCAACCCGAGCGGACCGTACGCCGCCTGGCTCGCCGACAGCCAGCAGCAAGCGCAGTTCCGGCTGGCGGGCCTCTGGGGGGCCTGCACCGGGCCGCACGGCGTCGCGCGCACGACGAAGCCGGAGCGCTCGATCCTCACCATCCGCACTAACGGCGCCGACCGCGAGTACACCGTCTACACCCCGTACGAGCCGGTCCTCGTCTCGACGCCGGACGGTGGGGCCTGGGCATTTTTCACCGCGTCGGCTGAGGATGGCCCGACCGGTGGCAACAACCGCGTCTATGCCGCGCGGTTCGATCCGGCGGTCGGCGAGTGGTCTCCCGCCGAGCCACTCCCCGGCGGGGAAATCACCTTCGGCCCATCGGCCGTCGTCGACAGCCGGGGCTATGTCCACGTCGTCTATTCCGTCCGCGACGAAGCCGATCAAACCTCCTTCAGCACCCTCGTCTATGTCCGTGAGGATGACGACGGGGGTTGGACCGAGCCGATGCCCGTCTCGCCGTACCCAGAGGCCGGGCATCAGATTCAGGGCGCGCTAGCGATCGGCGCCGACGACACCCTCTATGTCGCTTGGCAAGACCAGCGGCTATTCAGCCCGGAGGCACGCACGGCCTCGGCAGCGAACGCGGACATCCTGCTCAGCGAAAAGAAGCCGAATGACGACGAGTGGTCCATCCCGTATCTCGTCAATCCCCACCTGCCGACCGCGGCCGCGCTCTCGCCCAGAATCGTCGTCGACGGCGATCGCATCGTCGTCGTCTGGTCGGTTTACACGGCAGAGCTCGGCATCGAGTTCGGCGCCGCGCACATCGACTGGGCGACGCGGCCCGTAGACGACCCCGACGCCTGGTCCACTCCGGAACCGCTGGTGTTCGGGCGCGGCGACCGATTCGGCGGCCGCTACGTCGATCTCGCGGCGGATCCACATGGTGGCGTCGTCCTGGTCTTCGCCCGCCAGGCGAACGACACCTTCCTCTTCCTGCGCCGCCTGCCGCCGGGCTCCAACGAGTGGGGGGGCGACGTGCTCCTGACGTTCGGGGAGAAGGGGACGTATCCATCGGTCACCGTCAGCAAAGACGGCAACGTCTACGCCTCGTACAACGTCGGCGTCGGCGCGGTCGTGGATGTCGGCGCGGTCGCGATCCCCTTCCGATCCATCGCGCCGGGCGCCGAAGTCGTGCTGACGCAAGACGATCCGGACACGCAGGGCCTGGCGGTGATCACGACGGACGTGACGGGCAAGCCCTGGCTGATCTACGCGAGTGAAGTCCCGGGCGAGCTCCCCGACAAGATCCACGTGCTCCGAAACGCGGAGATTCCGACCGAGAGCTAATGGCGCGGGGCGGGACGGACACTCCCCGCGCCAACAGATTGCGAGGCTGCCCCGGAATGGAGGCAGCCTCGCACGCGTTCTGCAACCCAAACCGCATTGCCCGAGGCCTGCCAACCGGACATCTCGTGAGAAAGTGACGGGAAGGACAAAGCTCCTGGATTCCCGATTCACATATTCCTACATCCGTCCTTGACAAGTGACTGGAATCGGTGCATTGTAAGCATTGACCAGAATAGCGATCTATTTACGCGAGACCCGCCGCGGTTTGGCTGGCCGATAGGACTTCGTCTTGCAAGGCATAGCCTTGACGCGACTTCTTTGTCTCGCCGTGCCTAAGGCAAGGCAGCGGAGGTTGTGGTGAAGGTTCGGGGACTAGTCGTCGGTGCTAATGGATCATCGGATGCTTCTACAGAATCGGTGCAGCCGCGATTTAGGCCAGGTGACAAAGTACGACTCGTTGCCGAGCCACAGCGGCGCGGCGTGATCACAGCCGGTCCGCGCCACCACGCCTACGGCATCGAATATGAAGTCACGCTGCCTGATGGCGAGGAGTGGTTCGCGCAAGAGCACCTCGAGCTTGTGCCTCGCATGGACCGGCCACGCTGGTTCAGCCAGGATGATTTATTGCGGGCACTAACGCTCGCCAAACTGCGACATCCGCTGACAGAGGCACTATATACCTATCGTGCCTCGCGCACGGAATTCCAAGCCTACCAATTCCGTCCCGCTATCAAATTCCTGCAGAACCCCAACCAGCGCATCCTAATCGCGGACGAGGTCGGTCTCGGAAAGACCATCGAGGCGGCGATTATCTATCTCGAGTTGAAAGCGCGAACCGACATCCGGCGCGTCGCCGTTCTGTGCCCATCTCGGCTACGCCGCAAGTGGCGAGATGAGCTCCAGAACCGGTTTGATGAGGATTTCCGGATCCTCGACAGCTCGGGCGTCGACGCGCTCCTCGATGACCTCGAGCGCTTTGGTCCCGACCTCCCGATGCGCATCATCGCGCCGTTCGAGACACTGCGACGACCCGGCTTAGCCGAGCGATTGATGGAGGCCAAGATTCCGCTCGACCTGCTCATCGTGGATGAGGCTCACCATCTGCGCAACGACGATACCAAGACGTTTCGCGTCGCCGAATCGCTCGTTGCCACAGCCGATGCAGTCGTCTTCCTCACAGCGACCCCGCTCCATCTGCGCAACCGAGATCTCTTCAACCTGCTCAATCTCCTAGCGCCTGATGAGTTTCCACGGGAGGCCCTCTTCGAAGAGCAAATCCGCCCCAACGCGGCCATCCACAGAGCAATCCGGTGCATCCAACATGGCGATTTCGCTGCTGCATCCGAGGCATTGCGCGAGGTCGAGTGGTCGATTCTTGCTGACCGCTTCAAGAAGGATCCCGTTTATTGGGAAATCCTAAATCGGTTGCAACGCTTCTCCGCCAATCCCGTGAAATGCACCGTGAGAGACCGCGTTGATCTCCAGTGGAAGTTGGCCCAGCTCAATACCCTCTCACGCATCGTCACTCGCACACGCAAGCGAGAAATCCAGAACGTAGCGGTTCGGGCCCCGTACAGCATTCGAGTCACCCTCACTCCCGAGGAGCGTGATCTGTACGAAGGCGTACTGACCGTTGCCAGAGAGACAGCCAACCAGCGAGGCAATGGCGCTCCGGGATTTGCCGCCATCATGTGGGAGCGGCAGGCCGCAAGCTGCCTCGCTGCATTCCGAAAGCAACTTGAAGAGGGGCGGCCCCTGGCGTGGCATGAGATAGAGCTCTCGGCCAATGATCTTTTCGCCGAAGAAGAGGTGCCAAACGGCAGCGGCCAATGGGTATCGGGTCTAGACTATCTTCGCAGACTCGCGCGGCGGGTTGGCAATCGGGATTCAAAGTTCGAGACATGCTTGAGCGCCCTAAGAGAGGCACTTAATGAGACTCCGGACAGCAAGGTTCTCATCTTTTCCTACTTCAAGGGGACATTGCGCTATCTCCATGAACGATTGCGACGCTTGGGATACCGAGTGGAGATGATCCACGGCGATGTATCCATTGCCGACCGGCAAAGAATTATTGATCGCTTCCGCGAGGATCCTTCGGTCCGCATCCTCTTGTCGTCCGAAGTCGGCGCCGAGGGATTGGATTTTCAGTTCTGCGACATCCTCGTCAACTACGATTTGCCATGGAATCCCATGCAAGTCGAGCAGCGAATCGGCCGGCTCGATCGCTTTGGTCAGAAGCATTCTCCCATACGGATTTACAACCTCTTCCTCGAAGACACAATCGAGACGCGAATCTTCGATCGGCTCTACACGCGGATTCACTTGTTCGAGCGGTCCATCGGCGATCTCGAAGAGATCCTGGGCGAGGAAATCCGTGAGCTGTCGCGGAAAGTGATTCAGCGACGCCTGACACCGGAGGAGGAGCGTCGTCTCGCCGATCAGGCTGCCCAGCGGATCGAGAACCGAGCCCGGATAAAGGCCGAGGTAGAAGAGCACCGCGAAGCGTTTCTCGGCCTGAGCGAGCTCTTCGACCAACGTGTGAGTGAGAGCGTCCGGCGTGGAAGCATTATTACCGGCAACGAGGTCCGCGCCCTTGTGGTGTCGTTCCTAAGGCAAAAGTTCCCCAACGCTCGAATCAGATTCGACGATGAGGAACCGTGCGCAACGATCGAGATCGATCGGGCATTAGCCGATCACCTCCGGCGCACGATCGATCGACGACGAACACACATCTCCGATCGTCTCAGGGAAGCGATGGCAAAGTGCGGCCGGCTCGCTGTAACGTTCGACGATGATCTCGCCAGCCAGCGCCCAGCTTTGGAGTTTCTCACGATTCGTCACCCGCTGACGCAGGCGGCCATTCGATACTGGCAAGAGCAAATCCCGGAAGGGTTCCCCTGCGCATCCATTGCGATCAGTGGGCCAGCAGAGGAGGCAGGAGACGGATCGTTCTTTATTTACCTTCTGAGCGTGCGCAGCGTGAACTCTTCGGTGACTCTGGAACCCGTCATCGTGCTCGACGACGGAAGACTCGCGCCTCAGAGTGCCGAGATCCTGCTCAGCATGCTCCAGCAATCGACCGGCGTGCCACGCGATCGGATGCTGAACGGCGAGAAGTTCGCTGCGGCGCTGGAGCGCGCCGCAGATGAGATGGCACGGCATCGGAAAGAAGTGGAGGCACGTGTTCGGCAGAAAAACGAGGTCCTGGTTGCTTCCCGGAAAGCGTCAGTCAAGTCGTCATTCGAGGCAAAGATTCGGCGCGCCGAGCATGTACTCGAAACTGCCCATGACCCGCGCATCATTCGCATGAAGCAATCTGAGATTCAGCATCTGCACGCCAAGATGAAGGCCAAGCTTGGAGAAATCGAGAGGGGACAAGAAGTTGCCGTCTCCTCGACCTTGCTCGCGGGCGGCCGAATTCGCATCGTGCCCAGTGCGCCGCCTGTCGCCAACGGCTCCACTGCCAATGGACGCAGCGCTGTTGGGGTCGGTCGCCAGACTTGATAAGGCATTCGCGGTTGCGCATCGGCGCCTCTTACCGTGTCGCGCGTGCTAGGGAAGCTCACCAATTGAGGAAGGCGAGCGTGGCGCACAGGCGCGTCCCATGAGAGAGAATACGGCGCCACGCTCACGCGTCTCCAATAGCAGGCGTCAGAGAAGCGCCTCCATCATCCGCAGCAGTCCCTGAATGTAGCCGATGGCATGTGCCCGGGCGCGGTGTCCCCACGGCGTGTCGTCGTCGATGTGCGGCACGTGGTCGTCGAGGAGGAATCCCCGGAAGCCGTTGCGATGGAGCGCGAGCAGCACCTGCGCTGGGTCGTAATTCCCCTCGCCGATGAAGCACTCCTGGAACGCGGGCACCGTCCCTTGCACGTCCCGGAAGTGGACATAAAGGATACGGCCACGCGGCCCGAAGTGCTCGATCATTGCCATCACATTCGCGGCGCCACCGGGCATCTCGGAGCAGCAGCCGAGGCAGAGATCGAGGCCCCAAGCCGGGCTCGAGCCGGCAATCTCCTCCGCCCGCTTGAATCCCTCCACATTCCGGAAGATGCGCGCCACGCCGCCGAGCGATGGGACGGGAGGATCGTCTGGGTGAAGCGCCAGCTTTACGCCGACTTCTTCCGCGACCGGGAGGACCGCCCGCATGAAGTACTCGTAGTTCGCCCACATGCGGTCCTCATCAATGATCTCCTCGTCGCCCTCCGCGACGGCGAGCGCCGCCATCCGCTCGTCGGTCTTCGCGACGAAGGTGCGCAGCGCCTGTGACCCGGCCCGTTCCACGGCCGCCATGTCGAACGCCGTCACGCGAGCGCCGCCACGTCCCGGCGCGCTCACCGAGGTACGCCAGACGGAGTTCGGCATCCAGTGGTAGCCGAGGATCGGGATGCCGGCGCGCCCGACGTTGCGGATCGTCGTCTGATAGTTCTCGATCTGCTCGTCCCGGCCGGGTAGGCCGAGCATCGCCTTGTCGTAGAAGTGGATGGGGACGTTCTCGATCGCTTCCAGCGTCAGCCCGTAGGATTGGCACTTCTCGACGAGCCGGCGCAGGTCCGCCTCCTCCCAATGGGTCTCACCAGGGAGATTCGGCGTGTTCATCTGAACACCGGTCACGCCCAGCTGCGCGGCAAAGCGAAGCTTCTCGTCCGTCAGCTCGTTGAACTGCCCGATCGCGATGCGAATGCCGATCTCCGTACCCATCGGTCGCTCCCTGTCTATCGCAGGCTAGCCAGCCGCTCCGATCAGTCCGTCGCGCGGCACGATCCCGCGAAACAGTCTTGGCGTCAAGTAGGGTCGACGGCTCACGGTGGCTCCGCACTCCCATGAGCCCTTGGGCAACATTGGCATCATTCGTTGAGCGGCGACGGGGTCAGCGAATTCATAAGGGGTGAACGCGATTTCGCCTATTGGAGGTGCCCGCCGTAAGGTTGTAGCTCGATCGGCCACGGTGGCTTCCGGAACTGGCTCCCTCGTTGACAGCGCCGCGCAGCATTGCTAACGTCCCGACAAGCGCCAGACTGGCGTGTGCCAAGCGACCAAGTCAGGGAGGGAGACGTCTGATGACCGGCGATTCTCGGATCACTCGACGGCGGTTCCTCGGTGGTGTCGCTGGCGGCGGTGCCGCAGTTCTAGGCGGTGGCCGCCTTGCCGAAGCGTTGGCGGCGAAATCAGCTCCGGCCGTCATCCAAGGCGGCGGAAAGCTGACCTACTGGGGTGGCCTCATCTTCTCCGACGAGGCGAACCAGCTGTTGGTCGATACGATCAACGCCTGGGGCAAGGAGAATGGGATCGAGACCGAAGTGGTCATGATCAACCAGAACGAGACCAACCAGAAGGTCTCGGCCGCGGTCGAATCCGGGACGATGCCGGACGCCCTCGATATGGGGCTCGATCTCCTCCTCCTGCTGAGCAACACGGATCAGCTCGTCCCGCTTGATGACCTCTACGACCGAATTGGGCAGGCGCACGGCGGCTGGTACGAATCAATCGATGCGTCCGCATCGCTCTTCCCCGGCGGGCGCACCGGCATCCCGTTCGGCTCCTCGGGCAATCTCCTCTTCTCTCGCCGCGACGTCCTCGAAGCCGAGGGACTGACCCCGCCGCCACAAACGTGGCAGGAGGTCAGCGATTGGTCGGCCCAGGCACAAGATCCGCCCCTCTACGGCATGGGCTTCGCGCTGTCGAACGTCGGCGACGGCAATCTCCAGATCTCCGTCCTGCAATCCTACGGAGGTCGGATCGCCGACGACGAAGGGAAGACGGTCACGATCAAGTCGGAGGAGACGCGCGAGTACCTGCAGTGGGTCTCCGATGCCTACAAGGCCGGACTCTTCCCGCCGGGCGTCACCACCTGGGACGGCGCCGGCGACAACCAGGCGTATCTCTCCGGTCAGGCGATCTTCATCGCCAACACCGGCAGCGTCTACCTCACGGCGAAGGAGGATGACCCGGAGCTCGAGGCGGCCACGCACTACGCCCCCTTGCCGGCTGGACCAAAGGGGCGCATCTCGCCAATCAACCCGAATTTCCGGGCCGTGCCGAAGACGACCCGCGATGTCGACGCCGCCAAGGCGCTGATCGAGTATCTGGCGAATCCGGAGTTCATGGAGGCGTATTACAACGTCGCCATCTACGGGCCGGTGCTCAAGGGCTATGAAGGCTTCGAGGTCTTTACCAATCCGGTCCACTCCGGTCTGCTCGACCTCGTCAAGAACGGCACCGCGCCCGGCGCGCCCGATGTCTACAACACGGCCTTCGCCGACTTCTCGGCCAACTTCATCGTCCCGAAGATGGTGCAGCGCGTCGTCATCGATGGCGTGTCGCTCGACGATGCGATGGATGAGGCCCAGCAGCAAGGGCAGGCGATCTACGACAAGTACAAGTAATCGCTCCGCTCCCATGAATCGCCGCGCGGGGCGCGAACCCCGCGCGGCGGACAGCATTTGGCGCGATGCACGCATCGTGACGACCGTCGCGTGAGGTCCCCATGGCCGTCATCGCCAGCCGCCGACCAACCGAACGCCGCGTCTTGCTGACCTTCGCGCGGCGAAATGCGCTCTGGGGCTATCTCTTCGTTCTGCCCGCCTGCGCGATTCTTCTCGGCCTGGTCGCGTATCCGTTCTTCTACGCGATTTTCATCTCGTTCACGAGCCGCGTGGTCGGCGATCCGGGCGAGTGGGTCGGATTGGCCAACTTCCGCTACCTCTTTGGCTGGTCGAGCTTCACCAAGGCGGTTCGGAACACAATCGTCTTGGTCGTCGTCTCCGACATTCTCAAGCTCGTGATCGGTCTGGGCCTGGCGCTCATCCTCAATGAGCGAATCCGTGGGCGCGGCCTCTTTCGCTCCTTCATGCTCCTTCCTTGGGCGATGCCCGCGTTCGTCGCCTTTCTCACCTGGCGGCTCCTCTTCATGCCGATCGGCGGCGGGATCAACCTCTTGCTCAGTGAATCCGGCCTCTACACGGACATCATCGACTGGCTCGGGCAGCGCTCGACCGCGATGCCGGCCGTGATCATCGCCACCGTCTGGCGCGGCTTCCCCTTCTGGTGCATCTCGTTCCTGGCCGCGCTGCAGACCGTGCCGAGCGAGCTCTATGAAGCGGCGAAAATCGACGGCGCCAACGCCTGGCAACGCTTCCTGGCCGTCACGCTGCCCAGCATCCGCCAGGTAATCCTGATCGTCGTACTCCTCTCGTCGATCTGGACGGCCAATAGCTTCGAGAACATCTGGATCATGACCCAGGGCGGCCCGTCCGACGCGACGATGGTCTTCCCAGTCCTGGCCTATTTCGGGATGCAGAGCCAGCGCCTCGGAGAGGCGGCCGCGGTCTCCGTCGCCATGATCCCGGTGTTGGCGCTGCTGGTGATCGTCGTGACGACCCTGATGCGGGAGGATGAAGCATGATCGCCGGTCGCGTTCAGCCGGCGCCGCGCGTGTCCCGGCCGCGCCTGTTCGCTCGCGGTCAGCGCCTCCTGATCTACGCCATTCTGCTCATCGTCCTGGCCGCGATCCTCTTCCCGATCTACTGGATGGCGACGATCTCCCTGAAGCTCCCACGCGAGATCTATCGTCAGCCGTCGCTCTGGCCGAAAATCGTCACGCTCGACAATTACCGGGTATTGATCGAAGAGAAAGGCTTCCTGACGAATATCCGGAACAGCCTGATCGTCGCCTCGTCAGTGACGGTCCTCTGCCTGCTGATCGCATCCTTCGCTGCCTACAGCTTGGTTCGCTTCCGGTACCGCTTCAAGGGCGTCATCGGCCGGCTGATCCTGTTCGCGTATCTCACGCCGACCTCGCTACTCTTCATCCCCCTCTCGATCATTGTCGCCCGGCTCAACCTCGGGAATTCGCTCCACGGACTGATCATCGTTTACCTGACGTTTGCCCTGCCGCTCAGCACCTGGCTGCTCAGCGGCTACTTCCGCAGCGTTCCCGCCGAGCTGGAGGAGCAGGCGATGGTCGACGGTACGACGCGGATCGGGGCGCTGTTCCGCATCTTGCTGCCACTCTCCGCTCCCGGCCTGGTCGCCGTTGGGATCTTCACCTTCACTGGCGCCTGGAACGAGCTCCTGCTAGCGCTGATCTTCATCACCTCGGAGGACAAGCGGACCGTGCCCCTCGCGCTGCAATACCTGATCACCGGCGACGTCCTGCTCTGGGGGCCGATCATGGCCGGAGCGGTTCTCTCCGCCGTCCCCGTCGTCGTGCTCTATCTCCTCGCCCAACGCTTCATGGTCCAGGGCATGACGCACGGCTCGGTCAAGGGCTGATCGGCGCCCAGACGGTCGCCAAGTACTCCCCGTGCCATAATGCACACGCCCCGCGGACGCTCGACTGACCGGATCGAGGAGGGCACGATGAGTCAGAGCGTGGATGCCGGGACGCGACCTTTCAACGCTGGTGACGGCGGATTCCTCGACCGCTTCTTCCACCTCAGCGAGCATCGCACCACAGTACGTACCGAGATTCTCGCGGGCATCACGACCTTCATGGTCATGGCCTACATCATCGCTGTCAATCCGGCGATCCTGGGGCGGGAAGGCCCAGAGGGCTGGGCGCCGGGCCTGCCTGTCCGGGAGGTGGCGACCGTCACCTGCCTCGTCGCCGGCGTGATGACCCTGGCGATGGGGCTCTACGCGAACCGCGCCATCGCGATCGCGCCGGGTCTCGGTCTCAATGCCGCGGTTGCTTTCTCCCTTGCCGGCTCGATGGGTTTGACCTTCCCGCAGGCGATGGGCGTCATCGTCACCGAGGGCCTGATCATTACCGCCCTCGTCCTACTCGGCATCCGGCAAGCGGTCATGGACGCGGTGCCGCTGGCGCTGAAAAAGGGTATCGCCGTCGGCATCGGCTTCTTCATCCTCTTCATCGGCCTGGTCAATGCCGGCATGATCCGCTTCGTGCCCGGCCCCACCGGCACGACGGGCAGCATCCTGGAGCTGGCGCCCCTGGACACCTGGCCGATCTTCGTCACGGTAGTCGGCCTGGCGTTGACGATCGTCCTCTATGCGCGCGGCATCCGCGCAGCGATCCTGATCGGCATCGTCGCCTCGACCATCGTCGCCTTCATCGTCCCGGGCGACGTCGCATCCTGGCCGGATGACCCGTGGTCCGGTCCGAGCTTCGATCTGGTCGGGGAGTTCAGCTTCGGCTTCTGGGGCGAGCTCGGCTTCCTGTCGGCGCTGCTCGCCGTCTTCAGCCTGATGCTGTCGGACTTCTTCGACACGATGGGCACGCTCGTCGGCATCGGCAGCCAGGCCGGGTATCTCAACGAGCGCGGCGAATTCCCGGATGTCAACAAGCCGCTGCTCGTCGACTCGCTGGCGGCGGTGGCCGGCGGCGCGGTG
>Ga0181858_1000106_pt1 | contig 32037 bp, 32 predicted proteins | sample NewIslPassag4_SG_FD_130749 | JGI IMG/M metagenome (GOLD analysis project Ga0181858, IMG submission 130749) | Feedstock adapted compost microbial communities from Newby Island compost facility, Milpitas, CA, USA - Passage 4_SG | ecosystem: Engineered > Solid waste > Feedstock > Composting ...
CCCCCCCGCTACCGGGCCCCCTCCCGTGTTTCTTGGAACACGCGGGGGGACACCCCCCGCCACAAGCGGCGGCTTTCCGCTTGCAGAGCGAAAAACGGACCGTCCTCCTCGGTTTCCACCTGGGCCGCCAACATGCCGGCGGCCGCTCCCGACGCCCCGGAACCGACGCGCGCCTGTTCCAGGACGGCCACCGCTGCGCCCCGTTTCGCCAACTGCCGGGCGATGGCAAGGCCGACAATCCCCCCGCCGACAACGACAACATCCAGCGTCATGTCATTCTCCATCGCTTGCTCCCCCAACGTATCGTTTTCACCAACACAATTATACTAATTTTGCCCCTGTTTCGTTGGGACAGAATGGAGAAGAATAAAATTTGCCGTCACCTATTGACACGTCCGTGCGTGACTCATATAATGTGTGAAAAGGCAACGGTGCCCCTACGAGCAATTGGCTCGTGGGGGCATTGTCATTAATACGGGCAATGGCGCCCAACAACAACCCTCGGCAATGGAGCCCCTGTGGACGTTTCATCCGTCCACAGGGGCTTTATGCATTTATGAATCCATAATTCTTTGAAAGAGGTGGTCAGGATGAGAAAAGCGCATCTTACTAAAGGGGGATTCATTGGTCTGGCCGTTCTCGCCCTGTGGCTTTTGGCGGCTATGCCGGTCTTGGCGGAAGAAGCCGACCCGGCGGCCATCAACAGCGGCGATACGGCCTGGGTGCTCGCTTCAGCGGCTCTGGTCATGGCCATGGTCGTTCCGGGTTTGGCTTTCTTTTACGGCGGGCTCGTCAGCCAGAGGAACGCGTTGTCGACACTGATGCACAGCTTTTTCGTCCTTGCCCTCATCGCCGTCCAATGGGTGCTCTGGGGATACACCTTGGCCTTCGGCTCTGACATCGGCGGGATCTTCGGCGGTCTGGATTATCTCGGATTCCGCGGCGTCGGCCAAGAAGCCAGCGGCACAATCCCGCACCTCGCCTTCGCGGCCTTCCAAGGCATGTTCGCCGCGATTACCGTCGCCCTGATTACCGGCGGATTCGCGGAACGGATGCGATTTCCCGCTTTCGTCCTCTTCTCCTTGCTTTGGGCGACGCTGATTTACGATCCGTTGGCCCATATGGTCTGGGGCGGCGGCTGGATTGCTCAGCTGGGAGCCCTCGACTTCGCCGGTGGTACTGTGGTACACATCAGTTCCGGTATTTCCGCCTTGGTGGCGGCTTACGTCATCGGCAAACGGCAAGGTTATCCCCACGCCATCCATCCGCCTCACAATGTGCCGTTTACGGTATTGGGAGCCGCCCTCCTGTGGTTCGGTTGGTTCGGATTTAACGCCGGCAGCGCGTTAGCCGCCGACGGTCTGGCCGCCCACGCCTTTGTGGCGACCCACGCCGCCACCGGTGCAGCGACGCTGGCGTGGCTCATCTTGGAATGGACCTTGCGAGGCAAACCGACGGTCCTGGGCGCCGCCACCGGAGCCGTGGCGGGTCTGGTCGCCATTACGCCGGCGGCGGGATTTGTAGATGTCTGGGCGTCGATTTTCGTCGGGCTTGGCGGCGGCATCGTCGGATATTGGGGCGTCAACTGGCTGAAAGCGCGCCTCGGTGCCGATGACGCGTTGGATGTGTTCGGCGTTCACGGGCTGGCCGGTACGTGGGGCGCCTTGGCCACCGGCATTTTCGCCAATACGGCGGTCAACCCCGCCGGAGCCGACGGATTGCTCTTCGGCAACCCGGGACAGTTCGTCTCCCAACTCATCAGTGTTGTGGCCGCGTGGCTCATCGCCGGCGTCGGCACGTACATCATCCTGAAAATTGTGGGAGCTTTGACGCCGTTGCGCGCTTCGAAAGAGGAAGAAGCCACCGGATTGGATCAGACCATCCATGGCGAAACGGCCTACAACTTCTCGCCGACCTTCGGCAACACCGCTTCCGGACTGTTGGCCGAACAACATATGTCCGGCGCCACGACGGTCAAACAACGCATTTCCATGGAAGCGCCGGAGTCCCCGTAAAGACAGTGTTACCAGTCGTTTCGTCCCCATCTGCCAATCAGGAGGCGATATTACGTGAAAATGTTAACTCTCATCGTCCGTCCGGAAAAGTTCAGTGAAGTGGTGGAGGCGCTGCAGAAAGCAGGCGCCACCGGCATGACCATCACGGAAGTCCGCGGTCAAGGTTCACAAAAAGATACGCCGCAAATTTACCGGGGCATGGTATACCAAACCGATTTTATCCAAAAGGTCAAAATCGAGACCGTCGTCACCGACGACATGCTGGAACATGTGCTGCATGCGGCGGTGGCGGCGGCCCGCACCGGGCAAGTCGGCGACGGAAAAATCTTTGTCACCGAAGTCTTCGATGCCGTGAGGGTCCGCACAGGAGAACAAGGCGAAGCGGCCATCATAAGTTCGAAAAAATAAATTGAGCGAACAAAACGCCACCCATCATGCCGGGTGGCGATTTTTTGGCGAATAACCAGCCTGTAGACCGGCTCAGCGGAGCTTCGTCTACAGGCTGAACTTTTTTCGTAGCGATTTGTCTTGCGTAGTGATTCCCGCCAACGTTTTCTGTTCCTTAACTCGTCTTGAAACTGGCCACCTGCTCGCCGAGCAGTTTCGCTTTATCATGCATGAAATGGGCGCTTTCGCTGATTTCATGGATGCGCGTTGCAATGTGATCGGTGGCGATCCCAATCATCTCCATATGCTGGGCGATTTCTTCCAGGCGGGAAAACTGTTGTTGCTTTTCCTGGCGAATTTTGTCCGTATCGTGGGACAATGCGTTAAACCGTTCCAAAAATTTTCGTGTTTCGCCTTCGATGTCGCCCATTTCCTCAGTAATGTTGGAAATCGTGCGAAACATCTCGACCATCGTTTCTGTCAGTTTCTGCAAAATGTCGTGGGCTTCTGCAATGACCTGCACCCCTTTAAGCGATTCGTTCATGTGTTTTTCCAGCGGTTTGCGCAGTGCCGACAAGGAAACCCGCGTCTGTTCCGCCAAATGTTTAATTTCATGGGCCACCACGGCAAATCCCGTCATCTCGCCGTTGGACCTGGCCGCTTCAATGCGGGCATTTAAGGAAAGCATATGGATTTGTTCGCCGAATTCATCCAATATGGTCAACAGTTTCTCCGTATCACCGATGAACCGGTGAATGTTTTCCATATGCTCCCGCACCCGGTCCATCGTTGCCACGATTTGTTGCACATCCTGGTCCGAATGCTTTGTCCGTTCCGCCAAACGGTTCCCGACTCGCTGCAATTCGTGCATTTTCGCGGCATATTCTTGAAACGTCTCATCCAACCGGCGAATCGTATCCAAAAACGTTTCCTCGCGCTGTTTTCCGATTTCGATGATGCTGCGCAACTGCTGCACCGCCGCATTCACATGATGGACACTCTCGGCAAATTGTTGCATGTGCTGACTGATGGATTGCGTCTGTTGCAAAACGGAGCCGCTGTTGTCCATGACCGACCGCGTTTCCGTCTGTACCGCTTTGACAATCTTGTTCAAAGAGCGAAGCATCCGGTTAAAGGCTTCATTTAATTGGGCCGTATCATCGCCCGGATAGACGGGCAACGTATGGGTCAAATCGCCTTTCGAAGCCGCAATTTCCTGCATGGCAAGAATCGTATCCACCAGAGCGATTTTGGCGTCGTGTTCCGATACGTTCAAACCGACCTGCTCTTCTTCGGGTGTCACCCGTACACCGATGGTCACCTTCAAGATCAAGAACAACAACAAGCCTGTGAAGAAAGCCCAGCCAAAGGCGACGGCGGCGCCCAAAGTCTGAACGAACAACTGTTGCATCCGGCTGCCGGTAACCAGCCATTCCGCAGGCGCCAACAACGCCAAGGCCAACGTGCCCCAAACTCCCGCGAATCCGTGAACCGCCACGGCGCCGACGGCATCGTCCAGCTTCAGCACTTCATCCATCCACCGGTACGACAGGACGTAAATGATTCCGCCAACGATACCCGCCAGAAGCGCCCCTTGGGGCAACAAAACGTTGCACCCGGCCGTCACCGAAACGAGGCCGGCCAAAATGCCGTTCAACAAATCTTCCACTTTCCACACTTTCCGCGTCAGGTAACCGAAAAACAACGCCCCGGTACCGCCGCCCGCACCGCCGATCAACGTATTCAAAGCAATCATGGCAATGCTGGCATCCCCGGTCGTCGTCGAACCGGCGTTAAATCCGAACCAGCCGAACCACAAGAGAAAAACGCCCAAGGCCATCAACGGCATGTTGGAAGGCACAATCGGTCGAATCGTTCCGTCTTCGGCGTATTTTCCCAAGCGGGGCCCGATGACGAGAATGCCTGCCAACGCAATCCACGCCCCGATGGAATGAACGACCGTGGAACCGGCAAAATCCATGAAACCAAGGCCTCCGAGCCAACCCGACTGGTCCGTATACAACAGACTGCCCCACGCCCAATGGCCGAACAACGGATAAATGAACATGGCGGAAAAAATACACACGAAAATATAAGTGGAAAATTTGGCCCGTTCGGCAATGGCGCCGGAGACGATGGTCGCGGAAGTGCCGGCAAACATGATTTGAAACAAGAGGAACGTCCACAGCCACGGATCCGTTTCCGGCGTATGTCCCCATAAAAAGAATCCGTTCATGCCAAACAAGCCGGACACCGTTTTGCCGAACATCAAGGGAAACCCGATCAATAAAAATACGATAGCGACAATAACCATGTCCGCCACGTTTTTCATCACGACATTAATTGCGTTTTTCGCCCGCACCGCCCCCGCCTCCAACGCCATAAATCCGGCCTGCATCAAAAACACGAGCAATGCAGCGGTAACCGTCCAGACGACATTCAAGTGAAATTGAACCTGCTCCATTCCTCTTCACCCCTTTTTCTGATCAGAAACGGTTCATGGCCGAACAATTCTGCTTTTGCCCAGCGCCAAACGGCCTCGTTTCTTGCCTGAAGATCGCAAACCGATAGGCCTGGCAAAATTTCGGCAAGGATGGCTTGCGGCCTCGTCCCATGTGGACTTCGGTCTGTCCTGAAAAAAAGCCCCATATCGGGACCAACGGTTTGGAAAAAATTCCAATATGACACCTTCCTTTTGCATTCTCCAACCCCCCACCTGAATTTGATTGTGCTAATGGAAAAGCCCCTGTGTGCGCCTTAACTTACGCACACAGGGGCCCCATTGCCCGAGGAAATAAAATTCCCCTGCTAGCTTGGCTAGCAGGGGCGTCGTTGCCTTGTTGGGCATAATCTTACGGAATATCACGACCTGTGTCAATACTTTGCACAACTCCGAAATTCTATTATCCCAATAATTGTATCCATCGAGAATACTATCACTCTATTGACAACCTCGCTTCCCACTGGCTCGTCAAGTAATATATCAGCAAAAAACATTACGAGCGTACGACGATTCCCCGCCCGGCCAAATATGACTTGGCATCCGCCACCGTGTATTCTCCCGAATGAAAAATCGAGGCCACCAGGGCCGCGTCGGCCCGGCCTTCGGTCAGGACAGCGGCCAAATGTTCCAGCGTTCCCGCTCCCCCCGAAGCGATGACCGGAATGTCGACGATATCGGCCAGCGCTTGGTGGAGCGCAAGATCGTACCCTTCCCGGGTCCCGTCGCTGTCGAAAGAAGTGACGAGCAACTCTCCGGCACCCAATTTCTCCGCCTCGGCCGCCCACCGCAAGGCATCGATGCCGGTAGGCGTGCGTCCCCCGTGCAAAAACACTTCCCAGCCGCCGTCGGGCGTCCGTTTGGCGTCAATGGCCACAACGATGCACTGGCTGCCGAACTGTTCCGCCCCTTGGCGAATCAACTCCGGGTTGAGCACGGCGGCGGTATTCATGCTCACCTTGTCGGCGCCGGCCCGCAACACGGCCCGCATATCCTCCAAGGAACGAATGCCACCGCCCACCGTGAGAGGAATGAACACTTCCTCCGCCGCTCTGGAGATCACATCCAGCATGATATTGCGGCCTTCGTGGGAAGCCGAAATGTCGAGAAAGACGACCTCGTCGGCCCCTTCTTGGTCGTACTTGCGGGCCAGTTCGATGGGATCACCGGCATCCCAACGATTTTCGTGGAAGCGGACGTTTTTGACAACCCGCCCATGGTCGATGTCCAGGCAAGGAATGATCCGTTTGGCAAGCATCCGTTCCCCATCTCCTCTGTCGCATTTCCTTCATGATTTCTGCTCAATCAGGCCATCTCCGGACAACTATTGGTTCGCGTTGTTATCGGCTTTCTTCCACAATTCGCAGCCAATTGCTCAATAGCCGCAAGCCCGCAGCCGATGACTTTTCCGGATGAAATTGCACGCCGATGACACTCCCCCGCCCGGCGATGGACGGAAACGCCCGCCCGTATTCGGTCACGGCCAGCACATCGGCTTCCTCCTGAGCGACGGCGGCAAAGGTGTGTACAAAATAAAACCATTCACCGTTTTCCAATCCGTCCAAAAGGGGATGGGACCCCGTCGGCAATACCCGGTTCCAGCCGATATGAGGCAATTTCACCGTTTCGGGAAGCCGCGTCACCCGGCCGGGCAACAATCCCAACCCTTCAGTAAATTGCCATTCATCGCTGCTCTCGAAAAGCAACTGCATCCCTAGGCAAATGCCGAAAAGCGGCTTATGGCGGGCAGCCACTTCCCGCAACGTTTCCACCAACCGGTGCCGCCTCAGATGCTCCATAGCCGCCGGAAAGGCCCCGACACCCGGCAACACCACTCCATCGGCAGACAATATTTTTTCCGGCTCCTTGGTCAGCCGGGTTTCAGCGCCCAAGCGCATGAGCGCCTTCTGGACGCTGCGCAAATTTCCAACCCCCATGTCGACGATGGCAATGCGCATGAAACAATAAACGCTCCTTCCTAGCAACAAAAGGCCGCAATAGGTACAACAACCCCTATTTCGGTCTAAACCCCGAATTACGGCATGGCCTCATGGGACCTTGCCAACATGAACGATTATACTACTTCCAATGGTGATTCGGTAATGAGGATGAAAACTTTTGGCTGGTGCATTCCTGGGGGATAAAAGCGGATCAAGACGGTTCATGGGAAGTGTACTCGATGAGGGTCTGGGCGATTTCTCGCAACGGTTTCCGATGGCGCATGGCGGTGTCCCGCAGCCGTTTATACGCCACCGACTCGGGCAGGTGAAAACGATCCATGAGGATTCCTTTGGCTCTTTCGATGATTTTGCGGTCCTCCAATTTTTGCAACGCTGCTTCCGCTTCCCGCTTGGCCTCCCGGACCCGTTGGGCCGTGGCGACCAAACTGCGGCAGACGGCAACCATTTGCCAGCGCGGGACTTGAGGAGGAAGGACCGCCCATGTCGGCCAATCGGCGGCATTCAAATGGAGCCACAAATCATCCGGTTCCTGTTCGTCGGAGCCAATCCACAGCACCGGACGACCTGTCAGCCGCCCCAGCGTCCGGGTCCGTTCGACTACCTGGTCGATACCGCCGACCCGTATAACAAACAAATCGGCTTTCTGTTGCTGCAACCATGCATCCGACGGCCACTCCCGCCGGGCGATGATGGTCCATCCGGTCTCCACCAAATTCTTCGGCAAACCGGCATCGGGACGGTCAACATCAAAACCGAACGATACAACGGTTAATCGGTTCATTCCATATTCCCTCCTCATTGCCTCACTGGCAAAAAGAACGCGAAAGCCGGCGCCTCGTTCCCGCAAGTGGGTCGTGGCACCGGCTGTTCTTGCGGGCGACGATGCCCTCATAACATCAGCAAATCCCCTTACAAATTCAACGAATCCCCATACAAATTCATGCAATCCCCTTGCAACTCGGCAAATCCTCTTGCAACAACTCGGTTGCCGGATTGTCGATACGCCTTAATACTTCAGCAAATACTCCTGCAATTCCCACGGCGTAATTTGCGAGCGATACACATCCCATTCGATTTTCTTCGCTTCCAGATACCGGTCGGTAACGTGGGGTCCAAGCGCTTCAAGGATGACCGGATCTTGTTCCAACGCGAGGATGGCTTCCGCCAAGGAACCGGGCAAGCTGCCAATGCCTTTTTCCAGCCGCTCGGCGGTGGTCATGTGATAAATGTTGCCTTCCACCGGATCTGGCGGTGTCAAGCCCCGTTTGATGCCGTCCAATCCTGCTTTCAATACGACCGCCAACGCCAAGTACGGGTTGGCCGAGGGGTCCGGGGAACGAAGCTCGATCCGGGTGCTGGCTTTCCGTTTGGCCGGAATCCGGATCATCGGGCTGCGGTTGCGCAGGGCCCAAGTAATGTACACAGGCGCTTCGTGGCCCGGCACCAGCCGTTTATACGAGTTCACCAGCGGGTTGGTCACCGCCGTAATGGCCGGCGCATGGTCGAGAATCCCGGCGACAAATTGTTTGGCAACGGCGCTCAATTGATCCGGCGTATTCGGATCATAGAAAATGTTCTCTCCGTCTTTAAACAGCGACAAGTGCAAGTGCATACCCGAACCGTTGACACCGTAAATCGGTTTCGGCATGAAAGTGGCATGCAAACCGTGTTTCAACGCGATGGTCCGCACGACAAAACGGAACGTGGCGATGTTGTCGGCCGTCGTAATGGCATCGGCGTACTTGAAGTCGATTTCGTGCTGGGACGGGGCCACTTCGTGGTGGGCCGCTTCGACTTCAAATCCCATCTCTTGCAGCGTCAAGACGATTTCCGCCCGCACCTCTTCCGCTTTGTCTACCGGTGCCAGGTCGAAATAACCGGCGTTGTCGACGATGGAAGGTTGTCCTTGTTCGGATTGCGCCCGGTCGAAGAGGAAAAATTCCGGTTCCGGACCGCAGTACATGGTGTAACCCAATTCCGCAGCTTCGGCCGCTGCGCGGCGCAATACGTAACGGGGGTCGCCTTCAAACGGAGTGCCGTCCGGATTGTACACATCGCAAATGATGCGAGCGGTACGTTTGCCACCTTGCCCTTTCCAAGGCAAAATCACGAAAGTCTTCGGGTCGGGACGCAAGTACATGTCCGATTCTTCGATGCGGACAAATCCTTCGATGGACGAACCGTCAAACATCATATCCCCTTCCAGCGCTTTGTCGAGCTGATCGACGGGAATTTCCACGTGTTTGACCGTTCCTAAAATGTCGGTAAATTGCAAACTGATGGTGCCGACATTCATCTCGGCTACAGCAGCTTTAATGTCTTCCGCAGTTTTGCAGGTCGTCATGAATATTCCTCCCATACCTACATTTTAATCCATACAGGGGACGATAAATGCAGAAAGCCCCCGCGATCTGTATAAACAATCGCGGGGGCTCCGTTGCCCTTTCTCAATCATTATATGAATCCCCTTTGTGGATGTCAATAGGGCCGCCGCAAATCTAGAACGCACGAAATTCCTTAATCCGTCAGGCAAATTGCGCAGATTTGGTCTCATCCGCTATTGTGTCTGTTTTGTGAACAAACGCTTACGATGGCTGCGACATCCAACGGGGCAACCCTTCTTGCCACTCTTGTTTCAGCTCGTCCGTAGGCAACTCGATGAGGGTTTTCTCTTCTGACCGATCTCCGTCGGCAACACGGATCTGAACCCGTCCTTCCGCCGTCACCGTCCCAATTCTCGACATGGGCACACCGAATTGTTCCGCCAAAGCTTGCAGCTGCCGCACCGCTTCACTGGAAATAGCCACCAGGATACGGGACTGCCCTTCCCCAAACAAGCGGGCATCCAAACGCCCGCTTCCTTCCGGAAGCGTCACGCGACAACCGTTGGCGCCGGCCGGGGCTTGTACGCACATTTCCGCCAAGGCCACCGCCAGCCCCCCTTCGGCCACGTCGTGGGCCGTCGTGACCAAACCTTCTTGGATGGCGGTATACACGCATTGCTGCAAGCGGCTCTCCAATTCCAAATCCAATTCCGGCGCGTCGCCGGCCACGACGTTGTGGATGATGCGGCAATATTCGCTGCCACCCAAATGCGCTCCATCCGGCCCGCCCAGCAACACGATTTCGTCGCCGGCCCGTTTGAACCACGGTGTGGCGTGCCGTTGCACCTGGGGCGAGACGCCCACCATGCCGATGGTCGGCGTCGGGTAAATCGGCTCCCCGTCAAATTCGTTATAAAACGACACGTTGCCGCCGGTCACCGGCGTTCCCAGAGCCTGGCATGCCGCGGCCATACCGGCCACCGCTTCGCTGAATTGCCAGTACACTTCCGGTTTTTCCGGGTTCCCAAAATTGAGGTTGTTGGTTATCGCCTGCGGCTTGGCGCCGACGCAGACGACGTTCCGCGCCGCTTCGGCCACGGCGATGGCGGCGCCGCGGCGGGGATTCAAGTAACAGTACCGGCCGTTGCCGTCGATTTTGACCGCCACTCCTTTGTCGGTGCCGGGCACCCGCAATAGGGCGGCGTCGCCGCCGGGCGCAACCACCGTTCCGAGCAATATGTGGTGATCGTACTGGGAATACACCCATTTGCGGCTGGCGATGTTGGGAGAAGCCAGCAGCCGTTTCAACACATCGCCATAATCTTTTGGCTCCGGCAAACGGGAAAAATCATAGGAACGCAGCTGCTCCACGTATCCCGGAACCCGCGCTGGCGGCGTGTATTCGGGCGCGCCGTCGGCCAGCGACGGGACCGGCACTTCCGCCACCACATCCGCGCCTTCGCAGACACGCAGCACCGGCTCGGCAATGACTTGACCGATGACCGCCGCCTCAAGCCCCCATTTGCGGAAAATGGCAAAGGCCTCTTCTTCCCGTCCCCGTTCCATGCAGACGACCATCCGTTCCTGGGACTCGGAGAGCATCACTTCCCACGGTAGCATCCCCGCCTCCCGCCGCGGAACCCGGAGGACGTCGATTTCCATGCCGACGCCGCCGCGGTTGGCCATCTCCACACACGCCGAAGTGAGACCTCCCGCGCCACAGTCTTGCACCCCGACGACACCGCCGGACTGAAACAACTCTTGCATCGCTTCCATGAGCAGTTTTTCCATAAACGGATCGCCCACCTGGACCGCCGGGCGATCTTCCTCCGAGGATTCGGACAATTCTTGGGAAGCGAAGGAAGCCCCGCCGATGCCGTCCCGCCCCGTGCGGGCGCCGACGACCAACACGGGGTTGCCGACGCCGCCGGCGGTGGCCCGGCGAATGTCGCCGTGCCGCACGACACCGACGCACATGCTGTTGACGATACAGTTGCCTTCGTACGCCGGATCGAAATACAATTCGCCGCCCACCGTCGGAATGCCCATGCTGTTGCCGTAATGGCCGATGCCCGACACGACGCCGGACAACAAATACCGCTGCCGGGGCTCGTCCGGCCAGCCGAACCGCAGGGAATCCAACAAAGCGATGGGACGGGCCCCCATGGCGATGACGTCCCGCAAAATGCCGCCCACCGCCGTGGCCGCCCCTTGAAACGGCTCGATGGCCGACGGATGGTTGTGGGATTCGATTTTAAAGGCCAGAGCCAAACCTTCACCCAAGTCCACCACGCCGGCGTTCTCCCCCGGTCCTTGCAAGACGTGGGAACCTTTCGTCGGCAAGGTGCGCAACAACGGTTTGGAATGTTTGTAAGCGCAATGCTCGGACCACATGACCGAATACATGCGCAACGCCGTCTCGTTCGGTTCGCGGCCGAGATCTTGGCAAATTTTTTCGTATTCTTGTTCCGTCAAGCCGAGGGCCGACCAGAGCGCGACATTACCCGACATGCCCCATCCTCCCTTCGGTCAAGGCGTGAATCATGGATATGAACATCCCGCGACCGTCTTCCGAACCTAAAATCGCCTCGCACGCCCGTTCCGGGTGCGGCATCAGACCCATGACATTGCCCGCCGCGTTGCGGATGCCGGCGATGTTGTTCAACGAGCCGTTGGGATTGGCGTCATCCGTCGTCTCGCCCGCCGCGTTCACGTATCGCAGCACCACTTGCCCGCGGGCCTCCAGCTCCGCCAGCGTTGCCGCATCAGCGTAGTAATTCCCTTCGCCGTGGGAAATGGGAATGTGAAGCACTTGCCCTTTGTCGTACGCCGACGTAAACGGGGTGTCGTTCCGCTCCACCCGCACGTGCACCCAGTCGCAGACATAGCGCAATTGGCGGTTCCGCTGCAACGCGCCGGGCAGAAGTCCCGCTTCGGTCAAAATTTGGAAGCCGTTGCAAATCCCGAGCACCAACCGCCCTTTGTCCGCCGCTTCGGCCACCGCCTCAATAACCGGCGACCAGCGGGCCAAGGCGCCGGCCCGCAAATAATCGCCGTAGGAAAAACCGCCGGGCAAAATGATGGCGTCGTACTTGGACAAATCCCGTTCCCGATACCATACCAACTCGGCGTCTTGTTCGAGGCCGTCCCGGAGCACCCGCAACATGTCCATCTCGCAGTTCGTTCCGGGAAAAAGCAAAATCCCGAACTTGGCCATACCCGTCCCCCTTACTGAGTCTGGTGTATATGCTTCCCTCGGTGCCTATACATGGTACAGGTAACCCCTCGCTACCAGCCAACAACTTGGCACCACGTCATTGCCGCAAAACCAATAGCCAACAACCGGTCACATGGCCAAACATCCGTCAACGGGAGCCGGACAACGGATGGGCCAGCCACTCGGTGGCTTCTTCCACCGTTACTTGATACGTCTCCAACACCGGGTTGGCCAGCAGCCGTTGGGCGATCTCTTCCGCCGTCGTCTGCGCCGCTTCGGCCGACGGCGCCTCGAGCCATAGCTCGATGAATTTGCCGACCCGCACGTAGGCCACCTGATGGTACCCCATGACCGGCAAGGCGCTTTCCACCGCAGCCCCTTGCGGATCCAACACTTCCCGTTTCAGTGTCACTCGCACTTGGGCTTTGAATTTCAACGCTTCCCCCTCCTTGACGAAATCGGAAATTCGCGCCCGCTCCCGGGCGAAAAGAAAAACCCGGGAGAGAAGGTTTCCGGTGAAACCTCCCCTCCCGGGCTTTTATCCCCTCGGTGTGACGGCAATACCGCCAAACGTTTGCCGCCTGTGCCGCTCGGACCTGTCCGGGCGCCTTTGCCCACGGAACCCTAGGCACACTTTCACGTTCCGTCTTCAATTCATCGCAACACATCGCATTACACGTTCATCCTAACGGAGCGCCATTCGATTGTCAACCTCATTCCCACTCGATGGTCGCCGGCGGTTTGGAGGAAATATCGTACACGACCCGGCCCACTTCCGGCACTTCCCGGGTGATGCGCCCTTCCACCCGTTGCAGGAAATCCCACGGAAAGCGATAAAAATCGGCGGTCATGCCGTCCTCGCTCGTCACCGCCCGCAAGGCCACGGTATAACCGTACCGCCGTTCGTCGCCAACGACACCCACACTGCGGGCGTCCACCAAGACGGCAAACGCCTGCCAAATGTCGTTGTACAGTCCGGCCTTGCGGATTTCTTCCAAATAAATAGCGTCGGCCTCCCGGAGAATGGCCAGCTTTTCCGCCGTCACCTCGCCCAACACCCGAATGGCCAAGCCCGGGCCCGGAAACGGATGGCGGTTGACATTGGCTTCCGGCAGACCCAGTTCCCGGCCTACCGCCCGCACTTCATCTTTAAACAAGTACCGCAGCGGTTCGACCAGCTTGAACTGCAAGTCCGACGGCAATCCGCCCACATTGTGATGGCTTTTGATCACCGCCGTCGGCCCGCCGGGGGAGACGCCCGATTCCACCACATCGGGATAGATGGTGCCTTGCACCAAAAAGTCCACATCCCCCAGTTTGCGGGCTTCTTCCTCAAACACGCGGATGAATTCATGGCCGATGCGCCGGCGTTTTTCTTCCGGATCCCGCACGCCTTTCAGCACGTTCAAAAACCGCTGGCGGGCATCCACATGGACCAGGGGGACCCCCAACAAGTCGCGGAACGTCCGCACCACGTCTTCACTTTCCCCTTTGCGCAACAGGCCGTGGTCGACAAAAATGCACGTCAGCCGCTCGCCGATGGCCCGGTGCACGAGCGTCGCCGCCACCGCCGAGTCGACCCCGCCGGACAAGGCGCAGATGGCCCGGCCGTCGCCCACCTGCCGGCGCACGGCTTCCACTTGCATGGCAATAAAGTTGGCCGGCTTCCAGTTCGGCTCAAGTTCCGCCACCCGATACAAGAAATTTTCCAACAAGCGGCTGCCTTCCAACGTATGGACGACCTCGGGGTGGAACTGCACGCCGTACATTTTCCGGCGATCGTCGCCCATGGCGGCCACCGCCGTCGTTTCCGTGGAAGCCAGCACCCGAAAACCGTCCGGCAATTCGGTCACCGAATCCGTATGGCTCATCCACACTTGCGTCATCCGTTCCACGTCGGCAAACAACGGCGAAGCGCCATCGCCAATGACCAACATGGCTTTGCCGTATTCGCCCCGGGTAGATTTCTCCACTTTTCCTCCCAACGCCAATGCCATCAATTGCATGCCGTAACAAATGCCCAAAATCGGCACATTCAATCGGAAAATGCCCTCGTCGCAACGGGGCGCGTGGGCATCGTAAACCGAAGCCGGCCCTCCCGAAAAGATGATCGCTTTCACCGGCTCCGTCCGGAACCGTTCCACCGGCGCCGTATAGGGCCAAATTTCACAGTACACGCCCAACTCCCGCACGCGGCGGGCGATGAGTTGGCTGTACTGGCCGCCAAAATCCAAAATGACAACCCGTTGGGTCGAAGGGACTGTTTCGGCCATGGCCATGAATTCCTCCTTACCGTTGGCTAATCCCAATTCCGCAATCAAACTCCGAACAATTACCTTTCATGTTTGCCGCAATGTTCGCCTCAACCGCAACAATTTACGCCATAACGCCATGATTATAGTTTGTCCCCCTTTCAGCCGTCAAGCAACCCATTGTGCAAAAACCGCCGGTTCAAAACGGCACCTTCCCATAGACGACGGCATATCATGGATCAGGCATACCCATCACGACAAAAGAAAAAACCCTCGCTTTTCGGGCGAGGGCCGGGATGAAGCATTAACTTAGTCATTTTTGCTTTTGGCCACGTTCAAATCTTTCAGCAGGGCTTCGACCGCCGCTTTCGTCTGTTCTTTCACATTCTCGCTTTTGTGAGCGTCCGCCAAGCGTTTTTTGAACGTTTCCATGGCGGCTTTGAACGCCGTTTTGTCCATAGCATCACCTCCTTTCAATGGTCAAACCGTCGTCAAACCTTCTTGTGTTTGCTTCCATGCCTTGCCGGAATATGCGGCATAGGATTATTTGCCGTCTAACATGCGCCGAATTCGAAGCGTCAGCTCCGTCGGGTCGGCGGCCTGGAAGACGTTCCGCCCGATGGAGACGCCGCCGGCCCCGGCCGCCAGCGCCCCTTGGATCATGGACAACAGCTCTTCCAAGGAACCCATTTTCGGGCCGCCGGCGATCAGCACCGGAATGCGGACCGAAGCGGTGACTTGGCGGAACGTCTCGGGGGAGCCGGTGTAATTCACTTTGACCAGATCCGCTCCCAGTTCTTCCGCCACCCTGGCCGCATGGGCGATTTTGCCGGGATCATATTCGCCGCCGGGTTCGCCGCCCCGGACGTACATCATGGCCAAGAGCGGCATGCCCCAATAATCGCATTGTTCGGCGACAGCCCCGAGATCCCGCAACATGGCCGGTTCGTGCGGCCCTCCCAAGTTGACATGCACCGATACGGCCGTAGCGCCAAGGCGTAGGGCGTGTTGCACCGAAGCGACCAACTCTTTTCGGTTGGGCTCCGGAGAAAGATTGGTGGAAGCCGAAAGATGAACGATGATTTCTCCGTCGGCCGGCGGCGCAAGCTCACCTAAATATCGCATCAACCCTTTGTGGACGATGACGGCGTCGGCCTTGCCGGCAAACACCGCCTGAACAGTGGCGGCGATATTTGTCAGACCGTCGACGGCACCGATGCTCACGCCGTGATCCAAGGGCACGATGAGCAACCGGTTGGAATGGCGGTACAGGCGGCGCAAGCGCGTTTCTTTTCCGTGCATGCGAAACGGCCTCCTTTTGACTACGCTAACTTGAACTACTTTTCGATAATGGTTTCTTTCACCTTGATGCCGACATGCCGCCCCGATTCGCACACGTGGGCGAGCAATTCGTCGCCGGGGCGAATCAACGAGGCGTTGCGCGGTTTGCCGTCGGCGCCCATGAGTCGGATGTGCCAGTCGTCTTGGACGATGACGTTTAGCTCCGTATTCGCCGCCACTCCTTTGATCAACAACAAGGGCCGCACTTCGATTTTCATCCGCCCGACAGTCATTTCCCCCACTTCTCCGCGAATGTTGACGCACAGGACCCGGCTTCCCACCGTCAGGTCGCTAAGGTATTCCGCCATGTTGTTGGGCATCCACACGTAAGAATGGATGGCGCCGGCGTTGACGCGGAAGGGCCGAAAATTCATGTACGGAAGATAGTGGGTTTCGGAGCAGACGAAAATGCCGCCGCTGGACGTCGAGCCGACCAGCATCCCTTCTTCCTGCGTCATCAAACCCGTCGTATCGATACAGGCCCGAACCCCCATCCCCACGCTGCGGACTTCCGTGACGACCAACGGGTGCAAATCGAGTTGGCCGACGGACTCCCGGGTCAAAAAGGCGTGGACGTTGGCGAGTTCTTACGGCCGGTCGGTGCAGAGGATGACACCGTCGCTGCCTTTTTCCAAGACGCCAAAGGCGATTTCCATATCGGCGCAAGACGTCACTTTGCGCAACAACACCGTGTCTTTCCCGTCCAGGCGGGCGATGAGCAACTCCAACGGAATGTTCGTCGGCAAGTCGAAGTCCACGGCCACATAGTCAAACTTATCGGCATCTTTCCACGACTGTTCCAATTGCTGGCGGTTATCCACCGCAAAGAAGGCGCACGTTTTGTAGCCGGCCTCCTTGGCCGCCGTCAGCAACTCTTGCCGGTCGGAGAAGACGATCTCCCCCGGAGGAATCGCCGACAAATCTTCCCCATCCTCTATCTCGGTGATAAACACCGTCTTGTGGGGAAAATGGCCTTCTTTCCGCTGTTTGACCGTCACGATCACTTTGTTGAGCACGGACGTATTGAAGATTCCCCATACATCTTGCCGGTCAAAAGGTATGGCCCGCGCGTCGAACCATACCTCCCGTTCCGTTTTATCTATCGACAAGTTCTCCTTTCAAGGTTGGGTCGGCTTTCCGACTCTGTTGGTATTGTATGAGCCGCTCAACGCGATTCCACGGAACAATGGACTAATTTTCCTTTTCCAACAAACATTTCAACTCCTGTTCCGTATACAAATATTTCGGCTTGCCCAACAGACCGATTTCAAACAACTGTTTGCGATCGTACAACGTCCCTTTTGGCGCGATATCGATGCGCCATTTCACCCGGTACTCGTCTTCCAAAAGGGCCGCAAGCCCCTCGGGAACCCTCTCCCCGCCCCGTTCTTCTTCCACCACCAAGCGGACGCCGTCGGGCATGGGGGCGGCGGCCCAAAACCGGCGACACGGCAGACGGGATACGACGGCATCCAAATCCCACAAATCGAGCCGGACATCGCCGATGCGCAGGGCGTCTTCCCATCGACCCCGGATCTCCAAGGCGGTCGTCCGCCCGCAGACACACGGTTTTTCCACAAGCCGGGCCCGGTCGCCGGTCACATACCGGATCATGGGCGTGGCCCGTTTTTTCAACGTCGTCACGACCAAATGGCCATATTCCCCGACAGGGACATCGGACCGGAAGGCGTCGTCCAAAATTTCCAAGACAAAATCGTCCTCGATGGGATGGGGCACAAACGCTTCGCAATCCACCACCGCCGTGCCGATTTCGGTCATGCCGTAAAAGTCGAAAACCGGCACACCCCACAGTTCTTCCAGCAGTTTTCGGCGACCGGGAGGAAGCGTCTCCCCGGCAGCGCAAATGGCCCTCAAGGCCGGGAAGTCCCGCCGTGGATGAAGTCCCAACATTTCCGCCACTTCCGCGATTAAGACCGCCTGCAGCGACAAACAGGTGAGCACCGTGACGCCGAGCCGGTGCATCAACTCCACGACTTTCGGAAAAGGCGTCACCGACGTGCGGCCGCCCGCAGGAACGACACACGCCCCCCGCAACTGGGCTGCCGCCTGGACCATGTGGGCCGCTGCCGACAAGGCATACGGAAAACGAATCAAAACGATGTCCGACGGCCCCAACCCCACCCCGCAACGGGCAATTTGCCGGGCGTTGTGCATCACGTCGTCCCGGGTAAACCAGACGGAAACCGGTTCACCGGTCGTCCCGGAACTTTCGTGGTATTGCACCAATTCTTCCCCCGGCACGGCCAACAAACCGAACGGAGATGACGCCCGCAGGTCGGCCTTCGTCGTCAAAGGGATCTTTTTCAAGTCTGCCAGTGACGACAACGGCTGTTGTGGCAACCTGTCGCGGTAAAAGGGCGCAGTTTTGCTTTCCCGGATGATCCGGTTGAGCGCCTCCAGCTTCTCGGCCGTCATGGTCAATCCTTCCTTGCGGCGGTACCGAGGAGGGCCAAGATGTTGCCACCGAGAATTTTCTCCCGCTCGTCGTCGCCGATGGAAAGGAGCATCACTTTGCGCAGTTCGGCTCCGGGATGGGACAGGGGAAACTCGGAACCGAAGATGACTTTTCCGGCCCCGGCCCGCTGCACCACTTGTTCAATAAACAAGAAGTTTCCGCAAGACGTTTCCAGGAACAAATTGTCCAGTTCCAGGCACGCCTCCATGGCTTCCCGGTCCGCCGGGCCAAAACCCATATGGCCGAGAATGAAATTCGTCTTGGGAAATTTGCGGGCCAACGTTGCCAGGCGGGCGGTGGAAGCGCCCGGGGAATACAAGACGTGGGTGTATACCGGACGGCCGTACTGTCCGCAAAGGTCGGCCAACGCTTCCACGGCCTTGCTGGCGAAGGAAAACTGGTGGCTGATGGGGGACAATTTCAGACCACTGCTGCCCCGTTTAAATTGCTCTTCCAACGTATCCAAGGCATCGGGCTCGTGGGGATTGACGCAAGCGAACCAATAAAGGGATGGTTCGGTCTGGCAACATTCCCGCAAATAGTCGTTGTCGGGCACCGGATTGTCCGGCTTCCGTTTGCCGGTGACGTAATCGGTCATCCGGCGCACGTCCACCATGCCGCCGGGCACGACGACGCCTTGGTCAATCCCCTCCTGTTTCAACAGACGCACATAAGCGTTCACATTCCCGTAATCGGTGGGAGATAGATGGGCATGGCCGTCGACAATCAAGGCCTTCTCCTCCTTTTGCCCAAACTTGTCTCAAGTGTTTTTATCTTTTTATCGAACTTTTCAACCGCATCAAACCGAACATCGATTCATTAACCTATCGCCCGATTTACAACGAACCGCTTAGTTCATTGCCGATCACGTTCGAACGACGGCCGCGGCGGCGGGCCGCACACTTGTTGCAAATAACCGGCCACCGCCAGCGCCACGTCGTCCCGCCACGGGCGGGCCACCACCTGTACGCCGATGGGCAGGCCTTCCGCCGTGCGGCCGGCGCAAAGGGCCACACTGGGCCAACCGGTCAAATTGAAAGCCACCGCATAACCGAACCCCCGCCGCCGTTCTTCGTCCATGGAAGCGCCGTGGGGCAAAGCCGGAGTAGCCGCCACGGGACAAAGCAGGACGTCTACCTTTTCCATGAACGTCAACATCATGCTGCGGAATAAGTGCCAGCTGACCATCAAGCCGCCGAACTCAGCCGTCGTCATGGCAGAGATGCGCATGTCTTTCATCAGCCGCTGCGTAAACGGGTGGGGGGTGTCGGTGCCGCACATTTCCAGCAGCCCTTCCAAGGAAACCCCGCCGTCGGCGGCCAAGTAACCGTTCATGATGTCAAAGGCGAGCTCCATCCCGTCAGGAACCGCCTCCCGCACCGCCAGTCCCGCCTCTTCCAGCGCCGCGGCGCAGCGGCGGACGGCTTGCGCCGTCTCGGTCGTCGGCAGGCACGTCCCGTCGCCGGTGAAAAAAGCTACGCTTAACCGCCGCAGCTCCACCGCAGCGGGCCGGCCGACGGGCATCGGCACGACGGACGGATCCCGCCAGTCGCCACCGGCGATGAGAGGCAGCGTCGTCACGAAGTCTTCCACATGCCGCGCCAAGAGACCGACGGACAAAATCGGCGCCAACGTGCCGGCGGACGGCGGAAAGTGGCCTGTGGCTGGCACCAGGCCGGTCGTCGGCTTATAGCCGGCGATGCCGCAGTAATGGGCCGGCACGCGGATGCTGCCGCAGGCGTCGCTGCCGAGCCCCAAGGGAGAACCGCCCGCGGCGATGATGGCCGCCTCGCCGCCGCAACTTCCGCCCGGGCTCCGGCTCAGGTCATGAGGATTGTTGGTCCTGCCGTAGACGAGGTTGTCGCATTCGTAGACGAGGCTCAGTTCCGGCACATTGGTCTTCCCCAGAAGGACGGCGCCGGCGGCGCGCAGACGGGACACGACAGTGGCATCCGCTTCGGGCACGTACGTCCGCCGTCCCAACGTGCCGGCGCTGGACACAAATTCGGCCGTCTCAAATGCGTCTTTGACGGTAAAAGGCACTCCGTGCAACGGCCCGAGAACCGTCCCTTGGGCCAACAGTTCATCGAGACGCCGCGCCTGCCGTATGGCTGAGTCGGCATTCCACTGCACCACGGCGTTGAGAACGGGATTGACCGCCGCGATGCGATCCAGATGGGCCTTGACCAGTTCCTCGGACGACACCACTTTGCCCCGAATGGCGGCGGCCATTTGCGTCGCCGATGCAAACAGCATGTCTTCCCGCGTCATTCGTGGACCACTCGCACGGTCTTGCCGTGGGGACGGGGCATTTTTTCTACAAATTCGAACTGGCACGGAATACCCACGTTAAACTCCATGCGGCTGGCCAATGAATCGGCCAGTTGCTCCGTCGGCTTCACTCCTTCGGCCAACTCGCAGCGCACCTTCAGGACGTCGGAACCGCCGGGAGGAACGACGAAATGGTACCAGTTGCCGACTTCCGGCATGCGCATCAACATTTCCTCGAGGTAATACGGGGAAAATTCGATGCCCTGCACCACCACTTGGTCCACCATCCGTCCCCGCAAAAACAGCCGGGGCAATGGACAGCCGCACGGACACGGGTCGGTTTCCACGTACCCCAGATCCTTCGTCCGATAACGCAAGATGGGACTGTGGTAGCGCTGGGGCAACGAGACGACGATTTCCCCGATTTCTCCCGGCTCCAGCACTTTGTTCGTTTCCGGATCGACGATTTCCACCACGGCGTGGCCCATCAATATGTGGTATCCGTTCTGCTCATCGCACTCGATGCCGATGCCGCCGCACTCCAAGGAACCGTAGTAAAAATTGGCCTTCGCCCCCCACATCTGCTCCACCCGTTCCCGGAACGCCGGCGAACACCCTTCTCCCGTCAGCCACATCTTTTTCAGCGCCAAGCTCGTCAAATCAAAGCCCCGCTCCGCCGCCGCTTCCGCCAGCGTCACCGCCCAGGACGGCGTCGTGATGACGACATTGGGCCGCAAATCTCTCATCATCTTGACGGTTTTCTCCGGCGTCGAATAGGCTCCGCCCTTGCCCGCCGGAATGACCGTCGCCTGGCAACCTTCCAGGAACGTCTTATGGAAGGCCAAACCGGCCGAGCTCATCTCGTACGGCAAGGCGTTCAGGCACACATCCCCCTTCTCCACCGGAAACAGTTTCGGGTAACCGGGGGCCAGTTCGTGCAAGTAATAGTCCTCCCACGTGTACATGATGTAGATTTCTTCCTCGCCGGTGGTGCCGGTGGACACTTGCACCAGGGAGACGTCCGCCTTGTCGCACGTCAACAACACCCACGGCTTGCCCCGCAACTCGTCTTTCGTGAGAAAAGGCAGCTTCGGCAAGTCGGCCAAACCTTGAATGTCATCGGGATGGACGCCGGCCCGATCCATCTTCTCTTTGTAAAAGGGCGACTTCTCATACGCCAGCCGGACAATTTCCCGAACGGATTCCGATTGATACTCCTGCAGCGTTTCCACCGGCATCCGGTCGGGGAAAATGGTGTCGGAAGAGAAATATTTGGCGAGAATCGGCGGTTTGACGACGGACAAAATTTTCTTCTCAAAAAGGGAATTCATCTCAGGAAGTTTCATCTCGCTCAACACGCATCACCTCATTTTGGATCGCCTTTCCGGCCAACCATTGCCGCACCATAGGACTGACCCGGGCTTCCATCCCGGAAAGGGGAGTTCCCTCCTGTTCTTGCGCCCGTTCCAGCGCCTGGACGATGCGTTCATACAGTTGACGGGAGAACACGCTGTGGTCTCGTTCGTAGGCTTCCTTGAGCACCTGGAAGTCTTCTTTCGCCAGGCGGGACGGGAAAAAGGGACTGGGCAAGGCGTTCAGGACAAACGCGCGCAGCAGGCGGATTTCCAAATTGTCCGGTTCCAGTTCCACCGCTTCGTTCAACAGGTTCAAACCGTGATACGTCGTGCGGAAAATTTGTTCCGGTTCCACCGCGTCCCGGGCCGACAAGGCCAGAGCGCTGCCGTAGTACGCTTGGGCGAGAATGTCTCCCGGGTTCGTTTCATGGGCGATACGCCAACATTCGCGGGCCTGCAGCGCCGCGCGGCGGTTTCCGGCCACCCCCAAGTCGTGCAGCCGCTTGCCCTCGGCGAACAACTCTTCTTTGCTCCATTGGGAAAAATCCGGCATTTCTTCGGCCGTCTGGTTCTCCACCAATTCCCGGTAGCGCGGATCGGCATTTTGTTCCGTCAGCTGGGCCCACACTTGCCGGGCTTCTTCCTCCATCCCCAAGCGGGCATAGGAGGCTCCCAAGTCATACAGCATTTGCCAGTAAAGCGGCTCGGGCATGATGGACGAATCTTCCCGGTAACGATCCGTCAATACGTGAAAATCTTCAATGGCCGTGGCGGTCCGGTGGAAAAACGTCTCCGGCAGCCGAAAACTGTGGTACGCCCGCATGAAGCGCAACTGGACGTTATCCGGATAGGCGGCCACCAGCCGGTCGAACGTCTTCATCGCCTTGATGGTAATGCCGATCATGCCGGGGACGTCGTGCTGATATTTCCCGGTCATGGAAAGGCAGTCGGCGTAATAAGCCTGGACCAGCGGATTTTTTCGGTGTTTTTCCAACGCTTGGGAAAAAATTTCAAAGGCCTGAAACGTCGCTTCCCGATCACCTTCCAATGCCCGTTCGTACAACTGCAATCCTTCCTCCGGCAATTCCTTGACCCAGCGCTTTTTCCACTCGGTTTTCGCCTCCGTCCCATCTTTGTGTTGGCGGTCCAATATTTTCTTCTCCCGTCTCAACAATTCCTGATAACGGTCGTCCGTCGTGTTTTCCTGCAGTTTTTTCCACATTTGCTGGGCTTGCGCGTAATTCTCCAGCTTCTTGTGGGCGGCCCCTCCCTCATAAAGGGCGCGCCAGTACAAATCTTGCGGCAGGAGACTGTTATCCTGTTCGTATTTGGAGGCGACAAAGGCAAAGTCTTCGGCCGCCATGGCGTGGCGGTGAAAATACAGTTCCGGCAAGCGGCGGTTGACGAATCCCCGCAGAAGACGGACTTCCACGTTGTCCGGCTCGGCCGCAACCGCTTCATCCAACGTTTTCAAGCCCCGCAGGACGTTGCGGAAACGGTCGGGGGACTGGCTCGGCTCCCGCCCCGTCAAGACAAGGGTGGCGCCGTAATACGCTTTGACCAAATTGTTGTCGGGAACCATGGCGCGAAGGCGTTCCAACAGCTCCAGCGTCTTCGGCACGGCCGCCGCGTCACCGTTGACGCCTTGTTGGTACAACACCAGCGCTTCATCAAAAAGGGGACGCCATTCTGGTTCCGGCGCTGGCGCAGCTCTTTTCTCCCGTAGGGCGGCAACCTGTTCACCGTCTTTTGAAACATCTTGCGAAACATCATCTGATGCCTCATGTGATACATCTTGCGGGACTTCCTCACGCCGCCGGGACGGTATGTCGTATCTCCACGACATGTCGTAAACTTCGGACAAGTATGACCGTCGTTTTGCAGACCGTAACCTCGACCGGCTCGACGGACTCTTTTTCGTCGCTTTGGCCGCGGCGATTCGCTGACGGTATCTCGTTTTGGAAATTTTCATCCCAGTGACCTCCTGTTGGAAAAACCGGGTTTATCGGACCAGTGTTTTATAGAAATCCTTGCTTTCGCAATTGCTCGTCGTAACGGCTCGTCTGCGCTTTCAACCGGCTCCAAACAGCCTTCGCTTGTTCGTTTTGCCCGAGTTTTTTGTGCGCTTCCCCCAGTTCATACAGCACTTTCCAATACAGCTCTCTGGACAGCCGCCGCTTCTTCGCATCGAGCGCCAGGACGTGATTGAAATCTTCCACGGCGGTTTGCGTCCGGTGGAAATACACTTTGGGCAATCGGTTGCAGACAAAGCCGCGCAGCAGACGGATTTCAATGTTGTTGGGCTCTTTGGCCACGGCTTCGTTCAAAATTTTGACGCCTTGCAACGCCTTTTGAACCCGTTCTGTCGGGTTCACCGCGTCCCGCCCGACCAAGGTCAAGACGCTGCCGTAATAGGCGCGGACCAAGTTGTCGTTGACTTGTTGTTGCAGTTTTTCCAGCATGGCATGGGCTTTCCGGACCGCTGCCTTGTCTCCATCCACGCCGAGATGGTGCAGACGCACCGCCTCGGCGAACTCTTGCGACCAGCTGGCCATGAACTCCCTCCCATCGGTTTGATTTCACCCTCAATGTATGGAGCCTGATATGGCTTGTAGCTAGTCCAAGTACACAAATTGCCGGGGGGAGACGTCTAATTTTGCACAAAAAAAGACTGCCGCACATGCGGCAGTTGCGTAAAAACTCATGGATTCCGCGTTATAACTGGATAAGTTTGGAGACGAATGACGAGCTAAGCTATACTCATAACCGGAAGGAGGATGAAACATGGACATCTTTGAAACGATACACACCCGGCGCAGCGTCGGAAAAGTGAAGCCCGATCCGGTAGACAAAAGCCTGATTGAAAAGCTGCTGGAGGCGGCCACGTGGGCGCCTAATCACCATCGGACCGAACCGTGGCGGTTCATCGTCCTGACCGGTGAAGGACGCCGCATACTGGGCCGGGCATACGCCGACGTGGCCAAAGAAACGGCTCCCGGCATGGATGAAACCGAGGGAGAGAAATTTTTGCAGAAACATATGGACAAGGCGTTCCGCGCCCCCGTTGTTATCGCCGTCGTGGCGACGCCGTCGGAGCAACCCAAAGTGGTCGAACTGGAAGAATACGGCGCCGTCTACATGGCCATCCAAAACATGCTGCTGGCCGCCCACGCCCTCGGGCTTGGCGCCGTCTGCCGGACCGGCGCGCCGGTCTATCACCCGAAAATGAAAGAACGGTTGGGGTTAAGCGAACGGGAAATGCTGCTGGGGCTCATCTACGTCGGGCGTCCGGAAGTGCAGCCCGCCAACCCCGGACGCATTCACTTCTCCGAAAAAACGACGTGGATCGAAGAAGACGTCAATTAGTCCTGCAACAACTGTGCGGTTTCCGACCATGAAATGGCCGGTGCGGCCCGCCTTCAGCTAAAACTGAAAACTCAACGTGCTCCCCGTCCCGTGTTCAATCGTGTCGTACAGCACCCGCACCGGCCGTTCCGCCGACCCGCTGCCCAAGGCGATGAGCAACGGCACGAAATGCTCGGCCCGCGGCACGGCCAAGGCCGCATAAGGCGCCAACGTTTCGTACCGGCACAACGCTTCGACGTCCCGGGCCAACACCTTCTCGCGAATCCAGTCCCGGAATTGCACGGCCCACTCCCGGGGCGGGGCGTCTTTGGCCGGTTCAAAGGCGAACAAGTTGTGAATCACATACCCGCTCCCGATGACCATAATGCCTTCCTGCTCCAATCCTTGCAGCGCTTCACCGATGGCCATCTGCTCCCGGGGCGGCAAAAACGGATTCACCGAAACCGGGACGATGGGAATGTCGGCTTCCGGGTAGGCGTGCATCATAATGGGAAAGACACCGTGATCCAAGCCGCGGTATTCTTTCCGGTATGGAATGTTGTGCCGGCGGAACCGTTCTTCCACGACGGCCGCCACCTTGGTGGAACCTTTGGCCGGATATTGCACTTGATAATACTCCGGCGGAAAACCGTAGTAGTCATACACCATCTCGTGGACGCCGTCGGTGGCCGCAATGGTCGTCACTTCCCGCTCGAAATGGGCGGAAAAAATGACGATGGCCTCGGGCCGGTACTCCTGTCCGAAACGTTTTAAAAACCTGGTGTAATCCGAGTCCTCAAATATGGTCAGCGGCGATCCGTGGCACAAAAAGACAGGAGCTATCATGCGGTCATCTCCCTTCTCGACGTGAACTTCACCCTTTGTTTCCTTTCGGCTCGTCATAAGGGCACTATTGCAAGATATTTATAGGATACTTGAAAGCCGCCCGCCTTTCATGCCTCGCAGCACATCGGCCAAACGTCGACCGCCGCAAAAAAGGCTCAGTTCACGTCGACGATGTCCGCGACAGAAATTTCCATTTTTCCCTTATCGGTCATGAGGCGGATGGTTCCCATCCCCAATCCGGCGATACGGCCGCACACTTCCTGCTCGCCATCCTTCCAATACCGAATCCGTACGGCACAGCCCCGGCGGCAGGCAACGAGCAACAACCGGTTCAACCGTTCCAGCTCCTGCTCGTCCAACTCCGGCCGTTGACGAATTTCTTCCTTGAAAAGTTTACGCAATCCTTCCCGCAATTCGGGCATCATCAACGACACCCATTTCTTGTTTCCGCGATCATAAATGTCGTTCATGACGCCCTCCCCTTGGCAGGCATGACGGCCAAAATATTTCCCGCAACAAATGCCCGAATCCCTTTCTTCGTGCAACAATACGCCGTAACCCGCCGGCCGCGTACGGACAAAATGACGACTTCCCGCTGGCTCAAGCGGCCAAAACGATCGACATAGATCATTTCCACCCGACAACCGCGACGCCGATAACGTTCCAGCTGCCGAACCATAACCTCACCTCGAACATCTGTTTGTTCTTATTATACACAAACAAATGTTCGATATGCACTGGAACGAACAATCCAATTTTTCCCGGGAAATGTCAAAGACAAAATCCAAGCCAAGCCGCCGCAATTCCTAGGACGTACGTCACACCCGTATACAACAACCCCTTTTTCCCCAACCCTTGACGAAACAATGTCCAACTTTCCAGCTTAAAAGTGGAAAATGTCGTAAACGCCCCCAGAAATCCCGTTCCCAACAGCAAAGCCGTTGTTTCGTTCGCTCCCAAACCGCTGCCGACCAGCCATCCGAGCAAAAAAGAACCGAGCAAGTTGACCAACAATGTGCCGAACGGAAATTGTCCGGGCCAACGGCCGGAGACAAACCGCGCCACCGCATAACGGACCACCGCTCCCAGAAAACCGCCCGCCGCCAGACCACCGATCTCAACCATGTTAACCCCTCCAGCATTTCAATTTCATCTTAAATCATTAAGTCCCAAAACAGTCTCAACCATGCTGAACTCGCTTCCTCTTTACCCCCATCCTAGCTCCCAACCAAACCATCCCCCATCCGCCGAACATGCTGATACCGACATACGCCATCCCGCTCCACCACAAGCCGTGCTGGAACAATTGAACCGCTTCGACACTGAACGTGGAAAAGGTCGTAAAAGAACCGAGCAACCCCGCGCTGACGGCCGCGCGAATACGAGGCGAAAGGCGGTTGGTATCCGTCATCCAATGCGAAAACCAGCCCAGCGCCAAACAGCCGAGCAAATTGACAACCAGCGTCCCAAAAGGAAACACCGTTGATGGAACAATACGCTGGACCGACACCCCTAGAACATACCGCAACAATGTGCCGACGACACCGGCCGCTCCGACCCATACATATGTCATGCCGCCCCCTCCTTCGCATTCCTCATCAATTCCCTCATCATAACAAAAAAAGACTCCCACCCATACGATTGTATCGGCAGAAGTCGTCAGCGCGTAATCATGCCTCGAGAATTTCTTTCTGTACTTTTTTCGATAAACTTTGAAAAACCAATTCATACGAATGGACAATCAACCTCTCCCATAACTCCTCCGGAAGATTCGCATCAAAATATATGGAGTTCCAGTGGGTTTTGTTCAAATAATAACCCGGGACTACACCTTCATAGTTCTCCCTCAGTTCTTCCGCAAAAAATGGATCACATTTTTTTAAAGATATTAAAGGTTTTCCGTGGGCATCGGCACCAATTAAAGCAAACATTTTCCCACCGACCAAATAACGGTCAGCGTCCCACTCCGGCTTATAATCATGCGTTGCACCGGTTAACTTGAGACAAAGAGATTGAAGCGTTTGTTTATCCATGAAAAATCAACCCAATATCATTTAATTCAGCCATCCAGTGATTTTTCTGATTCCTTTTATTATGCCTCACCATCATGATACTTCACAATAAGATCACTTCACAATAAGATCAAAAAGAAAAATAAGTCGCAGTTCTACCCGATTCAGGTGAACTGCGACACGATGGTACACATCAGCCTTTTTCCGCCGCCAACGGCCGATGCTCCGCCATGGCTTCGGCCTTTGTCCGCTGCATTGTTCCGAACGGATGTTCCGGAGGCGCGTAAATCGTATACAACTTCAGCGGGACATGTCCCGTGTTGATCACGTTGTGCCACGTCCCGGCCGGGATCATGATGGCATCACCATCGGACACGGACCTTTCCACATGCAAACGGTCTTTCCGTTCCCCCATCCGGACCAGTCCCCGCCCCTGTTCGATGCGGATGAATTGATCCACCCGGGGATGCACCTCCAGTCCGATATCGCTCCCGACCGCAATGCTCATCAACACCACCTGCAAATGTTTGCCCGTCCACAGCGCCGTGCGGTAATAACGATTTTGCCGGGCCGCCCGCGCGATATTGACAACGAACGGCTTTCCGCCGTGATCTTTCAATTCGACCGGAGGGTGCCAAGGCCCCCAAGGTCCACGGTCGTACCGATGCCAATAATACCCGTCATGATCAGGCGGCCAGTACCCGGACATGGGATAAAACCATGGGGCCCCTTGATACGGATGAAAGTAATAAGGAAACACTTCCGTGGTCACGCTCCTCACGCCTGGATTTTCGCGGAATCCGCGACATATTGTATGCCGACGCCCGCCCTGGCGTGAAAAGAGCATAATTTTCCCTCGGCTTTGCAATTTCTCAATGCCTTTCCCTTTTTCAGCAGCCGGCGGCTTGATGTTAAAACCTCTCCACAGATGAATTGTTCGTTCAACACCTTTTCAAGAAGGAGAACCGTTTGGAGCGCCGCCCGACAATCCAACATTTCGTCATCCGTGTGAGGATTGTAGTATCCGACCGAAAGGTTCACCGTCGGAATTCCCTGTTCCGCAAAGACCCTGGCATCACTGCTTCCGCCGGCAACCAAGCGCCAATCCGCCATCCCGAGAAGCGCTCCCGCCCTTTGAAATATTGTCCCGTATTCTTCATGGCAAAACGGAAACGTATCGCCATATGCGATCACGATATCGCGATTTCCTTTCCGATCCAGTACAATCGCAGCATCCACGTCCTCCAGAAACGTTCTTTCTATATTCCTGGCCCCTCGACATCCAATTTCCTCTTCCACGGTAAACGCGACTTTCAAAGTTCCTTGGAATTTGGAATGACGGATGGATTCCAACATTTCCAGCACAATTGCGACCCCGGTGCGGTCATCGGCCCCCAATATGCCGCTTGTACTGCGTAATATATGGCCATCTTCCTGGATCGCCCGGCCGGACGGAAAGGGTTGTACCGTATCCATGTGAGCAGACAACAATACAACCGGCCCTTCTCCGCAATTCACCTGCCCCAGCAAATTGCCGTAAGCGTCAATCTCCAACCAATCCACCATGCCCTTGAGCATCCCGTACAATTTTCTGCGGATGTTCCGTTCCCTGCCGCTGGAACCGTTGACAGACAGCACGTTGATCAACCGTTTCTTGAGCTTTTCCAACCGATACGCAAACAAACGGGCGGGATTTTTCCAGACTTCGTACAACCGTTCCGCAATGGTCAATAATTCTTCCTGTTTACCGCGAGGATAAAAGAACGCCACTTCTTTATTACGGAAACGGACACGCACCGCATCCGGCGTACAGGCCCGGATGATATTCACTTGTTGTGCCGTCAACTCTTCCAACAATCCGACATATGCCCGTCCCCTCCCTTCACCGTCGCAACTGATGATCGTGTATATGCCCAACATGTTCAACCAACGGACAATGCCGCGGATGTACGGATCAATTTTGATCAAGGGCAATTCACCGAATTTCGGATGAATCAACGTTTCCTTACCGGGAACTCTCGGATCGTAATTAAACATTTGAGCCGTTTGCTGAAGCGCATCAATCCATTCCGTTTCGGTCATGGAATGTTCATCCGTGGACAACTGGCCAATTGCCGTCAAAGTATCTTGCAGCCATTCCGTATTAATGCCTTGATTTACCTCTCCAGGCAAAAAACCTTGGCGTATCATCCAGCATTCCAGTCCGCCTGTGCGATCCAACCCCGTACTCCTCCCCTTCCCAATTCATTACAATGAAACTATACAAAACCATCTGTGACCGCCTGTCACAGGTTGAAAAAATTATCATGATAAGGTCTGGGGGAAACGGGAATTGGATGAAGTGGTACATACAATCGACCAATTACTTAAAGCGCTTCGCCATGAGAAAGATACAAAACAGAGAAAGAAGCTCAAGAAGAAAGTGGCGCATCAATACATCCAATTCGGGGAATTTTTGAAATTAGGTTCCAAACCTGATCCCGTAATGGCAAAACGGTATTTGGAAAAAGCTCTCACGTACGATCCCGACAATCCGCTGGCCCATTATCGCCTGGCCCACCTTTATTTCAATGATGGGGATTATCACATGGCGGCCTTTCACTTCTATAAGGCTTTATACGAGTGGGCCGACATCAAATTAAATGACATTCAAAAACTGGTCAGCCAAATGTTATTGATCAATTGCGGAATCGAGATTGCTCTCGAAGCACTGAAAGAATACGAAAAGAACAGCAGTAAGCATCTTTTCAATATAGATGAGAATTTGTATCAGGAAAATTTGATTGAACGTTTCGAAAAAGAATTGTACCTGTCGAAATTAAACGATTTAAAGCGGGGGCTCTATCGCATCATTACTCCTGAAAACGACAGTATCGTCACGGAAGAAAAATACTTTGCCGAACAAGATGGGATCTCTGCAAATGAGGTCATGTTAGTGTTTGAAAAAGGCCGTTATACAGGGGACGATCGGCTGACGATCCATTTCCGCCATGAGATGGTTGAGCTTGATTATAAGGATTTCTACCTGTTAAGCTTTCTTCTTCACAGCGAGGAACCTTTGACAAATGACGACATTCAGAAGAATTACCTTGAAAAATTTTTACATGAAGAATCAAAACCTGACGCCATCCGAAAATGGTTCCAACGGCTGCGAGAAAAAATTTCTTTCTGGGACGACATCATTGAAGAAACGACAAATAATCGGAAAACCGGAAGGAAAAGAAAAGCCGGAATATCTTATCGTATTTTCTGCCGTGCCAGCGACACATTTCCCTGGGAAGTTCTTGATGAATTTCATCGATGAGCTTGTCCAAATAGCGAATCTCCCGCATGGTGGGTTCCTTGATCGCTTCCACCCGGACTCCCCTTACCACGCCTTTAATCAACTCCCGCGCGGGATTGAGGCGGGGAGCTTCGGCAATGAAGGGTTTGTTAATATGGTAACATTAGAGCCGATATGATTCATCCAGTTGTTCTCGGAAACGAATCAATCGTTGATACCCTTATCTTTGGGCTGTCCGGGCGGCAAATGGATGCGAAAAGTCGTGCCTTTTCCAACTTGGCTCGTAACGCTGATTTTCCCGCCGTGGGATTTCACGATCCAATCGGCAATCGAAAGGCCAAGGCCTGTTCCGCCCATGGCGCGGGAACGATGCTTGTCTGCCCGGTAGAAGCGTTCAAAAATATGCGGCAGATCGGCTTCCGGGATGCCAACCCCCGTGTCTTGAACGGTGC
>Ga0181858_1000109_pt1 | contig 31783 bp, 32 predicted proteins | sample NewIslPassag4_SG_FD_130749 | JGI IMG/M metagenome (GOLD analysis project Ga0181858, IMG submission 130749) | Feedstock adapted compost microbial communities from Newby Island compost facility, Milpitas, CA, USA - Passage 4_SG | ecosystem: Engineered > Solid waste > Feedstock > Composting ...
CTCGGCCTGCCGTACGTGCCCGTCACCCCGTTCTTCCCCTGGTTCGGCCTGCTCGGGCTGGTCCCGCTCCCGTCGAAGTGGGCGATCGAGTTCGGTGAGCCGATCCGCACGGACGAGTACGACCCGGCCGACGCCGAGGACCAGCTTCTCGTCTTCGATCTCAATGATCACGTACGGGAGACGATCCAGCAGCGGCTCGAGGCCCTGCGGCTGCGCCGGGGCCCGGCCGACGGGTCACGCAGGGTGAGGAACACCACCGAGGCACCGGGACGGCGGTTGATCTGCGCGACCTGGCCGTCGACCCACACCCAGCCGAGGCGGGAGATCCAGGTGCCGATCTTCTGGCTGACCACCCGGACCGGCCACGGCTCTTCGGGCGTGCTGCGCGCGGGTCCGTCCGTCACCCGGCCAGCCTAATGACTCCGGGGTCGGCTTCCGGTTCATCCGCGGCGGGGTGGCGCTGCGTCACCGCGCCGGCCGCCGACTTTCGGCGGGCCACGTATGGTGGGTGGGTGACCTCTGCTACCAAGCGCGTGCTCCTGGCCAAGCCCCGCGGCTACTGCGCCGGCGTCGACCGGGCGGTGCAGACCGTGGAGGTCGCGCTCGACCTCTATGGGCCGCCGATCTACGTCCGCAAGCAGATCGTGCACAACAAGCACGTGGTGGCGACGCTGGAGAAGCGCGGGGCGATCTTCGTGGAGGAGAACGAGGAGGTCCCGGAGGGGGCCATCGTGATCTTCTCCGCGCACGGCGTGGCGCCGCAGGTGTACGAGGAGGCGCGGGCCCGCTCGCTGCGCGCGATCGACGCCACGTGCCCGCTGGTGACGAAGGTGCACCAGGAGGCGCGCCGGTTCGCCAAGGAAGACTACGACATTCTCCTCATCGGTCACGAAGGGCACGAAGAGATCACCGGTACGGCGGGTGAGGCGCCGGCCCACATCCAGCTGGTCGACGGCCCGGACGCCGTCGACAAGGTGACCGTGCGCGACCCGGCCAAGGTCGTGTGGCTGTCGCAGACCACGCTGTCGGTCGACGAGACCATGGAGACCGTCAACCGGCTCCGCGAGCGGCTGCCGCTGCTGCAGCCGCCGCCAAGCGACGACATCTGCTACGCCACGCAGAACCGGCAGCAGGCGGTCAAGAAGATCGCGCCGGACTGCGACGTCGTGATCGTCGTGGGCTCGCGGAACTCGTCCAACTCGGTGCGCCTGACGGAGGTGGCGCGCGACGCCGGCGCGACGGCGGCCTACCTGGTCGACTACGCGTCCGAGATCTCCGACGCGTGGCTGGAAGGGGCGACCACCGTCGGCCTGACCTCGGGGGCGTCGGTGCCCGAAGACCTGGTGCGCGAGGTGCTCGACCACCTGGCCGCGCGGGGCTTCACCGAGGTGGAAGAGGTGAACACCGCGGACGAGCGGCTCACCTTCTCGCTGCCGCAGGAGCTCAAGCGGGAGCTGAAGGCCCGGGCCGCGGCCTCCTAGGGGGCGGGATTGGCCGGCCAGTTCGGCGGCAGCCGGTCGGCCACCCGCGCCGGCGCGCGGTCCGCCGGCGCCGCGAACGCCTGCCGGAACTCGGCCACCACCCGCGCCGGGTCCGCCGCCCGCATCACCGCACCCATCACCGCCACCCCGGCGGCCCCGGCCGCCGCGCAGGCGGCCACCCGCTCCGGCGTCTCGATGCCGCCGAGCGCCAGCACCGGACGGCCCGCCCGCTGACACAGCTCGCCGAACGCCGCCATCCCCAGCGGCGCGTAGCCGGGCTTGGACCGGCTCGGGAAGACCGGCGACAGTGTCACATAGTCCTCAGTGGACAGCCGGGACAGCTCGGCGGCGTCGTGGCAGGAGCGTCCGACCAACCCGGCCTCGACCAGCGGATCGGCGGCCGACAGGTGCACCGCGTCGCCGTCGAGTGGGTCGGGTCCGGCCACGATCAGCCGACCGCCCACCGGCGCCAGCACCGCCCGCAGGTGCCGCGCGAGCGCCCGCCGCTCCGGTCGGGGCAGGTCCTTCTCGCGCAGCACCCCCCACCGCGCCCCGCCCGCTACCGCGGCGGCGACCGTCTCGACCAGCCCGCGCCGCGCCTGCCGCCGGTCGGTCAGCACCACCAGCCCGGCCGGGGTCACAAGTCGGGCCGTCCCTCGTCTGATGTGGACGCCAGCGCATGCCCGTACCGGCGTGGGATCCGGCCGGCAGCGGCGGCCAGCCGGCCGGCGATCACCGCGTGCCGCATCGCGGTGGCCATCGCCACCGGGTCGGCGGCCCGGGTGACCGCGCTGGCCAGCAGCACCGCGTCGCAGCCGAGCTCCATCGCCAGCGCCGCGTCCGAGGCGGTGCCGATCCCGGCGTCGAGGATCACCGGCACGTCCACCGCCTCGCGGATCAGCTGCAGGTGGTGCGGGTTGCTGATGCCCAGCCCGGAGCCGATCGGCGAGCCGGTCGGCATCACCGCGGCGCACCCGGCGTCGGCCAGTCGCCGCGCCAGCACCGGGTCGTCGTTGGTGTACGGCAGCACGGTGAACCCGTCGTCGACCAGCCGCTGCGCCGCGGCGACCAGCTCCACCGCGTCCGGACCCAGCTCGAACGTGTCCATGTCAACCCCCTTGGGTCGCGGTCAGCACCTCGACCCGGTCGCCTTCCGACAGCACCGTGGTGGTCCACGCTGCCCGCGGCACCACTTCACCGTTGACCGCGACCGCGACGCCGCGCGCCTCCGCCGAGCCGGCCAGCTCCTTGACCACCTCGGCGACCGGTGTGCCGGCCGACAGGTCGCGCGGCTTCCCGTTGACGGTGATCACGATCGCACCTGCTCGTGGGCGAGGAACCGGGCGGGGGAGAACGGGGCGATCAGCTCGGGCGGCTCGCCACTGACGATCAGCTCGGTGATCGCGTCCGCGGTCACCGGCGTGAGCAGGATGCCGTGCCGGTAGTGGCCGGTGGCGACCACGAGCCGTCCCGGACGGTCCGCCTGGTGCGGCAGCGGGCCGAGGATCGGGGCGTTGTCGGGGGGGCCCGGGCGGTGACCCACCCCGACCTCGGCCAGCTCGTACTCGGTCAGCTCGGGCAGCAGGTCGGTGGCGGCGCGCAGCAGCTCCAGCACCGCCCCGGCGGTCGGCGTCGCGTCGGTCCGCTCCTCCGCGGTCGCGCCGACCACCACCTCGCCGTCGGCCCGCGGCACCACCTTCACCGGCCGCACCGGCAGGCCGGCGAGCTCGGCCGACCCGCAGCCGGCGGCCACCACCACCGTCTCGGCGTCCACATCGGACAGCGAGCGGACCGGCCCGGGTACGATCTGCGCCCCGGCCGCGCGCGCGGCCGTCCGCAGCACCGCGAGCAGTCGGCGCGGATCGGCCTGCTGGTCGCTGGTGAGCGCACCTCCGCGCACGCGCGGATGCAGCCCGGGTTCCCGCTCCCGCAGCTGCGCGGCGCGCAGCCGGGTCACCTCCTGCCCGAGCGCCTCCTGGTAGGACCACAGCCGGTCGGCCTCGGCCAGATCGTCATTGGTGAGCGCCACCACGAGCGTGCCCTCGGTGCGGTAGCCGACATCGCCGTACGCGGCCAGTTCGGCGGCGAACCCCGGCCACTGCTGAGCCGAGGCGACCAGCAGCCCGACCAGGTCGCCCTCGCCGAAGTAGGCCTCGCTCACCGGCGCCAGCATGCCCGCGGCCACGGTGAACGCACCGGGCCGCTGGTCGTCGTGCACCGTCACAGACATTCCGCGCTGCGCGCAGCGCCACGCGATCGCCAGACCGACCACGCCGCCGCCGACCACCGCGACGTCCGTCATGCCGGCACCCTGCGCGTGCCGAAGAGCCGTCCTGGCGGTCTCACTCGAGCCCTCCTCCCTGCGCGGGGATTACCCCAATCAGGTTCGACGGTCGGGGGCCGCGTCAGCCCCCCTCTCAGCCCGGTGCGCCGGGCTCCCGTGGGTCCTTACGGTGGCGACCTTACCCACCCGGCGGGGCGCGGGAGCGAGGTGGGAGGCGGATGCCCGTCATGCCTGCTTTGGCCGTGTGGGCCATCGGGCCCGGTCCCGCGTCAGGTGCGCAGGTATGAGGCGCCGTTGATGTCGACGATCGCGCCGGTCACCGACTCCGTACCCGGCGTGGCTAGAAACGCGACCAGGCGGGCGACCTCCTCCGGCGTGGTGATCCGGCCCAGCGGGGAGTCGGCGCGGATCGCGTCGCCCTGCGGCCCGTGCAGGTAGGGTGCGGCCATGTCGGTGTCGACGTAGCCGGGCGCCACCGCGGTCACGACGATGTTGTGCGGCGCCAGCGCCTTGGCCATCGACTGGGTCAGGCTGTTGAGGGCCGCCTTGCTGGCCCCGTACGCCACGTGGCTGGGCTCGCCGCGGAAGGCGCCCCGCGAGGAGACGTTGACGATCCGCCCACCACCGGCCGCCACCATGTGCGGCACCACCGCGTGGATGAGGTGGGCCGGCCCGAGCAGGTTGGTGTCGAGCGTGCGCCGCCAGATGTCCTGCCACTGCTCGTACGACGTCTCCAGCACCGGCTGCCGCTCGTAGATGCCGGCGTTGTTGACCAGGACGTCGATCCGCCCGTACCGGTCGATCACCGCCGCCACGAGGTCGCGCACCTGGGCGGGGTCGGCCACGTCGACGGCGTACGCGCGGTGGCCGTCGCCGGGCAAGCCAGCCACCGTCCCCTGCGCGGCGGCGGCGTTGGTCGCGTACGTGACGGCCACCCGCGCCCCCCGTCCGGCCAGTTCGTGGGCCACCGCGCGGCCGATGCCGCGCGAGCCCCCGGTCACCAGCGCCACCGCGCCGTCCAAGGTCATGACCACCAGGATGCCAGCCCGGTCCGGTCGCCGGCGCGGACGAGCCAGCGCGGCGGGTCGGGCCACGCGGTTGGCCCGTCAGAGGTCGAGGGCGGCGAGCGCCTCGTGGGAGAGACCGAAGCCGAGGTGGTCGTGCATGAGCCGCTTGATCTCACGGGTGAGGACCTGTCGCGCGTAACGTCGCGCGAGGGCCGGCTTGGCCGCGATCGACGCGGCGATCTCACGGGCTCGGGCGTAGACCTGGTCCGGTGGCAGCACCTCGTGCACCACGCCGAGCTCCAGTGCGCGCCTCGCGCTCAGGGTCTCGCCGAGGAGGAGGAAGGCGCGGCCGCGATTCGGCCCGAGGACGTGGGTCCACACCACGTGCGCGCCGTCGCCGGGGACGATGCCGTTGGCGAAGTGGGGCGAGTCGCAGAACTCGGCCGTTTCCGCGGCGATGATGATGTCGGACAGCACCGGAATTTCCGGGTGCACGAGGGCGGGTCCGTTGAGCGCGCAGACCACGGGCACCTGGATGTTGAGAAGGTTGTTGAGCAGTGCCTGCCCTTCGTGGATGATTTCGGCCCAGTCGTGCGGCGTCCCGAGGTTGAACGACGAGAAGTCGATCGTGGGACAGAACGCGTCACCGGCCCCGGTGAGCAGGACGACCTTGTTGTCGGGGTCTGAGGCGATCTGGTGGAAACAGTAGGCCAGCTCGTCGTGAGCCCGGGCGGTCCACACCAAGGGCTTCCCCTCGGTGTGCACCATGACCTCGAGGATTCCGTCTTCCCGCGTCAGGCGGATGTTCTGGTACCGGTCGCGGTAGTCCTCGAACACTGGAGCGATACGCGTCATTGTTGGCTCTCACTGGTGATGACTGTGAGTAGGGGCACAGCGTAGCCTGGAAACGAACGTTTGTCTACCGAGCTGAGGGCGCGAAGTGCTGAGCGCGGGAGATGTCGAGGGTGCGGGGTTGACAGGCGCCGGTACCGGCGGGTAAACAAACGATCGTTAGGAGCGGGAGGGCAGGCCATGGATTTCCGGCACACCCCAGAGCAGCAGGCGTGGAAGGACACGCTCGACGCCTTCATGGAGAAGGAAGTCGGGCGTGAGTACACCCGCGAACACGACGCGAATCGCGAGTTCCCCGAGGAGCTTTTCCAGAAGCTTGCCCAGAACGGGTGGCTGGGGCTGATCGTCCCGGAGGAGCTGGGCGGGCAGGGCGCGGACCCGGTCATGTTCGCGATCTTCTGTGAGGCGATCGCGAAGTACAGCCTGGACACGGCGGCCGCCATCATGACGTCGATGTTCACCGCCACGAACATCGCCCACAACGGCTCCGAGGAACAGAAGCGCACATACCTCACGCCGTTCCTGGCCGGGAAGCGGAAGTTCAGCATCGCGATCACCGAGCCCAACGCCGGCTCCGACGCGGCCAGCGTCCAGACCAAGGCGGTGCTGGACGGAGACGAGTGGGTGCTCAATGGCAACAAGGTGTTCTGTTCCGGCGCCCACCTCCCGGGGACGGTCATCGCCCTCCTGGCCAGGACTGGGGAGGACCGCTACGGCGGGCTCAGCCTCTTCCTGGTCCCGAACGACACCCCGGGACTCACGATCCGGAAACTGCCGACGATCGTGCGGCGCAGCCTGGGTACGACCGAGTTCTTCCTCGACAACTGCCGGATTCCCGCCTCGAACATCATCGGCGAAGTCGGCAAAGGGTGGACCTACATCAACCAGCACCTGGAATGGGAGCGGTTGTCGCTGGCCGCCTCGTACGTGGGCAACGCCCGGACCGCGCTCGACGACACGATCCGGTACACCAAGGAGCGGCACCAGTTCGGCCGTCCACTGTCGTCGTTCCAGGTCATCAAGCACCGCATCGCGGAGAACGAGTGCGAGCTCCAGGCGGCACGCCTGCTCGTCTACCAGGCCGCGACCAAGATGGCGCGGGGCGAGCGCGCGGTCAAAGAAGTGTCGATGGCCAAGGTGTTCGCGGCCGAGGTGGCGTTCAAGGTCGCCTTCAACGGCATGCAAGCTCTCGGCGGCTACGCGCAGCTCCCTGAGTACGACATGGAGCGCTACTTCCGCGAAGCGAAACACGCCATGGTCGGCGGCGGTGCCAACGAGATCCAGCGGACCATCATCGCGCGCGAAATGGGGCTGTGATGCCATCGAAGTACCTGGAGGACTTCACAGTCGGCGAACAGATCGAGACCCGGGGCCGGACGATCGACATCGGCGACATCACCCTGTTCGCCGGACTGACGGGTGACACCTACCCGCTGCACACCAACGAGGAGTTCGCCAAGCAGACGAGGTTCGGGACCCGGATCGCGCACGGGCCGCTGACCTTCGCCATCGCCGTGGGGCAAGTAGCCCAGCACGGTTGGTACGGCGACGCCATCGTGGCGCTCCTGGAGTGCCGCTCCCTCAAGGCCCTCGCCCCGGTGAAGCCCGGAGACACGATCTCGGTCCGGGCGACCGTCCGCGACATCGTCGCGGTCAGACCCAAGTACGGAGAGCTTCACGTCGAGTACGACGTCATCAACCAGCACAAGGAATCCGTCATGAAATTCGACTGGATCATGCTGGCTCACCGGCGAAGCGAGGAGCGGTGATGAGCGGCATGCCCTCCCCGGACCCAGGCTCGGCTCGTGACGCCGCGTTCATCGGCGTGGGCGAGATCCCCTCCGGCAGGTATCCGGAGCGTGGCTTCATGGCGCAGCTGGTCGAGGCGGCCGCCCGGGCGATCGCCGACGCGGGCCTGAAGCACACCGACATCGACCAGCTGATCCTGATCCCGAACCTGCACGGAATCCCCGACCAGGCGGACCTCATCTTCAGCCGCGTCGCGGAGGAGCTCGGTCTGCACGGTCGGGTGAAAAGCTCGGTGATGGTGCACTCCGGAGGGTCCACAAGCGACAACGCGACCCGGATCGCGGCAGGGCTCATCGCCAGCGGCCAGGCCCGCAACGTTCTCGTGGTGCAGAGCGAGAAGTGGGGGTCGGCTGATCTCACCGAGATGGTGGACATGCTGAGCATCAACGGCATTCCCCGGGAATGGGAAGGTCCGTGCGGGCTTCAGTTCAACGCGATCGGCGCGTTGATCACCCGTCGCTACATGCACCGTTCCGGCGCCACGCCCGAGGAAATGGCGAGCGTGTGTGTGGCCTTGCGCGAATGGGCTCGGCTGAATCCCAACGCGATGTGGAAAGACAAGGAGCTCACCATCGAGCAGATCTTGAGCTCCAAGCTGATCGCCGATCCCCTGCACGCGTACGAGTGCCCCTATCTGGCGGACGGCGCTGCCGCCTTCGTGATGACCAGCGCAACCGAGGCACGGAAGAACCACGACAGCTGGGTGCGGATCGCCGGATCGGGCGGGTGCGTCACGCACTACTCCGTGGCGCAGGACGCCGAGCTGGGCGAGCTGGGCTGGGCCAAGGCCGCGGTCGAGGCCTACGACGCGGCCGGCTGGGGGCCAGACGACGCGGACCTGGCCGAGGTCTACGACTCGTACGCGGGGGTGCTCACCATCGCCCTGGAAGGGCTGGGCATCGCCAAGCGGGGCGAGGCAGCACGGGACTTCTACGCCAAGCGCTTCAGCCCCGGCGGCGCCTTCCCGGTCAACACCAACGGCGGCTTGCTGTCCGCCGGGCACACCGGCGTGGGCGGTGGCATGGCGCTGCTGATCGAGGGCGTCCGTCAGCTTCTCCACCGCGCCGAGCCCGGGCGTCAGATCCCCAACGCCCGGCGCTGCATCGTCGGCGGCACCGGCGGCAGCTACATGGACGCCCAGATCATGATGCTGGAAAGGGTCGAGAAATGAGTCACATCGAAAACTCGGAGCAGTTGACTCGTCCCTTCCGGGAAGCCCTCACCCGGGGCGAACTGGTCGTCCAGAAGTGCAACTCCTGCGCTGCGCTGATCATGTACCCGAAGTACCGGTGCCCGTCCTGCTTCCACAGCGACCTGGGCTGGCAGGCCGTCAGCGGGCGCGGGCAGCTTCTCACCTACACCGTGCTGCGGGCTGGTGCGCCGAGTGCGTTCGGAGCCGAGCCCCCCTATGCGATCGGCATCGTCCGGCTGGAGGAAGGCCCTCAGCTTGCCGGCCGGCTCCACCCCGGCCCGGACGGCGCGTGGGATCACTATCGGTGCGACGGTCCGGTGGTTTTCGCTCCGGCGGCCCCGGAAGAGGTGGCACAGCGGCCGGCAGCGTGGTTCGCGGCAGCCGAGGAATCGTGACATGAACGTCGCCAGCTTCCTTGCCAAGGCAGCGCAGCGGTTCCCCGACCACACGGCGCTGCAGTACAACGACGAGAAGACCTCGTACCAGGAGTTCTATCGGCGGGCCCTCGCGTTGGGCGGCGCCTTGCGGGCGCTCGGTCTGGACAAGGGAGACCGGGTCGCCTTCGCCATGCTCAACCGGCCGGAAATCCTGGAAACCATCTACGGCTGTTTCGCCGCCGGGCTGGTGGTCGTCCCGATGAACGCCCGGCTCCACCCGCGCGAGATGGCGTACATCGTCGGGCAGTCGGGCGCGAAGGTGCTCATTCACGGCCCTGAGTTCGAGGATCCCCTGGACGAGCACTGGGACCAGTTCGGCGGTGTGGCGCACCGCATCGGGGTCGGTTGCTCCGAACGCCTGACCCCGTACGCGTCGCTCTTGACAGACGAGCACAGCCTCGCCGAGCCGGTCGACGCCGAGCCGACCGACCCGTGCTGGTTGTTTTACACCTCCGGCACCACGGGATTCCCCAAAGGCGCCACGTGGACCCACCGCACGGTCCGCGTCGTGGTCATGAACTATCTCGCGGACGTCTACAACATCCACGAGGACGACGTGGTCATCCACTGTGCACCGCTGTCGCACGGCAGCGGCATCGTGGCGTTGCCGGCGGTGGCTCGCGCCGCGACCAACGTCATCATGGGCACGCCCAGCTTCGACCCGGCCGCCTTGTTCGCGGAGATCGAACGCCTGCGCGTCACCCACATCGCTTTCATGGCGCCGACCCAGATCGTCAAATGCCTCGACGAGGTCGACGAAACGAGATACGACCTCTCCAGCCTGAAAGCGGTGTGTTACGGCGGTGCCCCGATCTACGTCGAACACCTGAAGGAAGCCGTCCGGAGGTTCGGGCCGATCTGGGTGCAGATCTTCGGGCAAGGCGAGTGCCCCATCACCGCGACTGTCCTGCCGGCCAGCGATCACGTGCGGTTCGCCGAAACCGACGACCCGCGGCTGGGGTCGGCCGGATTCCCGCGCACCGACGTCGACGTGCGGGTCGTCGACGAACACGACAACTTCCTGCCTCCGGGCCAGCAGGGCGAGGTGGTGGTGCGCGGTGACGTCGTCATGGCCGGTTACTGGGGCGACGCGGCGGCCACCGCCGAGACACTGCGCAACGGGTGGCTGCACACCGGGGACGTCGGCGTGTTCGACGAGCACGGATACCTGCATCTGCTCGACCGCACCAAGGACGTGATCATCTCCGGCGGCAACAACATCTATCCCCGCGAGGTCGAGGAAGTCCTCATCACGCACCCCAAGGTGCACAACGTGGTGGTCGTGGGTGTGCCAGACCCCTACTGGGGCGAGGCGGTGCGGGCGGTCGTCGTACCGGAGCCGGGCACGTCACCGACCGCGCAGGAGCTGATCGACTACTGCACGACCCGGCTCGCGAGTTACAAGAAGCCCAAGGCGGTCGACTTCGTCGACGACCTTCCCGTCAGTGCCTACGGCAAGGTGCTGCGGCGGGAAGTGCGCGACCGCTACTGGGTCGGGTACTCGCGGGCTGTGGCCGGCGGGACGGCGTCGGGCCGATGACCGGCCAGGTCGCGCACGCTGACGGCACCCAGGGCGAAGCCCCGATCCTCTGGGAGCGCTCGGGGCCAGGCGTCGTCACGATCACCCTCAACCGGCCACACCGGGGTAACGGGGTCGTTCCCGAGCTCGTCGAGGAGTTTCTCGGCGTTCTTGACGAGCTCGAGCCCGACCCTGGTGTGCGGGTGGCCATCGTGACCGGAGCGGGACAACAGTTTTCCGCTGGTGCCGATCTCGTCGAGTTCGAGCGCCACCTCACCGATGAGCTGGGCCGCACCCACGAGCCGTACAACGTGCGCGTGCTACTCCCGCTCACCCACCGGATCACCGCCTCCCGGCTGATCTTCATCGCCGCGGTGAACGGTGCGGCGACGGCTGGCGGGCTCGACCTGGCGCTGGCCTGCGCCCTCCGGATCGCGTCGGAGAAGGCACGGCTGGGGGAGACCTATGTCAACGTGGGACTGGCGCCTGGCAACGGCGGCTCGTGGTTCCTGCCCCGCCTGGTCGGGTCGGGCATCGCCGCTGAGTTGGCATTGACCGGCGACCTCGTCGACGCGCAGCGGGCGTTGGAGATCGGGCTGGTCAACCGCGTCGTCCCGCACGAGCAGCTGCTCCCCACCGCACAAGAGCTGGCCGACAAGATCGCGGCGAAACCGTGGCGGGCCTTGGAGGCCACCAAGCAAGCGTTGCAGGCGGCCTGGCAGCTGGACCTCGGTGCGGCGCTGAAAGCGAGCTACTGGACGACGATGTCGTTGCAACACACCGACGACGTGCTCGAAGCCGTCCGAGCTCGCCTGCAGCGACGCGACCCGGTGTTCAACCGGGACGTCGACGACCGGTCCCCCAGGAGGTACTAGTGCACTTCGCGGAGACCTATCGCGGGGTCCGGGTCGTCGACCTGAGCGAGAACATCGCCGGTCCGCTGGCGTGCATGATCCTGGCGGACCTGGGCGCTGACGTGATCAAGGTTGAGCGACCGGAAAGCGGTGAGGCGACGCGCTCACTTCCCCCACGCTGGGACGGCGAGAGCACGGTCTTCCTGACCTACAACCGCAACAAACGCAGTCTCACTCTGGATCTGACGAGTGATCGTGGTCGTGAGGCGTTGCTACGGCTAGTGGCGACGGCTGATGTCGTCGTGCAGTCGTTGCGGCCCGGGGTGCTGGACCGGCTGGGGCTGGGGGTGGAGGCGATGACCGCCCGGCGGCCCGATCTGATTCTCTGCAGCATCAGCGCCTACGGGCAGGGGCCGATCGGGCGTACGAAGGCCGGGTACGACGCGCTGATCCAGGCGTTCACGGGGATCATGGCGATGACCGGAGAGCCGGAGGGGAATCCGGTGCGGTCGGCGGCGTCGCTGGTCGACATTTCCACCGGGATGTGGGCGGCGATGTCCATCATGGCGGCCTTGGCCCGGCGACCACGGGTGGACGGCCCCCAGCTTCTGGAGGCGTCGTTGGTCGACAGTGGATTCTTCATGCTCAGCCACCAGCTGATGGGATACCTCGCTACGGGGAGGGTTCCCCCACGGCTGGGATCGGCGGCTCCGAGCGCCTCCCCGTACCAGCTCTTCCACACCGCCGATCAGCCGATCATGATCGCTACCTCGACCGACCGCATGTTCCAGCGCCTGTGCGCCGCGCTCGGGGTCGAGGAGATCGCGCGAGAACCGCGGTTTCAGACGATGCGGGGCCGGATCGAGCATCGCGAGGAGTTGGCGCAAGTGCTGGAATCGCGGCTGGTCCAGGAGTCGTCACAACACTGGCTGGAGGTGCTCGACCATGCCGGAATCCCGGCCAGTCCCGTGCAAGGCCTGGATCAGGCGCTGGCGACGCCGATCGGCCGGGAACGCCGGCTGGTCCAGCCGGCCGAACCAGGACGAATACCTGGACTACAGCTGCTGCGGCTCCCGATGGATCACGAAGGCGGGGCGCCGCGCCGTCAGCCCCCGGCGGTGGGCGAGCACACCACGGAGATCCTGGCCGAGCTGGGGATCAGCGAAGACGACAGCCAAGCGGATCGGGCTACTTCCGCTTCTTGACGACGAGCCCGTCCAGAATGTAGTCGGCAATCGCCTCCGCCATCTCCTCGGCGCTCAGTCGGCCGTCGGGGCGGTACCACTCGGTCGCCGAGCCGAGCACTCCGGAAAGCATGAGCACCGGCAGACGACGATGCCCGGTCTTCCGGAAGATCTTGCTGGCGACGCCCTCGTCGATGATCTGGACGAAGAGGTCTTCGTAGTTCTGCCGGACTTCGAGCGCCTTGAGACGGTTTTCGGCGCCGAGGTATTGCCACTGGTGGAAAGTGACCCGGGTCTGTTCGAGCTGCTGGGCCAGGACCTTCATGTGCGCGCGGATCGCTTCCCGCATCTTCTGGTCGGCCGGCAGGTCGGACTCCACGACGGGACGGATGGCGTCGATGAAGGCGTTGATCCCCGAGACCACGATGTCGAGGAGAAGGTCTTCTTTGCTGCTGATGTGGGCGTAGAGGCTCCCGGGCAGGATGCCGACGGCCTCGCTGAGGTCGCGCATGCCGATGACGGGGTAGCCGCGCTCGCCGTACAGGCGGATCGCGGCCTCGCGAATGCGTTCTCGGGAGACCGGCTCCCCGCGCGTCGCCGTGCTCCGTCGGGCCACCCTCGTCTCACCCTCCTCGTCGTCGTGCCGCAACCAGCTAGCCATAACCTACCGCGGCGGGCCAGTACGCCCGCTTTACGTGTCAACCCACTCCACCGTACACTAAACAAGTGTTTGTTCGGAGGAGGAGTCTGCATGGCCGTCTACATCGTAGGGACTGGCATCACCAAATTCGGCCGGCACACCGACACCGACTTGCGAACTCTTGCCTCCCAAGCGGCCCTCGCCGCGCTCAGCGACGCGGGCATCGGCCCCGCCGACGTGGGGATGGCAGTCTTCGGGAACGCGGTCGAAGGGTGGTTGCACGGACAGGAGATGGTGCGTGGCGAGGTCGCCCTCCGCCACCTCGGCCTGCCTGGAGTGCCCATCCTCAACATCGAGAACGCCTGCGCCTCCTCGTCGACCGGCTTCCATGTCGCCTGCATGGCCGTCGAATCCGGAGCGGCCGAGCTGGTGCTCGTGGTCGGCGCCGCACGGCTCAGCCACCCGGCCAAGCAGCGTAGTTTCGACGCCCTGGCAACGGCCGTCGCCCTCGGCGAGCACGACACGCTGGCGGCGCTGGTCGGCGCCACGGGGGCGCCCCCGGCCCCTCCGGACGTGTCGCATTCGCCGCTGATGGATTTCTACGCCACCAAGGCCAGGAGATTCATGAACGACACCGGCGTCACCGAGGTCGATCTCGCCGCGGTCTCGGTCAAGAACCGTCGCCACGGCGCGCTCAATCCCAACGCACAGTTCCAGTCACCGGTCACGCTCGACCAGGTCATGGCCAGCCGGATGATCTCCGAACCGCTCCGGAAGCTCATGTGTTCACCCATCAGCGACGGCGCCGCCGCTGTCGTGGTCGCCAGTGAGGCGGTCGCGCGCCGGCTCGACCGGGCGCAGGTGCGGGTCGAAGGCTGGGCGTTCGCGTCGAACGGTGCCTCCGAGGCTGCGAGCTATCCGGTGTCGCGGGCCCCCCGTCAGGCCCTGGAACGCGCGGCGGTGGAGATCGGCGACGTGGACGTCATCGAAGTCCACGACGCGTGCGCCCCCGCCGAACTGTGGCTTTACGAGGAAATTGGACTCTGCAAACCGGGCGACGCCGCGCGCCTCATCCGCGAGGGGGTCACCCAGCTCGGCGGAGCAACACCGGTCAACGTCGGAGGTGGCCTGCTGTCCCGGGGACATCCCCTCGGCGCGACCGGATGTGCGCAGCTGGTGGAGCTGGCCGACCAGTTGCGGGGCCGTGGTGGAGTCCGGCAGGTGGAGGGTGCGCGGCTGGCGCTCGCGCAAAACAGCGGCGGAATTCTCGACCGTCTCGACGAGGCGGTCGCCGCGGTGACCGTGTTGAGCAAAGTCAGCCGATGATCAGTCGCAACCACAGCACGGGGGCGAGTCTACGTGCGGCGATCGTCCAGGCGGCCACGGCCCTTTTCGGCGAGCGGGGTTTCCCGGCGACGTCGATGCGGGACATCGCCCGGGAAGTCGGCGTTTTGGCCGGAAGCCTGTACGCGCATATCGACAGCAAAGAAAAGCTGCTCCTGGAAATCATCGAACAGGGCATCTCGGAGTACATCGAGGAAGCCACGCGCGCCTTGGCCGGCGAGTCGACGAGCGAGGGCCGACTACGCGCACTGATCCGCGCGCACCTCGAGGTGGTCGCGCGAGGTCCGCAAACCACCCGGATCGTCTTCCACCAGTGGCGCTACCTGGGGGAGGACAACCGCAGGAGGGTCCGGGAGCGCCGTAACGAGTACGAAGACATCTTCGTCCAAGTCGTCCAGGCCGGAATCGACGACGGCACGTTTGCCGCAGACCTCCACGTCAAGACGGCGGTCCGGAGCATTCTCGGCGCCCTCAACTGGACCCCCGAATGGCTGCGGGTGGACGGGCCTGACCCGATCCCGGTGGTGTCCCAGCGCCTGGCCGACACCCTGGTGCTGGGTCTCCGCCGACGCCGGGCGACCGCCTGAGTAGCTGAGGCGTCCTATGCGCCCTGGGTGAGCTGCTGCACCAGCTTGAACTTCTGGACCTTTCCCGTGACGCTCCGGGGGAAGTCGTCCGACTTCATGAAGATGACCCGAGCAGGCACCTTGAACCGGGCCAGCCGTTCCCGGCAGAAGTCGATGAGCTCCGATTCGGTCGGTGAGTGCCCTGCGGCCGGAACCACGCAGGCCCAGCCCACTTCACCGAACCGCGGATGCGGTACGCCAACCACGTGCGCTTCGGCCACCCCTGGGTGCTGCAGGAGTATCCGCTCGACGTCGCCGGGTTGCACTAGCTCGCCACTGAAGCGGTAGGCCTCCTTCTTCCGGCCGGTCAACGTGAGGTAACCCTGCTCGTCCACCCGCCCAAGGTCACCGGTGCGCAACCAGCCGTCCTCGGTGAACAGGTCGGCCGTTTCCTTGGGCTTGTCGAAGTAGCCGCGGGTCATGATGGGACCCCGCGCCAACAGTTCGCCCACCTGACCTGGGGGGACCTCTTCCCCAGTGGCCGGGTCGACCACCTTGTAGACCGCCAGCCGGCCACCGAGGGACGGGTCGCCGGCGACGCCGGCCGGCTTGTACTTACCGTTAGTGGTCTGCATGCGCTCCACGGGATCGTCGGGGTGGATGCACACCGTGGACGCGGTGGTCTCGGTCTGGCCGTAGCCGGAGAAGAGCCGGCTGGCGCCGAAGCGCTCGATCATCTGGTGCCACATCTCCGGTGGATGTGCGGCACCGGAGGAGAACACGGTCGACAGCGAGGACAGGTCGTAGTCCTTGTGGGTCACCTGCTCCAGCAGAGCCACCGTCATGGCCGGGACGCACATGATTTCGTCTGCCCTATGGCGCTCGACCGTGGTGAGCAGGTCGTGCGCGTCGAAAACCGTGCGCGGCACGACGCTGCCGACCGGGAACAGAACGCCGATCGTCGCCTCGACATATCCGAAGACGTGGTAGATCGGCAGCGCGTAGGCAATGCGGTAGCCGTCCCACAGGGCACGGGTGTAGGCGCTGGAGTAGGCCGTCCGGACCACGGCATCGTGGTGGAGCAGGACGCCTTTGGCCCGCCCGGTGGTGCCGGAGGTGTAGAGCAGGTCCGACGTCGCCTGCGGGTCGACCTGGGCGGTCTGCTCGAGGATCTGCTGGTCGGTAACGTCCGCGCCCAGGGCGATCAGGTCGTCAAGCGACGGCACCTGGCGAGAACTGGTGTGTTCCCCGGTCGGGAAGACGAAGGCCCGCTTCAGATCAGGGAGTTCCTGGCTTGCCCCGGCGTCCCAGCCCGGCGCGAACCCGTCGAGCTCACTGAGGTAGTTCAGACCCCGGAACTGGTCCATGGTGATGAGCAGTTTGCTGCGGGACTGGCGCAGCACGTAGTGCAGGTCGTCGCCGCGTAGCAGGAAGTTGACCGAGACCGATACCGCGCCGAGGCGGGCGGCCGCGAACTTGAGCAGGATCGTCTCGGGGAAGTTCGCCATGACGACGGCCACGTGGTCGCCGGGCCGGATTCCGGCGGCCCAGAGTCCGGCGGCGAGGCGGACGGAATCGGCGGCGGCCTCGGAATACGTCCAGGTCAGGTTGTCGGTCAGGATGAACGGTCGGTCGGGGTACCGCTGGGCGACATGGTCGAGCACCTGGGCGGTGGTCCGTGATTGCCACGGGCCCCACTCGCGTTCGAGGTGTGCGCGTGCCTCTTCGATCGACACGGGCGGCTGGACGATGTCCACGGCTGACTTCCCTTCGACAGGCGCCGATTGTACAAACATTCGTTTGTTCGTGTGTACCGCACGGTAGAGGTAGAGGTCAAGAGGCCGAGGGCCCCTTGACGCTCGCTACTGCGGGTGCGTTGTCGGCGTTGTCGCCCCCGGGCGCAGGCAGGCGATGTAGTCCTGCCACACCACCTTGCCGGCGAGCACGTCCTCGAGGGAGACGGCCTCGTTGGGAACGTCCCAGCGCAGCTGCGAGGAAACGAATTGCAGAAGGGCGCCGAAGGTCGCGCTCGGCCGCAGGAAGGTCTCGCTCCAGTTGGCCGAGGAGAGGTCGGTGCCCGTCGTCGGCAAGTCGTGGGTGTGCAGATATTCCACGGTTTTCGCGACGTCGTCCACCATGAAGGTCAGGTGGTGAAATCCTGGGCCGCGCTTGCGGATGCTCTCGGCGAGAATCGAGTCGTCCCGCAGCGGCTGCATGAGCTCGATCTTGAAGCCCGGGAAGTCGAAGTGCACCAACCGGATGCCGGTGGTGTCGTTGTCTCCGCCGTTGAGGAACCGGCCGCCGAGTATCTCGTGGAACAGTTGGACGGCTTGGTCCATGTCGGGCACCGCGATGCCGATGTGGTCCACCTTGCCAATGGGACGCTTGCTCATCTGTCCTCGTCCTCCGGGCAGCTCTCACGTATTGACCCTGTCCGGCCCTGCTCCCTACTCTACAAACAAGCGATTGTTAGGAGCCAGGATGAGCGACACGGACCGACTTCGCGAACTGCAGGACCGGGAGGAGATCTACGACTGCCTCATGCGTTACTCGCGCGGCGTCGACCGACTGGACCGGGACCTCATCCTCTCGGCGTACCACGAGGACGCGATCGACGACCATGGAATGTTCGTCGGGAATCCGCAAGAGTTCGCCGACTGGGTCATCTCCATGCATTCCCAGACCCATCTGTCGCACCTGCACAGCTTGTTCAACCACTACTGCGAGCTCGACGGCGACGTCGCGCACACCGAGACCTACTACATGTTCTGCGGGATGAACCGGCAGGGTCCGCCCTTGTCCATGAGCGGCGGACGGTACATCGACCGGTTCGAGCGGCGTAACGGGCGCTGGGCCATCGCGGCCCGGATCTGTGTGCGTGACTGGGCGCCGCTGGAGGAAACGCCCGATCCGGAAGACCCCAGCACCATGACCGCCATCCGCGCCACCTTGCCGCCGGAGATCGTGGAGTTCATGCGGAAAGGACCGGTGCCCACCCGCGATCGGCGCGACCCGTCGTACTGGCGGCCGCTCACGATTGACCCCGAGCGGATCGCCGAAGCTCGCCGGTTGCGCGGTGCATCGGTGTGACGGGCTGAGAGCCACTGCCGTGGGTCCTGTCGGGCCGTCTGCCGCGGCTACAGGCCGAGGTAGGCGGCCCGGACGGATTCGTTGTCCAGGAGTGCCTCGGAGCGATCGTGCAGAGTCACTCGGCCTTGCTCGAGAACGTAGCCGTAGGACGACACCCGCAGCGCTTCGACCAGATTCTGCTCGACCAGCAGGATCGTGATCCCCTTGTCGTTGAGCGTGCGAATCGCGGCGAACATGGTGTCGACGACGATGGGAGCAAGGCCCAGGGACGGCTCGTCGAGCATCAGCAGCCGCGGCCGCGCCATCAGCCCTCGCCCGAGTGCACACATCTGCTGCTCGCCGCCAGAAAGCGAGCCGGCCAGTTGGTGACGGCGCTCGGCCAGGGTGGGGAAGAGTTCCAGCACTTCCTCCAGGGTCTGCCGGTACTCACGTCGGGCGCCACTGTGGAAAGCGCCCAGCATGAGGTTTTCCGCGACGGTGAGGAAGGGAAACAGCCGCCTGCCTTCCGGAACCAGCACCAGTCCGGCTGCGACGACCTGATGCGCTGCCGCTCCGGGGATGTCCACACCGTCGAAGACGATGCGACCGCGAGTCGGCTTGAGCAACCCGCTTAGGGTGTTCAGCAGCGTGGTCTTCCCGGCTCCGTTCGCACCTACCAGCGACACCACGTGTCCCGGAGGAACATCGAGGTCAACCTCGTGCAGGACGGGCACGTCGCCGTATCCCGCGGACAGTCCGCGGACTTCCAGTAGGTTGCTCATCGGTTCCTCCGATCCCTCAGTGGCTGATCATCGGGTTGATCGCTGACGTCCCAGGTACGCCTCGACGACCCGGTCGTCGTGGAGGACGTCGTCAGGTGCTCCCTCGGCGATCTGTTCGCCGTGGTCCAGGACGACGACCCGGTTGGCAAGCGAGCGAACGACCCGGAGGTTGTGCTCGATCAACAAGACGGTCAGTCCCCGCGCTACCAGGCGCCGGACGAGCTCGACCGCCCGCTCGATCTCGGCTGGATTCAGCCCGGCCATCACCTCGTCCAGCAAAAGGAGAGCGGGGTCGGTCGCGACGGCCCGGGCAACTTCAAGCCGCTTGCGCTGCGCCAGCGGCAGCTCCGAGGCGGTGACGGACGCCCGGTCGAAGAGCTCGACCTCGGCCAGGACCTGCCGGGCGTGCCGGCGAGCGGCCACGCAGCTGCGTCCGGTCATCAAGCCGCCGACTAGCGTGTTGTCCGTGACGTTCATGGAGTGGAACGGGCGGACCAGCTGGAATGTACGGGCAATGCCAAGCCGCGCGCGCTTGTGCGCCGGGAGTGGGGTGATGCGCCGGCCGCGGAACCAGACGTCGCCCGCATGGACGGGGAGCTGACCCGTGATGAGGTTGAAGAGCGTGGTCTTCCCGGCGCCGTTGGGGCCGACCACCGCGACGATCTCGCCGGGATCGACGTGAAGGCTCACGTTGTTGACCGCGCTCAGTCCGCCGAACCGGCGAGTCCCTCCTTCGACGCGCAGCAGTGGCTCGGTCACTTCGACCTCCAGCGATTCGCCAGCCGTCTCTGCAGGCTTTCGATCGCGCCGTGCACACCGCGTTTGAAGAACAGCGCGAACACGATGAGCAGCGCGCCCAGGAACACCAGATGGAGCCCCGGAGCCACCGCTCCGAACTCACCCCGCAAGAAGTCGGCGCCGGGCTGGATGATCAGCGCGCCGATCACGGGCCCCGAGACCGTGCCCACGCCGCCCAGCAAGGCCAGCAGCGGAAGGCGAACGCCGACCTCGGAGATGCTGAAGGCGGTGTGCGGATCGATGTAGCCCAGATAGATCGCATAGAGCCCGCCGCCCACCCCGGTCAGCGCGGCGCTCAGCACGAGGGTGGTGGTCTTCACCAGCAACGGGTTGATTCCCAGCGCCCGTGCGGCTTCCTCGTCGTCCCGCACCGCCCGCAGCCGGTAGCCCAGTCGGCTGCGGACCACGGCCAGTGAGATCGCCACGACCGCCGCGCAGTAGGCGAACATCATCGCCACATACACGACCGGCTCCACGATGAATGCCTGGTCGAACGGGATCGTCAAGCCACGGGAGCCGCCGGTGAAATCCAGGTAGTTGGCCAGCGACAGCACCACCGAGCTGACCGCGAGCGTCGCGATGGCGAAGAAGGGGCCGCGCAGCCGAAAGATTGGGAGCGCCAGAGCCGCCGCCAGCAAGCCGGCCGTCAGGGCCCCGACGACGATGCCGGGCCACGGTGACCAGCCCAGCCGCACCTGCGTGAGCGCCACCGAGTAGGCACCGAGGCCGAAGAAGGCGGCGTGCCCGAAGGAGAACTGCCCGCCGAATCCGCCGATGAGGTTCCAGGCGGAGGCCAAGCCCGCGAACAGCAGCGCCCCGATCATGAGCGTGGTCCAGTACGCGTCTTGGGAGAGAACCGCGGCAATCAGGCCGACCATGCCCATCCCGATCGCGTACTTGCCCCATGCCCGCAACGGTCCCTCGTCCACCGGGACGGGCGGCCGCACCTTGGGTGCCGTGGCGGGACGGCCTGATGTTTCCGCGCTCAGTGTGCCCCTCATCGCGTTCCCACCTCTTCGGCTCCGGCGTGCCCGAGAAGCCCGCTGGGCCTGACCACGAGGACGATCACGAACAGCGTGAACCAGAAGGCCTGCTTGAGGCTCGGGTCGATGTAGTAGCCGGCCAGCGATTCAATGACACCTACGAACAGACCGCCAATGTAGGCACCGGCGACGCTGCCGAGGCCGCCAAGCACCACGACCGCGAACGCGGCCAGGATGAAGGAGAAGCCGACGTCGGGCGTCAGGGTGAACAACGGTGCGAGCAGGACGCCGGCGAGGCCGGCTAGGCCGGCGCCCAGCCCAAATGTCAGCAGGTAGGTCCGCTCGACGTTGATGCCCATCAGCCGCGCCGCCTGCCGGTCCTGGCTCACCGAGCGAATGGCCGTGCCGAGGAACGTGTGCCGCAGGAAAATGATCAGCGCGACGGTGATCAACGTCGCCAGCACGAAGATCGCCAGTCGAGGAACGCTGATGCTGACCCCGCCCACCTGAAGTGACTTGCCGGAGTAGGCGGTCCGCACTGACTTGGCATCGCCGCCGGTGATCAGCAAAACCAGGTTTTGGAGGAGGATCAGCAGCCCGAAGCTGGCGAACAGCTGCATCATCGGTTCCGCGAGTAGGGGCTGGAACACCCAGCGCTGAAGCGCCATCCCGAACAGGAAGCAGAGGGGCGCCACGATGAAGGCCGAGACGTACGGATCCAGCCCGAAGAAGGCCCGCGCCGCGTAAGCGCCGTACATGCCCAGCATCACCAGCTCGCCTTGGGCGAAGTTCACCACGCGGGTGACTCCGAAGATCAGGTTCAGACCTACGGCCACCAAGGCGTAGATCCCCCCTAGCAGGATCCCCGCCACCAGGATGGTCAGGAACTGCATGTTCCGCCCCTACTCGATGGAGGTTGACCGATCAGGACAAGGGCAGGCCGGTGGCCTTGCCGGTGGCGGCGTTCTCTGGGTAGACTGTGACCGCCTTGCCGTCCTGCCACTGGATGACGGTCACGATGGTGCGGGTGTTCTGGTAGTTGTCGTCGAACTTCAGGCCCCAGCCGTTGGCCATCGCGCCCGGTTGTTCGTCGTACTGGCGCACCGCTTCGCGAATCGCCGCCGGATCAGTGCTCCCGGCTTTCTTGATGGTCTCGATGAGCACCCGCATGCCGGCGTACGCGGTGAAGGCGGGCGGAGTCCGCGGCGACTCGCCGTACTTCTTCTCGTAGGCCTCGATGTAGGCGTCGACACCGGGCGCGAAGCTCGCCGAGACCGGAACCTCCGTGGGTCGTGGGTATCCGACGACGAAGATCCCGTTGAGGTATTCGGCCGGAACCGCGTCTTGGGTTTCCTCGGTGTCTCCCACGCCGGTCAGCACGATCGCCGGGGGCCGGAACCCTTGGCTGTGCGCGGTGTTCAGCACCAGGTGGGTGTCGGTCGGGTAGCCGGTGAACATCCAGACGTCCGGCCTGGCCTGGCGTGCGCGGAGCACCGCGTCGGTCAGGTCGGTGGCGGTGCTGGCGTGTGAGCTCTTGCCGACGACGTTGGCGCCGGCCTCCTTGAGCAGCGCTTCCTGCCGTGCCGCGATCGAGGTGCCGTAGGCGCTGTCCTCGTGCTCGATGAAGACCCGGAGCTGGTTGATGGGTTTGCCGAGTTGTTCGGCGACCTCCTGGATGAACACGGCGGACTGCTCGCCGTAGGCGTCAGCGTTGGTGCCGACCCGGACGAAGTTGTCGAGATTCCGCGTGCTCAGCTCGTTGGCCAAGGCGTTGGTTTCCCAGTACAGCTTCTTGTACCGTGCCGCGGTCTCGCTTGCGGTCATGCCGGCGCCACTGCTGTAGGTGCCGACGAACACCTCGACGTTCTCTTGTGTGGCGAGTCGCCGGGCCTCGGTGATGCCCTGGTCGGGTGTGACCGCATCGCCGGGCACGAGCTCGATCTTCCGGCCGTTGATGCCGCCGTTGGCGTTGGCCTCGTCGACCGCAAGCTGGTAGCCGCGCAGATGGTCCTCGCCGCCGCGGGCGAGGGGTCCGCTCAGCGGGCCGATCACGCCGATCTTGAGCGGCGCTGCCGACTCGCCTCCGCCGGTGTCGTCGCCGCCGTTGCCCCCACAGCCAGCAAGAGCCATCAGCGTTGCGGCGGTGATCGCCGCCATCATGCTGGATTTGCGATGCGTCATTCGCCTGGCCCCCTCTTTCGCAAACACATGTGCGCATCACCGGAATCTCCCGCCGGGGCGGAACCTGCGCGGTCAGCCCCCGGCCGGAACCCTGGGCGAGGCGTATAGGTGTTCGTGGGCCGGCGGCCGAGGGTTCACTCGGCCCCGGCGGGCGTGACCTACTGGCCTTGGGTCTGTATCATCGGTTGCAAAACAAACGTTCGTCAAGAGGCTGGCCACGGGTATCTGGAGGGGCCGGATAGGCATGCTCGCGGTGACGATTCCCGTCTTCGGCGGGCCGGAGGTCCTCCAGCTCCGGCGCCTGCCACGCCCCCAGCTGGAACCGGGCACGGTGCTGGTCCGCGTGGCTGCCGCGGCCGTCAACCCCACCGACCTGCTGTTGCGGAGCGGCGCCCAGTCGCGCTTCCTCGACGGTCTTCCGCCGCCGTACATCCCGGGCATGGACCTCGCCGGGGTGGTGGAGGAGAGCGCGGACCCCCGGTGGCCGACCGGTGCCCGGGTTGCGGGTGCGGTGTCCGCCTGGCGGCGCTGCGGCGGTGCTCAGGCAGAGGTGGTCAGGGTCCCCGGGGATTCCCTGATGTCCGCAGCGGCGAACTTGAGCGACGAAGAAGCCGCGACACTGCCGATGAACGGGCTGACCGCCCAGCTGTGCGTCGAGGCGGCGGCGGTCCCGCCCGCTGGCGACCTCATGGTGATCGGCGGGACGGGGGTCCTGGGGGGATTCGTCATCCAGATCGCGCGCACGCGAGGGATCCGTGTCTTCGCCGATGCGACCGACGCGGATGAGGAGTTTGTTCGCGGCCTGGGTGCCGACGTGGTCGTGCCGCGCGGAGACCGCGGCTGCGCAGCGGTGCGCGAGGTCGTCCCCGAGGGCGTGGACGCGGTCGTCGACACGGCGGTGGTAGGGCAGCAGGCGCTCGGATATCTGCGACCGGGAGGCACCTTGGTCACGGTCCGGCCCGCAGCATTCGATCCCGGCGCTGTGCGGGACGTCCGACTCGAGTACGTCTTCGTTCCCGATCATCTGCAGGATGCCGATGCCCTGGCGCGCGTGGCCGAGCTGGCTCGGGACGGCGCGGTCACGCCTCGGGTGGCCGAGGTCTTCCCGCCCCATCGTGTCGCCGACGCACATCGGCTGACCGACCGGCGAGGCGTGCGAGGGCGCGCGGTGCTGAGTTTCTGTTGACCTTCGGATGTGGGCCGATGCACAGCGGTTGACGACCTCGAGGCAGCGTGTCAGACTGGGGCGAAACAAACGATCGTTCGTACGGCGCGGTGGTGCGTCACCGCGCACCAGCCATACCGAACGAGCAGGCAACCGCGTCCACCTCGAGGAGTTGGCTGCCTGGTTCACAGCGGCAATAGGAAACCAGAGATGACGAGAGAACCGGATTTCGATGCCGTGGTGATCGGCGCTGGGATCAGCGGCCTGTACCAGACGTATCGGTTGCGCGAACTGGGCTACCGCGTGCTGGGTGTCGAAGGTGCCGACGACATCGGCGGCGTCTGGCACCACAACCGTTACCCGGGCTGCCGCATCGACTCCGAGAGCGAGGTCTACGGCTACTTCTGGAACGACCAGCTCATGCAGGAGTGGAACTGGACCGAGCGTTTCGCGGCCCAGCCCGAGGTCCTGAGCTACCTCCACCGTGCGGCGGAAATCATGGACATCCGCAAGGACTACATCTTCGACGCACGGGTGGCGCGGACTGTCTTCGACGAGGACAACAACTACTACACCCTGGAGTTCCAGCAGCCGTACCGGGCGCCCGTCACCGCGCGGTTCGTCTTCTCGGCCTTGGGTCCGCTGTCGACACCGCAGATGCCCAACATCCCGGGGATCAACACGTTCAAGGGCGAGAGCTATCACACCGCAGCGTGGCCGCGCGACCCGCACGGCCTCGGCCCTGCACCCGGCACTGCGCCGCACGACTTCACCGGGAAACGGGTAGGGGTGATCGGCACGGGCGCGTCGGGCGTGCAGGTGATCCAAGAGATGGCAAAAGTCGCGGACCACCTGGTGGTGTTCCAGCGTGACCCGAACTGGTGCACCCCATTGGGCAACGGGCCGATGACCCAAGAACGCATGGACCACATCAAGGCCCACTATCGGGAGTTCACCGCGAAATGCGACGCCTCGATCGCCGGCTTCCCCCACGAGTTCATTCCACAGAACCTGTTCGACGTGCCGAAGCGGGAGCGTGACGCGAAGCTCGAGGAGCTTTACCAAGGACCAGGATTCGCGTTCTGGCTCGGGACGTACCAAGATGTGCTCACCGATCCCGAGGCGAACAAGTACGTCTCGGAGTTCGTGGCGCAGAAGATCCGCGAGCGGGTGAAGGACCCCCGTACGGCGGAGGCGCTCATTCCGAAGGACCACGGCTTCGGCATGAAGCGGGTGCCGCTGGAGACCAACTACTACGAGGTCTACAACCAGGACAACGTGACGCTCGTCGATCTTCGCGAGACGCCGATCACGCGCGTCACGCCGGAAGGTATCGAGACCACGGCGGGTGTCCACCGGCTGGACGTGATCGTCTACGCCACCGGTTTCGACGCGGTCAAGGGGTCGTGGGACCGTATCGACATCCGTGGCGTGGGCGGGGTGCCGCTCAAAGAGCAGTGGGCGAAGGGGATCAAGACCTATCTGGGGATGATGTGCCCCGGATTCCCCAACTTCTTCCTGCTCGTCGGGCCGCAGAGTGGCGCCACCTTCTGCAACATCCCGCGGTGCTCGGCGCTGACCATCGACTGGCTCTCCGAGATGATGGCCCACGTCAAGGCCCGGGGCGTGCAGCGCATCGAAGCAGAGGTCGAGGCGGCCGAGAGCTACACGGCGTACGCCACCAAGCTGTTGTCGAAGCTCCTCCTCGGCCGCACCGATTCCTGGTTCACCGGGATCAACCCCAACATCCCCGGCCGCAACAAGCGCGAGGTGCTGCTGTGGGTCGGCGGCAACCCCCGCTTCCGCGCCTACTGCGAAGAAATCCGCAACGCCAACTACAGGGGATTCGTGATGACGGCCTGAGGCGATGCCTCGACGCGCCGCCGAGCCAGGGTTCGGCGGCGCCCGCAGTGTTCGTGACCGAAGGAGCGGAGTCGATGAGCCTACTGAGCGGCAAGAGGGCGGTGGTGACCGGAGCGGGTGGCGGTCTCGGAGCGGCCATCGCCACCGCTTTTGCGGCCGAAGGGGCACAGGTACACGTCGTGGACCGCCGAGCGGGAGCGGCGGAGGAGGTCGTCGCGAAGATCAGGGCGGAGGGCGGCTCGGCGGTCGCCGAAACGCTGGACGTGAGCGACCGCGACGCCGTGATGGCGTACGGCGCGCGCATCCTCGCCGAGCACGGCAGCGTGGATGTGTTGGTCAACAACGCCGGAATCGCGCCCCGCAGCCGGCCGGAAGACCCTGATCAGGCCGAGCGGTGGGACGAGGTCATCCGGATCAACCTCACCGCCCAGTGGGACCTCACGGTGTCGCTGCTCCCGGGGCTGCGGCACGCCGGCGTCAGCGTGATCTTCATGTCGTCGATCGCGGGTTTCAGCGCACCCCGGTCCAGCGCGGCCTATGGCGCCTCGAAAGCCGGGCTCCGGTCCCTCGTGCAGTACTTCGCCCGCACACTCGGGCCGACCGGCGGCCGGGCCAACGGACTTGCACCCGGTCGCATCAAGAGCGGCCTGATAGCGGAAGGCGAAGGACATGCCAAGTACCTCCAGCGGGTGCCGCTGGGCCGGATCGGCGAGACCCACGAGATCGCCGGGCCCGCGCTGTTCCTGGCTTCTGACATGTCGTCCTACGTCACCGGCGTCACGATTCCCGTCGACGGCGGCTACCTGGCGCTCTAGCGCTGATGTCGTCTCACGATCAGCGGGAGCAGAGCGTGCTGACGCCGATCGAGCCGTTCCGGCTGGAGGATCTCCGGCCCATCGGCACCGGCCTCCATCGCCCCGAATGCGTGCTGGCTGCGCCAGACGGGTCGCTGTTCACCAGCGACTGGACGTTCGGCATCGCTCGTATCGGACCCGATGGCAGCACCGGGCCGGCGGTTGCGGCCGACCTGATCGGGCAGGGCTTCCGGCCCAACGGCATCGCCATGCTGCCCACTGGCGATTTCCTGTTCGCCAACATGGGCAAGGCCGGCGGCGTGTGGCAGGTCGGGCCGACCGGAGACGTGCGTCCCTTCGCGACCACGGTCGGCGGCGAACCCATCCCGCGCACCAACTTCGTGCTCGTGGACGGCGATCGGGTGTGGATCACCATCAGCTCCCGAGCCCGTCGGCACGAGCACTTCACCTCCGAGGAGGACTCGGGGCAGATCCTGCTGGTCCAAGACGGCGACGTCACCGTCGCTGCCGAGGGTCTGAACTGGACCAACGAACTGCGGATCTCGCCCGACGGCAGGTTCCTCTTCGTCAACGAAACCTTTGCGTGCCGCACCACGAGGTATGAGCTGGCGGCCGACGGCTCGCTCAGCAATCCCGTCAGCGTCACCTACCCCGGAGACACCTATCCCGATGGCCTGGCCTTCGACGCGGAAGGAGCGCTGTGGATCGCCTGCGTGATCTCCAATCGGCTGATCCGGTTGGCTCCGGACTTGAGCTGGACGGGCCTCTTCGAGGATTGTGATCCCCGGGAGCTACACCACGTGGCGGCCGCCCATGCCGCCGGCCAGCTCACCTGGGACACGATCGCACGGAGCCGGGGAACCCGGGTCGCCAATCTCACGAGCGTCGCTTTTGGCGGCCCCGACCTGAAGACCGTGTACCTCGGTGGGCTCGGGATGGATCGGGTGCAGGCGTTGCGTTCACCGGTGGCCGGTGTGCCGTTGGCCCACTGGCGCACCGGCTGATCGCGGCGGCGCCACGTCTGTGACGACACCCGCGCGCACTCCGCGCGGTGGCCCAGGAGTTGGGCCACCGCGCGGCCGACGCCGCGCGAGCCAGCGCCACCGCTCCGTCCACGGTCATGACCATCAGGCGGCCAGCCCGTCCCGGTCGCTGACGCGGACGAGCCGGCGCTGCGGGTCCTGGCCGAGCGCCTGGGCCAGCCGCAGCAGCTGGCCGTGGGCCAGCTCGCACACCACAGCGTGGTGGTAGACGGCCGTCGGCACGTCGACCGAGACGTCCAGCCGCACCGACGTCGAACCCGAGCGCCAACGCAGGAACGTCGCGTCGCCGGTCAGCTCGGCCAGCAGCGCGAGGATCGAGTCGTCCAGCCGCAGCGAGTGCACCGCCATCTCGTACTCGTCGCGGGTCAGGCAGAACGCGAACGGGATGTTCATCAGGCACAGCGCCGTCTGGATGTCGAGGTTGAGCCAGCGGCGCCGGCCCGGCTCGGGGTCGATCGGCTCCACCTGGAGCATCGAGAAGTCGAGCCGGGCCGGCGGACGCGCGCCGCCGACCCCGATCGCCACCAACACGTCGTACACGGTGCGGTCGTGCTCGATGACCGCCCGGTCGCCCAGCTGGCCCAGCGTGGTCGGGCGCAGCGTGACCTCCGGCTCCGGGACGCCGCTGTTGCGCACCAGGAAGGTGAGCAGGTTGCTCTCCACGAGGAAGTGCCGGATCAGGAGCGTTCCGGCGCGCGGGGAGACGCACCGGCGCAGGAACCACACGCACAGCCGGTCCATGGTGCCGTGCGCGCGGAACGGCACCACCGCCTTGACCACCCGGATCACCGCGACGGCCGCCAGCGAGACCAGGCGGGCGGCCGGGTAGAGCCAGCGGCGGGCCCCGCTGCGCCGGTCGGCCGCTACCCCCCGCAGGGGCGGGCGGGCGGTCGGCAGGGGGGGGTCGGTGAGGAGCTGGGTCCAGATCCCCGGTCCACCTCCTCGAGCTGCAGGGCGTACAGGCGGGCGACCACCTCGGCCGTACGGACCACGCGCCGGGCCTGGTCGAGGTCGATCAGGCGCAGCAACGCGTCGAGCTCCGCCACGTGCTCCTCGTCGGCCTCTGCGTGGTAGAGGAGGAAGCTCAGCTGGTCGTCGCGCAGGCCGAGCCCGTCGCGCAGGCATCGGGCCCAGTGCGGCGCCATCCGGCGGCCCAGGTTCTCGATGACGAACATGGCCCCGAGCAGGTCGACCGGGTCGGGCTGGCTGGCCTGCTGGAACATGTACGCGGACAGGGCCTCCGACCCGGCGTTGCGGCGCGCCCCCTGGATCTCGGCCAGCGTGCCGCCGACGGCCACGTAGTCGCGCTCCAGCGGCTGGAAGTCGCCGTGCTCGTCGGCCGCGTGCGTGATGGCGGCCCGCCGGAAGGAGAAGTCGGTGAAGCTGGACGCGGCCCGGGAGATCCAGCGGCTGCCCTCGACGACTTGCTGTCGCAAGTGGACGAGCAGGCGCTTGTAGTCATCGAGGGTGGCGGTGCCGTCTTCGATGCGGCGCACGATGGGTACCTGCGACAGCGCCGTGGTGAACTCCTCCCACACCCGGGCCAGCTCGGTGACCAGATGCGCTAGTGACGCGTACGCAGCGCCCTAGGGTCGGGTACTCACCCGGTGGCCCGCGGTGGATGCGGCCGGTGACGGCGTCGGCCCGCCGGCGCGTCGGCGCTCGGTGATGTGGTGCCCCCGCGCGACGCCCGCCCGCGGGCCTGTCGGCACCCGAAGCATATTGCGTGCGCCTATCAAGCTGCTTACGCATGAGCGACACCCACGGACGTGGCGCTCATGCGTGACGGCGTGCGCTCATCTGTGAGCAGCTCGATAGGGAGTCGAGAGTGATGGTGGTCGGCGGCGGGACTGCCCGGCTGGCCGCCCGCTCCAGCCCTCCCTGCGCCGAGGGTGCCGCTAGAAGTCTCCGAAGCCGCCGAAGTCGCCGCCCCCGAAATCGCCGCGTCACCTCCGGTGTCGGCGCCGCCCATGCCGCTCTCGCCGAAGCCGGCCCCGTCTTGGAAGCCCTCGGCGTACCCGGCCTGGTACCCGGGGTCGGCGAACGCTGGCGAGAACAGCGCGTCGGCGATCAGCAGACCACCGATCGCCCCGGCCGCGCCGGCCAGCGCCGGCTTCCACCAGGGCTGCGAGTACCAGCCGGCGGGCACCGGTCGGCCCTGGTAGTAGCCACCGGGGTGGTAGTACGGCGTGTCCGGGCCGGGGTTCGGGCCGGCCTTGAACACCTGACCCTGGACCTCGACCGTGCGCTCCTTGGTGAGCTGCCCGACCCCCTGCGCCGCGGCCAGGGGCGGCAGCTCCGGGCCCGGGTCGATGCCCAGGGCGATACGGGCCGCGCGGATGTACGCCAGGCCCTCGAGCGCCGTCTCGCGGGCCAGCGCGTACTGCTTGGGCGTGCGGGCCTGCTCGAGCTGGCTACCAGCCGCCGTGTAGCGCTCGCCGGCGTCGGCCAGCGCCTGGCGCACGGCGGGCTCGTCGCCGTGCAGGTGCATCAGCTGGCCGCCGAGGCGCTCGTACCAGCGCTGTGCCTCGGCCCGCGCGTCGGCGAGCTCGCGCTCGTAGCGCTTGGCCGACTCGCCGCGGTACCAGACCAGCGCGCCGACGACCAGGGCGACCAGGACAAGGAGCCAGATCCATTCCACGACATCAACGGTAGCTGGCCGTGTCTTGTCGTACCCGTTTGGCATGCTTCGCGCGTGGATCTTCCGACGGTAGCCGTGATCGTGATCTGCCTGGGCCTGGGCGGGGCGGGCGGGTTTCTGCTGGCCAGGTCCCGGTCGGCGGTCGAGATCGCCCGCCTCCAGGCGCCTTCCAGCCGTTCGGCCCGCTCGGACGCTGACCGGGCCGGAACTTATTAGTCACCGCGTCTAAAAGTGTCATCTACCGGTCGGTATGGTGTGCTCCGGAGAGGAGTGCATCATGGGCAAAGGGCGCAACGCGGTGCTCGCGGGACTGGTCGTCGGTGCTGCTGCCGGAGTGGCTCGCCGGCGGAGAGCGGCCGAATGGGCACGGGAGCGGGCACGGCGCTTCCAGACCACCGGCCGTACGGTGACCGTCACCACCGGCGACGGCGTGCGCATCGCCGCCGAGATCGACGACCACCCCGCTCCCCAGGTGGCCGTGGTCTTCTCGCACGGCTGGCTGATGAGCCGGCACTGCTGGCGGTTCCAGCGGGACGCCCTCGCCGGCCGGGCCATGCTGGTCTGCTACGACCAGCGCGGGCACGGCGAGTCGTCGGCCGCGCCCCTCGACGCTTACACGATCGGCAATCTGGGTGACGATCTCGCCGCCGTCATCGAGGCGACGGTGCCGGACGGCCTCCCGGTCGTCCTGGTCGGTCACTCCATGGGAGGCATGACGATCATGGCGCTCGCCGAGCGGCACCCCGAGCTGATCGCGTCGCGGGTCGCCGGGGTCGCCCTGCTCAGCACGTCGGCCGGGCGGCTCGCCCGGAGCACCTTCGGCCTGCCGGGGCCGCTGGGGCGGCTCGCCGCGCGGGTCACCCCCCGGGTGTTCGAGAGCATGCTCGTCCGTGCCGAGGAGATCGACGGCCGGCCGCGGCTGAAGGAGCTGACCAACCTGCCGGTGACCAGGTACGTGGCCTTCGGCAAGGGCGCCAGGCTCGCCGACGTGCGGTTCGTGAACGCCATGGCGGCCGCGACGGCGACCGAGCCGATGGGGGCGTTCTTCCGCCAGTTCCAGGTGCATGACAGGCTGAGCGCGCTCAAGGCGCTGCAGGGCATGGAGACGCTCATCATCGCCGGCGAGCGGGACAGGCTCACCCCGCCGTCCCACAGCAGGCGGATCGCCAAGGCCCTGCCCGGAGCGCGGCTGATCATCACCCCGGACGCCGGGCACATGATCGGGATCGAGCGGCCGGGCCTCGTCAACCAGGAACTGCTCGGGCTGCTCCAGC
>Ga0181858_1000114_pt1 | contig 31295 bp, 25 predicted proteins | sample NewIslPassag4_SG_FD_130749 | JGI IMG/M metagenome (GOLD analysis project Ga0181858, IMG submission 130749) | Feedstock adapted compost microbial communities from Newby Island compost facility, Milpitas, CA, USA - Passage 4_SG | ecosystem: Engineered > Solid waste > Feedstock > Composting ...
CCTGGATGCAATACAACACCGCCTTGCCGACCACTTCATGGGCTTGGCGGAACGGAAGCCCTTTGTTGACCAAGTAATCGGCCAAATCGGTGGCATTGGAAAAGTCTTCCCGCACCGCCCGCAACATGCGGTCTTTGTTCACTTTCATCGTCTCCACCATGGGCGCGAAGAGGGCCAAGGCGCCATCCAAAGTGGCCACCGTGTCGAACATCCCTTCTTTGTCTTCCTGCATGTCTTTGTTGTACGCCAGCGGCAGCCCTTTGAGCACCGTCAACAGTCCGATAAGATGCCCATAGACGCGCCCCGTCTTGCCCCGCACCAGCTCCGGCACATCGGGATTTTTTTTCTGCGGCATGATGCTGGAACCGGTGCAAAAGGCGTCGTCCAGTTCGATGAACTGATATTCGCTGCTGCACCAAAGCACCATCTCTTCGCTCAGCCGCGAAAGGTGCATCATGATGAGACTGGCCGCCGCCAAAAATTCGACAATGAAATCCCGGTCGCTGACCGCGTCCAAACTGTTTTCGTAAATGCCGTCGAAAGCCAAACGTTCGGCCACCCACTGCCGGTCGATGGGAAAGGTCGTACCGGCCAAGGCACCGGCTCCCAAGGGCGAGCGGTTGATGCGCTTGAAAGCGTCCATGAGCCGCTCCACGTCCCGCTGGAACATCCAAAAATACGCCATCAAATGATGGGCGAGCAAGATGGGCTGAGCCCGCTGCAAGTGGGTGTACCCCGGCAAGATCGTGTCCAAATGTTGCTGCGCCTGCCGGTGCAACGCCTCTTGTAGCCGGAGCAGGCGTTCCGTCAGCAGGACAACCTTTTCCCGCAGCCACAAATGCATGTCCAGCGCCACCTGGTCGTTGCGGCTCCGCCCGGTATGGAGCTTTCCGCCCACCGGGCCGACTTCTTCGAGGAGGAGCGCTTCGATGTTCATGTGGATGTCTTCATGGGCGACGGAAAACGTCACTTCTCCCCGGCGAATGCGCCGGCGGATGGCCATGAGACCCCGGACGATGTTTTGCACGTCTTCCGTCGACAAAATGCCGCACCGGCCCAACATTTGCACATGGGCCAGCGAACCGAGAATGTCTTCTTCCGCCATTTGCTGATCAAACGTAATTGACGCCGTATATTGTTCCACCAATTCGTCGGTCGGCTTCGTAAACCGCCCACCCCACAACTTCACTGGTTTTACACCCCTTTGCCTTTGGGACAATCCAAATATGCACAACGTTTATTGTACTGCAAATCGGACAGGAAGACACCCATTCCGGCTCCTGTTTCCATATCAACTGTGCACATACGGAAAAATGGCATCGGCCCAAGCGACGGCATCGACGTAAAGGCGCAACAAATCGTCGGCAGACCAAGCCAATTCCGCCGTAACCCCCAACGCCTCCGTCCATTTTCCCTTTTCCAACAATACGGCGCATTGCAAGAGCCCGTATTCCGGCCAATTCGTTTTTCCCTGCAATGTGTCGGCCACATGCTCGGCCAACGGCAAGTCCCGCACGACCTCTTCCATAGGCATCCCCAAAAGAACATCGAGCATCGACAACAGCCCGATCAAAAAACATTCATCGGGACGGTACACCTCCGGTTTCAAACAGGCCAATCGTTCACACAATTTAGCCCGCACCAAGCTCACCCTGAGCGCCTCCTGTGAAGGGTGGACGCTGAATTTTTTCAGCGACAACAAGTAAACGATCTTTTTCACTTCTTCAATCCCGAGCAACAGGAGGGCATGTTTGATGGACCGGATCTTGTAGCGGGTCATGAACTGTGGCCGACGGATTATTTTGAGCATGGTATATGCAAGCGACACGTCGCTTTCAATGATAGCCGCCAATTTTTCCACATCCGGTTCATCCCGATGCAGCTCCACATACAAGTCGGCCCAAGAAGTCAGAGGATTACAGGGAATGTCCTTCCCGGTGATCGTCACCGGTTTACAAAAAAAGTAACCTTGAAAATATTCAAAACCCAATGTTTTCGCCTCTTCATATTCGTCCCATGTCTCGACTTTCTCCGCCACGAGCTTTGCCCGCTTCAATTTTCTTACTTTTTCCGCCAACATGCGCCGCTCGTACTTGTTCGTTTGCATAAAATCGATTTTGACATAGTCAGCCCACTCCAGCAGGGGATGATCTTTGTCCCGATACGCCACATCATCCAAGGCAATTTGGTAACCTTTTTGTTTCAATTCGTAACAAGCGTCCAATACGGAAGGCGTCGGCTCGATGTCCTCCAGCAATTCCACCACGATGTTGGTAGGGGAAAAACGATGCGGCAAACGGCTTAACAACAGATTTTGCGTAAAATTGACAAAACACGGTTTGCCGTCGGAAATGCGTTCCCAACCGATGTTGAACATCGCGTGTACCAACACGTCAACGGTCGCACCGTCGGGATCCTGCAATGAAACCGCTAGTTCCGTGTTGCTGTTTCGATACAACAGTTCAAATGCCACCGCTTCCAATTTCTGATTCAGGATGGGCTGACGGGCCACGTAAACTTCCATCGACACCACCTGACAAAAGAGATACCGCACGCATACCATTCGGATACTTCCATTTATTATTATTAATGTATTTAATTTCCATTCTATCATCGTATCTTTATTTATACAATACTACTTTATTTCCAGTCTATAGTAATTAATAACATATGTTTATTTGGAACAAGTCTATCACAAAAAAAGTCGTCTTATCCGTTCACGTTTCCCGGATAAGACGACTCAATCCCTAAGATTTAAACCAGCGTACCTTTGGCCTCGTCCACTTTCATCGGCGGCAATTCCACCGTCCGGCCGTTCACTTGCGAGAATACTTTTGTCGGCAAACCCCAGAGGGAAATGAAGCCCACGGCCGCGTCATGGTCAAAAGCGTCGTTGGCCGTATACGTCGCCAATTGTTCATTGTACAGCGACCGCTCCGAACGCCGCCCGACAACAACGGCGTGCCCCTTGAACAACTTGACCCGGACGGTACCGCTGACCGTCTGTTGCGTCTCTTCGATAAAGGCTTGCACCGCCTTCATCAACGGCGAAAACCACAGGCCTTCGTAAATCAAATTGGCCATTTTTTGTTCCAACAACGGCTTGAAATGGGCCACTTCCCGCGGCTGGGTCAAAAATTCCAGTTCCCGGTGGGCGGTGATAAGCACCGTGGCTGCCGGGGTCTCGTACACTTCCCGCGACTTGATGCCCACGAGTCGGTTTTCGATGTGGTCAATCCGGCCGACGCCGTGTTTGCCCGCAATTTTGTTCAAAGCCATGATCAGCTCATGCAAAGGCATAGCCTGTCCGTTGAGGGCCACCGGCGTTCCTTTTTCAAACGTGATTTCCACTTCTTCCGGTTCATCGGGCGCGTCTTGCAAAGAAGCCGTCATGGCATAGGCTTCTTCCGGCGGTTCCACCCACGGATCTTCCAGGACGCCCGCTTCGCAACTGCGTCCCCACATGTTCTGGTCGATACTGAAGGGATTCTCTTTGCCCACCGGCACGGGGATCCCGTGCTTGGCCGCATATTCCAAAGCCTCGTCGCGGCTCATTTTCCACTCCCGCACCGGCGCGATGACTTTCAGATTCGGGTTGAGGGCGGCCACCGAAACGTCAAAGCGCACTTGGTCGTTCCCTTTGCCGGTGCAACCGTGGGCGACGGCCACCGCTCCTTCCTGCTCCGCCACTTGCACCAACAATTGGGCGATAAGGGGACGGGACAATGCCGACACCAGCGGGTATTTCCCTTCGTACAACGCATTGGCCTTCAGCGCCGGCAAAATGAACTCTTTCGCAAACAGTTCCTTGGCGTCCACCACGTACGACTTGATGGCCCCGACCTTTAACGCTTTTTCTTTGACGAACTCCAAATCTTTTTCTTCCCCGACATCCGCCGACAGAGCGATGACGTCGTAACCGTATTTTTCCTGCAACCATTTGATGGCCACCGACGTGTCCAACCCGCCGGAATAAGCCAAGACGATTTTTTCCCTTGCCATCTCCATCTCTCCCAGCGTTTTCAAATCTCAATCACGCATGCGGTTCGCATGCCCGCCTACGGCGCCTCGAGCAATGCAACGTTTATCCATCGATTTTATCTTACAACAGTTCGGCAACGGCGTCACTAAGACATGAGCGCCGCCAAAACCGCCTTTTGCGCGTGCAACCGGTTTTCCGCCTGATCGAAAATGACCGATTGGGGCCCGTCGGCCACTTCGTCGCTCACTTCTTCTCCCCGGTGGGCCGGGAGACAGTGCATGAACAAGGCATCGGCCTTCGCCCGCTTCATCAACCGCTCATCCACTTGATATCCTCTAAAATCCTGCAGACGTTGTTGCGCTTCTTGCTCCTGCCCCATGCTCGCCCACACATCGGTATAGACGACATCGGCTTCCGCCACCGCTTCCTCGGGGGAATGGGTGATCGTCACTTCACCGCCGGAAAGGACGGCCATCTTCCGCGAAAAGTCCACCACTTCCCGTTTCGGCTCATAGCCGGTCGGTGTCGCCACCGCCACCCGCATGCCCATGATGGCGCCCGCTTGCATGAGGGAATGGGCCATGTTGTTTCCATCGCCCACATAGGCCAATTTCACACCGTCCAACGTCCCTTTTTTCTCCAAAATGGTCAACAAATCGGCCAATACTTGGCACGGATGGTAGTCGTCGGTCAAGCCGTTGATGACGGGAATGGTGGCGAAACGGGCCAATTCGACTGCTTTTTCGTGGCCGAACGTGCGAATCATGATGCCGTCCAAATAACGGGAAAGCACCCGGGCTGTGTCGGCGATGGTTTCGCCCCGGCCCAGTTGCAAATCGTTGCGGCTCAAAAAGAGCGCCTGTCCGCCCAGTTGGTACATCCCCACTTCAAATGAAACCCGGGTGCGGGTCGACGACTTTTCAAAAATCATCCCCAACGTCTTACCGCTCAACAGCGGCGTCGTCTTGCCCTCTTTTTGCCGTTTTTTCAGTTGCACGGCGAGATCCAACAACATTTGGATCTCTTCCTTCGTATAATCGGCCAAGGTCAACAAATCTCTTCCCCGAAAGCGACGATACGCGCTGGAGAGTACAAATTGGTCGCTCATCAAGACCCTCTCCTCTTGCCAGGATTTCACAGCGTACCCACGGTCTAGCATACGCAACAGACGACACGTTATTACCATAATTGCGGCATTGCCGTTATTGCCCGGGAAATGTCGTCAATACTTCGCGCAAAATGTCGACGGCTTCCCGTATGTGTTCTTCTTCGACGATGAGCGGCGGAAGAAGGCGAATGACGTCCGGACCGGCCGACAAGGTCAACAGCCCTTTGGCCTGGGCCGCCCGAATGAACGGTTCCGCCGGTTCCGACAGCTGGATGCCGAGAAGCAACCCCATCCCGCGGATATCTCGCACCCGCGGACATCCCGCCAACGCTTTCCGCAGTTCGGCCTTGAGCCGCTCGCCCATCCGCCCGGCCCGTTCCGGAATGCCCTCTTCTTCCATCGTGTCGATGGTACCCAAGGTGGCCGACATGGCCAGCGGCGTACCGCCAAAGGTGCTGCCGTGACTGCCCGGGCTAAAAGCAGGCACCGTATGGGCCTTGCCGAGCACCGCGCCCACCGGCATGCCGTTGCCGAGCCCTTTGGCCAATGTCACGATGTCCGGTTCCACGCCGTACCGCTGGTAACCGAACCAGGCGCCGAGCCGTCCCATGCCGGTTTGCACCTCATCGACAATGAGCAGTACGCCACGTTCGTCGCAAAGTCGACGCACGCCCCGCAACCAGTCGGCATCCGCCGGGTGGACGCCGCCTTCCGCTTGCACGACTTCCAGCAACACGGCGCACGTCTCGGGTGACATCGCCTTTTCCAACGCCGCCAAATCGTTGTAAGGCACGTGCTTGAAGCCGGCCGGCAGCGGCGCAAAGCCGTGTTTGACCTTATCCTGCCCCGTGGCCGTCAACGTCGCCAACGTCCGGCCGTGAAACGACTGCCGAAAGGCGATGACTTCGCCGGCTTGTCTCCCCTGCACCACCTGGGCATAGCGGCGGGCCAGCTTGATGGCGCCTTCGTTGGCTTCCGCGCCGCTGTTGCAAAAAAAGGCGGCGGTCATCCCGCTGAGCCGGGTCAGGCGCCGGGCCACCGCTTCCTGCAACGGCTGTTCGTACAAATTGGACGTATGCCACAATCTCGCCAGTTGTTCTTCCACCCTCGCCTTCACCTTCGGGTGCACGTGACCCAAGTTGCATACGGCGATGCCGGAGGTAAAATCCAGATACCGCCGGCCGGACGCATCCCATAACCAAACCCCTTCCCCGCGCTCGAAGGCGAGGGGAAAACGGGCATACGTCGGAAACAATGCTGTCGTCGGCATGTTCACCCCACCTCCCCAGGCATATGGAAGGCGGTGCCCACTTCTTCGCCCCGCAAAAAGCGGCCCATGACCCCGGCTTGCGCGCCGGGCAAAATGGCCACTTCCTTGACGCCTTGCGCCAACACGTCCAAGGCCGCCCGCACTTTCGGAATCATGCCGCCTTGGATTTGCCCGTCGGCGATATAGGCTTCCGCTTCCTCCGGCGAAAGGCGGCGCAACCAGCGTCGCCGTCCGTCCTCTTCGACATAGACCCCTTCCACATCGGTCAACAGCAACAATTTTTCCGCCGCGAGCGCCGCCGCCACCGCGCCGGCCGCCGTGTCGGCGTTAATATTCAAATGTTGTCCCGCTTCACTAATTCCTAATGATGCGATCACCGGAATGTACCCCTGATCCGTCAAGCGGCGAATCAGGTCCGTATTCACTCCGGTCACCTGCCCGACAAAGCCGAGCCGCTCATCGGCGATTTCAGCAGCCAGCAGCCGCCCGTCGATGCCGCTCAAGCCTACGGCCCGCCCGCCGGAGGAAAGCACCCTCCCGACCAATTGCTTGTTCGTCAATCCGGCCAATGCCATTTCCACAACTTCCAACGTCGCTCCGTCGGTAACCCGCAAGCCGTTCTCAAACCGGCTTTCGACACTGAGCCGCTGCAACAGGCCGTTGATCATCGGTCCGCCGCCGTGGACGATCACCGGCCGCCAGCCATCTTCCGGCAACCGGGCCAGCTCTGCGTAAAATTCGGCGGGCAATTGCTCCAGCGTACTCCCGCCGCATTTAATGACCAAATAACGCAACCGCGCTCCTCCTTCCAGTTTCGACCCGCCGTGTTTCGCTCGGCCGCATCAACCGCTCAACTCCGGTAACTGCCGTTAATGTGGATGTACCCTTCGGTCAAATCGCTGCCCCAAGCCGTCGCTTGCGCTTGACCCAAGCCGAGGTGAACGCGTATTTTCACCAGTTCGGGCGCCAGCTCGGCCGTGGCCGCCGCTTCGTCGTAAACCGTCGGCATGCCGTTTTCGACCACCTGCACCGTTCCGAGCCAAACGCGCACTTTGTCCGGCACGACGGTACAACCGCTGTTGCCCACCGCCATGACGATGCGGCCCCAGTTGGCGTCACCGCCGTAAACGGCCGTCTTCACCAAATTGGACTGGACAATGGAGCGGGCAACCCGGCGGGCCATGGACCGATCGGCGGCCCCTTCCACCGTGGCCTCGATAATGTGGGTCGCCCCTTCACCGTCCCGGGCGATTTGTTTCGCCAACTCGACGCACACTTCGGTCAACCCTTCGACAAAAGCCGGCCAATCGGGATGCGAGGGCGACAAGGGGCGGTTTTCCGCCAGTCCGCTGGCCATCACCAACACCATGTCGTTGGTGCTCGTGTCCCCGTCGACGCTGATCATGTTAAAGCTGTCGTCCACCGCCGCCCGCAAGGCGTCGGTCAAGGCGGCCCGCTCCACCGCCGCATCGGTGGTCAAAAAAACGAGCATCGTCGCCATGTTCGGGTGAATCATGCCGGCGCCTTTGGCGGCCCCGGCGATGGTCACCGTCCGGCCGTCGACCGTCAACTGAAGTTGCGACGTCTTTCGCCGCGTGTCGGTGGTGCAAATGGCGGTGGCGAATTGGCCGCTCCCGGCCTCCGCCGTCAGCTGGACCGCAGCAATACCCCTTTCCAAATTCTCCATGGGCAAAAACACGCCAATGACGCCTGTCGACGCTACCGCCACATGGTGTTCGGCAATCCCAAACCGTTCGGCCGCCATCCTCCGGACGCGCCGGGCGTCCGCCAGTCCCCGCTCGCCGGTGCAGGCGTTGGCGTTCCCGCTGTTGACGACCACCATCTGCAACCGTCCGTCCCGCACCAAACTTTCTTCCGTCACGACAAGCGGCGCCGCCCGGAAGGCGTTTTGCGTAAAGACCGCCGCGCTGACCGCCGGCACTTCACAATACAACATGCCGAGATCCAGCCCCTGCGGTTTGATGCCGCACGCCACGCCGCCGGCCACAAATCCCCGCGGCGCAGTGATACATCCCGGCACTTGAACCCGGGTCGGGCCGTCGCCGACGCGTACCGCTTCCTTCATCACCATCGCCTCCTGCTAGAGCATCCCCTTGAACTTTTGTCACGCTCCCATGTTTCTTGTCTTCATTTCTGTTTATGGATACAAAGGACTTCCTTCAAGTGCCAGCGTTTCGGGAAAGCCCAGCCGCACGTTGAAGTTTTGCACCGCCTGCCCCGCCGCTCCTTTGACCAAATTGTCAATAACCGAGACGACCGTGATCCGACCTGTCCGGCCGTCCGCCGTCACGCCGATGTCGCAATAATTGGATCCGGCCACTTCTTTCGTAGCCGGGTACTTCCCTGCCGGCCGAAGGCGGACAAAAGGTTCGTGGGCGTAATGCGTCCGGTACACTTCGCGCACCTCATCCTCCGACACCTTCCGGCGCGGCGTGGCGTAAATGGTGCACATCATGCCCCGGGTCATGGGAATCAAATGGGTTAGGAAAGAAATTTGCACCGTTTCACCGGCCAACTGGGCGGCAAACCGCTCGATTTCCGGAATGTGCTGATGCCGGTTGACTTTGTACACGCTTAAATTTTCGTTCACTTCGCTGAAGGAATGGGTCAGATTGGCGGTCCGTCCGGCCCCGGAAACCCCCGACTTGGCATCGACGATGACGGAACGGGGATCAACGAGCCCTTCTTTCAACAACGGAGCCAGACCCAACAGCGTCGCCGTCGGATAACATCCCGGGTTGGCAATCAAGTCCGCCGTCCGCACCCGCTCCCGAAACAATTCGGTCAACCCGTAAACCGCTTTTTCCAACAAAGCGGCCGGCGCCGGCGGTTTTCCGTACCACGTCTCGTAATCTTCCGGCCGGGCAAGACGAAGATCTCCCGACAAATCGATGATTTTCAACCTCTTCGCCACCAATTGGGGCGTCAGCTGGGCGCTGACGCCGCTGGGGGTGGCCAAGAACACCCACTCGGCACGTTCGCTCACCGTTTGCGCGTCGAACTTCCCGACCCAAGTATCCTCCCCGATGTGGGGAAAAATGGCCGACAACGGTTGATCCCCTTGCGAATGGGCGAATAAATGAATTCCCGTAACTTCCGGATGCCGTTTCAACAGCCGGTACAACTCGGTACCTCCGTACCCGCTGGCGCCTACAATAGCCACTTCCATCTTGCTTTCCCCTCCCCCTCGTCAAATACCGAAGAAAACCTTTGCCGCCACCTCAATATCCTGCATCATTATACATTTCTACGAATAAAAATACAACAGGCATCCGGAAGACGGATGCCTGCCCCAAATCGCCATGAAGCCTGCCGCCCAATGTCGAAACAAGCTTCTTAGAAGTTAAGGAGTTCTTCTTCGGAGATACCCCATGGAAACGCTTCTGTTATGAGGACGGCTTCTCCGCCAAAGATTTCCGTCCGACTTGCATCCGCAAATAGGCGTCGATAAACATGTCGATCTCGCCGTCCATCACCGCTTGGACGTTGCCGGTCTCCACTTGCGTCCGATGGTCCTTCACCATGCTGTACGGATGAAAGACGTAGGAGCGGATTTGGCTTCCCCAACCGATTTCTTTCTGCTCGCCCCGCAGGGCCGCCAATTCTTTTTCCTGTTCTTCCCGTTTCTTTTCGTACAAACGGGCCTTCAAAATTTTCATCGCCCGCTCCCGGTTCTGGATTTGCGACCGTTCCGACTGGCACGTGACGACGATGCCGGTCGGAATGTGGGTAATGCGCACCGCTGAATCGGTCGTGTTGACGTGCTGCCCGCCGGCCCCGCTGGAACGATAGACGTCAATTTTCAGCTCCTCCGGATGAATGGTGATCTCGATATCGTCATCCAGTTCCGGCATGACGTTGCACGAGACGAAGGAAGTATGGCGCCGTCCCGACGCGTCGAAGGGTGAAATGCGCACCAGACGGTGGACGCCTTTTTCCGCTTTCAAATAACCGTAGGCGTTGTGCCCTTTGATGAGCAACGTCACGCTCTTGAGGCCCGCTTCGTCCCCGGGCAAATAATCCAGCGTCTCCACCTGATACCCGTGATCTTCGGCCCAGCGGGTATACATGCGGAGCAACATGCTGGCCCAATCTTGCGATTCCGTCCCGCCGGCCCCTGGATGCAGCTCCAGGATGGCGTTGTTTTTGTCGTACGGTTCGTTGAGCAACAGCTGTAACTCAAACCGTTCCAAGGACGACTTCAATTCTTGGCAACCTTGGGCCAGTTCCGGTTCGAGACTTTCGTCGTCTTCCTCTTCCGCCAGCTCCAGCAATACGTTCAGATCGTCCAAGCGGCTCGCAAAATGGCCGAACGTCTCCACGAGTTCTTTTAAGGCTTTCGTCTCTTGCATCACCTTTTGCGCCTTTTCCTGATCATTCCAGAAATCCGGCGCCATCATTTGCTGTTCCAATTCTGCAATGCGGGCGTTTTTCGCCGGCAAGTCAAAGAGACTCCCTCATTTCCTCAATCCGGCGGGCCATATGTTGAAGTTGTTGGTGAATTTCCCCAAACGTCATGCGATCATCCCTTTCCTATCCGTCGTAACGAGCTTGTTCTATTTTGCAGTAAGATACAACAATAGAAAAGTCACGGCATTTATGCGCCGCAACAATGTTTGTACTTTTTCCCGCTGCCGCACGGACACGGATCGTTGCGGCCAATCTTCGGACCGACGCGAATCGGCTGCCGCTTGGGCGGCTCGCCGTCGGTGCCGGTGCGGGCCGTCACCGCCGTCGCCTGCGCCTCCCGGCGAATCACTTTCGTCACCGGTTGAACCTTCGGTTGGGCAGTCTTCTGGGCGGCTGCGGACGGTTGGGCAACCTTCTGGGCGGTTTCAGCCGGCTGGGCATCGGCCGCCGCTTGGCCATCCGCCGCCGGTTGCGCGCCTGGCGTCGACTGGGCCACCGCCACCGCTTCCCGTTGGACGTTTGCCACCACTTGCGTCCTCAAGATTTGTTGCACCGTCGCCCGTTCGATGCGTTGAATCATCTCCTCGAACATGGCGAAACCTTCAAACTGATACTCCCGCAACGGATCCGTCTGCCCATATCCGCGCAAGTGGATGCCTTGCCGCAGCTGATCCATGGCGTCCATATGCTCCATCCATTGGGAGTCTACATTCCTTAGCAGCACGACCTTTTCGAACTCCCGCATCAGTCCTTCGCCCAATTGTTGTTCCTTTACATCGTATTCTTCCCGGACGGCTTGGAGGAACAAATCCCGAATTTCCGGCGCCTCTTTGCGCTTCAAGTCGTCTTTCGTCAAGCGGCCGGGCGCGAGGAAAAGCCGTTCCGCCTCGGCGAGAAGCCCTTCCAAGTCCCAGTCCTCCGGCACTTCGCTGGCGGGACAATATTGCTCCAGTAAACGGTCGATGACCGACGCGGCCATGTTCAAAATGACTTCCTTCAGCGAATCCCGCTCCAGCACTTCCCGCCGCTGCTTGTAGATGACTTCCCGCTGCTGGTTGAGCACGTCATCGTATTGCAGCACAAGGCGCCGTTGTTCGAAGTTGTTGGCCTCCATCCGCTTTTGCGCCGTCTCGATGGCCCGGCTCACCATTCGGCTTTCGATGGGTTCGTCCTCCGACAGACCGAACCGATCCATCATCGACTTGATGGTGTCGGAACCGAATTTGCGCATCAAGTCGTCTTCCAGCGACAGGAAAAACTGCGAAGAACCCGGGTCGCCTTGCCGCCCGGCCCGGCCCCGCAACTGGTTGTCGATGCGGCGGCTTTCATGCCGCTCTGTCCCCAAAATATGCAAACCGCCAAGCTCCGCCACCCCTTTACCCAGTTTAATATCCGTTCCCCGGCCGGCCATGTTGGTGGCGATGGTCACCGCCCCCCGTTCGCCGGCCCGGGCCACGATTTCCGCTTCCTGGGCGTGGTATTTGGCGTTCAACACTTGATGGGGAATGCCTTCCCGCTTGAGCATCATGGACAACCGTTCGGAATTTTCGATGGACGTCGTGCCGACCAGAACCGGTTGGCCTTTTTTGTGCCGTTCGGCAATTTCCCGCACTACCGCCCGGTACTTGGCCGCTTCCGTCTGGTACACCACATCGGGCAAATCAACCCGGATCATCGGTTTGTTGGTGGGAATGACCACCACATCCAGACCGTAAATTTTCCGGAACTCCTCTTCTTCCGTTTTGGCCGTTCCGGTCATCCCGGCCAACTTGCGGTACATGCGGAAATAGTTTTGCAGCGTAATCGTCGCCAGCGTCATGCTTTCCCGCTTCACTTCCAGGCCTTCCTTCGCCTCGATGGCCTGATGCAGCCCGTCGCTGTACCGGCGCCCCGGCATCATCCGGCCCGTAAACTGGTCGACGATGATCACTTCCCCGTCCATCACCACGTAGTCCCGATCCCGCTTCATCAATTCTTTCGCTTTCAAGGCTTGGGTGATGTGGTGGTTGTACAACGTGTTTTCCGCACTGTACAAATTGTCGATGCCGAAAAACTGCTCTACCCGGTCGACGCCGGCTTCGGTCAGCATGACCGAATGGGCCTTTTCGTCCACCGTGTAATGTTCGTCCCGCCGCAATTGCTTCGCGATGCGATCGGCGGCGTAGTACAGATCGGTCGCCTTCGCCGACTGTCCGGAAATGATGAGGGGCGTACGGGCCTCGTCGATCAAAATGCTGTCCACCTCGTCGACGATGGCGTACACGTGGCCCCGCTGCACCATGTGCTCTTTGTACAGCACCATGTTGTCCCGCAAATAGTCGAAACCGAACTCGCTGTTGGTCCCGTACGTAATGTCGGCGGCGTAGGCGGCTTGCTTTTCCGCCGGGGTCATGTCCCGCAAATTCAAGCCGACGGACAGACCCAAAAAGCGATAAATTTGGCCCATTTGCTCGCTGTCCCGCTGGGCCAAATATTCGTTCACCGTCACCACATGCACGCCTTGGCCGGTCAAAGCGTTCAAATAGGCGGGCATAGTGGCGACCAGCGTTTTCCCTTCACCGGTTTTCATTTCGGCGATTTTGCCTTCGTGCAACACGATAGCGCCCATGACTTGCACGTCAAAGGGGCGCATCCCCAACACCCGGCGGGACGCTTCCCGGACGACGGCATACGCTTCCGGAAGCAACTGGTCCAACGTTTCGCCCTTGGCCAGCCGCTCCTTAAACTCGTCGGTTTTCGCCCGCAGTTGTTCATCCGACAGCGAACGCACGCCGTCCTCCAGACGGTTCACTTGATCCGTCATCCGGCGCAAACGTTTGATTTCCCGTTCGTTGCTGTCAAACCATTTGAATAACAAAGAATCCACTCCTTTATCGGCGTTCCGTTCTGCAACCATTCCATCCTAACAGACAATCCGCATTTCCACCACCGATGTATACGAGAAAAGTATAACAAAATCCCCGCAGCCTGACCAATCGTCGTTGCGTTCACATCGTCTGCGGAACTTGCTGGAAAACAAGACCGCCCCGGGGGAACGACCCTCGGGACGGTCTGCATGTCATCAACAAAGACACCAACAATGACGCTCACGCTTCCGGCTCAATCAAACCGTATTTGCCGTCCTGCCGCTTGTAGACGACGTTTACTTGACCCGTTTCAGTATTGGTAAAGACGAAAAAGTTGTGGCCCAGCATATCCATTTGCAAAATGGCTTCGTCTACATCCATCGGCTTTAAATTAAACCGTTTCGTCCGGACAATTTCATAGGACGAATCGTCGATCTCATCCAACTCTTCCTCGCGGGTCGGCACCGCTCCGTTGGCCGGCGCCATTTGACGGGCCTTGCGGTTGACCCGCGTTTTATATTTACGGACTTGCCGTTCCAATTTGTCCACAGCCAAATCGATGGCGGCATACATATCCCCGTGCTTCACTTCCGCCCGCAACAAGAAACTTGGCACCGGGACGGTCACTTCCACCACATGTTCGTTGCGGACGACTCTCAGCGTCACTTGCACCGTCAAGTCTTGGGAAGTGCCGTTAAAATATTTCTCCAGCCGACTCAACTTCTTTTCGGCATAGTCTTGCAATGCCGGGGTCACTTCCACATTGTCGCCTCGCACCAAGTATCTCATGCTTCCATCCTCCCATCTTCCCCTGCCCCGCCACCCGGCGGCCATGGCGCCGCGGCGGACAGGCGGTTTTTTGCCGCCATGTTGAAAACCGAAGGTGTATGTCACGAAGGTTACATTTAGGCGATCCCTTCGTGTATCTATTGTTATTCCATGTACAAGACGAAAAATCCTGCCCCTTCGACAAATTTTCACAAAGCCAACATCCGCATACCGCCCCAACAAAGGGCAGGATCGCCGCCATTATTGCAGGCCGTATTTTTTCAACTTCCGGTACAAAGTGGAACGGGCCATTTTGCAACGCCGGGCCACTTCCGACCAATTCCCTCCCGTTTCGTGAAACAGTTGCAACAGGCGGGATTTTTCGTCCTGTTCCAACGGCGACCACTGTCTTTCTTCGGCCTCTTCCAAGAAAGGCGGAGAAATGGCCTGGGAAGCCAAATAGGCTGGCAAATCGGCGACCGTAACGGTATTTCCTTCGCAAAACAAGGTGGCGTGCTCCAGCACGTTTTTCAGCTCCCGGACATTCCCCGGCCAATGGTACCGGTAAAACAGCGACAAGACGTCGGGAGCGATGCTTTTCACTTCCTTTCCGTGTTCCCGGGACAATTGGGCCAGAAAATGATCGCAAAGCAACGCCAAGTCATTTCCTCTTTCCCTCAGCGGCGGCAACGTCAACTGCACCACGTTTAACCGGTAATACAAGTCTGCGCGGAATTTACCTTCCTGGACCAACCGGGCCAAATCTTGGTTCGTCGCCGCGATGACGCGGACATCCACCGCCACCGGCTTGTTGGCGCCCAACCGGACGATTTCCTTCTCTTGCAACACCCGGAGTAAAAATACTTGCAAATCCAAGGGCATTTCGGCAATTTCATCGAGAAACAGCGTACCGCCCTGAGCCGCTTCGAACTTCCCCATTTTTCCTTTGGGATGGCCGCCGGTGAAAGCGCCGGCTTCATACCCGAACAATTCGCTGGCAATGAGCTCTTTCGGTATGGCGCCACAATTGATGGCGATAAAGGGCTTGTCATGGCGGAGGCTGGAGCGATGGATGGCACGGGCCAACAATTCTTTGCCGGTTCCGCTTTCACCGATAATCAGTACGGGAATATTTTTCGCCGCGACGATGCGGCTTTTTTCCAATGTACGCAGCAATTGCGGCGACTTTCCGACAATGCCCCCCCAATCCTGCTTTATCGGCAACGGTTTGATCCCACGATGGAAAATCTTTCTAAAATGTACAAAAAATCCGATATTTTCCTGTTCTTGTTGGGCCACTTCCACGTGGACAAGCCAGTGGCTGTCGGGCAACAGCAATTCGGTTTGCCGCTCTTTCGCCGTCAACAACAGCGACTTCAAATGATCCAAATCAGCGTTGGAAAGACCCTCTTCACAATCTTCACCTTGAAACAATTTCAAAGCGGGAGCATTGGCCGTCACGATGTGCAACGTTTCATCCAAAATGACCCATGGATCGTGGTTCCACTTTTCCATCATCGGCAAAAACATTCGTTGTAACTGCTGGTGCATCCGACGCGCCAACAACTGGATTCGCTGCTCGATGGCGCGGGCGGTCATAGTGGCGAAACCCAACGTATGCGGCTGGGCGAAATCGGCCGGACCTGTCAAGTCGACGACGCCCATCAATTGGCCGCTGAACGGATCGCGGATGGGGGCGGCGGAACAAACCCAATTGTGGCATCCTTCGCAATAATGTTCATAAGAAAAAATTTGAATCGGCTGATTCGCCTCGATGCACGTGCCGATGGCATTGGTGCCTGCCGACGCTTCGCTCCAATCGGCCCCGGCTACGAAATTCATCTTCTCCGCCCGGCGGCGGATGGGCGCCTCGCCCGCCAAATAGACAATCCGCCCATGATGATCGGACAAAGTCAACAAGTGACGGGTACTTTCGATGAAGGTCGAAACGTTTTCCAAGACAGGAAGGGCCGTGCGATACAGTTTCGACTGATGCTGCCATTCAACCAGTTGCTCATCGGACAAAACGATGGAGGTTTGTTTTTGGCGCGGATCGACCCCGAACATTTGACAACGCTTCCAAGATTGGTACACGTGACCCCGCAACCGTTCTGGTTCACGGTTTTCGTAAACGAAGTTGTACCATGCCGCTTCCAATCGTTTCATTTGCGTACGGACATCATCCCACGACTGAATGGCAATGTTCGGATTACCCACGGCCACACCTCCCAAAACGGAATTGCTTAACTTGCATTATATCACATAATTTTCTATCGTCTTCAATTACAACTTCTTTACAACATCCGCTCTTTCTCCGCCATACGGGACCCCTTCCGTATGAAACGATCCGCTACTACTGTCCGCCATTGTCGCAGGACACCTGTAGCGAAACGAAACAATACCGACGTGGCCAACCCTTGTTCCGCTCCGCCGATGGCTGATGAACAGCTTCTTCTGCCTCTACAGTGGTATTGGCATGCAATTTGCTTATCATTTGGGCAACAACATTATTCTGAAAGGAGAGATGACCTTTGGCCAGGGCGCAAATTCTCGCCATCGACGCCGGAGGAACGATGACCGACACATTTATCATCGACGGAAACGGCGAATTTGTCGTCGGCAAAGCCCAGTCGACGCCAGAAGACGAATCTATCGGCCTCATTAATTCCGCCCGCGACGCCCTTCATTACTGGGGGACGAGGGTGGAGGAAGAATTGCCTAACCTGCTGGCTGGAGTCTATTCCGGCACCGCCATGTTGAACCGGCTCGTCTCCCGCCGCGGGCGCCGCGTCGGGCTCATCGTCAACAAGGGAATGGAAGACAACCACCGCATGGGCCGGGCCATCCAATCGTATCTGGGATATTCGTACTCCGACCGCATCCACATCAACACCCATCATTTCGATCCGCCGCTGGTACCGCGGGAGTTGACCGTCGGCGTGACAGAACGGGTGGATATGTTCGGCAATGTCGTAATTCCGTTATACGAACATGAAATTGAAGAAGCAGTTAAATATTTGTTGGACAAAAACGTGGAAGCCATCGTCATCAGTCTGCTTCACTCCTATAAATATCCGGCCCACGAGCGCAAAATTCGGGACATCGCGCAAGAGATGATCAAAAAAGCCGGCAAAGACGTCCGGGTGTTCGCTTCCGTCGACTACTATCCGGTGCGCAAAGAATCCCACCGCACCAACACTACCATCGTGGAAGCGTACGCTGCCGACCCGTCCCGGGAGACGCTGCAAAAAATCGATAACAAATTGAAGGATTACGGCACGAAATTCGATTTGCGCATCATGGCCAGCCACGGCGGCACCATCAGCATCCGGGCCAACGAATTGGCGCGGACCCTCGTATCCGGGCCCATCGGCGGCGTCATCGGCGCCAAATATTTAGGCGAACAACTGGGCATCTCCAACATCGCCTGTTCCGACATCGGCGGAACAAGCTTTGACATCGCCCTCATCACCCAAGGGGATTTGAGCATCAATCCAAGTCCGGACATGGCCCGCCTCGTTTTATCGGTGCCACTGGTGGCAATGGACACGACCGGTGCCGGGACGGGAAGCTACATCCGCATCGACCCCAACTACGGAAACTTGACCCTCGGTCCTGACAGCGCCGGTTCCCGGGTCGGCGTCTGTTATCCGGAAGGGGGCGTGGACACCGTCACCGTTTCCGACTGTCACGTCGTCTTGGGACTCATCAACCCGGACAATTTCTTGGGCGGAGAGATCAAACTGGATCCGCAGCGGGCGTATCAAGCCCTCAAGCAACAAATCGCCGACCCGCTGGGACTTTCGGTGGAAGACGCGGCTTTCGGTGTCATCCAATTACTGGAGTCGCAATTGCGCAACTATTTGGAGTCGATGATTCTAGGCAAAGGGTACACCCCTTCGCAATACGTCTGCTTCTCCTACGGCGGAGGCGGACCGTTGCATACCGCCGGTTACACCAAAGGACTGAAATTCCAGGACGTACTGGTGCCTGCCTGGGCGGCCGGATTTTCCGCCTTCGGTTGCGGCGCAGCCGATTTCGAATACCGATACGACAAGACATTGGACATCAATGTCCCGGATCAAGCCGACGAAGCGACGATTCTGGCCGCCGGACGGGAATTGCAGGCGGCGTGGAACGAACTCATCGAACGGGTGGCCGACGAGTTCGCCAAAAGCGGCTATACGAAAGACGACGTCACCTTCCGCCTCTTTTACCGCATGCAGTATCAGGGACAATTGAACGACTTGGAAATCGAGGCGCCCATCCGTCATTTTTCCGGCATCGCCGATTGGCACTCGCTGGTGCAAACCTTTGAAGACGTTTACAGCCGGGTCTACGCCAAATCGGCCCTGTCGCCGGAATTGGGGTACAGCATCACCGGCGCCATTGTCCGAGGCGTCGTCGAGGTGCCGAAACCGAAAATTCCCAAAGAACCGTACTGCGGAGAAACACCGCCGGAAGAAGCGTACTTGGGCACCCGCCGGGTGTATTGTGACGGTCAGTGGATTGATGCGAACATTTGGGAGATGGAAAAACTCAAACCCGGCAACCGCATCAAGGCGTTTTCCATCATTGAATCGCCGGCGACCACATTCGTCATCCCGCCGGGATTCGAAACCGTATTGGACGAACATCGCATTTTCCACTTAAAAGAAGTATAAAGAAATTTTCCACCAACATAATTCCGTAAGGAGGGGTTGCGATGGCCAAACCGGCTGAAAAATTGGCACAACCGCGCCGGGGAATCGGCTGGAAAGGAAAAACGTTGAAACAAATGCGCCGTGAAATTACGGAATTGAGCAAAAAGACTGGCCACTATGCCGGATTGACGTCACTGCCGTTAAAAGAATCGGACCCGATTCGCTTCGAAAAAATTTTCTCGAAGCTGCGCGGCGGCATCGTGCACGCCAGGGAAACGGCAAAAAAAGTGGCCGCCTCCCCCATTGTGGAACAGGAAGGGGAACTGTGCTTCAGCTTGTACACACCGGAAGGCGACTCCATCGTCACGTCCACTGGCATCATCATTCATGTGGGGACCATGGGGGCGGCCATCAAGTTCATGATCGAAAACGATTACGAGGAAAACCCGGGCATTGAGGACGGCGACATTTTCTGCAACAACGACAACAGCGTCGGCAACGTCCATACGTGCGACGTCCACACTATCGTGCCCATCTTCTGGGACGGCGAACTGGTCGGCTGGGCCGGCGGCGTCACCCACGTCATCGACACGGGGGCCGTGGCGCCGGGAAGCATGGCCATCGGGCCGGTGCAGCGGTATGAAGACGGGTATCAAGTGACGTGCCGGAAAATCGGCAAAAACGACCAGCTATTGAAAGACTGGATCTTGGAAAGCCAGCGCTCCATCCGGACGACGAAATATTGGGTGCTGGACGAGAAAACCCGCATCGCGGGCTGTCACATGATCCGGGATCTCGTTCACGATGTCATCCGTGAAGAAGGCATCGAAGTGTACAAACAGTTCATCCGGGAAATCATCGAGGACGGGCGGCGGGGCTTTGTCAACCAAGTCCGTTCCATGCTCATTCCCGGCAAGTACCGGGGCGTGTCTTTCTGCGACGTGCCTATGAAGAACAACAATGTTCCCGCCTACGCCAAAGTGGACACGATCATGCACTCACCTTCCGAAATCACCGTCCACAAAGATGGACGGCTGGAAATCGACTTCGAAGGAACCAACCGCTGGGGCTGGCACAGCTTCAACGCCACACCGGTCTCCATCACCAGCGGCATCTGGGTCATGCTCTCCCAGACGCTGGTGCCCAACGATCGGATTAACGATGGCGCCTATTACGCCAGCACCTTCGGAATTCCGCGGGGGTCGTGGCTCAACCCCGACGACATCCGCACCGCCCATTCCGAGACGTGGCATTCCTTGGTCACGGCTTGGACGCCGCTGTGGCGGGGGCTGAGCCGCTGCTACTTCAGCCGCGGCTATTTGGAAGAAGTCAACGCGGGCAACGCCCACACGACCAACTGGCTGCAAGGAGGAGGGATCAACCAATACGGCGAAATCCACGCTGTCAACAGTTTTGAAGCGGCGGCCCACGGCGTCGGCGCCAGCGCGGTCAAGGACGGTATCAGCCACGCGGCGGCCTTGTGGAACCCCGAAGGCGACATGGGCGATATGGAAATTTGGGAATTGGTGGAACCGCTCATCTTCCTTGGCCGACAAATTTTGCCGAGCTCCGGCGGCGCCGGCAAATACCGGGGCGGCAACGCCTGGCAGTCTCTACGCATGGTGTGGGGCGCCAAAGACTGGACCATGTTCTTCTCCGGCAACGGCTACATGTGCGCCGACTGCGGCCTTATGGGCGGCTACCCGGCGGCATCGGGTTACCGTTTTTGCGCCCACGACACCGATTTGAAAGAGCGGATTGATAAACGGCTACCCATTCCCACCGGCGGCGATCCGGACCCCGACCACTTCGCCTACACGTCGCTGTTCAACGCCAAGGAAGTGCACCGCGACAAATTGTGCGTGACGACGGAAGAATTGTTCAAAGACTACGATTTGTACTTGAATACGCTGCGGGGCGGGCCCGGCTTCGGCGATCCGCTGGATCGGGATCCGAAAAAAGTGGAAGAAGACTTGAATGAAGGTTATATCTTGCCACGGTTTGCCGAAAGCGTCTACGGCGCCGTGTTCCATCAACAGGAAGACGGCAAGTACGTGGTAGATCTCGAAAAAACCGCCGAGCGGCGGAAACAGATGAAGGAGGAGCGGCTGGCCCGCGGCGTGCCGACGAAACAATGGATGGAACAAGAACGGCAACATATTCTCGAAAAGAAAGCGTCCCTGCAAGTGCGGCATATGTACGCCAGCAGCTTTGCCATTAGCAAAAAGTTCACCGAACAATTCAAATCGTTTTGGAACTTTCCGGAAGACTGGATGCTGTACGAGGATGAGCTGGAAATGCCGGTCTACGGCGCCCACTGGGCCTGGTACAAGGAAGGCAAACGCGTCAACATCAAGGGACACACGGAAGTGTTGGGTTACGGCGAATTGCGGCCGTCCTCCTAAAAGGGCGGCCCTCTCGCCAACACATACAAGTCGCCAGTACAAAAGATCACAGAATTGCTGACAGTTCATGACGGAGGTGAGCCAAGATGGCAACCTATGATCGGAAAACGATTGAAGACTTGATTGACGGTAAGCTGGAGTTTTACAAGATTAAAGAAATGCTCTCCAGCCATAAAGACCCAGAACGGTTCGAGATTTATCTGCAAATTTTGCAGGATCGGGTTCCATGGGACGACCCCATCTTGCTGCCGGCGGGCTTGCATTTGTACATTGTGCAAAAACCGAACGGGGATCGCATCGTCAAATGCGACTGCGGCTATGAGTTTTGCGATTACCGGGACAACTGGAAACTGCACGCCCTGATTTTTGTCCGGGATACGGTGGAAAAACTGAACGAAATTTATCCGAAATTAATGGCGCCGGATCCCGAATGGCAAGTCATTCGGGAATATTATTGCCCCGGTTGCGGAACGCAACTGGAAGTGGAAGCGGTCACGCCATGGTATCCGGTCATCAAAGATTTTGAACCGGACATCGACACATTTTACCGCGACTGGCTGCAGAAACCATTACCGGAGACAAAACAAGCGGCAAAATAAGCTGGACTCATTAAAAGAAACAAAAACCACCCTGTCCGTACGGAACAGGGTGGTTTTGTCGTTACATAGATCCTGCAACTTGCATGGGCAAATCCGGCATCTATCATAACAACAAACATTCATTGACTTGTTTTCTTACAATTTGGTTACGTTCGCTGCTTGCGGGCCACGGGCGCCTTCCACGATGTCGAACTCGACCAGTTGGCCTTCTTCCAACGTTTTGAAACCCTCGGCATTGATGGCGGTATAGTGCACAAACACATCGCCGCCGTCTTCGCGCTCAATAAACCCGTAACCTTTCTCGGCGCTGAACCATTTGACTCGCCCTTGCATGAAACGATACATTCCTTTCTTATTTGGACTTCCGTGGACGATCGTCTCTGAAAAGCACCGACTTCGTACAGCCCGAAGCAGACTTTCCATTCGATAACCGACCCACATCTCGACTATACTTGAAACACAGGCGAAAGTCAAATGGCGATGCAAAAAATTTCGTCGGTTGTCATACCCCGCGGTTGAAAAACGTGCTGTGCATCCCGTCCCTTAGCAGCCCTTCTTCCATATATCCGCGGAGCGCTTGCCGCGTCACTTGGCTTTGCCGAATTTGTTGCTGGACATCCTTCCATTCCCCTTGCAACCGGATTAAATTTTTCTCGTCTTGCGCCCGAATGTTTTGCAACAGCCGCCGCTGGTTTTCGGTCAAAGACTGGGGCGGGTTGGTTGCAAACGTTTGACCTTCTTTTTCAATCCAAGTCTCCCGCTCTTCCAACAAGCGGTTCACCGCGTCCCAGTCGGCTTGGTCAATGGCCGCGCCGATGGCGTCGGTCAGCTCCAAATACTTGGCAAGAAAATGGTCGAGGCTCATGGACTCCCTTGTCCTTCCTTCAAATTCGCCATGGCCTGTTCCCATGTATTGCGCAGTTCCACTGTCAATTCCAACGCTTCTTCCATTTTCTTGACGTCTTTTTTCACGTTGGCTTCCCGTACGTGCCGGATGAGGAAGTCGTACAATTGGGCAAGCGACTGGCTGATCTCATACTCCGGCCTGAGCGTCACCAATAGCTCACTGTAAATTTCCTGCACCCGCTGCAATCGCTCGTTGACCACTGTCCAATTTTTTTCTTGATGTGCCTTAATCGCTTGTTTGAGGAACCGTACCGCTCCTTGGTACAACTGCAATGTCAGCTCCGGGGGCGTCGCCGTCGTAACTTGTTGCGTCTGATACACTTGATACGGATTGGTCATCATATATCCTCCGCACCTTGGTATTGGTGGCTTTTATCGTTACGGCCCATCGTGTTCAACAATCACGCGCCGCCGCCAAACGTTTGCGCCAGCCAGGCGCTTTGCATATTCATGCGGGCAACGGCCCGTTCCAAGGCGGTAAATTGAGCCCAGTAACGCTGTTCAATGGCAATGAGACGCGTCTGCATCCGCTCAATGCGCTTGTCGATGTCTTTGATCTGTTCACCCAGCGTGCTGTTGTCCACTAAGGAATAACCGGTCATGGAACCTGCTTTTTTCTGCAACTGTTTGGTGGCATTGTCGACGATGTCATACACCCGTTTTCCGATGCCGAATTTCGACTCGTCGTTGGGGTCGTTGACGACGAAGAGTTTCATGATTTCTTCGGGGTTTTGGCTGATTAAATTCCGCAATTCGTCTTCTTTTGTGATGTACAGTTTTCCGCGTTCATAGTACGGGCCGGTTTCGATAAAAACGGCGGACAAATTTTTGAACGCACTGCTTTCCACCACACTGGAAATCGCCATTCGCAATTGGGACAAAATGCCGGTCAACATGGAATCGTTGCGGATCAGGCCGCTTTTCGCCCGCGCTTCCCACAACTCGATTTCTTTTTCGGTCATTTCGTCTTTTTGTTCCTGCGTCAACGGAGCATAATCCCGATAGCGGGGCTCTTGCAGTTTTTTGTTGACCTCATCCACCAGCTTGTTGTACTCTTCGACGAATTTTTTGATCGCATTGAAAATCGCTTCGACATTTTGCGAGACGGTAATGTTGACTTCTCCGGTTCCTTTTAGCTGGATGCTTAAGCCGTTGATGGAGAAGGTGTTCGAGGTAAATTCCATTTCGGTGCCTTGATACTCGACGACGGCGTTTTGGCCTTTCAGTTGATCGTTCAGAACCCCTGACGCCATCGCATCGAGGGAATTGTCATCGATCCCAATGGCATTCTTCCAAAAATCAACATAATTTTCCTCATCAATTTCTTCTTCAAAATCAAAGAAATCAATCTTGACTTCCTTGCCGTCATGTGTTTCTCCCGAATGAACCGTCGTAAAGAAAAACCGTTGGGTAGCCGAGTCAAATGAAACTTTTACACCGGTTTCCGACGACTTGGCGTTGACAGCGGCCACGAAGGCCCCTGCCGTCATGTCGGCTTCGAGTTCAATTTCGGCGCCGTTAATATAGATCTTTTGCACCTTGTCAAAATCGAAATTCAATTTCGCGTTTGAATCTTTGTATTCCGTCTTTTCGCTGGTCAACGAAGCCCCTTTTGCCAACGCCTTCACATTCAACGTATACAACCCGTCCGTCACTTGGTTTGACGCCGTGACATTGGCCACCGAGGTATTGTTGACGTTGGCCGTTTTCACTTGGAAGGTTGATTCGAAACGCAGCGGGCTCACTGCATTTTTGAAATTGTCAAAAAGCCGGTTTAATTCTCGATAAGCTTCTTGTTGCCACTCCAAGAGCTGCCGCTGTTGTTGCAACCGGACCAACGGAATCCGATGGGCATTCATCAATTCTTTCACGATATTGTCCGTATCCAATCCGGTGGCAAGGCCGCTGAAGCGCAAGGTGCTCGAATAATTAATCGAATTGATCGCCATGGCGCACCTCCATTACTGCTTGTTTAGCATCATTACAAATCCGTATCCTATCTTTTCTCGTCCACCAAAATCCCGGCCAGTTTCCAAATTTCCGCCACAATGTCCAGCAGCTTTTTCGGAGGGATTTCCTTGATCACTTCCTGCGTCCGCTCATCGATGACTTGAACGTAGTACTCATGCAATTCTTCGTGCAATGTAAATTTCAAATGGGTACGGGAAATTTCCAGCATTTGATTGATGCCTTCTACTGCTTTGGCCAAGCTTTCTTTGGTCATCGTTTGTGAGGTGTTATTGTATTCGGGCGTTCCGTTTTGTTGCACTTGGCTTTCTTCGGCGCGTTCGGTCTGCTCTTGGACATGTTGTTGCATTCCGTGAATGCCCGATTGTACCGGAGAAATATGAGAAACTGAAATAGGTCCCGTATCCACCAAGATTCACCTACCTTTCTCCACTGTTCTGCCCGTTCCGAACACCAATCGGAATCTACAACACAAAATTAATTTATTATTTCGGATAAAACGTCTAGATGAATAATCAACCTATATGTTATTGTTCCTCGAATTTCCGCCTGTTTTTCATTAATTTCGCTGAAATACGGCCTAATCTATAACATTGAACATTAATAACCGACTTCAACCGCTGCGACCACCACGTACGCCAAATCATTGCGGTCGCCTTTGTCAGGGAGAACCACGCCGCTGGTGCTCAACATCCCGCCCGGTTGAACTTCCACAGTTACTTGTCCGTATGGCAACTCCCGCTTGACGGCTTCCACATCCAAAAGTTCCGCGTCGGCCGGCACCGCCAATTTGACCCGCACCTTCATGTTTTCCAAGCGATTTTCCGGCAAGACCGACCGCAAACCGGGCATGGAATTGTGGTGAATGGCGTTCCGTACGGCCCGGACAGCCGCTTTCGTCACATCTTGGCCGTGCAAGTCAATTCCCATGCCGAATTGAATGAACATGATTTTTTCCAACCGCCATCACTCCTCGTCGAACTGCCGTAGACCATTGGGTGTACAGATCGTTTCAATCTCTGTGCTGTTTCAATCTTTACGAATACCTCTCCATCTGTAATATAAAATGCCCGTTCCTTATACACGGGCATCCAAACCAACGACACGGATTTCGATACTGTTTCGTTGCCGCAGATAAATATGAACCTTTCCCCGGTGATATTCGATTTCCGCTTTGGACGTGTACGGATCAAACCGAACTTGCGCCGGTTGAAAATCAAAGTTCAATTGTTCCGGTATAAACGTGATCTCTACGTTATCATAATTGGCCGAGCCTGCCACCGCATCCGCAATCCGAATCGGACGATTCCAATCGGCGGCCGCTTCTGCAAACGGATCCTCTGGAATATGAATAGCCGCAAACCGATCCCCCAGTTCCGCAATGTAAGCGATATGTTCCAATAATGCTTGCGGTCCGGCCGAATAAATTCGCAGAAACGTTTCATGGGGCGAACCTTGGGCCAAGGCGTCCCACGCTTTGTCGGCGTTCACCTCCACCCGCGCCGGTTCGCGGTCAATGAGCAGTTTGGCCGGTTCTGTTTCCGGGTTCACTCTCGCATGCGGCTGCCGGATTTCAAATGCACCCCGCTCGGTTTCGATACCGATGGCTGCATACGTTTGGCGTATCTCAAGTCGGGGAATCACGTCAATCTCTCCCAGCAGTTGTACCTTCCGGTGATTTTACCATCGTCTGCGGATGATTCAAGCTTAGGTCCATTAACGCAAGAAGTTTACCAAACTCGGCTGAATAATGCGGGCGCCTACGGATAATGTCGCTTGATACACATTCTCATCGGTCTTCAGCAGCATATATATTTCCGCCACGTCGGTATCTTGCGTTCTGCTCAACAACTTTTGCAGATTGAAGTTTTCGTCATCCAGACGGGCTTGCATCAATTGCAGCCGGTTCATGCGCGCTCCCACATCGGTCCATTGGGTATATACAGCGTCGATGCGTTTGTCGAGCAATCCAATAGCTTCTTGGATGCGCTCGTTGTCGCCCTTTTCGAGGGCATCTTTTAAATAGAGTAGTATTTCGAAAGCGTTAGGGTTGTTTGGATCCGGTTTATTAACGGGATTCGCCGGATCTATTGATGTCCCTTCGACGTCACCAAACACGTCATCACCAAGAACATTCACTTTGAAGACAATTCCTGGCATTACTTCAAATTCAATTGTTCCTTTTTCGTTTGAAATATGATCACCGGTATTATCGTTGTATGGCTGCTCTTTCGTGTTTTTCCCGTTAAAAATATATTTATCTTTAAACTGTGTATTCCCGACGGCAATCAATTGATCGTAAAGTTCCCCGATTTTCTGCGCAATTGCTTGCAACGATTGCTCGGGATGGGTTCCATTGGCCCCGCGGATGGCCTCTTCCCGGGCGGATTGCAAAATATCATTGATTTCGCTCAAAGCTGTGTCGTAAATTTCCAGCCACGACAAGGCATCGTCCAAGTTCCGCTGATATTGTGCGTTGGCCAGCAATTGTTCCCGGTAACGCAAGACGAGCGTCGTACCTACAGGATCATCGGACGGCCGGTTGATCATCGACTGGGAAGCCAACCGTTCCTGGTTTTTGGCCATTCTTTGCAAGTTGTTGTTGATGTCCCGCAACAATTGCGTATTCATCATATATTGTGTAATGCGCATGTTTTCACCTCGCCTTCACCAAACCGGATTACCGTCCGACAATGCCAGTGCCATTAATCAGCTTATCCAACATCTCATCCATCACGGTCAAAGAACGGGCGGCCGCGTTATAGGAGTGTTGGAACATGACCAAATTGGCCATCTCCTCGTCCAACGATACGCCGCTTACCGATTGCCGCAACATATCGGTTTGATACACCAGCAATTGGTGATTCTCCGCCCGCCGTTGGGCTTCTTGGGACTCGATACCCAACTGGCCGATCATACTGTTATAATAATCTGCCAGCGTAAACTGTTGACCATCGGTATCCTCAAAAAGCGCATTACGAAGCTGGGCAATTTGCCGTGCCAAGTCAGCATCACCTGGCAATGCCGCAGGATCATTAGTCGTTTTCAGATTTTCAGGATCACTTATCAAATCTTGCCTTAATTGAATATTTGATGCGGTAATAGGATCGGAATCATTGCCGCTTACAAACAACCATCCGGCAGGATCACTTGAATTATTACTATATAAGCCATTTATTCCGTTATAGTTTGTCCCGTCTACCGTAATCTGACCGCTTACAAACGTAGTCACCAAACTGTTTAATTTAGTGTGATACTCCTGCACCTTGACGATGGAATCCAAATAACCGAAAATTTCTCCGCTAGGTGAGGTTATGGCACCTGGACCGCTCGTGCCCGTGGCGCCTAATTGGAAAATTTGATACAATTTTGTTCCATTGACACTAAATATAAATTTCGGATTGCTCGGATCGGAAGTATCCTCTTCAAATTGAAACTTCGCTACATTCTTTCCATTCGCCGATACCAACTCGATGGGCTGACCACTTCCGTCATTCGTTCCACTCAACAAAATCTGATACCCGCCGAGTTCATTCTCTTGCACCTCTATGCTGATCAATCCCGACAGTTCATCGACCAGCACGTCCCGGCGATCCATCAAATCATTGGCGTTTTGGCCCATGGAGTGAATTTTGACGATCTGTTGGTTCAACTCGGCGATTTGGCTGAGCAAAGAATTGGCTTGATCGACTTTTTTCATCGTGTTGTTGATCAGATCAGCCTCAAACGTGTTCAACTGCCGCGCCATGGAATTGAACGTATCGGCCAGCGCCACGGCCCGATGGACCACGGCCACCTTCGCTTCCAGCTTTTCCGGATCGCGGCTTAAGTCCTGCCAAGCGTTCCAGAAATCGTTGAACACCCGGTTCAAACCGGTGCCGAACCCATCGTCGGAGGCTTTAATCTCGTTGAAAATGACTTCCAGTTTTTCATACGTGTTTTCCTTGACGGTCCATTCGCCCAAATACCGGTTTTCGTTCCGGTATTGCAAATCCAAAAACCGATCCCGCAACCGGACAATGGCGTTGACATTGACCCCGGTGCCCAGCTGCCCCTTGGCCGTGCTTCGGGTCATGCCGATGGCTTCCAAGGGCGGTGTTGTCACCATTTCCACCCGCTGCCGGGAATATCCGGCCGTATTGGCGTTGGACACATTGTGTCCCGTCGTATTGATGGCGGTCTGCTGCGCGTACAACGCGCGCTTCGCCAGTTCGATCCCATGAAACGTGGAACGCATGATCATCACTCGCTATCGCAAAAAATCTATTTTACGCCAACCCGATTCGGGCGCAAAACGACAATCCTATCTTTTTCTCCCATTCAAATTTTCCGATCCAACCAGGACAAACCGTTACCCGCCGGCGGTTCGTCCATTTTCGCATCACGATTGTACACAGTTCCTGTTTGGTTGACGGCGGCCAACAGTTCCATGCTGGCATGCACGAATTCGAGCCCTTGTTCAACCAGCATGCGATTTTGCTCGTTCAAACGGCGCAACTCCTCCAACAATGGACGCAAGCGATCGGCCGCTTCCGCCAGTCTTTCCCTCGCCGCTTCCGGCACCGCCGCCAAAACATCCTGCAAATGAGCGCCTGCCGCCCGGTTGCCCAACAACCGGTCAACCGCCCGTTGCCGCCTCAACTCGAGGCGTTCCACTTGCCGGACATGTTCCGTCTCTTCCTCGACCAAACGCTGGAGGCCTAGGATATCGTTGCGTACCAGCAAATCTTTTTTTTGCCGTCCGAGACGCACTAAATGCTCATGTTCGGCCACCAGCTCCACCATGATCGTCGTCAGCTGTCCCGTAACGTCCAACGGCAACGCCCCCCGAACTTAGAAACGGCGCGTCAACGCTTGAAGCATTTTGCGGGCCACCAATTCCGCCGGCACGTCATATGTCCCCGCCTGTACCTGTTGTCGCAACGCTTCGATGCGCGCCTCCCGCGGCGTGAATGCTTTTACAGCAGCATGATTTTTCACTTGGGCTGCTTGCGAAATTTCCAGCCGATCCCCATTTTCCGCCGATGTTGACGGCCCGCGGACAACCGTATTGCGCCCATTCGGCTTATTTTCTTGATTGGAGAGCTTTTGCCCGTTCTGTATTTTGTTGTATGCCTGCAGTGGATTCCAGTCTTGTATCCGCACGGTCGACGGCACCTCTTTTCGTCTTCCAACAATCCCTTCCCTAATGGAAGTTTCGGATCAATAAGCGATTTGTTAACCGTTCAATATAGCGAAAAAAACCTGTTTTTCATACGTTTTCCTTCCATATCGTCGGGATATGTTTTTAATCGTCCAATTGCTGTTGTCGACGCTCCCAGATGACGTACCCTTTCGTCGGCCCTTGCGGACGGGGCGCCGCCGGTTCTTCCGTCGCGCCTTCCGTTACACTGCTCAATTCTTGGAACAAATCCCGGTTGCACTCTTTGCAAAACCGTCCCTGCTTGATACGCCGGCCACACCGTTCGCAACTGTAATCCAAATGGCTTCCGCTGGCAAACTGGAAGCGCCCCTCTTTGACAAATTCTTCTATTTGTTTAATGCTCACACCGGTCCCTTCGTGAATTTCCGTCACGGTGGCGCCGGGATGATCCCTTAAATACTGGTAACATAACAAAAATTCTTGCTCGATTTCCTGCACACAGCGCGGACAAACATTGCGGGTCACCCGCATAAACAACCGCCGACAACGACGACAATGCGTAAGGTTATCCATCCGCTCTCCCTCCACCCTTTTGTCGGTTATCCTGCACACGAAGCGATACATCAACGCAACAGTGCCGTCCTTATGCTCTCTTGTTCGCTCTTCTATGAATCTTCCGCCAAAGTCCGCTCGACAAAACATGTTCTTTCCTAAGTATACGATGAGCAATAAGGGGTTGTCAGCCTAAATTTACTATTTGGACCATAAATGTAAACGTTCTATTTGGACCATAAATGTAAACGTTGTTGAGAAAAATTTAAGCCCGGGCCAACGTCAAGCTGACCACTTGCCCAGCACCACCTTTACGCAAGAGACGGGCGCATGCCTCCAACGTGCTACCGGTCGTGTAGATGTCATCGACCAATAGAATGCGTTTTCCGGACAACCCGTCGTTTGCATCCGGCGACAAGCAAAACGCGCCATCCAACAGCTGCATCCGCTCTTCCCGCCCCTGTCGACTTTGCCGCACGTCGCCTCTGACCCGTTGCAACCGTTCGGCCACAGGAATGCCCAGGTAACGAGCAAGACCGGACGCCAACACTTGCGCCTGGTTGAATCCCCGTTCTTTCATCGCTGTCGGATGCATCGGCACATACACAATTTCATCGGGAAAGCCCAAATCGTCCCGATGGCAAAGCCAGCCGTAAACCATCATTTCCCGCCAG
>Ga0181858_1000131_pt1 | contig 29772 bp, 28 predicted proteins | sample NewIslPassag4_SG_FD_130749 | JGI IMG/M metagenome (GOLD analysis project Ga0181858, IMG submission 130749) | Feedstock adapted compost microbial communities from Newby Island compost facility, Milpitas, CA, USA - Passage 4_SG | ecosystem: Engineered > Solid waste > Feedstock > Composting ...
GTCATCGTCGCGAAGCACCGGAACGGCCCCATCGGCACCGTCGAGCTCCGCTTCCGCGATCGGTTCGCGAAGTTCGAGGACTGGGCGCTCGTGGAGGAAGAGACGGCGTGAGCGAAGCGTTCCACGGCTTCCCGGCGCTCACGAAGGCGACGCCGATCCCCCACGCGTTCTTCACGCGGGTGCTGCCCCGGATGCGTTCGACGGCGGCCCTCCTGGCGTTCCTCTGGGTCGCTCGCCTCCTTGCGGAACGTCGGGCGCACCCGCCGCTCGTGACCGCCGAGGAGATCCGCGCGAACGAGAGTGCGCGCGCATCCTTCGAGCAGCTCGCGGCGCACTCGATCGAAGACGGGCTGCGGGAGTGCGTCGAGCTCGGCGCTCTGCTCGCCGCCGAGGTCGAGCAGGAGCACGGCGTCGCCGTCGCGTACACCATCAACACCGAAGCGAACCGCCGCTGGCTGGCGCGGGGCCGCGCCGGCGAGACGCGCCTACCTGGCCCGCGCATCCGGCCGCTCGACCTCCCTACGAGGCCGGACGTCTTCCGTCTCTACGAAGAGAACATTGGGCTGCTCACGCCGCTCGTCGCCGAGCGGCTGCTGGAGGCAACGGGGCGGTACCCGCCGGAGTGGATCGAGGCGGCGTTCCGCGAAGCCGCGGAGCGGAACGTGCGGAACTGGCGGTACGTCGAGCGGATCCTCGAGCGCTGGGCGGAGGAGGGTCCAGGAGATGAAGGAGCTGAGAGAGATTCTTTCGAAGCACGCCGTCGCCGGTACCTCGGTGCCGGCTGGGACCGACCTCGATGAGGCATCGGAGCCGGAGCCGGGGCCGGGCGACCCGAGCTGCCCCCGCTGCCGCGGCGCCGGCTTCGTGCGCCGGAACGTCCCGCCGGGGCACCCCCGCTTCGGGAAGGCGGAACCGTGCGTCTGCGTGCTCCGCGAGGCGGAAGAGACGCGGCGGGCGCGGCTCGAACGGCTGTCCAACCTCGGCGCGCTCCTCCGCTGCCGGTTCGACACGCTCGAGCTCGGGGGCCGGTACGCTGCTGACGAAGGCCTGAGAGGGGCGGTGGAAGCAGCACGGGCCTATGCGGCCGACCCCGTGGGCTGGTTCGTGCTCACCGGCCCGAGCGGCGCAGGGAAGACGCACCTCGCCGCCGCGATCGCGAACGAGCGCATCCGTCGCGGAGAGCCGGCACTCTTCACGTCCGTCCCCGACCTCCTCGACCATCTGCGGGCGGCGTACGCGCCGGCCGACGACGGGATGGCATACGACGAGCTGTTCGAGCAGGTGCGGCGGGCCCCGATGCTCGTGCTGGACGACATCGATGCGGCAGCGCCGACGGCGTGGGCGAAGGAGAAGCTCTTCCAGCTCGTGAACGCGCGGTACGTGGCGGAGCTGCCGACCGTGTTCACGACGACGACGGACCCGCTGGAGCTCGATGCTCGGCTGGCCCCCCGCCTCACCGACCCTCGCATCGCTCGCGTCCACCGGCTCGGACACGGCGGCACGCCCGGCTACCGGTACGTGGGTGGGATGACGCTCGAACGCTTGCGGACGATGCACTTCGGGAACTTCGAGGTACGGCCGCCGGGGCTCCGCCGGGAGGAGCGGGAGACGCTCGAGGCGGCGTACCGGGCGGCCCTCGCCTACGCCGACGCCCCGCGGGGGTGGTTCGTCCTCCAGGGCACGAACGGCTGCGGGAAGACGCACCTCGCGGCGGCGATCGCGAACCGCGTGCTCCAGCACGGCGGTAGCGTGTTCTTCGCGGGCGTGCCCGATCTCCTCGACCATCTCCGGCGGTCGTTCGCGCCCGGGAGCGACGGCACCTACGACGAGCTCTTCGACCAGGTGAAGGGCGCGGGCCTGCTTGTGCTCGACGACCTCGGGGCCCACGTCTCCTCGCCGTGGGCGCAGGAGAAGCTGTACCAGCTCGTCAACTACCGCACCGTTGCGGACCTCCCCACGGTCGTCACCACCGACCAGAGCTTCGAGGCGCTCCGTGCGAGCCATCCCCGCATCGCGGCCCGGATCTTCGACCCGCACGCGGGGACCTCGGTGGTCATCCTCGCGCCTCACTACCGGCTCGGGCGGCGCCCCTCGCGGAGCTGAGCCTGTCGGAGGGCGTGGCGGGTCGCACGCGCGCGCCAGGCGAAGAGGAGCCGCAAGCTGAGGGGGGTGAAGAGGAGCCGAGCGCGGAGGCCGCGGGCGCCCCGCGGGTACCGGTAGCGGATGACGTCCTCCACCACCGTGCCCCCGCCCTTCCGCGGACGGAACCGGTGCCGATGCTCCCAGAGCGCCATCGGGCCGTGCTCCTGGACGTCGGTGAAGCCCTCCGGACCGACGTCCCGGTGGCGCGCGACCCAACGGATTCGCAGCGGGCCGAGCTGGAGGGTGAAGGCCGTGCGGGAGCCTTCGGCCACCGGCTCGGCCTGCTCGAGCTGCAGCCGCGCGCCGGGAGGCGTGAGCAGTTCGAGGGCCTCCGGGTGCGCGTGGAAGGCGCGAACGGATTCGACCGGGGCATCGACGGTGAAGCGGGAGCGAAAGACGGGCATCGGCGCGCTGGGCTTTCAGTGGTCAGCGAGGGCAGGAGGATCTTCCGGCACGGGGTACCCGCGGGAGGCGGCCCAGTCGCGCAGCGCCTGATAGGTCGAGTCGAAGGCGAGCTCCTCCCACGGGATTTCGTCTGGCCGGAACCAGCGGATCTCGCTCGTCTCGTGCCCGGGCCTCGCATCACCGAGGGCGCGCGCTTCGTACACGATGAGGACGATCCCCGGGGCGACCCGCGTGTAGACGCCGACGAGCCGCAGGTTCTCGACCTCGAGGTGCGCCTCCTCCCGCGTCTCGCGCACGGCGGTCTCCTCGGCGGTCTCGCCGAGGTCCATGAACCCGCCGGGGAAGACCCACGCTCCCCGCCGGGGTTCGATGTCGCGCCGCACGAGGAGGACTTCGCCGGAGTCCCGCACGGGGATGATCCCCGCCACTGGACGCGGATTGATGTAGTGGACGAACCCGCAGTCGATGCAGACGAGGCGCCGCCTCGTGTCACCCTCGGGAACGGCCGACACGAGTCGCTGGCCGCAGTGCATGCAGTAGCGGCTGAAGGCGTGCGGATGCTGGCTCATCGTGACCGTTCCGCTTCCCGGGCCGCCCGGCGGAGCCCCTCCGACTCCGGCCCTTCGATCCACTCCTCGCCGTCGCTCCAGACCTCCTTCTTCCAGATCGGGGCGCGCCGCTTCAGTTCGTCCACGATCCAGCGGCAGGCTTCGAACGCAGCCGCACGATGCGGCGAGCTGACGGCTACCACGAGGCTCACCTCGCCGATCTCGAGGCGGCCGGTGCGGTGGAGGATGGCGTAGTGCAGGATGCCGAACCGCTCGCGCGCCTCCTCGCCGATCCGCCGGAACTCCCGCTCCGCCATCGACGGGTAGGCGTCGTAGACGAGATGGTCGACGGCGCGCCCGAGGTTCTCGTTCCGAACGACCCCGAGGAAGACGTCCACCGCCCCAGCGGCCGGGTCGGCGACGGCCTCGATCGCAGCCGCCGGGTCGAGCACGGAATCGGTGACGCGCAGCAGCATCCTCAACCTCCGGAGACCGGCGGGATCAGCGCCACCGTAGCGCCGGGAACGAGCGGCGTCTCGCGCTCCACATACTCCTCGTCGACGGCGACCATGAGGGTCGCGAGGTGCCCGGCGAGCGGCGGGTACTCGGCGGCGAGCCGCTCGAGGAAGGACTGCACCGTCTCGCCGGGCCGGATGGGAACCTCCGCCCTCCGGGCGCCGATGCGCTCGGCCAACCCCGCGAAGAAGAGCACTGACACGGTCTCCATTTCTGGCTCGATTGTAGGGCACGGGCTTGTCGGGGCGCTCGGAACTGTGGTCGAATGCGATGCGATGAGCGTTCGGTTCGTCCAAGTCGTTACGCGGGCGCTCGTCGACTTCCTCTACCCGCCCACGTGCGGGGCGTGCGGCCGATTCGGCGCATTCTTCTGCGAGCGGTGCGTGCGGCGGGCGGACGAGGAGCGTCCCTCGTCGCGGTGTCCGACCTGTGCGGCGGAGCTCGACGGTGCGGCCTGCGCCGACTGCCGCCGCTTCCACGCCGTCTCCCGGATCGTGGCTCCCTTCGCGTACCGGGGAGTCGCCCGCCGGGCGGTGCACGCGGTGAAGTACGGCGCGGTGCGTGCCGCGGTGCCCGCGCTGGCAGCCGCGCTCTCGGAGCGGGCCGGCGATCTCTCCGCCGAGTGCGCGTATGCGGTTCCGATCCACCCTGTTCGGCGGCGCCAACGCGGTTTCAACCAAGCGGAGGAGCTCCGCAAGGCGCTCGCCATCCCGGCCGGGCCGGGGCGGCTGCAGCGGGTGCGTCGGACGCGCCCGCAGGTCGGGCTCTCGCTCGAGGAGCGGCGGGCGAACGTCGCGGGAGCCTTCGCGTACGAAGGCCCCCCGCTCGGGGGAGCGAGCGTGTTGCTCGTGGACGACGTCGTCACCACGGGAGCCACCGTCGAGGAGTGCGCGCGGGTGCTGCGGGCAGCCGGGGCAGGCTCCGTCGTGGTGGTCGCCTTCGCCCGAGCGAGCGTTCGGCTCGCGGATGCCCGAAGCCCGATCCACGACTGAGCGGCCCGTCAGCCTCGCGCGCGCTCGCTCTTCTGCTTCAGCCGCTCGCCGAACCGGGCAGCGTCGATCACCACGCGGTGGTGGGTGCCGTGGCCGATCTTCTCCACCTCGTCGTGCGCGACCCACTCGAACTCCGCTTGGCGATCGTCGACGCGGACGACGGTGAGCTCGACCCGCACCTCCATCCCCCTCGGCGTCGGGGCGACGTGGTTGATGACGAGCTGGGTGCCGACGGTCATCTCCCCGGGGGCGAGGTGGCCGTGGAGCCACTCGGCTGCGGTCCGCTCGACGAGCGCGGCGAGTGCGGGGGTGCTGAAGGCGTCTGGGGTGTCCTCCACGATGTGGCTGGCGAGGTGCTCCGCGGTGACCACGAGGGCGCCAACGGCGGAATCTCCGGGCTTGAGGTCCGTGAGGGGCATCGTCGAACTCCTTCTCGCGTTGAGCTCCGTGATGGATGCTCGTACGGGCGATTAGCGTAGACTGCTCGCGATGGCGCTGGAAGCGGGGCTCCAGGCAGCCGCTGCGATCGCCGGTTCCGGCGCCTTGGCGCAGATCGTCGGCCGTCGCCTCCCCATCCCGGTCCCCGTCTTCCTCCTCGCTGCGGGCGTGCTCCTCGGCCGGGACGGACTCCACATCGTGGAGCCGGACGAGCTCGGGGACCTCATCCGCATCGCGGTGGCCCTGGCGGTCGCCGTCATCGTGTTCGAAGGCGGCACGCTCATCTCCTGGCCCGTGGTGCGCCAGCTCGGCCCGGTCGTGCGGAACCTCGTCGTCGGCGGCCTCATCGTCACGCCGCTCGTCGGAGCGGTCGCCACCCACTACCTGCTCGACTTCCCGTGGCGGGTGGCTGCCCTCTTCGGCGCGCTCGTCAGTGTGACGGGGCCGAGCGTCATCACCCCGCTCCTGCGCAGCGTGCGGGTGAATGACCGCCTGCGCGCGATCCTCATGGGCGAGGGCGTGATCATCGACCCCTTCGGTGCCCTCCTCACCCTCTTCCTTCTCCAGGTAGCGGTGGCGGAATCGCTCGACCCCACCGCCCCGACCGCCTGGGTCATCTCCCGCGTCCTGACGGGGCTCGCGGTGGGCGCCGCGGGGGCGGCGTTCGTCTTCCTCTTCCCGCGGCTCGTCCGGCGGATGAGCTCCCGGGAGGGCTCGCTGCTCGTCGTGGGATCGGCGGTGACCGCTTTCGCCGTGGCGGAGTCCATCGGACACGAGTCGGGCCTCACGGCGATGGTCGTGATGGGGATCGCGCTCGGAAACCTGCCGCTCCCCCATAAGGAGGCGATGCACGACTTCCAGGAGTCGGTCGTCGCCTTCCTCGTTGCCACGGTGTACGTCCTCCTTGCGGCCTCGGTGGACCTTGGCGCGGTCGTCGATCTCTGGCCCGAGGGGTTCATCGCCGTCGCGGTGCTGGCGCTCGTTGGGAGGCCGCTCCTCGTTTTCCTCGCCTCCTGGGGATCCGACCTCAGTTGGCGGGAGCGCGCCTTCCTCAGCGCCGTCGCTCCCCGCGGCGTGGTCGCCGCCTCGCTCGCCAGCGTCGTCGCGCTCGAGATCGGCGCATCTCTCGGCGCGAACTCCGAGCAGTTCGTCGCGATGGTGTTCGCAGTGATCGCCCTCACCATCGGGGTACAATCGGCGTATGCGGGCCCGGTCGCGCGGCTCCTGCGGGTCACGCCGGTGGTGACGGTCATCGCCGGCGCGGGTGAAGTCGGACGGCGTGTGGCTGCGCGACTGCAGGCTGCGGGCGAGCCCGTGCTGATCATCGAATCCGACGAAGAAGCCGCGGTCCGCGCGCGCGAGGAGGGGTTCGAGGTCCGCATCGGCGACGTCAGCAAGCTGGAGGTCCTGAAGGCCGCGGGCGTCGGCGAGGCGAAGGCGTTCATCATCACGACCGCGAGCGACGAGCGGAATCTCCTCGCGGCGCAGCACGCGCGCACCCTGGGCTGCCGCACCATCCTCGCGCGGGTGAACGATCCGCAGAACGTCCCTGCGTTCCAGGACCTCGGTGTGGTGGTCGTCAGCCCGCAGGAAGCCGTGGCGGCGGAGCTCGTGAGCTTCGCGAGCACGTCGGCGCTCTCCGACATCCTGGCGCCGGTGGACGAGGACGTCGTCGTGCGGCGGGTGTGGCTCACGAACCCGCAGGCGCAGCGGCCCATCGAATCACTGAAGGAGCTGCGGGGGACGGTGGTAATCATGGTGCGCCGGGGCCGGGAGTCCGTCATCCCAACCGGGAAGACCGAACTCCGGCTCGGCGACCTCGTCACGCTCATCGGCCACCGGGCCGACGTCGAGCGGGCCGAACGCGCCCTCACCCTGGAGGCCGCAGAGGTCGACGCGAGCTGACCGGAGCCAGCCGCTCATCGTCGGTAACCGTATCTGAACCTGCCCATCCGACGCCCGGCTAGAATGGCAGTACGCCCGATTGCGGCGCGGCAGGAGCTATGGCGGCCACCTCGCGATCGCTCTCTCCGGAGGCAGCCCAGGCGACCGAGCTGCTCGGCGCCATTCGTCGCGAGGTCCACCGCGCGATCGTCGGCCAGGAGCCGCTCATCGACCGGCTCCTCATCGGGCTCATCTGCGAGGGGCATGTTCTCGTCGAGGGGGTGCCCGGGCTGGCGAAGACGCTCGCCGTCTCGAGCCTCGCGGCGGCCCTGCGGCTCAAGTTCGTCCGCATCCAGTTCACCCCCGACCTGCTGCCGGCCGACCTCACGGGGACGGAGGTGTTCTCCCCCGCCGACGGCCGCTTCGAGGTGCGCCGCGGGCCGATCTTCGCGAACTTCGTCCTCGCCGACGAGATCAACCGCGCTCCCCCGAAGGTGCAGGCCGCCCTGCTGGAGGCGATGCAGGAGCGGCAGGTCACGATCGGCGGCGTGACCTTCCCCCTGGACGAACCGTTCCTCGTCATCGCCACGCAGAATCCCATCGAACACGAGGGCACGTACCCGCTCCCGGAGGCGGAGCTCGACCGCTTCTTCCTCAAGGTCAAGGTCGACTACCCGTCGCGGAGCGAGGAGCGCGCGATCCTCGAACTCGCGCTCCAGGAGGAGTCGCCGGCGATCGAACCGGTGGCGACGGCGACAGACGTGGCGCTCCTGCGGCGGGCGGCCGCGATGGTGACGATCGACGACGCGCTGAAGGACTACATCGTGAACCTCGTCCTCGCCACCCGGCGGCCCGCCGCCTACCGGATGGGCGAGCTGCAGTCGCTCATCGCGTACGGCGCCTCGCCGCGCGCGACGATCGCGCTCGCGAAGGCCGCACGGGCGCACGCCCTCCTCCAGGGACGCGCCTACTGCCTGCCGGACGACGTCAAAGCCGTCGCCCACGACGTCCTCCGCCACCGGATCGTCACGACCTACGAGGCGGACGCCGAGGAGCTCACGAGCGACGACATCGTCGACCGCATCCTCGAGGGCGTGGCGCTGCCGTGAGGGGAGGGAGCGGCGATGCGGTGGAGTCGTCTCCTCCGGCGCCGACGTGATCGAGCCCCCGAGGCGGGTCCCCCGCGGTCGGCAGTCGAACTCCTCCGCCAGGTCCGCGGCGTCGAGCTCCGCGCCCGGCGGGGGGTGGACGAACTCCTGCTCGGCGCCTACCGCTCCGCCTTCCGCGGGCACGGGATCGAGTTCCACGAACTCAGGCCGTACGTGCCGGGGGACGACGCGCGCGCCATCGACTGGAAGACCTTCGCTCGCCGCGGCGAACCGTACGTCCGACGCTACCGCGAGGACCGGGAGCTCTCCCTCATCCTCGCCGTCGACGTGAGCGCCTCGCTCCGGACGGGAATCTCGCCCCGGACGAAGGAAGAGGTGGCGGCGGAGATCTGTGCCGTGCTCGCCCTGGCGGCCATCCGGAACAACGACAAGGTGGGACTGCTCCTGTTCACCGACGTGCCGGAGCGGTACGTCCGGCCTCGCGGCGGGAGCCGTCACGTCCTGCGCGTGGTGCGGGAGCTGCTCGACACGCGGCCCGCTGGGCGGGGGACGGACGTGGGGCGCGCCCTCGCCTACCTCCGCGGGGGGCACCGTCGCCGGGCAACGGTGTTCCTCATCAGCGACTTCCTCGCCGATCTCGCCCCGAACGAACTGCGGGCGGCTGCTCGGCGGCACGAGCTCATCGCCGTCCGCATCCGCGACCCGCTCGACGAGGAGCTCCCGAACCTCAGGCTCGTGCGCGTCCGGGACAGCGAGTCCGGGGAGGAGTTCGAGGTCGACGCCGCCGACCCGAAGGCGCGCGCAGCGTACCGCAGCGCGGTGCGGGCGATCGATGAGCGCCGGCGGGCGCTCTTCGGTGAGCTCGGGATCGACGAAATCGCCGTGCGCACCGACGTCGACTTCGTGCCGGAGCTCCTCCGGTACTTCCGGCGGCGGCTGCGGGAGGTCGGCGCCGCATGAGACGGGGAGGGTTCGCGACCCTGCTGTTCCTCCTCGTGCTCGGGGCGTTCGCCGCCGCAGCGGGGAGGGCATCCGCCGACGAATCGGTCGTGACCGCGCCCGCCGGGCTCCGCGTCGGCGATCCGTTCACCCTCGTCGTGCGCGTCGACGTGCCGGCAGGTGCGACGGTCGATCTGGTTCCCGAAGCGGAAGACTGGGGGGACGTGGAAGTGGTGGGCGTGCTTTCCTTCGTGCGGGAGCCCCTCCCGGAAGGCGGCGAGCGGGTGACGATCGCCGCCGAAGTGGCGGCGTTCGCGCCGGGAGAGGTCGAGTTCACGCCCGTGGTCGCCGTCGCGAGCGCGGACGGGGTCGAGGTTCGCTCACTTCCGCCTGCGTCCGTACGGGTGACTCCCACGCTGCGACCGGGCGACCCGCTCGAGCTGGGGCCGCTCCCGGGCCCGGTGTCGGTCGGCGGCACGCCGGGCTGGGCCGGCCCTGCGGCGGTGGCCGGAGCCGCCCTCTTCGCATTCGGGGCTGCGTTCGCCGTCGGGTTCTGGTGGCGCCGGCGCTCGCCCGCAGCCGAGCCGCCGGCGGCTCCGCAGCCGCTCCCCCTCCCGCAGCTCGAGGCGGTGGCGAAGCTGCTCGAGGAGAACCCCGCCGCCGGCTACCGCGAGCTCGCTGCAGCCGTTCGCCGGGTGCTGGAGGAGCAGTACCGATTCCCGGCGCGGGCACTCACCACCGCCGAACTCCGCGCTCGGATGGAGGCGGAGGGTGTGGACCGCTGGCAGGCGCGGCTCGTGGTAGGACTCCTCGAGGAGGGTGATGCGGTCGTGTACGCCGGCTACAGCCCCGCGCCCGAACGGCGCCAAGCGGACCTCTCGATGGCGGCGGAGATCCTCGCTGCTGCGGAGGCCCCCTGATGGAGTTCCGCGAGCCGCTCGCCCTCCTCCTGCTGGCGCTGCTCCCTGTAGGGGTCTGGGCATGGCGGCGGCGCAGGCGTGCGGCGGTCGTCCTCCCTTCGACGGCTGGTCTCGCCGCCGTCCGGCCCACCGTCCGGCTCCGCGCCGCGCGAGCGCTCCCCGTCGCGCTCCTTTTCGCGGCGGCGATCGGCATCGTCGCGCTCGCGGGCCCGAGACGGGGCGAAGCGGCGGCGCGGGTTCCGGCGGAGGGGATCGACATCGTCCTCGCCCTCGACATCTCGAGCAGCATGACGGCGCCCCTGGGGGATGGCCGGACCCGCATCGAGGCGACGAAGGAGGTCGTGCGGGAGTTCATCCGCTCCCGGGAGAACGACCGCGTGGGGCTCGTCGTCTTCCAGCGCGATGCGCTGCCAATCGCGCCGCCGACGCTCGACCACCGCGCCCTCGAGCAGCTGGTGGAGGACCTCTCGCCAGGGCTCCTTCCCGATGGCACGGGGATCGGCGTCGGCATCGGTGCGGCGCTCACGATGCTGCGCAGCTCCGAGGCCGCGAGCCGGATCGTCATCCTGCTCACCGACGGTCGACATAACGCCTGGGAGTCCATCGCGCCCGAGGAGGCTGCCGAGCTGGCGGCCCTCTCGGGCGTGCCGGTGTACACGATCGCGGTCATCGGGAGCTCGCCAGGGACGAGGCTGGACATCGACGAGGCGCAGCTGCGCGCGATCGCTGAGCGGACCGGGGGGCGCTTCTTCCTCGCCCGCTCGACGGAGGAGCTGCGGGAGGTGTACGAGGAGATCGCGCGGCTGGAGACGAGCGCCGTCGAGCGGGATCGCTTCCTGCGCTACTCCGAGTTCGGCCCGCCTCTGGCGGGGGGGGCGGGAGCCGCGGCCGTGGTCTACCTGCTCGGTGCCGGCGCGGGCCTGTGGAGGGGGCCATGAACGGCCTTCACTTTGCCGCCCCGCTCTGGCTGCTGCTCCTGCCCGCCGTCGCCCTCGCCGCGCTCGCCGCCTGGTGGCGGCTGGAGCGCGCGGCGCGCGAAGCCGCATCGCTCCGTCCTCCCCCCGCCAGGGGGAGCTCACGTGTGACGCTCGCGCTCCTCGCGCTCGGAGCGGCAGCGTCGGCGGTCGCGGCGGCCCGTCCCCAGTGGGGCACGGAGCTGGCGGAGCTCCCCCGACGCGGGAGCGACGTCGTGTTCGTGGTCGACATCTCGCGCAGCATGGGGGCCGCTGACGTGCCGCCCAGCCGCATCCAAGCGGCGGAGGAGGCGATCGTCGCGACGGTCGAGCGGCTCGGCGGGGAGCGCGTCGGGCTCGTCGTCTTCGGCGGCACCGCCCGGACCCGCCTGCCGCTGACGACCGACCTCCGGGCCGCGGCGGAGGTCGTGCGCTCCTTGGAGGCCGGCCAGGTCATCGTCGGACCGGGGACGAGCCTGGAGTCGGCGCTCGCCGAGGCGGCGGAGGCGTTCGCCGAGTCGGAAGGAGGGAAGCTCCTCGTCATCATCAGCGACGGGGACGACCTCGGGGCTTCGCCGGAGGAGGAGCTCAGGCGCCTGCGCTCCATGGGCGTCGACGTCCTCGTCGCCGGGGTCGGTACGAGCGAGGGTGCCACCGTTCCCGTCTTCGACCGAAGCCGGGGCGCGTGGGTGCCGCTCCGCTCGGCGTCCGGCGAGCTCGTGCGAACGCGGCTGAACGAGGAGTTCCTCCGCTCCGTCGCCGAACTCGCGGGCGGGGAGTACATCGGGAGCGACCTCTCGGTCCTGCCGGCGCTCGTCCGCGGCCGGGTCCTCACGCTGCGCGGGTCGGAGTTCGCGCGGGAGGAGCTGGAGGTCCCGGTCGAGCGGTTCCAGCTCCCCCTGGCCGTCGCGGTGGCCGCGTTCGCGTGCGCGGCGGTCTGGGAGTCGCGCCGTCGGGTCTCGACCCAGCTCGCAGCGGCCGCCGTGGCGGCGCTGCTGCTGGCGGCCTGCGCTTCGCCGGCGGCCTCGGCGAACCAGCGCGGGCTCGAGCTGTTCGCGGCGGGGCAGTACGAGGAGGCGGCCGCCGCCTTCCGCGAGGCACTGGAGCACGAGCCGCAGGATGCCCGCATCGCCCTGAACCTCGCGATCGCCCTCCACGCTGCGGGCGAGTACGAGGACGCCATCTTCGTGGCCCGGCGGGTGCTCACCACGGAGGACGCCGAGCTGCGCGCTCGCGCCGCCTACTTGCTCGGACACCATCACGCGGCCCGAGGCGAGCTCGAGCTGGCGCTGGAGGCGTTCAAGCGCTCCCTCCTCGAACGGCCGTCCGACGATGCCCGGCACGACTACGAGGTGGTGTACGCACTCCTGCACCGCACGAGCCCGACTCCGCCTGAAGCGCCGTCTCCGGGCCCGAATGCGGCTCCTCCTGCCCCCACGTCCTCATCGGAGGGCGAGCCGGCAGCGACGCCCTCGCCGGGGTCCGCTCCGGAGGAGCCGGCGCAGGACGAGGAGGGGAGCGGCGAGGAGACCGGGAGCGCGCCGGACGCGCCTCTGCCGGGGAGCGAAGCGGAGCTCCGCGATCGGATCGAAGCGATCGACCGGGCCATCGAGCGCATCCTCGAGGAGAGCGGCGGGGAGCTCTCGCCGGCGGACGTCGAGCGCGTCCTCGACCTGCTCGCGGAGCGCGCGCGGCTCGCGGCGCTCCGCGGCCTGTACTCCGGCGCTGCCGATCCGAACGACTACTGAGCGACGGCCGGCGGTATCCTGAGGGCGTGTTCGAACGGGTCGCGGTCTACGTTCGCCCGGACCCAGTCCTCTTCGCGCTGGTCCTGATCGGCGGGTGGACGTACTGGAGGGCGTACCGGCGGGCGAGGGACGACGGCCGGCGCCGCACGGTTTCGCCCTGGCGGGCGCGCGCCTTCGCGCTCGGGCTGGCCGTCCTGGCGGTAGCGTTCCTCTCTCCCCTGGACTGGCTCGGCACGCGGCTGCTCAGCGCGAACTTCGCCGGGATGTTCCTCGCCACCATGGTGGCTCCGCCGCTCATGCAGCTCGGTCAGCCGCTGACGTTGCTCTTCCGGGCCGCCGACCCGGAATCCCGACGTCGGCTCCGCCGGGCATACCGGGGTCGGGTCGCGACCATCCTCACCTTCCCCGTGGCCACCTGGCTCCTGTTCGCCGTCGTCACGTACCTCTGGCAGTTCTCTTCCCTCACGGAGTGGGCCGTGCGGTGGCCCGCGCTTCGCACGCTCCAGCACCTCTCGCTCTTCTTCGTGGCGTGGCTCTTCTGGTGGCCCGCGCTCTGCTCCGATCCGGTGCGGTGGCGGATGGGGTATACGCTGAGGATCTTCTACGTCCTCGTGGAGATGACGCACAAAGGGCTGTTCGGGGGCATGTTCCTTGCGGCCCAGACCCCGTTCCACGAGGAGATCGCGGCGAAGCTTCCGTCCTGGGCTCCCGACCCGATGGTCGACCAGCGTCTCGCCATCCTCATCCTCTGGGTCGGGGGCAGCCTCGTCTTCTTCGCCGCCATCGTCGGCATCGCGCGGCACTGGGTCCTGTACGACGCGCGGTACAGCAGACGGCTCGATCGTCGGCTCGCGAAGCAGCGGGAAGCGGAGCGGCGCCGGCGTGCTGCCCTGGAGCAGATCTTCCGTCGCCCGGTCTGAGCCGGTGACCGTGGATCAGACGATCACCTGCTCCCGGTACTCCCCGAACACCCGCCGCCAGAGGTTGCAGATCTCGCCGTTCGTGGCTCCCGCCTTCACCGCCTCGATCACGTACGGCATGGTGTTCTCGCGCGGGTTCCGGCTGGCGGCCCCCAGCCGCCGCATCGCCTCGCCCCAAGCGTCCGCGTCCCGCTCTGCCCGATGCCGGCGGAGCCGTTCGAGGTGCCGGCGTTCGCCGGCGCGGTCGATGCGGAGGATCGGGATCTCGATCTCTTCCTCCTCGACGTATTCGTTGACGCCGACGATGATCCGCTCCCCGCTGTCGACCTCCCGCTGGAACCTCGCCGATGCCTCCGCGATCTCTCGCTGGAAGAATCCGGCCTCGATGGCGGGGATGACGCCGCCGAACGCCTCGATCTTCCGGAAGTACTCCTCCGCCTCGCGTTCGAGGTCGGCGGTGAGCCGCTCGACGAACCAGGAGCCGCCGAGCGGGTCGATGGTGTTGATGACGCCCGTCTCGTGGAGGATCACCTGCTGCGTCCGCACGGCCAGCTTCGCCGCCTTCTCGCTCGGGAGGGCGAGCGCCTCGTCCATGGCGTCGGTGTGAAGCGATTGCGTGCCGCCCAGGACCGCCGCCAGGGCCTGGATGGCCACGCGGACGAGGTTCACTTCGGGCTGCTGCTTCGTGAGCGAGACCCCGGCCGTCTGCGCATGGAAGCGCATCCACCACGACCGCTCCTTCTTCGCCCCGAACCGCTCCCGCATGATGCGGGCCCAGAGCCGGCGCGCTGCCCGGAACTTCGCGATCTCCTCGAAGAAGTCGTTGTGGCAGTTGAAGAAGAAGCTGATCCGCGGGGCGAAGGAGTCGACGTCGAGGCCGCGCTCGATGCCCCAGCGCACGTACTCCATCCCGTCGGCGAGCGTGAACGCGAGCTCTTGCGCCGCCGTGGCGCCGGCTTCACGGATGTGGTAGCCGCTCACGCTGATGGGGTTCCAGCGGGGCATCTCTTTACTGGCGAACTCGATCGTGTCCGTGACCAGCCGCATCGAGTCCCGCGGCGGGAAGATGTACTCGTTCTGGGCAATGTACTCCTTCAGGATGTCGTTCTGGAGCGTTCCCGCCAGCTTCGCCCTGGGGATGCCGCGGTTCTCCGCCGCCACGATGTACATCGCCCAGATGACGGGCGCGGGCCCGTTGATCGTCATCGAGGTCGTGATGCGGTCGAGCGGGAGCCCGTCCAGGAGGACTTCCATGTCGCGGATCGAGTCGACCGCTACCCCGCAGCTGCCGAACTCACCCTCTGCCCAGGGCTCGTCGTGGTCGTACCCCATCAAGGTGGGCATGTCGAAGGCGATGGAGAGGCCGTTGTTCCCCGCGCGGAGCAGCTCCTTGTAGCGCGCGTTCGTGTCCTCGGCGGAGCCGAAGCCGCTGAACATGCGGATCGTCCACGGCTTCCCGCGGTAGCCCGTCTTGTGGATGCCGCGGGTGAAGGGGTAGCTGCCAGGCACCCCGATGTCCCGCTCGTAATCGAGGTCGGCCACGTCCGTGGGGTCGTACAGCCGCGCGATGGGCCGGCCGGAGACGGTTGTGAACGGACCCGGCCGCTCGCTCCCTTCCGCTGCCACCGCTTCCTCGTACCGCTGGCGAAGCTCCCGGGCTCGATCGGGGTCGATGCGCACGGACCGGTCCCTCCCTGAACGAGCGAGTGTTGGACCGACAGTATAGAACGATAGCGGCGAGCGAAGGAGTCGCGGCCCCGCGCTTCACGTCGGCGCGCTCAGCGGACCGCCGGGCCGAGCGGTCCCTCCCTGAACGGCCGAGTGTTTGACCGGCAGGATCGAACCAGAGCGGCGGCCGAAGGAGCCGGGCCTCCGCCTCATGCGCGACCCTTCCGGCGGAGAAAGATCGGGACGGAAAGACGTTAGGTATTGAATGGCGAAGGAGAGTCGACTACGATATCGCGGCGGGGCAGGGCCACGCTGCAGCGGAGGGTTCCGATGGCGTTGTCCGAGGAGCAGCGCCGGGCGTTCGAGCGGCTGACCCCACGACGGTTGCGCATCCTCGCAGCACTCGCATCCGGAGCTGGCGTCCGCGAGATAGCTGAGCATCTTGGCTACTCGTACCATGGGCTCCGTGCACACGTGCGCCAGCTCCAGGAGCTTACGGGATGCTCGTCGGCTCGTGAGCTCGCACGGTGGTGGGTTGCCGTGCGCGGCGATTATTATCGTTGGGTCGCTGAGGTTTTGGGCTTAGATGCCTAGGCCGTGCTCTGGGCACTGCTTAGCGTGGCTAGGGAGGATGAAGAGCGCGACCTTCGGACTTCGCACAATGAGTAGAATCATGGCTCCTGACGGGCGTTGTTTGGCCTGGGGTCCTGGCGATATCGTGGGCAATGGTTGGGACATGGGGGGAGAAGAATGCCGTCGCGAGGAATGCTCCTTAGTATCGGTGGAATGCTGCTCTTCCTTATCTCCGGTTTAGGCGCGCGCGACGCCTTGGCGGACCAAGCAGGAGCATGGTGGGGCGTCTCGTCTACGTGGCAAACGAGTTGGTTCGGCCCTGATTGTCAGTGGTACGACCTTCAGCATGACTGGTTCTCTGAGGGCTGCTAGCGAGAGGTACGGAGCACCGTTAACGGAAACTACTTGGTTTACCCGACGGGATGGGTGGCGACTTATCTCTACCATGCTCGACAGGCGACAAAAATCCAGCGTATAGGGCAAAACGAGTTCTGGTGCGTAGGATACAGTCCTGTGCCATATGTCCAGTTCCCGAAGGCAGCTTGGGGCAACCTCTGGTTCGCTCAGGCGACTGTGTTTTACCCAGGTGACTACAACGGCGCATGGCCAGTGAATGTAATTGGCTGGAGCTACGCTTATGGTCCGAACGAGTATGACTGGATCTATACGAGCGCGATGTGGGGAGCACAGTACTCCGATCCGTATTGCTGGTGACTGATTCTTTGTGTCGCACGAGGGTTGGCGGAGCAAGCCCTATGAAGGAAAGAGATCCATTCGCGAAGAAACTCTGGGTCGGGGCCTGGGCCGTTGCGGCCGCTGCGGGCATCGCCCTCGCGGGCTCGTTCGCCGTGCTGCGAGCGGGAAGCGAGCGGCCGCCGGAGCGCCCCTGGATCCACCTCCGGTCTGCTCCTCCCTCCGCATCCGGTATGCTCGACGGCTTCACGGTGTCCGTCGTCCGCGCCCGCGCCACGCCGTTCGAGGTCGAGGTCGAGCTGATGGTCGCGGGACGCGAGGAAGCGGGGGAGCGCCTCCACTTCGGCCCCATGGGGCTCGAGTTCCCGGACGGCCGGGTCGCGGTCCCAGCTGGCGGCGCCGGGGCGGGCCGCTGGCAGCTGGTGCGCTTCCCTCGCCCCACCGCCGCGCCGCTCGCCGCCGGAGATGAGCTGCGGCTCTGGATGTCGGGCATCGTGCCCGTCCAATCGAGCGCGGGGACTCCCGAGTTCCCGCCGGGAACCGCCCTCCTGCTCGTCCGCCTGGAGGCGGCCGAGAACCCGCAGGTCGTGCCCGTCGGCCAGCACCTGCCACTGGGTCCAAAGGCGGCGCTCGTTCTGGAGGAAGCCTGGGTGTCGGGCTCCGACGTGCGCCTGGTCGGCCGGTTCGAAGGCGTCGGAACGCACGAATCGCAATTCCTGACGGTTGCCTCCGCCATGTTCGAGGTCGGCGGCCGGCTCCGCCCGGTGCAGAGCTGGCGCATCGCGTCGGCGGACCCGGGAAGCGCCGGGGCTCGCCTCTGGCTCCACGGCGCCGACCTCTGCGAGTCGGGCACCGTTCCGTGCGGCCCCGTTTCGCTGACCGCGCGCTTTGCCGCGCTGCTGCCGCCCGGTGCGCCCGGGGACGCCGCGCTCCCCGCGGATGCGGCGCTCTTCGACACGCTGCGAGGCGGGCTGGAGGTGCGCGCGTCGCTCCCGGCGGTGGGTCGGGCCCTGGGCGACCGGCCATGAAGGCCCGCGCCAGGGCGCTCCTCATCTGGGTCCTGCCGCCGGCTGCCGCGTTCGCCATCGTTGGAGCGGCGTGGGGGTACGTCGCCTGCAAGGCGGATGGCGGGCCAGTCGTCACCCTTCGAGAGAACGGCGAGGAGGTCGGCGAACGGCGTGCCGCCGCCGTGTCGGCATGGCTCGAACGGCGCACGGCGGAGCGCGTCCCCGTCCCCGACGGATCCCTCCTCGGCCTCCGGCTGGAGGCCGTCGAGATCGGCGCGGACCCGGACTCCGGCACCGTCGCCACCGTGAACTTCGGCTACGCCTCGCCGTCGGCGCGGGCGGGGGCCGAGTTGGGTACGCTCTCCCTCACGCTGGCGATGTACGGCGTTCCCGAATCGAATTTCGGCCGCCTCGACCGCACTGCCGCCCGCTACGCCGAACTCAGCCCGGAGATCGGCGTCTGGTGGCTTTCACCCGTGCCCGAGGGGTCCACGCACCTTTTCGTTGCCGTCCCTTCCGAGAATGGATGGCACCTCCTCCTGCAGTTCCATGGGTTGCCCCGGCCCGATGCAGCGCAACTCGCGTCGTTCCTTCGGCCGTTCGTTCCCCTCCTGCTGGAGCACCGAGGGGCGGCGCCTGCGGTGCCGCCCTGGGAACGCACGCCGACGGATGCGCCTCTCGGGCGCTGAGCACGCCTCCGGGTCGTTCGACTGCACCCCCCGGCGGCGCGATGAGGTCCGGTCGGTCGGGGCGCCGAGCCCTACCCTGCGGTAGACTGGTGACGCACGGTTCGCGATATCAAGAGGAGGAAGAGTCGGAATGGACTTCCGTTTCACCGAGGAGCAAGAGGCGCTGCGGCGAGAGATCCGGCAGTTCCTGAAGGAGAACCTGCCGCCCGACTTCCGGCCGGTCCGGCCGACCGATCAGGACAACTGGGAGTTCCAGCTCCAGTTCAACAAGAAGCTCGCCCAGCGGAAGTGGATCGCGCCCGCCTGGCCGCCGGAGTACGGCGGCCTCGGCTGGAACCACGTCCAGCAGATGATCTTCAACGAGGAGCTCGCCTACGCCGGCGCTCCCGATGGCGGGCGCGTCTTCAACGTCGGCATGATCGGCCCCACGCTCATCGTCCACGGCACCGAGGAGCAGAAGCGCGAGCACCTGCCGCGCATCACGAACGCCGAAGTCGTCTGGTGCCAGGGGTACAGCGAGCCCGGCGCGGGGTCGGACCTCGCCAGCCTGCAGACGCGGGCCGTCCGTGACGGCGACGACTACATCGTCAACGGCCAGAAGATCTGGACGACGGGTGCGCACCACGCGGACTGGATGTTCATGCTCGTGCGCACCGACCCGGACGCGCCGAAGCACCGAGGCATCACCTTCCTCCTCGTCGACATGAAGACCCCCGGCATCACGGTGCGGCCGATCGTGAACATGGCCGGCTACCACGAGTTCAACGAGGTCTTCTTCGAGGACGTTCGAGTTCCCGTGAAGAACCGGGTGGGCGAGGAGAACAAGGGCTGGTACGTCGCCATGACGCTCCTCGACTTCGAGCGGTCGAACGTCGCCTCGATCGCGGGGAACCAGCGGACCCTGGAGACGCTCGCGCAGCACATGCGCGAGTGGAAGCCGGGCGGGCCGTACCGGGACGCGCTCCGGCACAAGCTCCCCGACCTCTGGATCGCGAACGAGACGGGGCGGATGTTGAGCTACCGCATCGCCTGGATGCAGGACCAAGGACAGATCCCGAACTACGAGGCGTCCGTCATCAAGGTGTTCGCGACGGAGCTCGGCCAGAAGATCATGAACTTCGGAGTGAACCTGCTCGGCCTGTACGGCCAGCTGGAGCCCGATTCGAAGTACGCCCTCTACGGCGGTGCGATCGAGAAGGGCCACCTCGTGGCCGTCGCGCCCACGATCTACTCCGGGACGAGCGAGATCCAGCGGAACATCATCGCCACCCGCGGGCTCGGGCTGCCGCGCGACTGAAGCCGGCGAAAAGCACGCGGAGAGCGGCCCGGGAGTGCTCCCGGGCCGCCGCTGTCTTGCGACCTCGCAGGGAGGGGTCAGCCGGCGTACTCCCAGCCAAGCTCCTTCTCGGTGAGCATGTCCCCCGGGCGGAGGACATCCCCGTCGACGACCCGCCCGATGACAAGTGTGTGGTCGCCGACGGGGATGAGCTGGTCGACTTCGCACTCGTACCAGGCGACCGCATCGGTCACGATCGGACAGTCCCGCGTGCTGAACGTGTGGGGCACGCGGGAGAGCTTGTCGATGACCTTCGCGGCCTCCTCGGGCGCGCGGCCCTTCACCTTCGACGCCACCGACGGCATGACCACCTTGCGCGCGATCTGGTCGCCGTCCTTCTCGTGCAGGAGGTTGACGGTGAAGACGCCGGTCTCCCGGACGAAGCGGAGGGTCCGGGCATCGTTCTCGAGTGAGACGGCGACGAGTCGCGGACGGAACGAGACCTGCATGACCCAGTCCGCGAGCATCAGGTTGTACTCTCCGTCGGTGCTCCGCGAGCCGATGACGTGGACGCCGTACACCTCTTTGAGGAGAGCTTTCTCGATCGGCTCGAGCTCCTTCGGCTCGCCGGGGAGGTTCGGAAACTGGTGAGGGAACGACACGTGCGCCTCCTTGCCCTCGAACGCGGGCGCCGTCGCCGCATGGGCTGCCCGCCTGCGCTAGGTCCACGCGTTGAGCGCCTGGAAGGTCAGGACGAGCACGAGTGCGCCGACGAACATCAGCGCCACGACCCATCGACCGCTGACCACGACACCCATGTTCGCACGTCCTCCCGCGCGGTGTCAGGCGGGCTTGCGTGGGCTCTTCCGCGGCCGTGGGCAAACGCTGCGGATTCCGTCGACATGTTCGAAGAGCTCAGGCCGGATCGTCGCCCACATCGGGTCGAGGATGACGTCAACCCCTTCACGTCTGGCCAGCTTGGCAGCAGGCACGAAGTCCGAGTCTCCAGTTACTAGAACGATCTGGTTTACCTGGCGCTTGTATGCCAACGAGGCGATGTCGAGGCCGAGGCGCATGTCCACACCCTTCTGTCGCATGTCTAGGAAGAAGTCGGAATCCGTTATTTCCGCCCATGCCCGCCTCCCCTTGAGGAGCTCACGCAATGTGCCCTCCCGCAGCCTCCAGGAGATAGTCGTCGCTGGAACCTCGCCAAGGCGCAAAGCGACCTTTCTCATGCCGCGCAGCGCATCGTGGAACGCCAACCGCCACCGTGCCCGGTCGGTCTTCCGGAGGTCTACCGGGGTGCGTGCAATCGGCAAGTGACCCTTCCAAGCAGGAGGAGCAGCGTCGTACACGAAGATGCGGTACAGCCTCGCGACACGGCGGCCGCTGTCATCGTTGAGGTGATCGAGGGCCATGCTATGGAGCTTTCTCGCCGCCTCTTCTGGCGATAGGTCTCCGAACAGCCTCCGCGAGCGGCGAAGGAAGAACGCCGAGTCGACCAACACGGCCGTTACGACCGGAGAGATGTGAAAGAGAAGGTCGTTACCGGTGCGCCGTGGAGAAAAACGGCCCCGGGGCTTGGTACCTCCCGGACGATGGAGGGAGGCCCTACTGCCCGGGGCGGACGACTTGCTCATTATACACCCTCTCCAGTCGACCTCAAGCTCGACGGGATGCTACATACGCTCGAACGCGAAGACAAGCCGGCGAGCGCTGCTCGGTTGCCCCAGGCGCACCGCTGCGCCGCGTCGGCTCCACGGGTGAGGACGGCTCGGATGCGAGCTGGAACAGGTGCCCACAGGCGCGGGGACGGCGACTGGACGGCCGGAGGCGCTCGGCGGAAGATCCAGCCACGCTGCCGAGGCATCGGCGGACTCCGGGGGTCGGTCATGGACTCGCTGATTCTCGATGGGCTCTGGGAGTACGAGGCGGAAGATGGCCGTCGCGGAACGATGCCCGTCCCCTCGAACTGGCACAGGCACGGTCTCGCTGACTTCGCCGGTACGGTCCGGTTCTCGCGCGAGTTCGAGGCGCCGCCGCTCGGCCCCGGGCGGCGATGCTGGCTCCGCTTCGAGGGGGTCGACTACGAAGCTCGCGTCACCCTGAACGGTGTCGAGGTCGGCTTCCACCGAGGCTACTTCGCTCCCTTCGAGTGCGAGGTGACGGACGTCCTGCGGGAGCGCGGGAACCGGCTCGAGGTGGCGGTGTGCTCCCCGAAGGATCCGCCCGGCGCCTGGCCTCACGAGAAGGTGGTGATCAAGGGCGTGCTGAACCACCACGACTGCCGCCCTGGGAGCTGGGACCCGGAGCGCGGCCAGGACGGGAACACCGGAGGGATCTGGAACTCGGTCCGCCTCCTGACCGATGACGGCGTGCGCATCCATCGGCTCCGCGCCGCGCCGCAGCTCCTGCCCGACGGCCGGGCGCGGGTCGCATGCTCGTGGGAGGTGAGCGCGGCGAGCCTCCGCAGCGTACTCTGGGAGCTGGTCATCGTCGACGAAGCGGGAGAGACCGCCGCGAAGGCCGAGGGGCGCGCGTTCGTGAGCGCCACGCCCCGGTGGATCGAGGCGGTCGTGGAGGTCGAGAATCCGAGGCTCTGGTGGACGTGGGACTTCGGCACGCCGCACCGGTACCAGGCTCTCCTCCGCCTCCGCGGCGAACGGGGAGGAGCCGACGAGCAGGGCGTCTCGTTCGGAATCCGTCAGCTCCGAATCGACGAAGACCGGGTCTGGTGGCTGAACGGGCGGCGCTTCTACCCGCGCGGCACGAACATCATCCCTACCCAGTGGCTCGCCGAGTACACGCCGGAGCTGATCGCCGAGGATATCCGCCTCCTCCGGGAGGCGAACGTGAACGCGGTCCGGGTCCACGCCCATGTGAATCGCCCGGAGCTGTACGAGGCGCTCGACCGGGCCGGCATCCTCTGCTGGCAGGACTTCGCCCTGCAGTGGAGCTACGCGGAGACCCCAGAAGTCGTGAGCGAGTGCCGGCGTCAGATCCAGGAGATGGTCGACCTGCTGTACAACCACCCCTCGATCGTCGTCTGGTGCTGCCACAACGAGCCCTCGCGGAACCGGCATACGCTCGACCCGCTCCTCGCAGCGGCGGTGCGGGAGGCGGACGGCACGCGCCACGTGGAGGAAGCGAGCGACTTCCGGGATCACGTATACCCCGGGTGGTACTACGGACACTGGCGCGAGTTCGCCGAACTTCCCGGAGCGCCATTCGTGAACGAGTTCGGGGCACAAGCTCTGATGAACGTCGAATCGATGCGGGAGGCCCTGGGGGAGGCGGACTGGCCTCCGGATTGGGCGCGGTGGGCGTACCACGACTTCCAGTACCGGGAGACCTTCTTCATCGCGGGCATCCGGATGGGCGAGACGCTCGAGGAGTTCGTCCGGAACAGTCAGGAGTACCAGGCGCGACTGCTGAAGTTCGCGATCGAGCAGTACCGGCTCCGGCGCTTCGCTCCGCGGAAGGGAAGCACGGGCCTCTTTCAGTTCATGTTCATGGACTGCTGGCCGTCTATCACCTGGTCGGTAGTGGACGCGTACCGGCGGCCGAAGCTCGGGTACGAGGCGCTCAAGCTCGGGTACCAGCCCGTGCTCCCGGTGATCCTGCCCCGCTTCGGCGGCGACGTCGCTGCGGCCGGGAGCACGGCCCGGTTCGAGCTCCGGGTCGTGAACGACCTGCCAGAGCGGCTCGAAGACCTGGTCTGGGAGTGGGAGGTCGTACCGGCAGAAGGGGGGCCGCCGCTGGTGCGCGCCGAAGGGCCCGCGTCCGTCCCCGCCGACTCGGTCACCCGTCCCGCGCCCGCCCTCCGGTGGTCGATCCCGGCTGACGCGGCAGAGGGACCGTACGAGGCGAACGTGCGGCTGACGCGCCGAGGCACGCTCCTCGCCTGGAACTGGTACCGGTTCGAAGTCCGGCAGCTCCCCGCCGGCACCGTCTTCGACGTGGCGTTCGACTGACGCCGCGTCAGTAGGCGGAGGGGGCGAGCTCACGCATGCCGCGGAGGATGTTCTCCCGCTTCTTCTCCGGGTCCTGCTCGAAGGTGAAGAGGGAGAGGAATGCGGTGTCGACTCCGGCCTCCATGTAGCGGCGGATGTGCTCGCGCCGCTCCTCCGCCGTTCCCCAGACGATGAGCTCGTGCACGACGGCCTCGGGGATCGCCGCCACGGCCGCGCGCCGATCCCCGGCGTCCCAGGCCTCCCACATCGCGCGCAGCGTCTCGCTCCGGCCGAGCCACTGGTGGAACTTCTTGTAGACAGGCACGGTGAGGTAGCCGGCGATGTGGCGTCGGATGCCCTCTTCGGCCGCCGGGGTCGGCGGGTCCACGAGCACCATGAGGCGGGCGAGGATTTCGATCTGCTCGGGGTCTCGCCCCGCCGCGCGCGCGGCCTCCCGCACGACGCCGACCGACTTCCGAACGTCGTCGACGGAGAGCCAGTTGATGATGGCCCCGTCGGCCACCTCTCCTGCCACGCGAAGCATCCCTTCGCGGAGGGCAGCGACGTGGATGGGCACGGGCTCCTTCGGAGGCGTCCGCAGGCGGAAGCCGTCGACGCGGAACGTCTCCCCCTCGAACACGACGCGCTCGCCGGCGAGCGCCTTCCGCAGGAAGAGGACGGTCTCGCGAACGCGGGTCGCGGGCTTGCGGAAGCGGAGGCCGTTCCATCGCTCGACGATCGGCTCCGAGCCGGACCCGATCCCCAGCTCGAACCTGCCCGGCGCGAGCTCCGCGAGCGCTGCCGCCTGCTGCGCGAGGAGGGCAGGCCCTCGGGTGAAGACGTTCGCGATGGCGGTCCCGAGACGGAGGTTCGTGCTCTGCGCGAGCACCGTGAGCGGCGTGAAGCAGTCGAACGCGTCCACCTCGTACGACCAGGCGTCGGTGTAGCCGAGGCGCTCCGCTTCCCGCGCGATCTCGACGTGCTCAGCGAGCGTGAAGCCGTCCATCGGGACCGAGAGGGACCAGCGCTTCTCCTTCGCCATCGATTCCGTCGCTCCTTTCTCCACGTGTGGGGCTGCGGCTACCGGAGGAGCCGCAGGGCGTAGGCGAGCAGACTCGGCATCGAGTCCTTGATGACCTCCCAGTGCGGGTCGGGCCGCTTGCCGCGGCGGTGCAGGCCCAGGTTCAACCCGGTGATGATCGCGAACTTGTCCGCGGCGAGGGCGCGGAACCAGTCGATGTCGCTCGGCTCCTCCCCGTAGCGGGCGACGTACCAGCGGACGAGCTGGTCGGGGGGCGGCAGCCGGCCCCCGCCGCCCGCGCCCTCGTGGGCCCAGGCCTCGGGATCGCTGAACGTGACGATCCACCCCAGGTCGTTCAGGGTCGCTCCGATGTTCACGAGCTCCCAGTCGATGACGGCGAGGAGTCTGCCCTCCCGGCTGTACAGGAGGTTCGACCACTGGAAGTCGCCGTGGAAGATGCCGATCCGGGTCTCCTTCGGCTGCCGCTCGAGCAGGAGCGCGCGGACCCGCGGGGCGTCGCGGAGCATCTCGGGTTCCGCCGCCCGCTCGAGGAAGCGGTCCCAGCGGGTGACGTCCTCGGCGAACGGGATGGGAGGCCCGAGTTCGGGCACCCGCTCCTCCCAGTCGAGGCGATGGAGGTCCGCGAGCGCCTCCATCGCCTGGCGGGCCATGTCGGCGATCGTCTCGGGCGGCAGCTGGTCGGCCCAGCCGCCCTCCCCGAAGCGGAGGGTGTCGCCCTCCAGCAGCGGGGTGACGAAGTACGGGCAGCCGAACCACTCGAGGTCGTCGCCCGCCCACAGGACTTCCGGCACCGGGACGGGCGTCGACCAGAGGGCGCGCATGACGGTCGCCTGCCGGAGGACGTCAGCCGTGCCGACCCAGCGGACGTTCGGGGGCGGGATGCGGAGGTAGAAGGAGCGCAGCCCCGGCTCGACCGCCACGGTGAATCCGTACGAGAACCCGGCGTGTCCCGGCATCTTCCACACGCGGGTCACCGCGGCGTGCGGGTCGCCCATCTTCGCGCGCACGAACGGCCCGAGCCGTGCGTGGAGCTCCGTGAGGTCCATGCCCCCTCCCTGAGTCGTTTCGGCAGCCTCGAAGGAATCTACCGCTCCCGGCGGCCCTGCGCCACCGGTGCCGGCGGGGGCGCGAGCAGGCCCCCGCTCGAACGGCGGGGGCCTGCTCGCTCACGGAACGAAGCCGGGGCTCAGGCGGGCACCGGTTCGCCCACGACGACGGCGCGGAACACGTACTCGCCGTTCTCGTACGCGACGTGCACTTCGCTTCCCTCGCGGATCTCCCCCTGGAGGATCTTGAGGGCGAGCGGGTCGAGCACGCGGCGCTGGATCGTCCGCTTGAGCGGACGGGCGCCGTAGACGGGGTCGAAGCCCTCTTCCGCCAGCGCCTCGCGAGCGGAGTCTTCGACCACGAGGGTGATGCGCCGATCCTTCAGCCGCTGCGCCACCTGCCGCATCTGGATGTCAACGATGCGCAGGATGTCCTCCTTGCTGAGCTGGCGGAAGATGACGATCTCGTCGACGCGGTTCAGGAACTCCGGCCGGAAGTGGGCGCGGACGGCGGCCATCACCCGCTCGCGCATCGTCTGCTCGTCGAGGCCGGGCTCGAGGATGTAGGTGCTCCCGAGGTTGCTCGTCATGATGAGGATGGTGTTCCGGAAGTCGACGACGTGCCCTTGGCCGTCCGTAAGCCGGCCGTCGTCGAGCACCTGGAGGAGCACGTTGAAGACGTCCGGGTGCGCCTTCTCGATCTCATCGAAGAGGACGACGCTGTACGGCCGGCGGCGCACCGCTTCGGTGAGCTGGCCGCCCTCCTCGTAGCCGACGTACCCGGGCGGGGCGCCGATGAGGCGGGAGACGGAGTGCTTCTCCATGTACTCGCTCATGTCGATGCGGACCATCGCCCGCTCGTCGTCGAAGAGGAACTCCGCCAGCGCGCGGGCGAGCTCCGTCTTCCCGACGCCGGTCGGTCCGAGGAAGATGAAGGAGCCGAGCGGCCGGTTCGGGTCCTGCAGGCCGGCTCGCGCCCGCCGGATGGCGTTCGCCACCACACGGAGCGCTTCGTCCTGGCCGACCACCCGCTCCCGGAGCCGGTCTTCGATCTTGATGAGCTTCTCCGTCTCCCCCTCCATGAGCTTGGAGACGGGGATACCGGTCCAGCGCGAGACGACCTCGGCGATGTCGTCCTCGTCGACCTCCTGCTTCAGGAGGCGCGGTCCGGACGCTTCCATCTCCGCTTCGAGGGAGCGGAGCTTCTCCTCGAGCTCACGCAGCGTGGTGTACCGGAGGCGGGCGGCGCGCTCGTAGTCGGCGGCGAGCTCCGCCTGCTCGATCTCGTAGTGCGTGCGCTCGATCTGCTCTTTCAGCTGCTGGATCTGCTGGATCTGCTCCTTCTCCTTCTGCCACTGCGCCGCGAGTGCTGCCTCCCGCTCCTTCAGCTCGGCGAGCTCCCGTTCGAGCCGTTCGAGCCGCTCCTTCGATGCCGGGTCCTGCTCCTTGCGGAGGGCCTCCCGCTCGACCTCCAGCTGGAGGATCCGCCGCTTCACCTCGTCGAGCTCCACCGGCATGGAGTCGATCTCCGTGCGGATACGCGCCGCGGCCTCGTCGACGAGGTCGATGGCCTTGTCCGGGAGGTACCGGTCGCTGATGTACCGGTGCGAGAGCACCGCTGCGGCCACGAGCGCCGCGTCCTTGATGCGGACGCCGTGGTGCACCTCGTACCGCTCGCGGAGACCGCGGAGGATGGAGATCGTGTCCTCCACGGAGGGCTCGGACACGTACACCGGCTGGAAGCGGCGCTCAAGGGCAGGATCCTTCTCCACGTACTTCCGGTACTCGTCCAGCGTCGTCGCGCCGATGCAGTGGAGCTCACCGCGGGCGAGCATCGGCTTCAGCATGTTGGCGGCGTCCCCGGCCCCTTCGGCCGCGCCCGCGCCGACGACGGTGTGGAGCTCGTCGATGAAGAGGATGATGTTCCCCTCCGACTCCTTCACCTCGCGGAGCACTGCCTTCAGCCGCTCTTCGAACTCGCCGCGGTACTTCGCCCCCGCGAGGAGGGCGCCGATGTCGAGGGCGATGATGCGCTTGTTCTTCAGCCCTTCGGGCACGTCGCCGCGCACGATGCGCTGGGCGAGCCCCTCGACGATCGCGGTCTTCCCGACGCCGGGCGGGCCGACGAGCACCGGGTTGTTCTTCGTGCGGCGGGAGAGGATCTCGATGACGCGGCGGATCTCCTCGTCCCGGCCGATGACCGGGTCGAGCTTCCCCTGGCGGGCGAGTTCGGTGAGGTCGGTTCCGTACTTCTCCAGCGCCTCGTACTTCCCCTCCGGGTTCGGGTCGGTCACGCGCTGGCTTCCGCGGAGGCTCGCGAGCGTCTTGTAGATCTCGTCACGCGTGAGGCCGAGGGCTGCGGCGTGGCTTCGCAGCTCGCCGTCGGCATTCTCGAGCGCGGCGACGAAGAGGTGCTCCGTGGAGACGTACTCATCCCGAAGCCGTTCCGCCTCCTTCTCCGCGAAGGTGAAGGCTGCGTTCAGCTTCGGGCTCAGGTACACCTGTGTCGCGCCGAACACCTTCGGACGGCGATTGAGGATGTCGCGCACGCGCGCCGCGAACGTGCGCGGGTCGATCCCCCGCAGCTCGAGCAGGCGGGGAACGATGCCGCCTTCCTGCTCCGCGAGGGCGACCACGAGGTGCTCGACCGAGAGCTCCTGATGCTGGAGCTCCTCCGCCAAGCTCTTCGCTGCGAGCACCGCCTCCTGGGCCTTCTCGGTGTACCGGTTCAGGTTCATCGCTCGTTTCCTCCGCTGCCAGACGTCTCAACTCAGTCTACGAGCTGATAATAACCCTATCAAGGCTCATGAGCACGCCAATGCAGGCTAGGGGTCAGGCGGAGCCGTCGGGGATGCGCGCGAACCGGGGCTCGCGCCGTTCCTGGAAGGCAGCGAGCCCTTCCGCGAAGTCGGGACGCTTGACGCTCTCCTCCTGGAGCGCGACCGTCTCCCGCATCGCCCCGCCGAGCGGCAGCATGAGGTGCTTCCAGACCATCCGCTTCATCTGCATGAGGGAGTACGGCGCGGACGCACGCGCGAGCTCGCGCACGTACTCCTGCGTGCGCTCGACGAGCTCCTCCGGCGGGAAGACCCGGTTCGCGAGGCCGAGCTCCAGCGCCTCGGCAGCGGAGATGCGCCGGTTGCTCCAGAAGACGTCGAGCGCCTTCGACGGCCCGATGAGGCGGGGAACGACCCAGCTCGTGCCGTGTTCGGCGACGAGCCCCCGCTGGGCGAAGGAGGGCAGGAAGAAGGCGTTCTCGGACATGAAGCGGAGGTCGCAGAACATGGCGATGGAGAACCCGAGCCCGGCGGCGGCGCCGTTCACCGCGGCGATCACCGGCTTGCGGACGGAGAGGAGCACGGCCCAGCCGTGCCGGAAGTCCTCCCCGAGCTCGGGGTCGCCGACCTCGAGCCGCTCCAGCTCCGTCTCCTCCCGCATCGCCGCGGCGGTGCCGGCGTCGCGGATGCGCGCGAGCGCCTGCGTATCGACGCCCGCGCAGAAGGCGCGGCCTGCGCCGGTGATGACGATGCCGACGACGCGCGGGTCCCGCTCGGCGCTCGCCACCGCGTGCTGGAGCTCCTGGAGCGTCCGGTCCGTGAGCGCGTTCAGCTTCTCCGGCCGGTGCAGGGTGATGGTCGCGACAGGGTCCTCGACCTCGTACCGGATCTCGGCGTACATCGGTGCCCTCCGAGTGGTCTCAGGGGCATCCTACGCCTGCTGCGGGGGCGCTTCGACCGGCCTCAGCTCCGCCAGAGCTCCGAGGAAGCCTTCATGAAGCGCGTCATCATGTACATGCGCGCGACGGGTGCCCCGCTCTCCGGGTCGGTGAGCGTCGACTCGTACCAGAGGAACTCGGACTTCGGCGTCTCGCCAACGTCGAGCAGACGGCCGGAGGCCACGTACTCCTTGCCGAGGAGCACGGGCCCGTTGAGGTGGCGGAGCTCGATCGCGCCGAAGAGGCCCACGGCCGGGTGGCGGCGCTCGATGTCCCGCTCCACGGCGCGGAGGATGCGCACCATCAGTGCCGGCGTCGCGATCGGGCCGCCCCACGGCGAAGGCCCCGTGTACCACTCGAGCGGCTCGGTGATGACCCGCATGCGGGCGGCGCCGGCGTCGAGCGGGAGCGACGTGCGGACGGGGCCGAGCTCCTGGCCCGGCCGCAGGTGGCCGAGGATGCGGATGTCGCCGTCCATCCGCTGGTTCGCCCGCACCTGCTCGAGGTGGGTGGGAACGCCCGGCTCCCCCACCGAGGCCGACCCTTCGAGGACGAGCCGTCCTTCGGCATCTTCCATCCAGATGCGCACCTGCTCA
>Ga0181858_1000132_pt1 | contig 29766 bp, 28 predicted proteins | sample NewIslPassag4_SG_FD_130749 | JGI IMG/M metagenome (GOLD analysis project Ga0181858, IMG submission 130749) | Feedstock adapted compost microbial communities from Newby Island compost facility, Milpitas, CA, USA - Passage 4_SG | ecosystem: Engineered > Solid waste > Feedstock > Composting ...
CGGCGGGGGCCGCGTGGGGGCTGACCTTGGCGGGCGGATGGAGCTTGTGGTTTTGGCTATGGCGGGGGGAGCTTTCGCCCGCTTTGTGGGTGCCTGCGGCGGTCTTTTTGTTGGCCGGTGTCGGCGGCGCTGTGGCCGCCCGGAAAGCCGCCCGGAAACGCCGGGATCGTCGCCGGCAGTTGCAAAAACTGCTGGCCGTTGAGCATTGGCGCTGGCGGCAGGAAGAGGACCGGCTGTTGCAGGAAATGGAAGCATGCCAACGGCGGCTCGCCGATTTGCGGGAGGCGGAAACGTTGGCGGCCGTATTGGGTCCGTGGCGGACGAACCCGCTGTTCCGCCAGCGGCTGGCGGTTTGGGCGGAGCGTTCCGATGCCGCCCGGGCCGCCGAACAGCAACGGCTGGAGTCGGTATTGGCGGAGCGGCTGCGGCAATACGCCGCCGGGTTGGAGGAGCGGGGGCGGCTTATGGAGCAGATTGAAGGGGAGCGAAGAAAAGGGGAGGAGCTGGCGGAGCTTGAGCGGCGGTTGCATGAGCGACAAGCCCAGTTGCAGCGGCTGGCCCGCCGCTGGTCGGCGGCGGTGCTGGCGCGGCACGCCTTGGAAGAGGCGCTGGCCGCTTATGAACGGGAGCGCCAACCCGAGACGATAAAGCGGGCGTCGGATTATTTTTCACAGCTGACCGGCGGCCGTTATCGCCGCGTGCTGGCGCCATGGGGGGGGCGGGAGCTGTTGGCGGAACGGGCCGACGGAGAGCGGCTCCTGCCGGTCCACTTGAGCCGCGGCACGGTGGAACAGCTGTTGTTGGCCATGCGGCTGGCATTGGCCGATGAATACAATGACCGGGTCGTCTTGCCGTTGATGATGGACGACATTTTTGTCAACTTCGATGATGAACGCCTGCATCTGGCGGTGGAGACGTTGAGGAGCTTGGCCGGCCGGCGGCAAATTGTGTTCATGACGTGCCATCCCCACGTGGATGCGGCCTTCCGCCGGGTGTTGGCCGGCGACGATTGGGGTTATGACGTATTGGACGGCCGTTCGACGTGATACAATATGGTACAATACATGTAAGCAAAGTTGTAAGGGGGCGGAATTCGTGCAGCACATCGAACAGTTGGCGGATTTTGACAAAGCCATCGCGGAAGGGACCGTCGTCGCCATGTTTCATGCCGACTGGTGTCCCGACTGCCGGTTTATCGATCCGTTCATGCCGGAAGTGGAAAAGGCGTATGAAGGGAAGATTCGTTTTGTCGCCGTCGATCGGGACCGGTTTCCCGAACTGGTGGAACGCTACGATATTTTCGGCATCCCGAGCTTTGTCGCCTTCCAAGATGGAAAAGAGACCGTCCGTTTCGTCAGCAAGTTGCGGAAAACGCGGGAAGAAATCGAACAGTTCCTGGATCGCGTTTGCCAAGTGAGCGCCGAACTTGCCGAACAATGATCGCCGGCGCATCCCGTACAATGATGACGGTTCCGTGGACGGTGATCCGCGGCCGACGGGTACAGCCGCCGGGAGGTGAGAGAGATGTCGGCAAACGACGGACAGCGGCCGACGGTTCTAAATGGCCAGCGTGATCCGAACAACGGCGCGGCAAAGAGCCGCAGGCTTAAAATTTTGGGCGGATTGGGCGTGTTTTTGCTCGCGTTCGGCGGAAAGCTTAAGTTTTTGCTGCCGCTGTTGAGTTTGTTGAAACTGGGGAAAATCGGGGGCACCATCTGGAGCATGTTTTTGATGATGGGCGCCTATGCCCTCATTTACCCTTGGCAGTTTGCCGTCGGGCTCGTTGTGATGATTTTCATTCATGAAATGGGCCACGTGTTGGCGGCCAGACGAAAAGGATTGCCGGTTTCGGCGCCGGCGTTCATCCCCTTTGTCGGCGCCTTCATTACCATGAAAAAGTCGCCCCAGGACGCCCCCACCGAGGCCTACGTCGCCTACGGCGGACCGTTGTTGGGCAGCATCGGGGCGTTTCTTTGCCTCTGGCTGGGACGTTCCTTGGAAATGCCGCTGCTCATCTTGATCGCTTGGTTCGGCTTTTTCTTGAACTTGATCAATTTGTTGCCCATCCATCCGTTGGACGGAGGCCGTATCGTCGTCGCCATTTCCCGCTGGCTGTGGGTCGTCGGCTTGGTGGCCGGACTGGCGGTCGTGATTTGGCTGCGTTCCATCATTTTCGGCCTCATTTGGTTGTTGTTCGTTTGGCAATTGGTGCAACATTGGCGCCGGCGCAAAACGCCGCATCAGGTGTGGCCGACCGAAGTGTCAGTTCAGCGGCAGCGGTTCGAAGAGTCGGGATTGCCTCTCCCGGGGCCGGAGCACCGGCGGGAATTGGATTTTACTTATTACAGCCGGCTGGAGGATAAAAGGGCCTATTGCGACGTTGTTTATCCCGGCTTGGGACGGTTGGCCGCCGTTCCGTTCGACGGCGGCCACGTACTGGGCGTGCGGATGACGGGGGTTGCCGCCGCGGCCGATTCGGACACGGTGCGGGTGCGTCTGGAAATCACGTATCGCCCCGACGAAAGTCATTCGCCCATCCGGGAAGACGCCTACTACCAAGTGCCGCCGCGGGTTCGCCTGGCGTACGGTTTGGCCTATTTCGGACTGTTGGCCGTGTTAAGCGTATTGTTGGTCATGACCCGGGAGCTCCTTCCTCCCGGTGCTTGAACAAACTAGCGATGGAAAAGATAAATTGATTGAAAGACTTGAAAGACGATCGACCGGGTTGCAAAGCCCGGTTATTTGTTATACTATTTACCCAATAGTATAACCTAATTAACGTATCTCTGGATAAATAGAATAACACAATAGGCTATCATACCAAGAACCCACCTATCCATAACGAATGTCAATTATGATAACGAAGTGAGGGTGCCACATGAGAGAAATAAGACGGTTCAACAAAGTGTTGGTTGCAAACCGGGGCGAAATCGCCATTCGCGTGTTTCGCGCGTGCACCGAGTTGAAAATCCGCACCGTCGGCATTTATTCGGAACAAGACAGCGCCTCATTGCACCGTTTCAAAGCCGATGAGGCGTATTTGGTGGGGAAAGGCAAGTCCCCCATCGACGCGTATTTGGATATTGACGGCATCATCGACATCGCCAAGCGCAACGGTGTGGACGCGATACACCCCGGTTACGGCTTTTTGGCGGAAAACGCCGCCTTCGCCCGCCGTTGCCGGGAAGAAGGCATCGTGTTTATCGGTCCCAGCCCGGAACATATCCGCATGTTCGGGGATAAAGTCGAAGCCCGCAAACAGGCCGTCGCGGCGGGCATCCCGGTCATTCCCGGCACGCCGGAGCCGATCCAGGATTTGGCCGAAGCGGAACGCTTTGTGGCGGAGCACGGTTTTCCCGTCATGATCAAAGCGGCGGCCGGCGGCGGCGGCCGGGGCATGCGAGTCGTCCGCAGGGCGGAAGATTTGCCGGAAGCGTTCAACCGGGCCCGTTCGGAAGCCCGCTCCGCATTCGGCGACGATCGGGTATACTTGGAAAAACTCATCGAGCGGCCGAAACATATCGAAGTGCAAATTTTAGGGGACAACTACGGCAACGTCGTCCACCTGTACGAACGGGACTGTTCCATCCAGCGCCGTCACCAAAAAGTGGTGGAAGTGGCGCCGGCCCGCTCGCTTTCGCCCGCCCTGCGGGAAGAGATTTGCGGGGCTGCCTTGCGCCTGATGAAGAACGTCGGGTATGCCAACGCCGGTACGGTGGAGTTTCTGGTCACCGACGACGGCAAGTATTATTTCATTGAAGTCAACCCCCGCATCCAAGTGGAACATACGATTACCGAGCTCATTACCGGTATTGACTTGGTGCAGGCGCAGATTCGCCTTGCGGAAGGGCACGCTTTGAGCGATCCGGAAGTGGGCGTGCCGCCGCAGGAGGAAATCCGCACCAACGGCTACGCCATCCAGTGCCGCATCACGACGGAAGATCCGGAGAACGGCTTTCTGCCCGATACGGGACGGTTGTTGGCCTACCGCTCGCCGGGCGGTTTCGGCGTCCGGCTGGACGGCAGCAACGGCTTCACCGGCGCTTTGATTACGCCGTATTACGATTCGCTGCTGGTCAAGGCGTGCACCTTCGCCAACACGTTCCAGATGGCCGCCGACAAAATGCTCCGGGTATTGCGGGAGTTCCGTATCCGCGGGGTGAAGACCAACATCCCGTTCCTGGAAAACCTCATTCAGGACGCAGCGTTCCTGAAAGGCGATTACGACACGTCATACATCGACAGCCGGCCCGATTTGCTGAAACTGAGAAAACCGCGCAACCGCGGCACGAAACTGTTGCAATATCTCAGCCACGTCATCGTCAACGAGCGGAAACTGGAGAAAAAACCGTCGTTTGCCAAGCCCCCGTTCCCCGACATCCCGCCGGAGCGGCAGCAGTTCTTTGAACGGCAGATGCTAGGCGACGGGCCATACCCGTCGACGAAACGCCTCCTTGACGAACGGGGGCCGGAAGGGCTGGCCAAGTGGGTGCTGGAGCAAAAACGGCTTTTGGTGACCGACACGACGTTCCGGGACGCCCACCAGTCGCTCTTGGCCACCCGGGTGCGGACCAAGGACATGGTCAACATCGCCGAGGCCACGGCCCGCCTGGCGCCGGAACTGTTTTCTTTGGAGATGTGGGGCGGCGCCACTTTCGACGTGGCCATGCGTTTCCTCAAAGAAAGCCCGTGGGAACGGCTGGATCAGCTGCGGGAACGCATTCCCAACATCCTGTTCCAAATGCTGTTGCGGGGGGCCAACGCCGTCGGCTACACCAACTATCCGGACAATTTGGTGGAAGCTTTCATTAAAGAAGCCGCCCGCCGGGGCATCGATGTATTCCGCGTTTTCGACAGTCTGAACTGGCTGGAAGGGATGAAAGTGGCCATCAACGCCGTGCGCGAAGCGGGCAAGGTGGCCGAGGGGACCATCTGCTACACCGGCGACGTGCTGGATCCGGCGGAAAGCAAATATACGATGAAATATTACGTTCAGATGGCCAAAGAGCTGGAAAAGGCGGGCGCCAACATCCTCGGCATCAAAGACATGGCGGGGCTCCTCAAGCCCTACGCCGCTTACGAGCTCATCCGCACCCTCAAGCAGGAAGTGGGCATTCCGATTCATCTCCACACCCACGACACGTCGGGCAACGGGTTGGCCATGTTGCTGAAGGCGGCGGAGGCCGGCGTCGACATCGTGGACGCGGCTTTGAGCTCCATGTCGGGGACGACGTCCCAGCCGAGCTTGAACGCCCTCGCCGCGGCCTTGGCCCAGGACGAGCGGGCGACGGGGCTCGATACGGAAGGCTTGCAGGCGCTCAGCGATTATTGGGAAAAAGTGCGGGAGTATTATTTTCCCTTTGAAAGCGGCATGAAGGCCAGTTCGGCGGAGATTTACAAATATCAAATGCCCGGCGGCCAATATACCAACCTGGAGCAACAGGCCAAGGCGCTGGGCTTGGGCGACCGCTGGCCGGAAGTGAAAGAAGCGTACGCCACGGTCAACCGCCTCTTGGGCGACATCGTCAAAGTGACGCCGTCCTCCAAAATGGTGGGCGACTTCGCCCTGTTCATGGTGCAAAACAACTTGGACGAGAAATCGCTTTATGAAAAAGGCGATTCCCTGGATTTCCCGGCCTCGGTTGTCGACTACTTCATGGGCTACATGGGACAACCCTACGGCGGATTCCCGGAACGGTTGCAGCAAATGGTGCTCAAAGGCCGCCAGCCCTTGAACGGCCGTCCGGGCGAGACGTTGCCGCCCGTCGATTTTGACGCCGTGCAAAAAGAGCTGGAGGAAAAACTGAAACGGCCCGTGGCCCACGAAGAAGTGTTGTCTTACTGTCTGTATCCGAAAGTGTTTCTCGATTTCGTAAAACACCGGGAAGAATTCGGCGACGTTTCGGTTCTGGATACGCCGTCCTTCTTCTACGGCTTGCGGCCCGGCGAAGAAATCGCCGTCGACATCGAGCGGGGCAAGACGCTGTACATCAAGCTCATGTCGGTGGGCGAAGCGCAACCGTGGACCGGCAAGCGCGCCATTTACTTTGAATTGAACGGTACGCCGCGGGAGATCGAAGTGATGGACGAAGCCATCGCCGAAAACATCCAGTCGCGGCCGAAAGCCGACTTGAGCGACCCGACGCAGGTGGGCGTCTCCATGCCCGGCAAAGTGGTGAAACTGTTTGTGTCGGTCGGCGACAAAGTGAAAAAAGGCGAACATTTGCTCGTGACGGAAGCCATGAAGATGGAAACCACCGTCCAGGCGCCGCACGACGGGGTGGTGGAAGAAATCCTCGTGCGGGAAGGCGAAGCGGTGGAAGCCGGCGATCTGGTGATGAAGTTGAAAATATAACCGGAGCTTTGACTGAAACACGACAAAACCTGCCGATGCTCTTGTGCAGAGCGGCAGGTTTTTTTTGCCGGCCAACAGCATTTTCAATCCACTTGCAAAGGGTTATATTTTGTTGGGCCGAGCGCGTACGCCTATTTTGGACCGTCTTACAAGGTCATGTCAGGACTTCCCCACACGTGTCAAACGTTGTCAATGCGGTTTTCAACAAAATAAAGCGCCCCGTTCGCGTCGAACGGGGCGTTGCGATGTGTTGAGATTAATAGGATTGAATGAACATCTGAACAAACGTTTTCCCGTACGGCCCGCCGTCCACGATGCCGATGCCCACTTTGTTGAAGGAAGGATTCAAGATGTTGTTCCGATGGCCTTCCGAATTCATGAAGCTGTTGTGGGCGCCGTCCACCGTCGGGTTTTGGGCGATGTTTTCCGCCGCTGACCGCCAGTTGGTGATGCCGAAGGAACGCATCATGTCAAAGGGAGAACCGTACGTCGGCGACGTGTGGGAGAAGTAGCCGTTGGCAATCATGTCTTGTGCCTTGATCCGGGCCACTTTCACAAGCTCCATATCCACTTCCAGCGGCCGCAATCCCGCGTTTTGCCGCGCTTGGTTGACCAGTTGCACCATCCGCTGTTCATCGGCCGTCAGGCTGGACGGGGCGGAAGGATTGGCCGGCGTTTGCGGTTGGGTAATCGGTGTTACCGATTGGGACGGCGCGTTCGGCTTGGCCGGTGTTACCGGTTGGGACGGCGCGTTCGGCTTGGCCGGTGTTACCGGTTGGGACGGCGCGCTCAGCTTGGCCGGTGTTTCCTTTTGTGCCGGTTTCTGCGTCGGATTTTGTGTTATGGGCGAATAGAACCATTTTACTTGGTTTTGTTTATTCGTATATAGCACATACGTAACTTTCTTCGCCGGTTGCTTCCACTGTTTGACGACGGTTTCGACCGTCTTTTTCCATTGTTTGGCCTCGTTGCCCGGTGTCGCCGCTTGCGCCGACGCCGTCGGCAAAAGGGCGGCCGTCAACAACATGAGACCGGTGACCATGGCGATCCATTTGCGCTGCACCTTATCACTCCTCTTCCCATGATTTATTAAGATTGACAACGCTTTCTCGCGTCCACGTAATCTAGGTTACTATAAAGCTAATATGCATCCTAGAAGCAATTGTTGGGCTTTATGCCAGGCGATGGTTTTATTGCCAAATTTGGGCGCTCATTTGACCGTTGTGACTGGCGGTTGGGTATAATTGAAAGGTGAACATGGAGAAGAGGACATGGAGGATACGAAGGTGCAACCGATTCGAGGGGCCATACAATTGATGTTCAACGTGTACCGGTACATCCTTCCGGAGGTCGAACGGGAATTGGGGCAGTGGCGCCGGCGGGCGGAGCAAATTCCGACGCCCCAACTGCGGCAGCAGGCGTTAAACAGCATTTATTACAAAAAATTTCACTGTCAGGGCGGCGCCATTTATGCGCTGCTGGCGCCGCAACGGCGTTCGTCCATCGTCCGTCTCATCGTCGCCTTTCAGACCATCAGCGATTACCTGGACAATTTGTGCGACCGCAGCAATTCCATGCTGGAGGACGATTTTCGGCAACTGCATCAATCCATGCTCGACGCCGTTGACCCAGGAAAGCCCTATTCCCGCTATTACGAATACCATCCTTATCGGGACGACGGCGGTTATTTGACGGCGCTGGTCCGGACGTGTCAGGAAGAGATTGCCCGCTTGCCCGGTTACCGGACGGTTTATCCGGAAGTGCGGCGGCTGGTCCGTTTGTATACCGAAATGCAGACGTACAAACATATTGATCCGGCAGAGCGGGAGAAGAAATTACAGGACTGGTACGAGGCCTATCGGTCGGCCAACGCCGGGGAAGTCGAATCGTTGCACTGGAATGAATTTGCGGCGGCTTGCGGTTCGACCTTGGGCGTTTTCGCCCTCTTCGCCGCCGCGGGGCAAGAAAACGCCGACGAGGAGCTGGCGCGGCAAATTCGGGAGGCGTATTTTCCCTGGATGTGCGGCTTGCACATTTTGCTCGATTACTTCATCGACCAGGAAGAGGATCGGATTGGCGGGGATTTGAATTTTGTAACCGTTTATCCTGATGACGTGGATGCTATGGTCCGCTTGCGCCAATTCGCCCGGCGGGCGGGAGAATTGGCGGGGCGTTTGCCCCAGCCCCGCTTTCATCGCCTGATCGTGGAAGGGTTGTTGGGGCTGTACTTGTCCAACAACAAGGTGAAGGAGATGGCCCATGCGCGGCATAATGTCCGCCTGTTGCTGAAAGAGTGGGGGTGGCGGGCCCGGTTTTTCTACTTGAACGGGCGCCTGCTGATGGGTCATCGGGAGCAGACCCAGCCGGGACGAAGTTGACGAGTTTTTTTTTTGTTTTTTTTTTGGCTGATTCGTTTGATGCGCAAGCCGGTGAACATTGTCAAACCCGTGGCCAAGATGAGCAAGACGATGGCCAGTGGGTTGCGAAATGCGACGGCGCCGCCGATGCCGACCAGAAGCAGTGCGGTGAGGACGGCAAAAAATAAAGCCAATGGTTTGCTCATGAAATCGCTCCTTTCGACAAAGATAGTGTACCATCGCGGCTGCGGTTGGAAAAGGGAAAAACGGAATTGGAGGGTATCGATGAAACGGATTGGGATTATCGGGGCGATGCAGGAGGAAGTGGAGAAATTACGGGATAACATGGCGGTGGAGGAACAGCGGAACGTGGCGGGCATCACATTTTATGTGGGGACGTTTGAAGGCCGGGACGCCGTCGTGTGCCAATGCGGCGTCGGCAAAGTGAACGCCGCCATGTGCACCCAGATATTGATCGACCACTTTGAGGTGGAGAAAATCGTTTTCACCGGCGTGGCCGGTGCGCTGGAACCGACGTTGGACATCGGGGACATCGTCATTTCCACCGACTGTATTCAACACGACATGGACGTGCGGGCATTGGGGTTTGCCCGGGGAATGATCCCGTTTATGGATCAGTCCATTTTCATCGCCGATCCCGGGCTGGTGGAACTGGCGGTGCGGGCCGCCCAGGAAGTGGCCGACGGGAAACAAGTCATTCAAGGGCGCATTTTGTCGGGGGATCAGTTTGTCGCCGATCTGGACGTGGTGGGAAATCTTTATTTGGAGCTTGGCGGAGCCTGCGTGGAAATGGAAGGGGCGGCGGTGGCGCAAGTGTGCACGTTGAACGGCGTTCCTTTCGTGATTATCCGCTCCATGTCCGACCGGGCCGACAAATCGGCCAATGTCAATTTTATGGAGTTCGTCGGCTTGGCTTCGGAAATTTCGTACCGCATTGTGGAGCGGATGGTGCGCTGGTTGTAAAGGAGGAGGCATGATGGAAAACGGTATCTGCGCCGTGCCGGGGGTGTACGTCGGACACGCGCAGGACGAGCGGGCTTTGACTGGCTGCACGGTGTGCCTTTTTCCCGCGGGGGCCGTGGCCGGTGTGGACGTGCGGGGCTCGGCGCCGGGGACGCGGGAGACGGATCTGTTGTCGCCTGTGAACTTGGTGGAGCGGGTTCATGCCATCGTCCTTGCCGGCGGCAGCGCCTTCGGGCTGGACGCCGCCGGCGGAGTGATGCAATATTTGGCGGAACAAGGCATCGGCTTTGCGACCGGCGCGGCCATGGTGCCCATCGTGCCGGCGGCGGTGTTGTACGATTTGGCCATTGGCGACGGTACCGTGCGGCCCGACGCCGCCATGGGGTATGCCGCCGCCGTCCGAGCGTCCCGCGACGTGGTGGAGGGCAATGTAGGGGCCGGGACCGGCGCCACGGTGGGCAAGGTGCTCGGCATGGACAAGGCGATGAAGGGCGGGCTCGGCACGGCGGCCGCGGCGATACCGTGGCCGGAAGGCCCGCTCATCGTCGGAGCTCTGGTCGCGGTCAACGCTTTGGGCGACATTCGCGATCCGTCCACCGGCCGCATTTTGGCCGGGCCCCGCATCAACGGCCGTATTGCCGACAGCGTGGCTCTGCTGCCGCAGGCTTTGGCGGGGGGTGCCGCCGGTTTTCCCGGACAGAACACAACTATCGGGATTGTGGCCACCAACGCCCGGCTAAACAAGGCCCAGGCGACGAAAGTGGCGCAGATGGCCCAGGACGGTTTGGCCCGCACGATTTACCCGGCCCACACCATGCTGGACGGAGACACGGTTTTTGCCGTATCGGCCGGAGAAGTGGAAGCGCCGGTGGACTTGGTGGGTGCCTTGGCGGCTCAGGTGACGGCGGAGGCGATTGTCCGGGCCGTGACCAAAGCGGAAAGCGCCGGCGGATTGCCCGCCTGGCGCGACATTGCAGCCCCATGACGCGGTGCCGGGCCGGATGGCCGGTTCAAGGTTGGCGAACCGGTTGATGTTTGGCCCGGTATTCTTCTTCCAGCTTTTTGTAAATTTGCCCTTTTTCCGTGTACGATTTCCGGATACGTTCCATTTCTTTATAATCGGCTTCCGTCAATTCCCGCACGACACGGGCCGGAGAACCGACGGCCAGGGTGTTGGGCGGGATTTTTTTGCCCTGCGGAACCAGCGCGCCGGCGGCAATCATGGCGTTTTCCCCGATTTCCGCCCGGTCCAAGATGATGGCCCCCATGCCGATCAATGCTCCGCGGCGAATGATGCAACTGTGCAAGATGGCGTTGTGGCCGACAATCACGTCGTCTTCGATAATGAGCGGATTGTTCGGGCTTTGATGGAGGGTGGAATTTTCCTGGATGCTGACGCGGGCGCCGATAATCGTGGGCGCGATGTCGCCCCGCAGAACCGTGTTGTACCAGATATTCGTATACTCGCCGATTTTCACGTCGCCGGAAATGACGACGCCTTGGGCCAAAAAGACGGTCGGATGAATTTCGGGCATTTTGCCGTCGAAAGGTAAAATCATCGTCATCACCTCACATGTATAGATTAACACGACTTGCTTTCGTGATGGAATTGAGCGTCCGCAAGATGCTTTGCTTGCGTTCATTGCGCGGTCTTGCGTTCCTTGTGCGGTGCGGCGGACATATTTCCCCTTGGGACGACATACCTTTGTACCAACGAAGGGTCATGCCTTCGCAAGGTCCAATTGATGGGGGATATGCCATGTGGGTAATTCAGGGAAAGAAAATACTGCAAGTGTTGGCCTTGGCGGCGTTGTTGCTGGCGGGAGCTTACGGGATTTGGTGGTTGCAGCCGCCGGCGGTGCCGGCCATGGGGGCGCAGATGCAAGTCCGGACGTTTGATGTGGTGGCGGTGGAGTTTGATGCTGAAGATCCGCATACCGGAAAGGAGCGGGAAGTGTATCGTTGGGATCCGGGAACGATTGTCGTCCGGCAGGGGGAATTGGTGCGGCTGAACATTCACGGCCTGAACGGGGAAAAACATCCCTTTTTGATTGAAGGTCTGGGCATTCAAGGCGAAGTGGCGCAAGGCGAGGTGCAGACGGTCGAGTTTATCGCCAAGGAAAAAGGAGTCTACCGGCTCGTCTGTCTTGTCCATACCGACGCCCATAACGAAGGCCCGATGGTCGGTTACATTGTGGTGCAGTGAAGCGTAAGCCCAGAGATGAAAAACCATCGCCCGGAGTTTTGCCGGGCGATGGTTTTGTTTTGTTCATGGGAGCGGGATTTCGATATCCAACGCCACGATACACCGTTGTTCCGGGTGCATGGCCGTCACTTTGACGTCCTCGTGGGTGATGGTGCCGATGACCGTTTCCTTGGAAAACATTGAATTGGGAGGGGGATTGTGATGCGTAAGTGGATGATGTCGTTATTGAGTCTGTTGACGACGGCGGCGTTATTGGTCGCCTGCAACAACCAAACGGCGAATACGAACACAAATACTGAAACGAGTGCAACCAAAGAATGGGCCGTCGGTGAAACAGACGTATGAAGTGGGCGCCGCCACGGCCCAGATCGGGGAATTGTTGCAAATTCCGGAGGGGCAGCCGCTGTTTCGCGTGACATCCATTTTCAGCACGGCCTCGGAGCAGCCTTTGGAATACCGGACCGCCTATTACCGGGGGGATAAAAACAAGTTTTACATTACCCGCCGGTTATAAGATTCCACTAGATCATCCGGGCAGATCAATACGGGGCATGGGAACGGGCATGGGACAATCCCATGCCCGTTCGTTTATTCTCCGGCCACTTTGGTGGCGTTTTCCTTCACTTGCCGAATGATTTCCAGCAACCGTTTTTGTTTGGCGGTGTCGAACAGTTTGAACATGCTTTGCGGTTTGTCGAAGGGTGGCCGGGTCAGTTCACTGACATCTTCCATGCAGCCGTTTTGCACGATGTAATCGATCACTTTGTGCACGAACACGATTTGCGCCTGGTTGAGGGACTGGTCGTTGATGAATTCGGAAAAGGCCGCCATGGCCGCTTCCCGGTCCATTTTGGCGATTTTCCGCACCAGCAGACCAAAAGGCGTGTCCTGAAAGGCCCGCCGGTAGTCGTCAGCCGTGCCCAGTTCATTGGTGAAGATGCGTTCCAGGCTTTCGTAATCTTTGGCGGTCAGCGGCAAATTGTGGCGCAGTTTGTGGATGGCCAGGTGGTTTTTGTTTTCTTCGATGTAGCGGTTCACTTTCAGCTTATAGTCTTCGAAACGGTACGCCTCGTCCAGCGTTTGTCCTTCCTTGACCTGCAGCACTTCGTCGGTCAGGTTGGTGTAAATGATGGGCGGGCGCTGGCTATCATCGGCGACGAATTTGATCAGTTCCCGCAGCTGAAGCCGGATGTTTTCCAAATCCAGCAATCCGGTTTCTTGCCAGAACGACGGCGATTGTATGGAGCGAATCAGTTCCAGCTTGTCCCTGATCTGGGGTATGGTCGTTCGTTTGGAAAGCTGCTCGCACAGATGGATTAATGTATTCAGGCTTCGCTTTGCTTGCGGTTTTTGTTCCCGTTTGGCCAAAATGAGCCCGTACATCAAATTGTCAAACCGCTTGGCCTGTTCGTCGGGTTCATCCATAAAGACCAGTGGTCCCAAGTGCTCGATTAACTGTTTTTGGTCGGAATCGCTGAGATGACGGAAAGCGTCCTCGTGTTTGAATTTCTCCACATATTCCAGCTTCATTTTGACGGAGACCAGTTCCGGATTCAGTTGGCGGATTTGTTCCAGAATTTCACGGACCAGATTGCTTCGCCACTGTTGGTACGGCTCGTCGGCCAAGTCGGCGTGTTCTAAATGCGCGATGAGCTTGACGCGTTTTTCGAAGATGGCTTCCGTCAGGCTCGGTGTTTTTCCGCCTTCGATGCCTTCTTGATGCTGGCGGAAAAACTCGAAATTTCCCAGGTAATCAAAGATGACAAAGTGGGTCTTGTCCCGCCCGGGACCGAACAAATCCTTGCACAAACGCGTTCCCCGGCCAATCATCTGCCAAAATTTCGCTTTGGAACGCACCCGTTTGAAAAACACCAGATTGACCACTTCCGGCACGTCGATGCCGGTGTCCAGCATGTCCACCGAAACGGCGATGTGGGGGTTTTTATCCCGTACTTTGAAATCGTTGAGGAGCGTGTGGGCGTACGGGTCATCATACGTGATCCGGCGGGCGAAATGCCCTTTGTACTGCGGGTACAGTTTGTTGAACCGCTCCACGATATATTCGGCGTGCCGTTTGTTTTGGGCGAAAATGATGGTCTTGCCGAGCCGGTCCCCGCCGGCGACTTTGATGCCTTTGTTCATCAGATCCTGCAGCACCGTGTCGACGGTGGATTGGTTGAAAATGAATTCGTTCAGCGCCGCCGCCGAAATCTCATCGGGCATCCAGCCTTCTTCGTCGGTGAAGTCTTCCTCGTACCGCTCCTTGTCTTCTTCGGACAGATCGTCGTACGTGATGCCTTCAGACAAAAATTTGGTCGTCACTTCAATGTTGTAATAAGGGACCAGCACCCGGTCCTTTTTCACGGCGGTTTCGTATTCGTAGGCGAAGGTGGGCACGCCGGTTTCCAGTTCGAAAAACTCGTATGTGTTCCGGTGTACGTCGGTTTTCGGCGTGGCCGTCAGCCCCACCATAATGGCGTCGAAATACTCGAAGATGGCCCGGTATTTGTTGAAGATGCTGCGATGGGCCTCGTCGATGATGATGAGATCAAAGTGGGCCGGGGAAAACAGCCTTTGGCCGTCTTTGTTTCTTGCCGTGTCGATGGCGTTCAGCATGGTCGGATAGGTGGAAAAGACGATGCGCGCCGACGTGTCGTCCCGGTTGTCCAGCAGGTTGCAGAGGGACATGTCGGGCAGGTATTGCTTGAAACTGTCCTTGGCCTGATGAACCAGGGCGACGCGGTCGGCCAGAAAAAGCACGTTGGTGACGTATCCGCCGCGGGAGAGGACGTCCACGAGGCTGGCGGCGGTGCGGGTTTTGCCGGTGCCGGTGGCCATCACCAGCAGTGCCTTCCGGTGACCCGCCTCGATGTGTTCGCAGACCGCCCGGACGGCTTCTTTCTGGTAATACCGATCGGTGATGCGGTCGTCGATGGGAATATGGGTGAGCGATTTCCGTTCCGTACGGCGTTGCATCAATTTTTCCAAATCGGAGCGGGAAAAAAGACCGCTGACCGGCCGTTGCGGCGACGTGACATCGTCCCAGAAATACGTTTCAAAGCCGTTGGTGACGAACATCATGGGCCGCCGTCCGGTCATCCGTTCCAGGCAGTCGGCGTACAGCTTGGCTTGTTGCGTGCCGACTTTCGGGTCTTTGGAAGCGCGCTTGGCCTCAATGACCGCCAGCGGCAGGCCGTCTTTGCCATAAAGGACGTAATCGGCGTAGCCGGTTCCGCCGTCGGGCATGCCCGTCAAAGGCACTTCTTCCAGCACGTCCTTGCCGATGGTCCAGCCGAGGAGTTTGAGTTCCACGTCGATGTATGTTTTGCGGGTCATAAACTCCGACAAGTCAACCGGCGTGAAGCGGCGTTCTTCCTGATGTTGTTGCTTGCCGGCCGTCAGCTGGGCGCTCATGGCCGCAATTTGCCGGCGCAACGCCTCGATTTCCGCTTCTTTTTCTTCCAATAGCCGGATGTGCCGCTGGATCGCCGCATCATCGGCGGTGCCCAAAGTGGCAGGAAGTACAGCCTCGTCAAAGGTCCGTTCTTCGTATTCCGTCCCGTAACAGTAGTCGATCCACTGGATGAATTCGAACAGCGCCGCCAGGGACTGGACCGCTTCGCCGCGGTCGACGGCCTGAGCGGTGTGGGCGGCCAGATTGCCCAGCCTGACGATGAACGGGAGTTTGCCCCATGTGCGGCTGTCCATGGCAAACCGGAACGTCGGCTCGTGGATCAGGGCCGACAAATTGTCTTTGTAAGGCGTGCGGATGGTGTTGTCGGCGGCATAGACCCACTTGACCGCCAGTTCCAGCGCCTTCCGAGAGCCGATGGCCGCCAAAGCCGGGGAGGCGGCCAGCACCCGTTCCGCTTCGATGCAGGCCTCGGCAAACATGGCGTATTCGGTTTTGTCCTTGAGAAAGTCGAAGTTGGCAGGCATGGCGTTCACCTGGTGGAAATGTCTGCGTGAGTTTATGATTAAGTTGATTGTAGCATAAGTTTTTGAAGTTTGTGCCAGATTGGTGTCAATGTCGTGATTTCCGCCGTCATTCATCGAAATATTGGCTCATGAGGCTGTCGAACAAGGTCTGCGTTTCCTCGATGGCTTTGCGGACTTGGGATTTTTGTTCTTCGATTTTGGTGACGATGTCGGCGAATTGGTTTTGGAGATGGAGAGGAGGTACAGGAATTTTTAAGTTACTTAATTGTCGAGCATTAATATTTGGTTGTGCAACAGTTTTTTTATTGGATTCGATAAAATTTTTGTAATAATTTGTTTTCGTAAAGTAAAATACATAGTCTGGAAGCACTTGTGTTTTATCAGGAACAAATTTGATTAAGTATCCAGCATAAATACATTTACCAAATTCTTTTCGGAACCTAAATGTTTTCCCTACGGTTGCACCGCTTCTTGCAAAAAGAATGTCTCCGTCATTGAGATAATATTTTTCCGAAACTTTATTTGGTGAAACAAATTCATTTCCAAGAGTTCCATCTTCGTTGATATCGGTAATCCGTATATACCGTGTATGACCATCATAATTAGTTGCTGCAGCCCCGGAACCATAAGTTAGGTCGGTTTCTCCTACTAATCGAAGGGGTTTGATTTCCCAGCCTTTTTCCCAGCCTTTTTCGTTCGAAGATGGCACTCCAAACATATCATAAAAAATCGACTTGAGAAGGTTGTCCAACTCAGCAAGCTGCTGCTTTTGCAGGGCAAGAAGTTCCGTAGCGGTGTCTAAGATTTTGGCAATTTGTTTTTGAGTTTCTAATGGCGGCAGAGGAATGGTTAGAGATTTTAACACATTTATGTTAATCCCTTGGATAGTCGCCCCTCTTTTTAAAGTGTCTAACAAATGATTTTTGCTTTTTATAAAATAGACTAAATATGGTTTATATATTTTTCTTTCATCTATATCTTCAATAGAAACGATATCTTGATTGGTTGCCATAGGAACTTTATTAATAGATACCTTTCCAATACCGACACGAACACCAATCATTATCGAATTAGCGGAAATTATTTTTGCAGCACTATTTTCAATAGCTTCCCTGGTTATGAATTGAATGGCATCCGATTCATCAATAAAATTTTTGTTCAGAGATACAGTTGTAATCCAAGGAATATTTCCTTTAAAGTAATCTGGACATTTTCTAGATGGAGTACCACCTGTTTTAAAAACCCCGATATCCCCCAACTTCACCTTCTCCCACTTACTCACCGAGCAGCCCCCTCAATTCCCGCATTTTGTCCGCGATATCTTGCTGCAATTTTTCCAAACGTTCCAGAATGACTTTTGGTGGATCGTATTCCACCTTTTCGTACATCACTTCTTTGTACCGGTTGATGGACAGGTCGTAATCGTTGGCTAGGATCTCGGCCTTGCTCACGTAAAAGCTCTGGTCCGTCCGTTTGCGCTCCTTTTCCCCGTCAAGGTTGTGAAAACGGGCCAAAATGTCGGGGATGTCGTTTTCTTCAATGGGCATGCGGCGGTCGTCCAGCGTGTAGCCGTCGGCTTTCATGTCGTAGAACCACACTTTATCCGTGCCGCCGGCGCCGGTTTTCGTAAACACCAGAACTGCCGTGCTGACGCCGGCGTACGGTTTGAAGACGCCGCTGGGCATGGAGATGACCGCTTCCAGCCGGTGGTTTTCCACCAGTTCCTTGCGCAGCGCCTTGTGGGCCCGGGTCGTCCCGAACAGCACCCCGTCCGGCACGATACAGGCGCAACGGCCCCCCGGCCGTAACATGCGCAAAAACAGCGCCACAAAGAGCAGTTCCGTCTTGCGGGTGTTGGTGACGGCCTTCAAGTTGTCGTGGATGCTTTCCACGTCAATGGTGCCGGTGAAGGGCGGGTTGGCGAGGATCACGTCAAATTCACCGCTGATGTCGTTTGCTTTCGAAACGCTGTCCACATATTCGATGCGGGGATTGGTAATGGAATGCAGCATCAGGTTCATGGCCGAGATGCGCAGCATGGTCCGGTCGGTGTCAAAACCGGTGAACATGGTGCTGTCAAAATGGGCCCATTGTTCGGCCGTCATCTCGGCTTCGTATTTTTCCCGGATGTATTGGGCCGCCGAAATGAGGAAGCCAGCTGTCCCGCAGGCCGGATCGCAGATTTTGTCGTCCGGGGTCGGCTGCACGAGGCGGACCATCATGTCCCGGATGTGCTGGGGCGTCCGGAACTGGCCGTTTTGTCCCGCTGTGGACAGCTTGCTCAGCATGTATTCGTACAGATCGCCCTGCATGTCCCGGTCCTGAATGTCATGTTCGTACAGCTCGTCCAGGCCGGTGACCACTTTTTCCAACAGTTGCGCCGTCGGAATGAGAAACATGGCGTCTTCCATATAGCGGGAAAAGGCGGTTTTTGCGTTGCCGTTCATGGTTTTGATAAAAGGAAACACTTTGTCTTTGACAATATTGAACATGATGCGGGAATCCATCATTTTGAAGCGGCTCCAGCGCATCATTTGTCCTTCTTCCGTTTGCGGGAAAATTTTCGGCATCGTCTGCCCGCTCAACGCTTCCATGCGTTCGTTTTCCAATTCTTTTTCATCTAAGGAACGGATGAACATCAAATACGTCAATTGTTCGATCACCGTGAGCGGATTGGTGATGCCGCCCGCCCACATGTCGGTCCAGATCTTGTCCACTTTGTTGCGGATTTCACCTGTCAGCATCGGTATGACCTGCCTTTTGGGTTCTTGTTCTAGATCATCTCTAATTATACATGGCGAAACTGACGGGAGAATGTCAGAGTTATGGGTTTTCTTGCCACAGTATGGCCAGAATGGTGAAACCTATGATAAAATACTGATTTAAGAAGAAAAAGGGCCAAGCTGTGAGAAATTGTTGGTGCGCAGGGGGGCCGAATTACATAACAGAGGGGGTTTCCTAATGAAGAAAAAGCGGTTTTGGTTAATGTTGGCGGCCAGTGCCCTGTTGGTCGCGGCCGGTTGCGGCGGCGGTGGCGGCGGACAGCAACAGCCGCAACAACAGCAAGATCAACAAGGGGCGGCCGGGGGAGCCGAGACCGGGGGCGAATCGTACACCATCGCCATTTCGCAATACGTGGAGCATCCGTCCTTGGATGCCACGCGGGAAGGCATTTTGGCCGCGCTGAAAGACGCCGGGCTTGAGGAAGGGGTCAACTTGACGGTGGATTACAACAACGCCCAGGCGGACTCCACCAACAACTTGTCCATCGCCCAAAAAATCGCGGCGGCTGACAACGATTTGGTCGTAGCCATCGCCACGCCTTCCGCCATGGCGGTCGTGGAACAAGTGACCGATCGGCCGGTGGTGTTTGCGGCCGTGACGGATCCGGTGGATGCGAAGCTGGTGGACAACCTGGAAAAACCTGGCGCCAATGTGACGGGCGCTTCCGACACGAACCCCGAAGCGATTAAGATGCTGATGGACTTCATTGCGGAACATTTCCCCAATGTGAAGACCGTCGGTATCGTCATCAATGAAGGGGAACCCAATGCCGTCGTGATGGCGAAGCAGGCGGAAGAAGCGTTGGCCACGCACGGCATTGAGGTGATCCGGGCGGCCGTGACCAACACATCGGAAGTGCAACAGGCGGCCGAATCGCTGGTCGGCCGGGCCGATGCGATCTACATCACGTTGGATAACGTGGTTGTCAGCGCGGTGGACGCGATTATTGAAGTGGCCAACAAAAACAAAATCCCGTTCTTCTCCAGCGATCGGGACACGGTGGAAAAAGGCGCCTTTGCCACGGTCGGGTTCAAGTATTATGATCACGGATATCAGGCAGGGCAAATCGTTGTGGACATTCTGAAAAACGGGAAAAATCCCGGGGAAATTCCCGTCAGTTTCCCGGACAAGCTCGACTTCATTCTCAATTTGAAGGCGGCGGAAGCGCAAGGCATTGAAGTGACCGATGCGATGAAAAACGCCGTCAAAGATCCGGAAACGAACATCATTCAGTAACGGCTGGGAGGGGTGGACTGCCTTGTCCACCCCTTTTCTTGAGTCAGGGAGGGGTGTTGTGGTTGGCAAAAGCACTGCTCGGGTCGCTTCCCGGAGCGATTGAACTGGGACTCATTTATGCATTAATGGCGCTGGGCGTGTATATCACGTTCCGCATTTTGAATTTTCCCGATTTGACGGTGGACGGCAGTTTCACGACGGGGGCCGGAATCGCCTCGGTGCTCATCATCGGCGGCACCCACCCTTGGCTGGCCAGCGTCGCCGCTTTTTTCGGCGGCGTGGCGGCAGGCGCGTGCACGGGGCTGTTGCATACCAAGGGCAAGGTGAATGGCCTGCTGTCGGGGATTTTGATGATGATCGCCCTGTATTCCATCAACATGCACATCATGGGCAAGCCCAACTTGTCGCTGCGGGGAAACGAGACGGTCTTCAGCGACGTTTCGCCGCTGATCCTCATGCCGATTTTCGTTTTGGCGATTAAGATCTTACTCGATTTGTTCCTGCACACCGACTTGGGACTGGCGTTGCGGGCCACCGGGGACAACCCGCAAATGATCCGCAGCCTCGGCGCCAACACCGATATGAACAAAATTTTGGGCATCAGCTTGTCCAACGGGTTGGTGGCCCTCTCCGGCGCCTTGATTGCCCAACAATCGGGCTTTGCCGACATTTCCATGGGCATCGGCATGATCGTCATCGGCCTGGCGTCGGTCATCATCGGCGAGGCCATTTTTGGCGCCGGCACCGTCGTGCGGGCCACGTTGGCGGTCATCTTCGGTTCCATCATTTACCGTTTCGTCGTGGCACTGGCGTTGCAGGTGCGCTGGTTTGACGCCTCGGATTTGAAGCTCATCACCGCACTTATTGTCATCATTGCCCTGGTGGTGCCGACGTTGCAACGGTATGTGAAACAGCGGAAAGACGCGCAAGCCCGTTCGCAGGAGCTGTTGGCCGCGTCCGGCTCCCGGAAAAATTCCCGCGGGGGCGGTGATGGCTGATGTTGGAAGTCAGTCATGTGGTCAAGCTGTTTCATCCCGGTACCGTGGACGAAAAAGTAGCCTTGTACGACATCAATCTCAAACTGAATCCCGGCGATTTTGTCACCGTCATCGGCAGCAACGGGGCGGGAAAATCGACGTTGATGAACATCATATCCGGGGTGCTGGAGCCGGATCACGGAACGGTGCGCATCGACGGGCACGAAGTGCAACAATTGTCCGAATTCAAGCGCAGCCGCTGGATCGGCCGCGTCTTTCAAGATCCGATGGCCGGCACCGCGCCCCATATGACCATTGAGGAAAACTTGTCCATGGCGCTCATGCGGGGCAAGCCCCGGGGCCTTTCTTTCGGCGTGACGCGCAAGAAGCGGGAGATGTTCCGGGAACATTTGGCCCGGTTGGGCATCGGCTTGGAAAACCGGTTGAAGACGAAAGTGGGCCTGCTTTCGGGGGGCGAGCGGCAAGCTTTGAGCCTGTTAATGGCCACCTTTACCGAACCGAAAATGCTTTTGTTGGACGAGCATACGGCGGCCTTGGACCCGGCCCGGGCAGAACTCGTCATCCGGCTGACGGAACAAATTGTGCGGGAAATGAAACTGACGACCCTCATGGTCACCCATAACATGGACATGGCCATCCGTTTGGGAAACCGGCTCATTATGATGGACAAAGGGCGGATTATCCTCGACATCGACGCCGAACGGAAGAAACACTTGACGGTGGAGCAACTGTTGCGGGAATTCGCCCAAATCAGCGGTCAAGAGTTGACCGACGAAAAGTTGATCCTCGGCTGAATCTGTCCTTGGCGCTGAAATATTTGTTTGGTTGGGCCGCCATGCCGGGGAAGAAAACATGTGATACAATGATGGAAGGATTTTTTCTGCAAACGGCGGGTGTATTTCCTGCACCGATGAGGTCCGCTATGCGGTTTGCGAACTTGTGACGACAGGGGGAGAAAGATGGAACGTTTCAAAGAGAGCATGCTCCGTTTGATAACGAAAACGTCGACCGAGTTGCCGCCGGACGTGCGCAAGGCCATCGAAGCGGCCCGGGCCAAAGAAGACGCGGCGACGCGGGCCGGCATCGCTTTGTCGACCATTGCCGAGAACTTGGAAATGGCGGCGTGCAACGTGGCGCCCATTTGCCAGGATACCGGATTGCCGACCTTTGAGATCAAAGTGCCGGTCGGCGCCAACCAAATCGTCATGAAGGAACAAATTCGCGAAGCCATTGCCGAAGCGACGGCGCAAGGCATTTTGCGGCCCAACTCGGTGGATTCGCTGACGGGGAAAAACAGCGGCAACAACTTGGGGCCGGAAACGCCGGTTATCCACTTTGAACAGTGGGAAAAAGACGAAATCGAAGTGCGCCTCATTCTGAAGGGCGGCGGATGCGAGAACAAAAACATCCAGTACAGCTTGCCCACCGATTTGGAAGGATTGGGCCGGGCCGGCCGGGACCTGGACGGGGTGCGCAAGTGCATTTTGCACGCCGTCTATCAGGCGCAAGGCCAAGGCTGCAGCGCCGGGTTCATCGGTGTCGGCATCGGCGGCGACCGGACGAGCGGGTATATGCTGGCCAAGCAGCAGCTCTTCCGGCCTGTGGACGACGTCAACCCGGTACCCGAGCTGGCGGAGTTGGAAAACTACATCATGGAAGCGGCCAACAAACTGTCCATCGGAACCATGGGATTCGGCGGCGAAGTGACGCTTCTGGGTTGCAAAGTCGGCGCCATCAACCGTCTCCCGGCCAGCTTCTTCGTCTCGGTGGCCTACAACTGTTGGGCGTTCCGCCGGCAAGGCGTCATCATCGACCCGAAAACCGGCGAAATTCGCGACTGGTTGTATAAAGAATCCGAACCCGCCACCGCTGCGGCGGAAACGGAAAAACCGGCCATCTCGGATGGGGAACGGCGCGAAGTGGTGCTGACGGCGCCCATCAGCGAAGAACAGATCCGGCAACTGAAAGTCGGGGACGTGGTGATTATCAACGGCCCGATGTTTACCGGCCGGGACGCGTTGCACAAATATTTGATGGATCACGACTCGCCGGTGGATTTGCGGGGCGGCGTGCTGTACCATTGCGGCCCTGTGATGCTGAAAAACAAAGAAACCGGCGAATGGGAAGTGAAAGCGGCCGGACCGACGACCAGCATCGGGGAAGAACCTTATCAAGCCGAGATCATTCGGAAGTTCGGCATTCGGGCCGTCATCGGCAAAGGGGGCATGGGGCCGAAGACCTTGGCGGCGTTGAAAGAACACGGAGCCGTTTACCTCAACGCCATCGGCGGCGCGGCGCAGTACTATGCCCGCTGCGTGAAAAAAGTGCATGCCGTTCATTTCCTGGAGGAATTCGGCGTGCCGGAAGCCATGTGGCAGTTCGAAGTGGAAGGGTTCGCGGCCATCGTCACCATGGATGCCCACGGCAACAGCCTGCATGCCGACGTGGAAAAAACGTCGCTGGAAAAACTGGCCCAATTCAAAGACCCGGTTTTTGTCTGACAAGATTCGTTTCAGAGCAATATAATACGCCCGTCACCAAAATTCGCTTACGGTGACGGGCGTACTATTTGTACCCTTTTCCATTGACCGGCAACGTAACGGTAAAACGGGTGCCCTTTCGCGGTTCGCTCCAAGCGGTAATTTCACCTCCATACCGGCGCACGATTTGTTTTGATATCGCCAATCCTGTACCCGAGTGATGGTCTGATTTGCTCGTATAGCCTTGCCGGAAAATGAGTTCCATTTCTTCAGGTTTGATATATGAATTGCGGTTGTAAACATGGATTGATATGTATTGAGAATTTCCCTCTTCAATGGTGACCTCGACGTAGCGTTCATGTTCCGGTGCTTTCATTTCTTCGTCAAAGGCATTGTCGATGATGTTGCCGACCACTTTTACCAGTTCGAAGGGGCGGATGGACAATTTGTCTAAACTTGCTTGGACTTTCACTTGAAATTGAATTTGCTTGACCGTCCCGGTGGCTGCCTTGGCCCGCAGCAGCGCCGCCATGGGCGGATGTTTAATTTGCAGCAGGGACAGCGTTTCGTCGGCTTCGAGGTTCAAATCTTCCAGGTAGCGCAGTATCCCCTGCAGATTGCCCATTTTGGCGAAGCCGTACACGACTTGCATATGGTTGAGAAAATCGTGCCTTTGGGACCGGAAGTGGGTAATCAGTTCGTTCATGTATTCCAGGTACACTTCTTCCGTTTGTTTCATCGTCAAGGTGGCCATGTTCTGGGCGAAACGGTAGACCATGTACGACGCCAAAATGGCCGAAAGCAAAGGCAGGCCAAAGACAAGCGGAATTGAAACGGGAGTATAGTTAGGATCTGGGTATGTCAGGGCGTAGAACATGACGATGCTATTTATTGAAATAACAAGGAGTATGGCCGTCCATACCCAAAGGAGTACAGTTAAGTTAAAGCGTCGATAAACGTTGATGATATTGGGTAATGTAATCTTTTTGTTGCTAATGTAGAAGGTTAGTAAAATCACAGTGATAAAGTATAGCCATACGGTTACGATAGTATCGGGGAAAAAATTTAATTGTTGAATGTCTTTTTTTGTGACCTGTGAAAATATAAAAACTGCTACAGATTCTATAATTATCTGAGAAATGATACGCACGATGGTAATGAAAACGCATTGTAAGGCGGAAAATGGGAAAAACAATTTCAATAAACCCCAAAGAAGGAAACATGAAATGACAAGTCGCAACGAATAATTGTACGAAAATATGTAATACATACTGACTGTAATAAAAGAATAAAGGACAGAAAGAAGGAGGCCTTGTTTCCAAGTTGTCTTCAGATCGATCCCCATGATTGCGAAAGCAAAATAAAGGAAGATCAAGGCCTCCGGGAAAGAGATAAATACATACTGTATAATATGTTCCATCGTACACCTCAATAAGTGTCTATTACCGCATCAATTCTTCCGGCACTTCGGGTTCATAGAACACCAAAGTGCAGTTCGGCCGGATGCCTACGAGGGCGACTAACGCAAAGAACGACGCCAGCACATGGGACCATTTGTACAGCATCCGTTTCATCACATATCCCTCCTAATTATTTAACTTTAATGTATTTGATGAAAGCCAACGATCGAGTTGATCGACGGCTTTGCATCCTCCGGGTGTAATGCTTAATCCCTGGGCTGCCATTCCAAGAACGATGGCCGCGGATAACGCAGGGGCAAAGGAATAAAGCAACGCCGCGATCATCGCTGCCAGGAGAACGAAAACGACACTGTACGTTCGACCGTGCACTTGTAAATGGGTCATAGGGCGTCGAACGGTGATGAGAGGGGCGTAACGGTTTACCGATGCCCATGTGGCGATGATCAAAATCACAAGTACAGGTCCATGGATATACCAAGATGTGCTTATTGCTTTGGTGGCTAGCCAGGCTAAGAAATTAATTAATATGATGTCGGTCAAGGTACAACTCCAAAAGGCGCTCAGATGTTTACCGCCCGAGAAAATTCGCAGCAGCGTGAAGGCCAGCAGAACAACGACTGCCGGTAAGAACAGTCCTAACAATAAAGCTGTGAGCAGGATCAAGATCAATTGAATGACCGTAACGAGAAAAATTTCAATCCCGTAAGCCAAAACCGCCACCGAATAACCCTGGGCCTGCTTTCCAAGCCAGTTGGCGATGGAGTAAGAAAGCCGGTGAATCATATCAAGTGCCCCTCAGATCGATTATAACTAATGCATAAGTAATTAGAATCGTAAACTTGGTAAAATATCTCAGTCAATCCAATAATTCTTTTCGACGTAATTTGAAAAATTCCTGCATGAGGAAGATAAATTTTTTCAAAATACAAAAGTGGCGAATAAATGATTCATTTGTCATGCCAGTACGATGCGGTCGTCGGCCAACTCTTCGCCTTTGATGCGCCGGAAATGTTCCAGAAGTTTCGGCACCGTCAACCGCTGTTTTTCCTCGTCAGCAATGTTGAAAATAATTTCCCCTTTGTCCATCATGATGAGCCGGTTGCCCAGCTGGATGGCTTGTTCCATGTTATGGGTGACCATCAAGGTGGTCAGGCGGTTTTCTTGGACGATCTTTTTTGTCAATTCTGTGACCAGCTGGGCACGGTTCGGGTCCAGGGCCGCCGTATGCTCGTCCAACAAGAGGATCTTCGGCTGGTTCATCGTCGCCATGAGCAGGCTCAGCGCTTGCCGTTCCCCGCCGGACAGGAGGCCGACTTTGGCGCTGAGCCGATTTTCCAGCCCGATGCCCAAAGTTGACAGCAATTGGCGAAAATAATCCCGTTGTTGGCGGGTGACGCCGCGGCGGAACGTCCGGCGTTTTCCGCGGACGTAAGCGATGGACAAGTTTTCTTCAATGCTCATGTTGGGCGACGTGCCGGCCATCGGATCTTGGAAGACGCGGCCGATCATGGACGCCCGTTTGTATTCCGGCAAATTGTCGACGCGCATGCCGTCGATCCAAATTTGCCCCTCGTCGGCCGTCAGAACGCCGGAGACGATGTTCATCAACGTCGATTTGCCGGCGCCGTTGCTGCCGATAATCGTCGCAAAGTCCCCGGGGCGCAAGTGGAGCGAGACGTTGTTCAATGCCCGCTTTTCATCTTGGGAACCCGGATTGAACACTTTCGTGATACCTTCCAGCCGCAGCATCAGGCTCCCTCCTTTTTAAGCGAAAACCATTTTTTGACCTGTTCGCTGTACAACGGCGTCGTCAACGCGATGATGACGATAATGGCGGTCAACAGCCGCAGGTCGGACGCTTCAAAACCTGGAATGCGCATGGCCATGGCGACCATAATCCGGTAGACAATGGCGCCGCCGATGACGGCGGCGGGCGTCCAGACGAGACTGCGGGGGCCAAAGAGCGATTCGCCGATGATGACCGATGCCAGGCCGATGACGATCATCCCGATGCCCATGGCCGCGTCGCTGAAACCTTGCAATTGAGCGATGAGGGCGCCGGACAAGGCGACGAGCCCGTTGGACAGGGCCAGCCCCAAGATGATGGTGTAGTCGGTATGTACGCCGAAACTGCGGATCATCCGCGGGTTGTCGCCGGTGGCGCGGAGCGCCAGGCCGACTTCGGTTTTCAAGAACCAGTCGATGAACAATTTAATGGCCACCAACACGACGGCCATGGCGATGATCAAGGAATATTTGGTGGGCAACACGTTTTTCATCCAATCGACGACGTTTCCTTCTTGTCCGAGAAGCGGGATGTTCGGGCGTTGCCCCATAATCCGCAAGTTGATGGAGTACAAGGCGATCATCATGATAATGCCGGACAACAGTTTGTTGATCTTTCCTTTTGTATGGATGAGTCCCGTACACACGCCGGCCAACATGCCTGCCAACAGAGCCGCCAGCGAAGCCGCGATGGGGTTGAATCCTTGGACGATCATCACCGCCGCCACGGCACCGCCGGTGGTGAAACTGGAGTCGACGGTCAAGTCGGGAAAGTCCAAAATGCGAAACGTCAAGTACACACCGAGGGCCATGATGGCATAAATTAGGCCGGATTCGATGGCTCCTTGCAGTGCATAAGCCAATTTTCTTCACTCCTCTTATGCGATTTCATTCCGCCGCTTCGCCGCTTTGCTCAGCCAAAAACATCGCCGAAGAGCGGTTCATGTTCCAACAATTCATCTTACAAGAAAGCGTTGTCTTCGCCAATAAAAAAAGAATGTTGAAAAGGCAAGCCTTGCGGGACTCGGGGATCAGTGGCTATTTTCGGTCCTCGATATTTCTCCGTTTTCTTCCGTGTTGATCATGTGTTCCGCCGTTAGCACGAGCCGATGGAAGAATTGATCCCGGGTCGGCCCTTCCAGTCCGATCTCGTCCATCGCTTGGGCCATGCAGTTCAGCCACGCTTTAGCCCTTTTCAATGTGATGGGGAAGGGAAGATGCCGCATCCTCAGCCGCGGCGGACCGAATTCGTCGGTGTATAGGCTGGGGCCGCCGAGAAATTGGGTCAAAAATTTGTATTGTTTTTCCTTTATTTGTGTCATATCTTCAGGAAAAAGGGGCGCAAGATCCGGATCGGCTTTCACCCGCCGATAGAACGCTTCGACCAATTTGCGCAACGTTTCCGCTCCGCCGATGGACTCATAGGGCGTCGGTCCCATAGACATGTTGCACACCTCATTGATTTTAGACTGATTTTGGGATTCGGGCTTTGTCAGCGAAAAGGTTTTTCGGGTATAGTGAGCTCAGATCCCGATTCCATTGTACACGATCTGCCGTTTTACTGACACGATCAACATCATTCACCGTCATTGAGGAGGGAAGGACCGTGACGCAGGCAAACGCGACCACCTTGCCGTCTAGAGCCGAGATTGACGACCGGTATAAGTGGAAATTGGAAGACATGTATCCGACGGACGACCGGTGGGAGGAAGATTTTTCCGCCGCCCGGCGGCTCGTCGAACAGTTTCCCCGCCATCGCGGGCAGGTGACGGCTTCGCCGGAAAGGCTCCTGGAGGCCATTCGGGCCTATGAGGAGATTCAGCGGCGGTTGGAAAAACTGTACGTTTACGCCCGGATGCGCAGCGACGAAGATCAAGCGGTGTCCAAGTATCAGGCCATGTCGGACCGGGCGCAAGGATTGCACGTGCAGGCGGAAAGCGTCATGGCGTTTTTTGTGCCCGAGATTTTGACCTTGGATGAAGAACGGCTGGCGCAATGGTTTGTCGAGCTTCCCGACCTGCGCCGATACGACTTTTTTCTGCAGGAAATTTTGCGGCAAAAGCCGCATCGCCGTTCGCCGGAGGAAGAAGAGCTCATCGCCATGGCCGGGGAACTGGCCCAGGCGCCGGCCAATATTTTCAGTGTGCTGAACAACGTCGAGATTCGTTTTCCGACCGTCCGCGACGAAGCGGGGCGGGAAGTGGAGTTGTCCCATGGCCGCTACATTTCACTGATGGAAAGCCGGGATCGGCGGGTGCGGCAGGAGGCGTTTTCCGCCATGTACGACACGTACGCAAGTTCCGCCACACGCTGGCGGCCAGCCTCAACGCCGGAGTGAAAAAGGAGATCTTTTTCGCCCGGGCCCGCCGTTTTTCGTCGGCCCTGGAAGCCAATTTGTTCCCGGATCACGTACCGGTGGACGTCTACCATACGCTCATTGACACGATTCACCAACATCTTCCCCTGCTGCACCGATATATGGACGTGCGCAAGAAAATGCTCGGTGTTGATGAGCTTCATATGTACGATTTGTATGTGCCCTTGGTCGGCGACGTGGAGATGAAGATACCCTATGAGCAGGCGCTGGAGATGGTGAAGGAAGGCCTTGCGCCGTTGGGCGAAGATTACCGGCGGGTGTTGGAAGAAGCGTTCGGCGGCGGTTGGATCGACGTCTTTGAAAACCGCGGCAAGCGGAGCGGCGCCTATTCCTGGGGGGCTTACGGCACCCATCCATACGTCTTATTAAACTACCAGGAAAACCTGGACAACGTCTTTACCATCGCCCATGAAATGGGCCACGCCCTCCATTCGTATTATTCCGACCGGGAGCAGCCGTACATTTACGCCCAATATACGATTTTCGTGGCGGAAGTGGCGTCCACTCTCAACGAAGCGCTGCTGATGGACTATTTGCTGCGCAATACCGCCGATCCGAAGCAAAAAATGTATTTGTTGAACCATTATCTGGATCAATTCCGGGGCACGGTGTTCCGACAGGTGAAGTTTGCGGAGTTTGAGAAAATCATCCATGAGAAAGCCGAGGCGGGCGAGGCGCTGACGGCCGACTTGTTGTGCGAGATTTATTTGCAATTGAACAAGCAGTATTACGGTCCGACCATGGTGGTGGATGAGCCTATCGCCATGGAGTGGGCGCGCATTCCCCATTTTTATTCCAACTTCTACGTTTATAAGTACGCCACCGGCTTTTCCGCCGCCCAAGC
>Ga0181858_1000134_pt1 | contig 29621 bp, 26 predicted proteins | sample NewIslPassag4_SG_FD_130749 | JGI IMG/M metagenome (GOLD analysis project Ga0181858, IMG submission 130749) | Feedstock adapted compost microbial communities from Newby Island compost facility, Milpitas, CA, USA - Passage 4_SG | ecosystem: Engineered > Solid waste > Feedstock > Composting ...
ATTTCAAATTCCCCTCTCCTTGGAATGTTGTCAGGACAACTACATTCTAACCGAGGGGAATTGAAAATGGCTCTCTTTTTTTACAGAGAGGATCCAATTTTACACAATTATACGGACTCAACTTAAAAACACAGGGCTAGGCAAAATGAAATGCGATTGAAATTGGGTCCTGGATACCAAGATCACGGCCTTGTTGTTTGCAATTGGAATGGGAATCCTGTAGACCCTGTCGACCTTGCGAGAGATTTCAACATGGCCATCAAAATCGCTGGTGTCTCCAGAATCAGGTTCCATGACCTTCGGCATACTCACGCCACCATTCTCCTTCAAATCGGCGAACATCCAAAAGTGGTCTCAGAACGCTTGGGCCATTCCAGTGTGACAATTACCCTTGACACCTATTCTCATGTGCTGCCAAACATGCAAAAAAAATTGGCGGACAAACTGGAAAATATGTTAAAGCAACCTGACAAAAAATCGCTTTAGTGAATTTAATGTGGTCAAAATGTGGTCATACGGCATTTCCAAAAGAATGAAAAAAGCCGAAAACCCTTGTCTCGCAAGGATTTCCGGCCTTCGGTGATTATGGCGTATTTACACTTCCATGATGATGGGCAGGATCATAGGTCTCCGTCTTGTCTGTTCAAATAAAAATTTTCCTAGGTCGTCCCGTACCGCTGTCTTTAAGGAAGACCATTCGCTGATGTTATCGGTCATTAAACGCTTTAATGTGTTGTTGACAATCCTGCTCGCTTCCTCCAGCAACTCTTCCGATTCCCGGACATAAACGAAACCGCGGGAGATTATATCCGGTCCCGAAAGAATCGTCCCGTTCTGTTTGCTCATGGTGACAACCACCACCAAGATGCCGTCTTGCGACAATAGCTTCCGGTCTCGCAACACGATATTGCCCACATCTCCCACGCCGAGCCCGTCCACCAGCACGTTGCCGATGGGAACTTTGGGGCCAAGTCGGGCCTGGCCGCGGGAAAACTCCACGACGTCGCCGTTGTCCACGATGAATATGTTCTGTTCCGGAATACCGACTTGTTGGGCTAGTAGTGCATGCATCCGGAGCATCCGGTATTCGCCGTGGACGGGTATGAAATATTTAGGACGGATGAGCTGAAGCATCAACTTCAAATCTTCTTGACTACCGTGGCCGGAAACGTGCAGATCTTTATTCATGGCCCCGTACACGACATCGGCGCCGAGGCGAAACAGATGGTCCACCGTGCTGCCCACGTACTTTTCGTTGCCGGGAATCGGCGTCGCGGCAATAATGACGGTGTCGCCCGGCATAATTTCCACTTTTCGGTGCAACGAGCGGGCCATTCTCGTTAACGCAGACATCGGTTCTCCCTGGCTTCCGGTGGACAAGATGACGATCTCATGGGGCGCCAGTTGGCTTATCTCGTCCGGATCGACCAACAACCCCCGTGGAACGTGCAAATATCCCAACTCGGTGCTGATATTGATGACATTTTGCATGCTCCGGCCAATGATCGTCACTTTCCGGTTGGTCGCCTGCGCCGCATCCAAAATTTGTTGGACCCGATGGACGTTGGAAGCAAATGTAGAAACGACGATGCGCTTCTTGGCCTTGGAAAACTCTTCTAATATCGCCTGACCGACCGTCCGCTCCGATCCAGTAAATCCGGGGCGTTCGGCATTGGTACTGTCCGAAAGAAGGCATAACACGTTCCTCTGTCCGATCTCTGCCATTTTATGCAAATCGGCCGGGCGGCCAATGGGCGTCATGTCGAATTTGAAGTCGCCGGTATGCACGATGATGCCTTCCGGCGTTTCCAAGCAAATCCCCAAACAGTCAGGTATACTGTGATACGTCCGGAAAAAGGTTGCTTTAATGGAACCTAATTGCACTTCCGACCGTTCATGGATGACATGCCGTTTCGTTTGCCGCAACATGTTTACTTCGCGCAGTTTATTTTCAATCAAACCCATCGTCAACTTTGTTCCGAATACCGGCACATTCAAATTTTTCAACACGTACGGCAGCCCGCCAATGTGATCCTCGTGTCCGTGGGTGATAAGGATTCCCCGTACTTTCTCTTTGTTCTCCAGCAAATAGGTAATGTCAGGAATGACCACGTCAATTCCCAACATTTCCTCCTCCGGAAACATCAAGCCGCAGTCGATGACCACAATATCGTTTCGATACTGGACCACGTACATGTTTTTGCCGATTTCGCCCAATCCGCCCAGCGCGAAAACGGAAAGATGATCTCCTATGCTGTTTTTCGACAAATGATACTACCTCCTGTACTGACGGACCTCCTGCCTCCATTCTTTTTCACATCACAAGTAAAACCGCCCTCAATCACCTAGACGTATTATACTGAACGCGGGATCAAAAGACAACAGAAGGAAAAACCGCCCCGGAGTGGAGCGGTTAGAAATTACGACGAAAGTTTTCATATACGCGCAAGATGGTGTCGGCCTCCGTTTTCGAAACTTCCGCGAGGGGCAAGCGGACGGTCCCCGCCTTGATACCGATATGGTTCAGCAAAAATTTCAACGGCGCAGGGCTGTTGGTAATGAACAACACTTCAAACAACTCCAACAGTCGCCTGTGAATGTTGGCCGCTTCTTGCACGCGTCCCGCATCATAAGCGCGAATCATTTGTTGCATCTCGTCCCCGACCACGTGGCTGGCAACACTGACCACGCCATAACCGCCAATGGAAAGAACCGGCAACGTCAGTTTGTCATCGCCGCTGTAAAGCGTGACTTTTCCGTCGGTGGCGTTCAACATCCGCGTCATTTGTGTCAAATCGCCGCTGGCTTCTTTCATCGCCACGATATTGTCAAATTCGGTCAAGCGGCGTAGCGTATCGGGCGTCATATTCACGCCGGTGCGGCCAGGGATGTTGTACAACATGATCGGCAAATCGATTTTCGTGACAATGGCTTTGAAATGTTGGTAAAGCCCTTCTTGGGACGGCCGGTTGTAATAAGGCAACACGTACATCAAACCGTCCACGCCACATTTGGCCGCTTCTTGACTGAGCCATATGGTTTTTTCCGTATTATTGCCGCCGACCCCCGCGAGGACTTTACCCCGTCCCCGCATCTTTTCCACCGAAAAACGGAACAGTTCCAGTTTTTCCTCATCGCTTAACGTGGGCGATTCCCCCGTCGTCCCGGAGACGACCAAAGCATCGGTGCCATGGTTGACCAAGTGCTCGATCAGTTGGCCACAAGCTTCCCAGTCAATTTGTCCGTTTGCAGCGAAGGGGGTGATCATTGCGGTGATGACACGGCCAAATTTCATGTTTCTTTCTCCTCCTTGGCGTTTGCATTTAAGCGGAATTTCCGGTGCAACGCCCGGACCGCACGGGTCATGTCCGTTTCTTTGACCAATAACCATATTGTCGTATACGAATCGGCAGTTTGGAGAATTTGGATTTCTTCAGCCGTAAGCGCTTCGACAATGGCCGCCATGACGCCGGGTCTGCCGGTCATCCCCGAGCCGACCGCTGACACTTTGGCGCAACCCGGTGTCAATTCCACGTCATACCCTAGCCGCCGGATGAGCTCAACGGCCTGTTTTGCCTTGTCACTGGCCACCGTATAGACAATCCGGTTCGGACTGACGTTGATAAAATCAACGCTAATCCGATTGTCGGCCATGGCTTTGAACACTTGAACGTGCATCTGGTGCTGTTGTGCGTATGTCAACCCGTCGCCGGACACTTTAATTTGTGTCAAGCCCGGCTGGTGGGCAATGCCGGTCACCGGACGATTGTGGTGCGTCCAAGGGTCTTTGTCGCCTGGATGGGTGATCAACGTTCCCAGATGGGAAGAACCGGTGGCCCGAACACGGACCGGTATTCCTCCCTGCATGGCCATTTCCACCGCCTGAGGATGGATGACCTTCGCCCCATGTCGGGACAGGGCGGCCATTTCCTCATAAGTGACGACATCGAGCAGCCGTGCTTCGGCGACCAAACGCGGATCGGCCGACATAATGCCGTCCACATCAGTAAATATGTCGACCCACTCGGCTCCCAACGCCACGCCCAAAGCGACGGCCGACGTGTCGCTGCCGCCCCGCCCCAGTGTCGTGATTTCCCCATCCCAAGTTTTTCCCTGAAATCCCGGAACAATGACCAAATGGCCGGCGTCAAGCTCACGCAAAATGCGGTCCGGTTCAACCCGGACGATTTGGGCCTGGCCAAATTGCCGATCCGTATAAATACCCGCCTGACCGCCGGTCAAAACAATCGCCCGATGTCCCCGGGAAGTCATCAAAGCCGCCATAACGACAGCGGAAATGATTTCGCCGCACGACAGCAACAAGTCCATCTCTCTCGTGCCAAGGGATAAACCGTCCGCCAAAGAAAGCAACGTATCGGTGGCATACGGATCGCCTTTTCGTCCCATGGCCGAAACGACCACAACAGCGCAAAACCCTTGCGCCAGCTGCTCTTCAATGTGCCTGGCAGCCGCCAACCGCTTTTCTTGCGTGGCCAGCGAGGTTCCGCCAAATTTTTGAACAACGATGCGCATGATCCGCTCCCATCTTGTTGCCAAAAGGCAAGGATGGGCTTTACCGGGGAAAAAGAATTACGATGACTCCGGAACGAACATGCACTCGGCAATTTGCACCGCGTTCCACGCCGCACCTTTCAACAAATTGTCCGCCACAATCCACAGGTTCAAGCCCCGGGGATGATATAAATCTTGGCGGATACGGCCGACAAACACTTCTTTCCGCCCGCTGGCCGTCACCGCCATCGGATACTGCTGTTGCTCAGGATCATCAACGAGAACGACGCCCGGAGCCTCGGCCAACAATCGCCGCACTTCGTCCAATGTAAAATCAGAACCTAATTCCACATACACCGCTTCCGAATGCCCGTTGTACACCGGAACGCGGACACAAGTCGCCGTCACGGGCAGGTCGGGTTGGTGGAAAATTTTTTGCGTTTCCCGGATCATCTTCATCTCTTCCATGGTAAAGCCGTTGTCTTGAAAGACGTCGATTTGCGGAATGGCATTAAACGCGATTTGATAATGTTTCTCCGCCGAACGGACGGGCAAAATGCGCGGTTCCACCGGCTCCCCTTTCAACAATAAGGCCGTTTGTTCCTCGAGTTCGAAAATGGCCTGTTGCCCGGCGCCGGATACCGCCTGATACGTCGAAACGATGATTTTTTCCAAGCCGTACCGGTCGCGCAGGGGTTTGAGCGCCGTAACCATTTGGATGGTGGAACAATTCGGGTTGGCGATAATGCCTTGATGCCGATAGGCATCCGACATATTCACTTCCGGCACGACCAACGGAACGCCTTCTTCCATCCGAAAAGCGCTGGTGTTGTCGATAACCAAAGCACCGCGCCGCACCGCTTCCGGTACCAGCCTTTTGCTGACGGAACCGCCGGCGCTAAAAAAAGCGATATCGACGTCGTCAAATTGTTCCGGAACCGCTTCTTGAATCTCGATCTCTTGTCCGCGAAACGTCCGCCGTTGCCCCGTGCTCCGCGAAGAAGCCAACAGCTTCAACTCCGCAATGGGCAACGGACTCGTTTCCAACAGCTCCAAAATTTTCGTACCGACTGCTCCTGTTGCACCTACAACTGCGACTCGGTATTGACTCATTGTGCGACTCCTTTCTACGAATGCCGAAAACGTTCGATCAACAACGGTTGCAATTGCACGCCGTCCAAAGCAGCTTCACACGTCTCCCAAAGCAAATCCATCTTGGCGACCAACGATGTCGGTTTTTGCTCCGGAGCGTCCTGCCCGAACGGAACGAAGTAAATATGTTTGGCCGTCAACAATTTTGCCAAATTGACCGCATTTAGGCCAAGGGCGTCATTGGTGGAAATGGCAATGACCACCGGACGGCGGTTGCGCAACGTAGCCTTGGCGGCCATCAACACCGGGCCGTCGGTGATGGCGTTGGCCAGTTTGCTTAACGTGTTGCCCGTACATGGGGCAATCACCATGATGTCCAGCAACTTTTGCGGTCCCAACGGTTCGGCTTCGACGATATTCGTAACCAGTTCATTGCCGGTCAACTGCCGCAAACGGTTCAGCCAATCTTCCGCCCGGCCGAACTTGGTGTCGGTCGTTTGCATCGAATACGAAACGATGGGAATAACGTTGACGTTTGCTTTCACGAAACGTTCAATTTGCGGAAAAACTTCCTCGTACGTGCAATGGGAAGCGGTCAACCCGAAGCCGACGGTCTTCCCCGCCAATTTCATCCGCTCAGTCCTCCTGTTTTCCCGTCTGTAGGACGACCAGGCGCAACAACGTGTCGGCTATAATACGACCGGCCGTCTTCGGCGCAACGATCCCGGGTAAACTAGGAGCCAAGAGAGCTTTTAAACCGCGTTTTTCCGCAAAACGAAAATCGGTCCCGCCCGGCGCCGACGCCAGATCGATGATGACCGCTCGGGAAGGCAGTTGGGCCAGGACCGACGGAGTCAAAATGGGTTTCGGCACCGTGTTAAACACAAGTTCCAACTCCGGTGCCAACTCTTTTAAGCGGTCAGTGTAAAAGGGGTTTAGTCCTTGTTCCAACGCCCGGGCATAATGATCCGGACGATGCACCCCCACCCGGACTTTCGCCCCGATCCCTTTCAACATGCGCGCCAACGTCATACCGGTCCGCCCAAACCCCAAGACGGCGGCCGTTGAACCATGGACCGTAAAATCGGTGTTTTGAATTGCCATCATTAGGGCGCCTTCTGCCGTCGGGATCGAGTTCAGGATCGCCACTTCGTCCCGGTTCAGCAATTCTTCCAAAGGGACCCCGTATTGTTGACACAATTGGCGCAAATACGGTTTGGCGACGCCGGTATACACCGTCGCGTGGCCCGCTAATGCCTCCATGTGGGCAGCCTGCAGCATTAACGGCTCATGGGAAAAGATACTTTCTACTTTCCCGCTATTGTCGCAACCGACAATGGGCAGCACGAGCACGTCAACCGACTCCAATGCTTCCGGCACAAAGGGCTGCTTTCGTATTCCGGGCAGGTCGCTTTGCCAATTTTCATAACCAATCAGTGTAATGGTCGCATCCGATTCCGCACATACACGGATGACTTCCAGCTGCCGGGCATCCCCACCCACAAAGGCGATATGAACACCTGTCAGCATGCCCGCTACCCCTTTCTGACCATTCTACTAGAATTCTAGTAAAATGGAAAGCAAGTTCTCCGTCCCCCGGAAATCGTTGTGCTACCCTAACGTATTCAATTTTCCGTCTCTCGGTGCATCGCTTCATTTACTTCATCGTCGGTCCGGCTCATTTCTGCCGGGGATTGTTTTCGCGCATCATACAAGATCAAATCCGGCCCGATTTTTCGGATGGATGACCATGGAATTTGCCACGTTTCCGCGCGGGACCAAGGGAAAAAGGAAAAAAAACCCCGGCGGCCCACTTCCAACGCTTCAATTTCTCCCGTTTGCGGATGAAACAACAAATCAATTTGTTGCAAAGAACCGTAACGGCGTCCTTGATCGATGTCGATCAATTCTTTATCCAACAATTCCCGTAAACGCATCGAATCCCTCCCGGAAAGCAAAAAAAGCACTTATTTTTTGCTATTCCAAGACAGACGGTTGTATGCCATGAAAAAACCTCGGCGGGCAACGCGCCGAGGTTAAAGGACGTCATCGGGGTATTTTTTTTTCGTATAGCAGGAAATGAGCTCATCCAAATGTTGGCTCAATTTTTGCACCGTTGGATTGGAAAATGCGGCCGGGTCATCATTGACTGAACGATATAACTGATGGCGGAGGTCTTCAATTTTTTCCAACAATTGTTTTTCAGACAACTTGTCTGCGCACTTGTCGCCCATCGATGCCCCTCAAACTCCCGAATGGCCGAATCCGCCGCTGCCGCGTTCGGTGACCGATAATTCATCAACAACCCGCCAATTCACGTCCATGACCGCTTGCACGACCAATTGCGCAATACGATCCCCCCGATGAATCGTCACCGCTTCTTCGCCAAAATTGACCAACAAGACGCAAATCTCTCCCCGATAATCGGAATCGATGGTTCCCGGCGCATTTAATACCGTCAAGCCGTGTTTTAGTGCCAAGCCGCTGCGGGGGCGAACTTGGGCCTCGTATCCGGTCGGCAGTTGAATTTTCAATCCCGTCGGAATCAAACCTCTTTCTCCCGGCGATAACGTCAATGGCGCATCCACTGCGGCATGCAAATCGTAACCGCTGGCGCCCGCCGACATCCGTTGCGGCAGCGGAATGTCTTCACATCCCGGCAGCCGTTGGACCTGAATTTCGATCAAATCCCATTCCCTCCATCGACCATGATTGTAGAAAACGACCGTTGCAAATTGTCCAGCGTCATGCCGCCACCGACGACAGCGAAAGCCGGCGGCGAAGCGAAGATTTCCCGTGCCACGGCGTGCACTTCTTCCCGTGTAACCCGGTTCAATTTTTCCAACAACTCGTCGACCGACCAATGTTTTCCAAGCAACAATTCATTTCTCCCGAGACGGCTCATGCGGCTGTTGGTACTCTCAAGACTCAACACCAAATTTCCTTTGATTTGTTCCCGCGCCTTGTTCAATTCTTCATCGGTAATGCCGTGAACGCGAATTTCCTCAACAATTTCTTTGATCATGGCCAGCACGGAAGAACTGTGTTCCGGCGATGTGCCGGTATAGACGGCAAACAAACCTTCTTCCAGATGGGCGGTATGGTAAGAAAAGATAGAGTAAGCCAAGCCGTGATCTTCCCGAATTCGTTGAAATAAGCGGGAACTCATGCTCCCACCGAACACGTTGTTCAGGATACTGACCGTATGTAATCGCTCATCGACCAGGGCCAATCCAGGATAACCAAGACAAAGGTGAACTTGTTCCGTTTCCTTCGGATGGAAAATGGTCTGCCGGCTAAAAGCGGCTTTTTCCGTGGTGAACGGTTCGTGACTTGTCGAAAATTGCGAAAAAGCTTCTTCCACTAATTGCAAGGCGTTGGATGGAATGTGGCCGGCGATGGCCACAACGGTGTTTTCCGGCGTGTAAGCTTGTTGCATGAAGGCGAGTAAATCGTCCCGTCCCATGGCCAACAAAGCCTCTTGTGTACCGGAAACCGATGCGCCCAAAGGATGGGTACCGAAGGACGCTTTCGCCAACAACTCGTGCACCAACTCATCCGGCGTATCTTCGTACATGCGAATTTCTTCCAAAATGACTTGCTTTTCTTTTTCCAACTCCTGTTCGTCCAACAACGAATGAAAAAACATTTCCGATAGCAAATGGAGCGCCACCGGAAAATGTTCGTCCAACACTTTCGCATAATAGCACGTATATTCCTTGGATGTAAAGGCGTTGAATTGACCGCCGATACTGTCGAACCGTTCCGCCAATTGGCGGGCGGTATATTTTTTCGTTCCTTTGAACAGCATATGTTCGATTAAATGGGAAACTCCATTGTTCCGTTCGTTTTCATAACGGGAACCGGCCCCGACCCAAATGCCGATGGTGACCGAACGGACGGAAGATATTTCTTCCAACATTACCCGCAAACCGCTGTTCAGGACATGCCGATGTATCATCAGGCATTCCTCCTATTCATATCAAAAGGACATGAAACAAATATATCAGAACTCCGGAAGTCTCACAATATCAGTCCGCTGGCTGGACAAGACATCCGACACGGTCCCCAGCTGCAATTGTTTTTCCTTGATTTGCCGAATCAACGGTTTGAGGGCTTGTACTGTAGATGATGTCGGATGCATGAGAATCAAATGTCCGTTGCCGACAGCCGGTACGATGCGCTGCAAAATCCATTGGGGTGACGGATTTTTCCAATCCACCGTATCCAGCGTCCATAAAATTGTATACATCTTTTGCCGGTAGGCCACTTCAACCACTTTCTGGTTATAATCGCCGGCCGGCGGCGCAAAATAGCGGGGTCTTTTCCCTACAATGGCCTCGAGAACGTCGTTCGTCATGCGAATTTGCTCTTCCATTTTGCTTTCCGATAATCGGCTCATCAGCGGATGGGAGTAAGCGTGATTTCCGATCTCGTGGCCTGCGCGGACAATCTGACGAACCCATTGGGGATGGGCTTCGGCCCAAGAACCGTCGAAAAAAAAGGTCGCCTTCACTCCTTCTTCCCGCAAAATGGCCAGCATGGAAGGAAGATATTCTTCTCCCCATGCGACATTGATCAAAAAGCCGACCATGGACTTTTGCGGATTCCCTCGATAAATCGGCGCCGGCATCAAATGTTCGAGTTGTACCGTCGGCTCTGTCTCGCGCAAAATCGGCACGAGCGGCTTGCCTGGACGTTGGACGGCTAATTGGTACGTCGTTTCCCGATCCATGGTCAAACCGTTATATCCGGGGATTGCCTTCCATACCGGGTCGATGCGGGCATTTTCCGCCGGTTTTTCCAGCTGTGCAGCCAGTTGATCAATTTGTTGCCAAAGGTCGGCGTGTGGCTGGTGGTCTTGATATTCCGCATCTTCCCGTACCGACGGCAGCAACGGTACGATTAACAACAGCAAAAAAAGGGCCGTCAACACCCACAACAGCCAATGGGGCAGACGTTTCACAGCGGACCCTCCCGTCATTCACCATCCTATGCGACGGTCTGACGGGCTATGTATAGAAATAAATAAAGAGGCAGAATAAATCTGACTCTTTACTTCAATAATTGAAGGTTCTATTATTTTTTACTCCGAACTTGCTGGATGTTTTTTCTCTTTTCGAGCAATGCCTTGCGGGACAAATTGATGCGGCCTTGGCTGTCAATTTCCGTTACTTTTACTGTGATGGTATCGCCGATATGGACGACGTTTTCCACCCGATCTACCCGTTCGTTGGCCAGTTGCGAAATGTGCACCAATCCTTCTTTCCCCGGCAAGATTTCGACAAAGGCGCCGAATTTTTCGATCCGTTTGACCTTTCCTTCATACACTTCGCCAACTACAACGTCCCGTACAATGGCTTCGATGATCCTTTTCGCCTTTTCGTTCATCGCTTCATCGGGCGATGTGATGTAAATGCGTCCGTCCTGTTCAATGTCGATCTTTACGCCCGTTTCGCTGATGATCTGGTTGATCACCCGGCCGCTGGGACCAATGACATCCCGGATTTTATCGGGATGAATTTGCAATGTAATGATTTTTGGCGCATACTTGGACAACTGGGGCCGCGGTTTGTCGATGACGGCCAACATTTTTTCCAAAATATACAGACGCCCTTGCCGGGCTTGTTCCAACGCCCGTTGTAAAATCGGCTCGTCAATGCCGTCAATTTTAATGTCCATTTGCAAGGCTGTAACGCCTTTGGCGGTTCCGGCCACTTTAAAATCCATGTCACCCAAATGATCTTCCATTCCTTGGATGTCGGACAACACGACTACCCGGTCGTTTTCTTTCACTAACCCCATGGCAATGCCCGCAACCGGCGCTTTGATGGGCACACCGGCATCCATCAAAGCCAATGTGGAACCGCAAATGCTGGCTTGCGACGTGGAACCGTTGGATTCCAACACTTCCGATACGAGACGTATTGTATACGGAAATTCTTCTTCCGGCGGGATAATGGGCAACAACGCCCGCTCACCCAGGGCACCGTGGCCAATTTCCCGGCGTCCCGGCCCGCGAATCGGTTTCGCTTCTCCGACACTGTAAGGCGGAAAATTGTAATGATGCATAAAGCGCTTACTTTCTTCCAGGCCGAGCCCGTCCAATATTTGCACGTCGCCTAAAGCTCCCAACGTACAAACACTTAACGCCTGGGTTTGCCCGCGGGTAAACAGACCTGAACCGTGGGTCCGCGGCAACAATCCGACTTCGCAAGCAATGGGGCGAATTTCTTCCGGCGTCCGGCCGTCGGGGCGTTTTCCTTCCAATATCATGGCCCGCACTTGTTGTTTGATGAGTTTGTCGGCGATGGTCCTTACCTTTGGCAGCCGCTCGTCCCCTTCGCCCCACAACTCGGTAAAATGGGCCATCGTCTCTTCGATGACATTGTCAATGCGCTCTTGCCGCTCATGTTTTTCCGGAATAACAAGCGCCTCGGACAATTTTTCCGACGCAAACGTTTCGACTTCTTCCACCAAGGCCGGATCCGGCTCTTCCACCGCCACTTCCAACTTGGGCTTGCCTACATCCCGGACCATTTCTTCAATTAAGGAAATAATTCCTTGCAAGCCCTCATGACCGTACAATATGGCCTGCAAGATGACTTCTTCCGGCACTTCATCGGCGCCGGCTTCCACCATCATAATGGCTTCTTTGGTACCTGCCACGGTCAAGTGCAAATCGCTTTTTTCCTCTTGTTCGACCGTCGGGTTCAACACAAATTGACCGTCCACCCGTCCTACGATGACACCGCCAATCGGCCCTTGAAAAGGAATGCTGGAAATGGACAAAGCCGCCGACGCTCCGATCATGGCGGCGATTTCCGGCGAACAATCTTGATCCACGGACAATACCGTCGTCACTACTTGTACTTCATGTCGAAATCCTTCTGGAAACAGGGGACGGATGGGCCGGTCAATGAGCCGTCCCGACAAGATGGCCTTTTCGCTCGGACGCCCTTCCCGTTTAATAAATCCTCCGGGGATGCGCCCCACGGCGTATAACCGTTCTTCATAATTCACTGTCAAAGGGAAAAAATCGAGCTCCCGCGGCTCTTTGGAAACTGTTACCGCCGCCAAGACCACCGTATCGCCGTAACGGACCAAAACGGCGCCGTCGGCTTGCTTCGCCATTTTCCCCGTCTCTAAAATAAGTGGTCGGCCGGCGAGATCCATTTGATATGTCTTTACCAACAGGCGTCCTCCCTTCGTCAACATCAAAATCGCATGAACTAGATTGCCCGATTGGCTGAATATGTATCCTTTTGAAAAAGGCTTCCTTTGATAGGAAGCCTTTTCCCCTTATTTGCGCAAGCCAAGTTCTTCAATCAACTTCCGGTAACGTTGGACGTCCTTTTCCCGCAGATAGTTGAGCAGCCGACGGCGCTGGCCGACCATTTTCAACAAACCACGGCGGGAATGATGGTCTTTCTTGTGGACGCGCAAATGTTCGTTCAGTTCGTTAATCCGCTCGGTCAAGATCGCAATCTGAACTTCCGGGGAACCCGTGTCGCTTTCATGACACCGGAACCGCTGAATAATTTCCTGTTTCCGTTCTTGCGTCAGTGCCATGCGTTCACCTCCTCGTCTCATCCCACCACCGGCTGCAGAAAACGGCGGTGATTCGTCTTCCGCGCCGGGGCGCTCTCTTTCTCCTTGCCTTCCCAATAGTGCCGGAAGGCTAAGGAAAGTATATCACAGCCACACAAACAACGCAAAAGATCCGGACCCCTTTAATGATCAGGTTCCATCGGCGAAGGATTTGTGTTTAGCCATTGGCGGGCTTGCGCAATGTCGGTTTGAATTTGCTGGATTAAAGCATCAGCCGAGGGAAATTTTTTCTCTGAACGCAAATATTGGAAAAATATCACTTCAATGGTCTCGCCATACAAGTCGCCGGAAAAATCCAGGAGATGGATTTCGATGGAAAGATCCGCTTTATCGGCATGAAACGTCGGTTTATACCCCAAATTGGCCACTCCATAGTATAGGCGTCCCCTACATTGAGCCCCGACGATATAAACTCCGGAACGGGGGGTAAAATAAGGCTCCTGCAAGGCGACATTGGCCGTCGGAAAACCGATGGTACGGCCGCGCCGCTCTCCTTCGACGACCACCCCGATCATGCGGTACGGCCGTCCGAGCAAACGGGCCGCCCGATGGACATTTCCTTCGTGCAGCATTTCCCGCACCAAGGTGCTGCTCACTTTTTCCCCCTCTAACGTTACCGGGTTCACCACTTCTAACCGGTATCGATCCCGTCCCAACTCCCGCAACGTCTCGGCAGTCCCTTGCCCCCGGCGACCAAAAGTGAAATCAAAACCGACCACCACCCCTTTCGGGTTGAGGCGCATTAAAAAGGAAGCGACAAAATCTTCGGGCGAGACAGCCGCAAATTCTTTGGTAAACGATACGACGTATGTATGATCCACCCCCAGTTGCTGTAATTGACGGACTTTTTCCTTAAGCGGCGTCAAATATACAGGACGCTCCACTTGACCCAATACTACCCGGGGGTGGGGATAAAACGTCATGACTCCGGCAGGAATGTTCATGGATTGCGCCATCGCTATGGCGGTTCCGATGACTCGCTGATGGCCAATATGCACACCGTCAAAATAACCAATGGCAATCACTTGTTCCGGGTAGCCAGCGGCTTCCAACGGATAAGACAAATAATGCACTTGCATCCGTCCGCAGACACCCCCTTTCGCTACCGTCGTTAACCTGCTTGCAACACTTTTTCCGGCTTGACGAAAAAAAATTTTCCTTCCCGGTGACAGACGGCAACGGCAATGAATTGTTTCTCGCCGTTGACATAGCCGTACACGCGATAAGTTCCATCGGGGAACTGTTCCGCCGGAAAACGTGCATGATCCAAACGCAACCCTTGGCCATGACTTAAACGATGTGCCAATACCGCTTCCAGTGTCACCGCCGGCAGGTGGGTCAAGGCCGCGTCCGGCGGATATAAAAGGCGGTGGGCTTCACCGGAAGCAACCGCCTTTTCCACTTGTTCTTGACGCCAACAATCGGCCAACGTAAAAGGTCCGCTCCGAAACCGCTCCAACCGACTCATGTAAGCCGGATATCCAAGCTGAAGGCCAATGTCGCGACATAAACTGCGGATGTACGTCCCCGACGAACAGACGACACGGAACCGAACGGCTACCGTTTTTCCTCGCCGCTCCATCCCCAATAGCTGTAACTCATGGATGATCACCCGGCGCTTCGGCACATGGACGTCCAACTTTTCCCGCGCATATTCGTACAATCTTTTACCTTTGACTTTTACCGCCGAGTAAAGGGGCGGTTCCTGTTCGATTTCTCCGAGGAATGTTCGAAAGGCATCGGCCACTTGGCCTTCGCAAAGTCCATGCACCGCCGTCTCGGCGATCACTTGACCGTCACAGTCCAACGTGTCCGTCGTAACGCCTAAAATCATTTCGCCTTCATATCCTTTGGGCCATTGGTGCAAGTATTCGGTCAACCGTGTCGCTTGGCCGACACATAACGGCAACACGCCGCTGGCCCCCGGGTCCAACGTCCCGGCATGGCCGATTTTTTTTTCGCCCAGCGTCCGTCGGGCCCAAATTACCATATCGTGGGACGTACAACCGGGAGGTTTATACAAGGGCAAAATGCCTTTCATCAACTTCACCATCACCCATTCTCAAGCCATCCAACCCATACTTTGCGCAAAACCGTGATTACTAATTAAGTCAACATCCCGAAAAGTTCGCGCCGCACTTGTTCCACAACCTGTTCCAATTCTCCGTCTACGGTGCATCCGGCCGCCCGAGCGTGTCCCCCCCCGCCGAAACGGGCTGCAAGGCGGGAAACATCCACCGGAGCGCGGGAACGAAAACTGATTTTGCACCGTTTTTCTGCCGTTTCGCGAAACAACATGCCCACAACGACGCCCTCGACCCGCAAAGCGTACTGGACAAGGCCGTCCACATCGGCATCGGTCGCGCCGGTTTCGGAAAAATCTTGTGCCGTCACGTATGTCCACGCCACACGGCTGTCCAAATCCCAACGCATGCGCGACAAGGTCCGTTGCAACAGTTGCATTTGCGCTAATGTCATCCGTTCGAGAAACTGTTCCGCCAACCGGGCGGAATTGGCCCCCGCCGCCAACAAATCCCCGGCAATGCGCATCACTTCAGCATCGGTATTACTGTAACGAAACCCGCCGGTGTCTGTCATGATGCCGGTATACAGACAAGTGGCCAGCGGTTCGTCGATTTCAACTTCCAAAGCACAGGCCAAGTAGTACACCAGCTGAGCCGTTGCCGCCGACTCCGGAATGATAAGCTGTGCGGTGCCATATCGGGTATTCGTTGGATGGTGGTCGATATTGAGGATTAATGCGTCTTCGGCAAACCGTTCTGGAAATGGTTCAAGCCGTTTTAAATCCGCCGCATCCAAAGCCAGCACGCAGCGAAACGGCCCGCTGGCCGCAACGTCTTGGCTTGTCAACAGTTCGTCCGCCCACGGCAAGATGCGGTACTTGTCCGGAAGTGCATCGGGATTGGCAAGTCGGAACGATTTTTTCAACGCCTTCAAAATACCGGCCATGGCCAAAGTGGATCCGATGGCATCCCCGTCGGGACTGAGGTGGGAAACGACAAGGTAGTCATCATGTTCGGCGATAAAACGGGCCGCCGCTTGAACATCCCGGGCCCAATCAGGAGGGATTTTCTTCCTGCAATTGCCGGAGAATTTGGGCGATGCGGGCCCCTTGTTCGATGGATTCATCAAGCTTAAAAATCACCTCCGGGGTATGGCGTAACGACAACCGCTTGCCGATTTCCGAACGGATAAAACCTTTCGCTTTTTCCAGTCCGACCATCGTTTCCTGTTTTTGCTCCTCGTTACCGAGAATGCTGATGTAAACCTTCGCTTGTTGCAGGTCGCCGCTCACTTCCACGGCCGTCACGGTGGCAAAACCGATGCGTGGATCCTTTACTTCTTTCTGAAACAAATCCGCCAATTCCTTTTTGATCTGTTCAGCTAACCGCTGCGCCCGCAATCGACTCATCTTCTCACCTTCTTCCAACGCTGATCTGGCAATAACCTTCTGATTAGCGTTGCGGCACGGCTTCCATCACGAAACATTCGAGATGGTCGCCTTCCTTAATGTCGTTGAAGTTTTCCACCATCAAGCCGCACTCATATCCTTGGCTGACTTCTTTGACATCGTCTTTGAACCGCTTCAAGGAACTAATCTTTCCTTCATAGACAATGACGCCTTCGCGTATCACCCGCACGCCGCCATCCCGGGTAATTTTCCCGTCCAAAACGTAACAACCGGCAATGGTGCCGACCTTGGACACTTTGAAAATTTGCCGCACTTCCGCCGTTCCGGTCACGGTTTCTTGATAGACCGGTTCCAAGAGCCCTTTCATGGCCGACTCGATTTCTTCAATGCACTCATAAATGACCCGGTGCAGTCGGATGTCCACTTTTTCTTGTTCCGCCAGGCTGCGGGCTTGCGGTTGGGGACGGACGTTAAACCCGATAATGATAGCGTTGGAAGCCACCGCCAAGTTGACATCGGTTTCGGTAATGGCGCCGACACCGGTATGAATGATGCGAACCCGGGCTCCTTCGACATTAATTTTTTCCAGCGCTCCCCGCAATGCTTCCACACTGCCGTGAACATCAGCTTTGACGATGACGTTCAATTCCTTGATTTGGCCTTCCTGCAAATGTTTGTACAAATCGTCCAACGTCACCTTGCTCGTCGCATTGAGCTCCACTTGCCGTTGCTTCGCCGCCCGAATTTCCGCGATTTGTCGGGCCTTCTTCTCATCTTCAAAGACGAGGAACGGATCTCCGGCATTGGGAATGTCGGTCAGCCCGGTAATTTCCACCGGCGTCGATGGACCTGCTTCCTTCACCCGTTTTCCCATGTCATTGGTCATGGCCCGCACGCGACCGAACGTGTGGCCCAACACGAGGGCATCGCCGACCCGCAACGTCCCCTGCTGCACCAAGACTGTTGCCACGGGCCCCCGCCCTTTATCCAATTTGGCTTCGATGACAACGCCTTTGGCCGGCCGGTTCGGATTTGCTTTCAGTTCTTGCATTTCCGCCACCAGCAAAATCATTTCCAATAACTCGTCGATACCTTGTTTTTTCAGCGCGGAAATGGGGACAAAAACGGTATCGCCGCCCCATTCTTCAGGGATTAAGTTGTGTTCCGTCAATTCTTGCTTGACTCGATCCGGATTGGCTTCCGGTTTGTCCATTTTGTTTACGGCAACAATGATGGGAACGCCGGCCGCTTTGGCATGGTTGATGGCCTCCACCGTCTGGGGCATGACACCGTCATCGGCGGCAACGACCAATACGGTAATGTCGGTCACCTGAGCCCCCCGGGCGCGCATGGACGTAAACGCCTCGTGGCCCGGCGTGTCCAAGAAAGTGATCTTTTTGTCTTTGATCGTCACTTGGTAGGCGCCAATATGTTGTGTAATGCCCCCCGCTTCCTGCTCCGTCACCCGCGATTGCCGGATGGCGTCGAGCAATGTCGTCTTTCCGTGGTCCACGTGACCCATAATGGTTACCACCGGTGGCCGTTCGGTCAGTTGCGACGCATCGTCCTCATCGGGATACAATTCGAACTGATCTTCGTCGATCTCGATCTTTTCTTCCACGGCGACATCATATTCCGACGCAATCAACTCAATGGCGTCTTTGTCCAAATCTTGGTTTTTCGTCGCCATGATGCCTAGGGTCATCAACTTCTTGATCACTTCCGACGTCTCGACGCGCAACGCCTCCGCCAACTCACCGACGGTCATGGAGCCGGTATAAGTAATGACTTGCGGCCGTTGCACTTCGACCGCCGCTTTTTCTTCCGCCCGCTTGTTCTTTTTGTTTTTCCGGCGGGAATAAAAACGGCTTTCCGCTTCCTGGGCAGCCAACTCCCGTTCCCGTTCCACCGGTTTTTGCGCCTTCCGCTCACGGGACGGTTTTTCCGCCGTCACATTGACAGGTACCGGCCGATCGGGACGTTCAAAACGCCGTTCTTTCGCCAGCGGCGCGGCCGCCGGCGCAACCGCCGGTTTTTGTCCTCCGGACCTTCGTTGTCCCTGCGGACGGGGCCGATGACGTTGCCCATCCCGTTGCTTAAACGGACGGTTTCGCTCATGTTCCCGATTTCCCGCTTTTGTACCTTCTTTTTCCGAACGGGCTGCCTCGGCGCGGGTTTTCTCGGATCGGTTGCGCTCATGACCGTGTTGTTGGTTTGACGATTTATGTTTCTTCGCCGCTTTTTCCGGTTCTTTCTTCTCCCGTTCCGTTTTCTTCTCGCTTTTTTTCTCATCGGAAGAAGTTTTTGTCTCAACGGCGGCCCGCTTTTTGACGCTGTCGAAATAGCTTTGGATTTTTTGGATTTCTTCCTCTCCGATCATGCTCATATGATTGTTAACCGTCACATCCATTCGTTTTAGAATTGAAATGATTTCTTTACTGGACATATTCAATTGTTTTGCATATTCATAAACTCTAATTTTACTCATTCACTTCACCTCTGACATGTTCAAATCCCGCAGCAACAAGTTGGCAAATCCCCGATCCGTTACCCCGATCACGACCCGCGCATTTTTTCCGAGGGCGGCCCCCAAACTGAACCGATCCGCCACCACATGGCAAGGAATACGATAATAAGTACATTTGTCAACCAAACGTTTTTTTGTGTTATCCGAAGCGTCGGCAGCGAGAATCACCAGTCGGACTTTTCCTTTCCGCAGGGCAGGCAAAACCTGTTCCTCACCTTGGAGCAATTTCCCGGCCCGAAAACATAGCCCCAAATGTTGGAAGAAATTACGGTTCATGGATTTGTGCACCTTGCACGACGGCAAGAATTTGTTCGTAAAGTTCAGCGGGCACTTTTACATCCAAGGCGTGCTCCAAGGCCCGTTTCTTTTTCGCCAATTCCACACATTCTCTCTTTATACACAGGTAGGCTCCCCGGCCCGATTTTTTCCCAGTCGCATCGACCAACAGTTCGTGCTCTGGAGTCCGCACAACGCGCAATAAACTTTTTTTCGGCTGCATCTGTTGACATGCTACGCATTTGCGCATGGGAACTTTGCGTTGTTTCAACGCTACTCACCTGCACTTTCCGCACCTTCGGCGCCCGGGAGCGGTTCGGCATCCCTATCTTCTTCCTTTTCGCCCGCCTGCTTGGCCAATTCCGCCATTTGCGATTCCGACTTGATATCGATTTTCCAACCGGTCAGTTTCGCCGCCAGCCGCGCATTTTGTCCTTCTTTGCCGATAGCCAGCGACAACTGGTAATCGGGTACAACAACCCGGGCCATTTTTTCTTCCGGGTATAATGTGACACTGATCACTTTGGAAGGACTTAGGGCATTGGCTACATATACTTGCGGGTCTTCGGACCAGCGGACGATGTCGATTTTTTCGTCCTTCAACTCGTTGACCACGTTCTGGACCCGCGAGCCTTTTTGCCCGACACAAGCCCCTACCGGATCCACTTCCGGCACGTTGGAATGAACGGCAATTTTCGAACGGGTGCCGGCTTCCCGCGCAACCGATTTGATTTCGACAATGCCCTCGTAAATCTCCGGCACTTCCAGCTCAAACAATCGTTTCAACAATCCCGGATGATTCCGGGAAAGATAGATTTGCGGCCCTTTGGTCGTTTTTTCCACTTTCATGATGTACGTTTTAATGCGTTCCCCGGGCTGCAGTTTCTCCGTCGGCATGACTTCACTTAACGGCAACAAAGCTTCGGTTTTTCCCAAATCGACATAAACAAAACGGTGATCTTGCCGTTGTACAATGCCGGTAATGATGTCTTCTTCCCGGTCGACGAACATTTCATAAATGACGCCCCGCTCCGCTTCCCTTATGCGTTGCGTGACCACTTGCTTGGCAGTCTGGGCGGCAATGCGGCCGAAATCTTTCGGCGTGACTTCCAGCTCCACCACATCCCCCACCTGGTACTGGGGATTGATTTGCCGGGCGGCGTCGAGACTAATTTCCAACCGGGGATCGAGCACGTCCTCCACCACAGTTTTGCGGGCAAACACTTTAAAAGCACCGGTTTCCCGGTTGATATCGACCCGCACGTTTTGCGCTGTGTTGAAATTTCTTTTATATGCTGAAATGAGGGCCGCTTCGATGGCTTCGAACAACACGTCTTGACTAATGCCTTTTTCTCGCGCCAACTGTTCTAAGGCATTTAGGAATTCTTTGTTCAACTCCCGTGACCTCCTCCTGAAAACCCCCTTGCATTCAAACAACGTCATCGAGACTGAGTCGGATGAGAGCAATTTTCTCGCGGGGAATTGCCAACTCTTGTCCGCCTTGGACGACGATGGTCAGTTCCGTTTCGCCGACCCCTTGCAGGCGACCGACGTGCTTCTTGCTGCCATTGACCGGTTCGTACAACGAAACAGCGACCAGCTTGCCGATGGAACGCTCCAAATCCCGTTCCGTTTTCAACGGCCGTTCCGCGCCGGGTGAGGACACTTCTAAAATGTACGGCCCGGGAATCGGGTCCTTTTTGTCCAGCAATTTGCTCAATCGCTCGTTCACACGGCTGCAAGCGTCCAAATCGACACCGCCATCCCGATCGATATAAACCCGTAAAAACCAATTGCCCCCTTCCTTGAGATACTCCACATCGACCAATTCCAATCCTTCTTGCTCCAATATGGGCATGACCATCTGTTCCACGAGCCGTGTCACTTTTTCGTTCATGTTATCCTCCTTGAGCAACAACCGTACACCAAACAACAGCGCTTGGATAAAAGGCTGTATGAAATGGAAAAAGTGGGGAAGCCCCACTCTTCAATCGACAGTATCCTCAGTATTTCCCGTGAGCATTATAACATAACCCATCTTACAGGGCAACGGCTGCCCGCCGTTGCCGACGAGCCGTTAAAAAAGGGACAGCTGGTTTGATTCGGGCAATTGCTCAAAACAACCCAATGCCGCGAGCTGTTCGACGACAGTCTTGGACACCCGCGTCCGTTCTTGGAAATCTTCCACCGACAAAAAAGGCTGTTCTTCCCGGGCCCGGACAATGCTGCGGGCCGCGCTTTCCCCGATTCCGGAAAGCGCCCGAAACGGCGCCAGCAACGAGTCGCCGTCGATGAGGAAACGGACGGCGTCGGATCGGTACAAATCGACCTTTTGAAAGCGAAATCCCCGTTGCAACATCTCCAGCGCCGACTCCAACACGACCAGCAGCGATTTTTCTTTCGGCGACGCCTGACTGCCCTTGGCCTGAATTTCGTCCATTTTCATCATGATGGCCTCCGGCCCTTGCAAAACCAACTCCAGGTCGAAATCGTCGGCGCGCACGGTAAAATACGTGGCGTAATATTCGATGGGCCGGTACACTTTGAACCACGCGATGCGCAACGCCATCATCACATAGGCGACGGCGTGGGCCTTCGGAAACATGTATTTGATCTTCTGGCACGACTCGATGTACCAGTCGGGTACGTGATGTTCTTTCATTAATAGAATGTCATCTTCGGTCAAACCTTTTCCTTTGCGCACCCGTTCCATGATTTTAAACGCTTGGGAAGGCGGCAGCCCCCGGTGGATCAAATACACCATAATGTCGTCGCGGGTGGATATGACTTCGGCCAACACCGCCTTGCCGGAGCGAATCACTTCCTGGGCGTTGTTGATCCAGACGTCGGTGCCGTGGGAAAGGCCGGAAATACGCACCAGTTCGGCAAAGGTCGTCGGCTTCGTCTCTTCCAGCATCTGACGAACAAACCGGGTGCCGAATTCCGGTATGCCCAAAGTGCCGGTATTGGAACGGATTTGCTCCGGCGTTACGCCTAAAGCCTCGGTCCCGGAAAACAACGACAACACTTTCGGATCGCTGACGGGAATTTTTTTCGGATCGATATCGGTCAAGTCTTGCAACATACGAATAACAGTCGGATCGTCGTGTCCCAGAATGTCCAGCTTGAGCAGGCGTCCGCTGATGGCATGGTAATCGAAATGGGTCGTCACCGTATCCGACTCCGCATCGTCGGCGGGATGCTGAATGGGCGTAAAATCATAGACGTCCATATATTGCGGGATGACCATCAAACCGCCCGGGTGTTGCCCTGTCGTCCGCTTAATGCCCGTACAGCCCCGCACGAGCCGCTCGACTTCCACCGTCCGCTTGTTCAAGCCGTTTTCCTCCAAATATTTGCGAACAAAACCGTAGGCCGTCTTTTCCGCCACTGTCGAAATCGTTCCGGCCCGGAACACATATTCACGCCCGAACAACTCTTCCGTGTACTTGTGGGCCCGAGGTTGGTATTCGCCGGAGAAGTTCAAGTCGATATCCGGCACCTTGTCCCCTTCGAAACCCATGAACGTCTCAAAGGGTATGTCGTGTCCGTCTTTGTGAAGCGGCTGTCCGCACCGGGGACATGGAGCGTCGGGCAAATCAAACCCGGAACCGACGGAACCATCGTTAAAAAATTGGTGCCAATGGCACGACAAACAAACATAATGGGGCGGCAACGGATTGACCTCGGTGATGTCCGTCATGGTGGCGACCAAGGACGAACCGACGGAACCGCGGGAACCGACCAAATAGCCGTCATCCAAAGAACGTTTGACCAATTTGTGAGCGATGTAATAAATGACGGCAAAACCGTTGCCGATAATGCTTTCCAATTCCCGTTCCAGCCGTTGTTGCACCAGCTCGGGCAACGGATCGCCGTAAATCCGCTTGGCCTTTTCGTAACTCATTTCGCGGATCGCCGTTTCCGCCCCTTCAATGACCGGCGTATGCAAATCGTCGGGGAACGGCTTGATCTCCTCCACCATGGCGGCAATTTCGTTCGGCCCGTCAACAACGACAGCTTTGGCGGTCTCTGGCCCCAAGTAGGAAAAGGCTGCCAACATTTCGTCGGTTGTGCGAAAATGGGACGGAACAAGCTCATCGGGCGATACTTTCCCAGCGGTCAATATTTTCCTGAAGATGTCATCTTGCGGATGAAGGTAGTGGACATCTCCGGTGGCCACCACTGGAATACCGAGACGTCTCCCCAGTTCGACGGTTTTGCGATGGACGTCCCGCAAGTTTTCTGCACTTTGCACAACTTCCCGTTCGACCAACGTCAACAATTGATCCAGTGGTTGAATCTCCAAAAAGTCGTAAAACCGGGCCACTTCTTCCGCTTCGTCCAACGATTTTTGCAGCAACGTTTCAAACAGTTCGCCCCGCTGGCAACCGGAACCGATGAGCAAACCGTCCCGCATTTGCATGAGCAACCGTTTAGGAATGCGCGGAACGCGGTAAAAAAATTGCAAATGGGACATGGAAACGAGCCGGTACAAATTTTTCAAACCGGTTTGGTTTTTCACCAGCAAAGTGACGTGAAACGGCCGCGATTGCTTCCATCCTTGCCCTTCTTGTTCGTTCAACTGGTTCAAGGAGCGGATGTCTTTTTGCGCTAAATCTTGTATCATCCGCCACAACAAATGGCCCGTCGCTTCGGCGTCATACGATGCCCGGTGGTGGTGGGAAAGCGGGATCTGAAACGCTTCACACAACGTGTTTAAACGATGGTTTTTCATTCGTGGATATAAAATGCGGGCCAGCTCCAATGTGTCGATGATCGGCTGCGAAAGGGGCGGCCAAGCGAATTGTTGACATGCGGCGTTCATAAAGCCCATATCGAAACGGGCGTTGTGGGCTGCCAATACCGCTCCATCACAAAAATCCAAAAATCCTTTCAAAGCTTCTTGCAGCGTCGGGGCATCCTGGACCATTTCATTGGTAATGCCCGTCAAGCGTGTAATGGCAGGAGAAATGGGGCGTTGAGGGCGGACAAACGTCTGGTATCGGTCAACCACTTGTCCGTTTTGGAATTTCACCGCACCAATTTCGATAATCTCGTGATAATTGGCCGACAATCCGGTGGTCTCGACATCGAATACGACATACGTCGCTTCGCTCAACGGAATGTCTTGCGGCTGCCAAACGATCGGCACTCCGTCGTCCACCACATAGGCTTCCATTCCGTAAATGATTTTGACGCCGTGTTTTTTCCCCGCTTCATAAGCGTTGGGAAAACTTTGAACCACCCCGTGATCGGTTACGGCAATGGCCGGATGGCCCCATATCGCCGCTTGTTTGACCAGTGCCGCCACATCCACCACTCCGTCCATGGCGCTCATGGACGTATGGGCGTGCAGTTCCACCCGTTTTTGCGACGCTTCATCGCGACGCACTTGGGGCTCCACTTCTTGTATGTCGGCGGCCAACAAGGTCAATTCCCGGGAATAAAAGTCAATTTGGGTATTGCCCCGCACTTTCAGCCACATTCCCGGTGCAATCCGTTGCAACATGGTTTCATCGTCTTTGTCCCGGGCGAACACTTTCACCTGAATGGAATCGGTGTAGTCCGTCAATGATACGACCAACAATTTGCGGCCGTTTTTCGTCTCCACCCAATCTCGGGAAAACACTTCTCCTTGCACCGTCACATTGTTCATCTCATCGACGACTTCCGCCAACGGCAACGGCATATCGGCAATGGCACTGCCGAAAGAAAGGGGGCCGGACGCCTCGGCCGTCGGTTGTTGCGCTTGGCGGTTTTCCTCCAATACCGCTTGCGCTTGCCGTACGAGTTCTTGTTCTTCGTGGCGCTTCTGTTCCTCCCATTGTTGCCGCCGCTGGACGTCGTCCACCGCATGACACTGGACGCGCAACGGACAACCGGTCCACATGGCAATTTGCCCTTCGATCACGCGGGACAATTGCCGCTTTTCCAACCATTCCGAAAGCACAGGCTGGCTGATGTATAGATGCAGTGTACGTTCCGACAACGTCCAAGGTGTCTCTTGCAACCATTTCCGAATGTAGTCCTGGGCTTCCAACCGCTGCACCAAAAGGGGCCAGTACGCCCGCAAAAATCTTTCCATCTCCAGCCGGTCATATGATACGTGAAAAAAAACCCGTACCAATGGCTGCAGGTGACGGGCTACCTGCTCCGTCACCTGCGCAAACACGTCAGCGGGCGTGGGTTGGGGCAACCGCAAATAAATCCGCCATTCCCGTTGTTCCGGATAGACCTCCACTTTTTCTACCATCCCTTTGGCAAAATGTTCCCAAAGGTCGGCCGGAATTTCCGTTTCCCGAAACAAACGCAGCAAAGGCACCGCCGTATCCCCACCTGTCATTTTCCCACTCTCCCAAAGACTCATTCCATCATCCAAACTTTATATGTCAGTCGGCCAGCCATTCGTCCACATTTTCAATGAGGGACGCCACTTCCCATTCCACCACTTCGCCGGTGCGGCGGTTTTTCACTTCCACCCGACCTTCCGCCGCTTTCTTACCTACTAAGACTCGCCGGGGCAAGCCGATGAGATCGGCGTCGTTGAGTTTTACGCCGACCCGCTCCAGACGATCGTCCAACAACACGTCAAGCCCCCGTTCTTGCAACGCCTGATACAACTGTTCTGCCACCCGCCGTTGCACATCGTCTTGCCAGTTGACCGGAATCACATGGACGTCAAAAGGAGCGATGCTCCGAGGCCAAATGATCCCTTGTTCGTCGTGGGATTGTTCAATGACTGCCGGAATCAAACGGCTGACGCCGATGCCGTAACAGCCCATGATCATCGGCCGGCGTTGGCCGTGTTCATCCAAGTAATAGGCGCCCAGTTTTTCCGAATAACGGGTACCCAATTGGAAAATATGCCCCACTTCGATGCCACGGGCAAACTGGATGTTGCCGCCGCAACGGGGACACGTATCGCCCTCCTGCACCATACGCAAGTCATAAAACCTCTGCACGTTGAAGTCCCGACCCAAAACGGCATGTACATAGTGCATGTCGGTTTCATTGGCGCCAACAATCGCTTCCGTCATCGTCGCCACCGCAAGATCGGCCACAACTTCGATGCCCAGGCCCACTGGCCCGGCAAAGCCGACCTCGGCCCCTGTCACCGTTCGGACCGTCTCTTCGTCGGCCAACACCAGCTTGTCTACGCCCAAATGGGTTTTCAGTTTCACTTCATTCAATTCGTGATCGCCGCGGACAAGCACTGCCACAATCCGATCATCGGCCTGATACAGCAGTGTTTTCACCAGCTTGTCCGGCGTTGCCGCCAAAAATCCACTTACTTCTTCAATGCTTCGCATTCCCGGCGTATGTACTTTTTCCATGGGAGGCATCTGCCGCCGCGCCGTCTCAATGGCCTGCTCGTCCCCTTGAGGAACGCGAATTTCCGCCTTTTCCACGTTGGCGGCATAATCGCAAGCGGAACATGAAACAATCGTATCTTCACCGGCTTCGGACAACACGATAAACTCGTGGGTTCCGGTACCTCCAATGGCCCCGGCGTCGGCTTCCACCGCCCGAAATTCAAGCCCCATCCGTTCGAAAATGCGGCAGTACGCTTCGTGCATGCGGCGATAGCTTTCCGCCAGGCCCGCTTCATCCACGTCGAAAGAATACGCGTCTTTCATGACAAATTCCCGTCCCCGCAAAAGGCCGGAGCGAGGCCGGCGTTCGTCGCGAAATTTTGTTTGAATTTGATACAAGATTTGTGGCAAACGGCGGTACGTGTTGATCTCGCCCGCCACCAGCGCGGTAATCACTTCTTCGTGGGTCGGCCCCAACACCATGGGCCGCATGTGGCGATCGTGGAGACGAATCAATTCAGGGCCATACGTCTCCCAGCGGCCGCTTTTTTCCCACAACTCGGCCGGTTGCAATGCCGGAAGCAACACTTCCTGGGCGCCGGCCCGATCCATTTCTTCCCGCACGATTTGCTCTACTTTATGCAACACCCGCAATCCCAACGGCAAATACGTATATACGCCCGACACCAACATGCGGATAAGGCCAGCCCGCAACATGAGACGATGACTGGCCATTTCCGCCTCCGCCGGGGTTTCCCGCATGGTCGGAATGAGCATCGTTGACTGCTTCATCGCATCCTTCATCCTCCGTTGCTGTGCCACGGCCATGCGCATCGTAGTTAAGTATTGCTCGCCGCTTTGACCATGGCGTCAATTTCTTTCATCAATTCGTCGTAAAGATCTTCTTCCCTCACCTTGCGGACGATTTTTCCGTCGCGGAAGATCAAACCTTCGCCGTCACCGCCGGCCACGCCCACGTCGGCCTCCCGGGCCTCACCGGGACCATTGACCGCACATCCCATGACAGCTATTTTCAAGGGCATTTTTAGACCTTTCACCGATTCCTCCACACGGTTGGCCAAACCGATCAAGTCGATGCGGCAGCGGCCGCACGTCGGACAAGCAATAACTTGCGGTTCGTCGGTCTTCAGTTCGAGACTTTTCAAAATTTCTTTGGCCACTTTGATCTCTTCCACCGGATCGGCACTGAGGCTAACCCGGATGGTGTCACCGATGCCTTTGGCCAGCACACTGCCAATACCGACCGCCGATTTGATGCTGCCGGCAAAAGCCGTCCCCGCCTCGGTCACACCGACATGCAACGGATATGGCCGCAAGGCGGCCATTTGCTCATACGTCTGCAACATCGTCATTACGTTGGAGGACTTCAACGAAATGACGATGTCCGTAAAATCCAGTTCTTCCAATATTTCCACGTGCCGCAGAGCGCTCTCGACCATGGCCTCCGCCGTGGGATAGCCGTATTTTTCCAACAACGGCTTTTCCACGGAACCGGAATTGACCCCAATGCGAATGGGCACTCCCCGTTCCCGGCACGCTTCCACGACAGCCTTTACCCGCTCCCGGGAACCGATATTTCCCGGATTGATCCTGATTTTGTCAATACCGCCGTCCAACACTTTCAAGGCCAGCCGGTAATCGAAGTGAATGTCGGCCACCAACGGCAACGGGGAATGTTTTTTGATTTCCCGTATCGCCGCTGCTTGTTTATCATTCAGCACCGACAAACGGACAATTTGACACCCCGCCTCCGCCAACCGTTCGATTTGTGCCAGCGTCGCCGGGATGTCGGCCGTATCGGTGGACGTCATGGATTGAATGACCACTTGGGATTGTCCGCCGATTTGCACTCCCCCGACAAAAACCGGCCTTGTTTGTTCACGCGTGTACAAACCCGTCCCTCCTCCGGCGCTTCAGCCGAAAAACCGCAACACGTCGTTGTACGTCACGGCAATCATCAGCAACATCAATAGCGCAAAACCGATTAAGTGGACCATGCTTTCCTTGTGCGGATCGATGGGCTTGCCGCGCAACGCTTCGATGAGAAGAAACACGATCCTGCCGCCGTCCAAAGCCGGAATCGGTAAAATGTTAAACACGGCCAAGTTGATACTCAAAAGCCCCGTCCAAATCAACAGGGTCCCCAATCCTTGGGCCGCCATGTCGCCGGTCATTTTGAAAATGCCGACCGGTCCGGCCAAATCGTTAAAAGAAGCATTGCCGGTCACCAACATCCCGAAACCTTGAAACGTCGCTTTCGTAAACAGCCAAAATTGCGCAACTCCGTATGCCAACACCTTGTCGGGCGTCCGTTCCATTTTCGGGTAAATGCCTAATTTCCCCCGGCCGTTGTCTTGCGCCGGCGTCACCGGCACTGTCACGGCGTCGCCCTCCCGTTGGATCGTCAATTCCAGGGCCGTATTGGGAGATGCGGATATTTTTTCGACCAAATCGTCCCACTTGTTTACCGCTTCTCCGTCTATGGCGACGATCCGGTCCCCTTCCCGCAAACCCGCTACCGCGGCCGGCGTTCCGGGTTCCACTCCGCCCACGTACGGTTCTTCCGAAGGCACACCATAAATGTAAGCGGCTAAGATAAAGAAGAAGACAGCCAACAATAGGTTCATGGCCGGGCCGGCAAAAATCGTCCAAAAACGCTGGCCGATGGTTTTACCGGAAAATTGCCGATCCAAGGGCGCAATTTGCACCTCATCCCGTCCGTCGCAGACCAAAGCCCGCGGATGCACGGCATATCGGGTGGTCTCGCCGCCGTCGTCTTCTAAAACGAGTACCAGTTCCTTTTCCAAATCGACGTGGCGAACCACCCCCTGCC
>Ga0181858_1000141_pt1 | contig 29166 bp, 19 predicted proteins | sample NewIslPassag4_SG_FD_130749 | JGI IMG/M metagenome (GOLD analysis project Ga0181858, IMG submission 130749) | Feedstock adapted compost microbial communities from Newby Island compost facility, Milpitas, CA, USA - Passage 4_SG | ecosystem: Engineered > Solid waste > Feedstock > Composting ...
CCAGGCCCCCGCTCCTCCGCGACCCGGAGAGAAAAGACAGTACCGCCCGTCGTGCAAAAGAGGCCCGCACCCCCCACGCCCCCCGGCGAGCCGAGAATCTCGCCGCCGAGGTTCGCCTGCCATCGCGCCTCTCCAGTCTCAACATCGAGCGCGTGGAGCCGGCCGTCACGATCGCCGATATAGACGGTATCGCCCGCGATGACCGGCGAGGCGATGATCTCCGTCTCCAAGTCCACGCGCCACAGACGCCGGCCGCTCTTCGCGGACAGCCCATAGACGATGCCGTCGGCGTTGGCAAAGACGACGCGGCCGTCAGCAACCGCGGCAGAAGAGTCGATCAGGGCCTTCGTCTGCAGATACCACTTCTCGGCGCCCGTCTCCGCATCAAGCGCATAGAAGCGGCCCTCCGCGGTGCCGAGGTAGATCGTGCGGCCGACCACGGCCGGCGTCACCTGAATCCGGCCAACCATAACGCGCCAACGCTCCGTGCCGTCGCGCGCGGAGATCGCATGGAGGACGCCGTCGCTGTCGCCGACGTAGACGATGCCGCGCGCCGCCGCCGGCGAGGCGCCAACGGCCGCTCCGGCCTCGTAGCGCCACAGCTCTTCGCCGCTTTCCGCGTCGAGCGCATACACGATGCCGAGCGAGTTCGCGATATAGACCCGCCCGTTGGTCACCGCGGGAGAGGCAGTGATCGGCCCGAGATCCGTCTGCCACACCACTTCGCCGGTGTCGGCATCCAAGGCCCAGAACGTGCCCTCGACGCCTCCGACGTAGACTCGGCCGTCCACAACCGCCGGCGAGGAGACGATGCTTTCTTCCGTTTCCACAGACCAGACGACCTCGCCGGTCTCGAAGTCGAAGGCGTAGAACTGGCCGTTCAATCCGCCGACGTAGACGCGATCGCCAACGACGGCGGGCGAGGACGTGACGCCGTCCTGAACCGGCACGCACCAGCGGAACTCAGGCTGCTCCGGGCCGGGGCCTGGCGCCGTGCCAGGACGCGATGCGCGCCCGCGGTACATCGGAACATCGGCCGCCTCCGGCGAGACGGTCGGTCCCGGCGTCGCCGTTGGCGCGGCTGTAGCGGTCGCGGTCGCCGGAGCCGTCGCGGTAGGTGCCGTCGTCGCCGTTGCGGTTGCGGTAGCAGTCGGCTGTGGCGTCGGCGTGCTCGTCGGCACCCGCGTCGGCGTCCGAGTCGGGGTGCTCGTCGGCGCCGATGTCGCCGTCGGCGATGGCTCGGGCGTTGCCGTCGCGGTTGGCTCCGGCGTCTCAGTCGGAGTAGCCGTCGGCTCTGGTGTCGCCGTCGGAGTCTCGGTTGGCGTCTCAGTCGGCTCCGGCGTTGCCGTTGGAGTCTCCGTCGGCTCCGGGGTCTCAGTCGGTGTCTCGGTTGGCTCAGGCGTTTCCGTCGGCTCCTCGGTCGGTGTTGCCGTCGGGGATGGCGTTTCAGTCGGCTCCGGCGTTGCCGTCGCGGTCTCAGTCGGTGTGCTCGTCGGCGTCTCAGTCGGCTCCTCCGCCGGGGTTGCCGTCTCGGTGGCGGTCACCGTTGGCGTTGCCGTCTCAGTGGGAGTAGACGTCGGGGTATCCGTCGCCGTGCCCGTCGCGGTCGCTGTTGACGTCGCCGTCTCAGTCGGCTCCTCGCGCAGGGAAGGCGTTCCCTCTGCCGTTGGGGCCGGCGCGCCGGTCAGACTCGGCTCGACCTCGAAGTCATCGACATAGAACTCTGCTGGGCCCGATTGCTTGAACGCGTAGACACTGACGCTGGCGACCTCCGGCCCAGGCTGGAAGACGAGCGTCTGCTGCTGATAGGTCGTCTCGGTAAACTCGAGCGGCTGTGGCTCCTGATCCGTGAGCCGCTCGCCGTCCTCGTTCCGGTAGGTGACGCCAACTTGAGCGACGTCGCCGCTGGCGCTGAGTCGGCCCCAGGCGCTCAGCTCGTAGGTCGTACCGGGCTCAAACGTAATTTGCTGATCGGCGAAACCTCCGCTCGCGGGCAAACGGAGCGCCCTGGTGCCGCTGTGCGCATTCTGCGTGACGGTGCCAGCGCCGCCTTCGACATACCAGCCGTCCTCGCCATCTTCGAACCCGCCATTGACGATGAGTTCCTCACCAACGGGCGTTGCTTCCGGCGACGCCGATGTGCCAGTGCCCACGGGCGTCGTTGACGTTTCCTGGGCCGTCGCCCCAAATGCGAACGCCGCCATCGTGGCCAGTAGCAGCGCGAGCGCAATGAGCATCACGCGTTCCCACCGCGCTCCAATGCCTATTTGCCCCATGGCCTCCCTCCTATATCCCTTCATCCATCGTCATTGTATGCCAGATATTGGCCAACACAATGCGATAGTGAGCACGATTATTTTGCATGACTCGCTTCCCATGACCTCCCGACAAGGCAGCGGGTGCTACCATCCACGTGGCACAAGCTCAGGCAGATTCGCGCAACAGCCGTGAGAGGACGAGGGTGAATTCCGGGGAGATCCTGATCGAGCGCGCTGGCGCGGTGGCAACGATCACGCTCAACCGGCCGCACGCTCGCAACGCGCTCAACCGCTCCCTGCTCTACGCGCTGAGCGTCGCGCTCTCCGACCTCGCCGCTGACGACAGCCTCCGCGCCCTGATCGTCACCGGCGCTGGCGACCGCGCCTTCTGCGCCGGCGCCGACCTGATCGAGCGCCAATCGCTGACAGCGCGGGAATTGACCGCACATACGCTGGCGATCAATGCCGTGGCCGATGCACTGGCCGAGTTCCCGGTCCCGGTCATCGCCGCGGTGCGGGGCTATGCGCTGGCCGGCGGGGCTGAGCTCGCGATCGCGTGCGATCTGCGCGTCGCGGGCGAGGATGCCGTGTTCGGCTACCCGGAGGTCAAGATTGGCGTCTTCCCCGGCGCGGGAGGCGTCGTCCGCCTGCCGAGGCTGATCGGCCCAGGCGCGGCGCGCGATCTGCTCTACACCGGACGGCAGGTCTTCGCGGCCGAAGCGCTGCGACTCGGGTTGGTGGACAGAGTCGTGCCCGCCGACCAAGTGCTACCGGCGGCACGCGCGCTCGCGGAGGAGATCGCCGCCAACGCCCCCTTGGCAATCCGAGCGCTGAAGCGCGCCCTCGCCGAATCGGTCAGACTGCCCGAGCCGGAGGCTCACCGCGCCGTCCGGGCGCTGCGCGCGCCGCTCGACTCGACCGCTGATTACCGCGAGGGCCTGGCCGCCTTCGCCGCCAAGCGGAAGCCGGTCTTCCAGGGCCAGTAGGCCAGGGCAGTAGCGGATCACCGCGTCTTACTCGACCTTTCCCCGGCGCGCTCCTATCTCCACAATTTCCATCTAGCGCAAGAGGGATCGTTCCTCGTAGAGTGGGGAGAAGGCGTCAACATCGTCGCATCACCGGCCGCGACCGGCAAGAAGGGAGAGCGGATGGGAACGCGAGGGATACGGCGCAGCCGCTACGGCTTGGAGCAGCACGGCATCTTCGGCGCCCGCAACGTCTACTGGAACCTCACCACGCCCAAGCTGTATGAGGAGGCGATCCGACGCCAAGAAGGCGGCCTAGCGGAATACGGTCCGCTCGTCGTCCACACCGGGAAGCACACGGGCCGCTCCCCGAACGACCGCTTCATCGTCGAAGAGCCGTCCAGCAAAGACAAGATCTGGTGGGGCGAGGTCAATCGTCCCGTCTCCGTCGAGCACTACGACACGTTGCACCGCCGTCTGCTCAGCTACCTGCAGGGCCGCGACCTCTTTGTCCGCGACTGCCTCGTCGGGGCACACCCTCGCTATCAGCTACCGATCCGCGTGATCACGGAATCGGCCTGGCACAATCTCTTCGCCCACACGCTCTTCATCGAGCCGCCGGAAGACCGTCTCGCGGATTTGGAGCCGCAATTCACCGTCATCCATGCGCCCAGCTTCCACGCGAACCCCGAGACTGACGGAACCCGCTCTGAGGTCTTCATCCTGCTCAATTTCGCGGAGCGGACCGTCCTGATCGGCGGCACCGCCTACGCGGGTGAGATCAAGAAGTCGATCTTCACCGTCATGAACTACCTGCTGCCCCAGCAGGACGTCCTCTCCATGCACTGCTCGGCCAATATGGGCAGGGAGCGCGGCGATGTCGCGATCTTTTTCGGCCTGTCCGGCACCGGCAAGACGACCCTCTCCGCCGACCCGGAGCGCATCTTGATCGGCGATGACGAGCACGGCTGGAGCGACGACGGCGTCTTCAACTTCGAGGGCGGCTGCTACGCGAAGGTGATCCGCCTCTCGCCGACCGCCGAGCCGGAGATCTACGCGACCACGCGCATGTTCGGCACGATCCTCGAGAACGTCGCGTACGACTCGGAGACCGGCCGCATCGACCTGGACGACGACACGCTGACGGAAAACACGCGCGCCGCCTACCCGATCCGCCTCATTCCCAACGCAAGCCCGGATGGCGTCGGCGGCCACCCAACCAACATCATCATGTTGACGGCCGACGCGTTCGGCGTCATGCCTCCCATCGCCCGCCTTACCTCGGAGCAGGCGATGTATCACTTCCTCTCCGGCTACACGGCGAAAGTCGCCGGAACCGAGCAAGGCGTCACCGAGCCGGTCGCCACCTTCAGCACTTGCTTCGGCGCGCCGTTCCTCGCCCTCCCGCCGATCGTCTACGCCAACCTGCTCGGCGAGCGGATCGCGCGACACAACGCCACCGTCTGGCTGGTCAACACGGGTTGGACCGGCGGGCCATACGGCGTCGGCAAGCGAATGCCGATCGAGTTGACACGCGCCATGATCGCGGCCGCCCTCTCCGGCGCGCTGGTCGAGGCGCCGATGCGTCGCGACCCGACTTTCGGCTTCGCGGTGCCCGAGCGCTGCCCCGGCGTCCCGGACGAGGTGCTCGACCCGCGCAACACCTGGCCCGACCCGGATGCGTACGACGCCCAGGCCCAGAAGCTGGCCGCCATGTTCGCTGAGAACTTCGCCCAATTCGCCGGCAGCGTCCCGGATACAATCCGGCAAGCAGGTCCGGCGTAGCCGAGCTCGAGGCGTTCGACAGAGGTTCGGTGCGGTGGTGGACGGAGGAGGCAAGATGCCGACCACGGGCTCTTGGGACAGCATCATCATTGGCGGTGGGTTGCTTGGATGGAGCACGGCTTACCGGCTCGTCCGCGCCGGCGCCCGCGTGCTCGTCATCGACCGCGCCGATGCTGGCCACGCGACGCAGGCAGGCGCTGGCATCATCTCCCCCGGCACCAGCTTCCGCCCCTTGCCCGCCTTCTTCCCATTCGCCAGCGCCGCGGTCGCCGACTACCCGCGCCTCCTGGAGGAGCTTGCCGAGGACGGCGAGACGGACACTGGCTATGAAGTCTGCGGCCAGCTCCTGATCGCCCGCGACGAGGCCGAAGCCGCCCGACTCCCCGAGGCGCTCCGCCTCCTGACGGAGCGACGCGACCAGGGCATGGGCAACATCGGCGAGCTTACTCGCCTCGACAGCGCGGGAGCGCGCGCCCTCTTCCCACCCCTCGCCGATATTCCAGGCGCCATCCACGTCGCTGGCGCCGCGCGCGTTGACGGCCGCCGTCTGCGCGGCGCTATCCGCCAAGCCAGCGAGCGACGCGGCGCGACCGTCCTGACCGGTGACGCCGTCCCCGTCGTCGAGGGAGATCGCGTCACCGGGGTACGCGTCGATGGCCATTCACTCGCGGCTGGCTCCGTCGTCCTGGCCGGAGGCGCCTGGTCCGGGAAGCTCGCGGAGCAGCTCGGCTTTCGCCTACCCGTCGAGCCGCAGCGCGGCCAGATCCTCCACCTCGATGTGCCGGAGACGTCTACCGGCGACTGGCCAATCATCACCGGCTTCCACGATCACTATCTGCTTGCCTTCCGGCCGTGCCGGGTCGTGATGGGCGGCACCCGAGAGACCGGCTCCGGCTTCGATGTGCGCATCACGGCCGGCGGCGTCCGCGAGGTACTAAACATTGGCCTTAGCACCGCCCCAGGACTTGCGAACGCCACCATCGCCGAGATCCGGGTCGGCCTGCGGCCGCTGAGTGCCGATGGCTTGCCGATCCTCGGCCGCGCGCCCGGTTTCGCGAACCTCTACCTCTGCACCGGCCATGGCCCGTCCGGCCTGCAGCTTGGCCCATTCTCCGGCGGGGTCACCGCCCGGCTCATCCTCGGCCAGGATCCCGGCGTCGATCTAACGCCGTTCGCCGCGGAGCGGTTCGCGAATATCTAATGGCCCGAGCAACGAGCCACTGCGCGTCACGGCGTGGGCGACGATAACTGACTCTGTCAACCATGTCCTGGCGCGCGTCTCACATGGCTGGGTTCTTGTGCGCTAGGGCCTTCCTAGTTCCACCCTCTGATGAGGAGTTGGAAAGCTGCCAGCCCTCATACTTCTCGCTCTCCCCAATAACCGGCCAGGGGTTGCGATAGGAGAGTCATTGTCGCAGAATGCGCCAGCATTCGGGCAATTTATTGCTCGCATCGGGCAGCCGAAACTCTCGAACCGAGGTCCTGGTCATTCGCTGGGCCAAGCCATGGCGGTCCATTGGTGCGTCCAATGGTCGCCTGGCAGAGGGCGAGCATGTTCACGAGTGGGGTCGCAGATGGGTAATCGCGCGTCGCAGGATGTCGAGCTGTACGAAGAGATTGGGCCGTGGACCGAAGTCAAACTGGATATCATACGGAAATACGCTCATGCATACTCGACGATCCTGAGCGCCCAAGAAAGACCTCCCCTCGCCCATGTGTATGTCGACGCATTCGCGGGTGCCGGTCGATATGTCTCGAGACGATCTGGCGAACTCGTACCAGGCAGCCCTCGAATTGCGCTACTAACGGATCCGCCCTTTCAGGAATACCATTTCATCGATATTGACCAGGTGAAAGTCAGACTGCTTGAGGAAATTGCAGGCAAGCGACCCAACGTCACGGTTTACCACGGAGACTGCAACAAGATCCTCATCGAACGCGTTCTGCCACGAATTCGGTATGAGGACTATCGCCGCGGTCTTTGCATCCTTGACCCATATGGCCTTCATCTGGAGTGGCGAACGGTTCAAGCTATTGCCAAGATGAGAACTATCGAAGTGTTCCTCAACTTTCCAATCATGAACATGAATCGGAATGCTCTTCGGAAGGATCCAAACGATGTCGCCCCAGATCAAGCTAGGCGGATGACCACCTTCTGGGGAGACGATTCCTGGCGCTCGTTGTTCTATCAGAAAGAACCCCAATTGGTTCTATGGGGAGATCAGCCAACTCGGAAGACCGTCACAAATGATGATGTTGTAGGTGCATATCTTGAACGACTACGAAAAGTAGCAGGCTTCTCCTACGTTCCCCAACCACTTGCTATGCGCAACTCCACAAGTGCCGTTGTGTATTACCTCATCTTCGCTTCTCACAAGGCAGTGGCAGGGGATATAGTAGAACAGATTTTCGCAAAGTATCGAGAAGGGTAGCAGAGATGGCCGCCTCGTCATCAATCGAATGGACCGAAGCCACATGGAACCCCTTGACGGGCTGCACGAAAGTCAGTCCCGGTTGCAAACATTGCTACGCCGAGCGCATGGCCAAGCGATTACAGGCCATGGGTCATCCCAACTATGCCAATGGCTTCAAGCTGACCCTGCATGAACATTTGCTTGATCTACCGTTGACGTGGAAACGACCGCGCACCATCTTCGTGAACTCCATGAGCGATCTCTTTCACAAGGACGTGCCGGTCGAATTCATTCAGCGAGTCTTTCAGACCATGGTTCGGGCATCACATCACCGATTTCAGGTGCTTACTAAGAGGCCGGAGCGCGCTTCGGAACTGAGCCCTCTCCTGCCATGGGCCGCGAACATTTGGCTCGGGGCAAGTGTCGAAAACGAACGTTACGTCCATCGCATTGATGCGTTACGTGAGACTGGAGCGAAGGTCAAATTCCTCTCGCTAGAACCCCTGTTGGGACCGCTGCCACGGCTCGATCTACGTGGCATCGACTGGGTCATCGTCGGCGGTGAATCAGGGCCTCGCGCCCGCCCTCTGGACCCTGCCTGGGTTATTGAAATACGCGACCAGTGCCTTGCCGCCGATGTCCCCTTCTTCTTCAAGCAGTGGGGGGGCACAAACAAGAAGAGAACCGGCCGCTTGCTCGAGGGGCGAACCTGGGATGAAATGCCTAGACAGGCTGCGACTCACCCTGAGCAGGACCACGAGAGATTCGCTTCGAAGCCACTTCCTCTCTTCGAAGAGGCCGAGCAGCTCGTTGGAGTGTGATCCCTTTCTCTACCCTCGACCGGCCGCCGCGCCAGAGGAGAGAAGCTCGGCGATCTCTTCCGGCGAATACCCCGCCTCCGCTAGGATCTCTTCCGTGTGTTGGCCGAGCAGCGGAGGTGGCAGGCGAACCTCGATCTCGCCCTCCGAGAAGGCGTACGGGAAGCCGGTCAGGCTGATGCAGCCGAGCGTCGGGTGAGCGACCTCGCGCTGCAATCGCAAGTGCTGCACCTGCGGATCGGCGAAGACCTGCGCGATGTCATTGATCGGCCCGCACGGCACCCCGTGCGCATCGAGCCGCGCAACCACCTCCGCCGTCGGAAGCTCGGAAAGGCGCCGCGTCATGATCTCGTAGAGCGCCGGTTTGTTCGTAATCCGCCCGGCATTGGTGGCAAATCTCGGATCGTCGACGTACTCCTCGAGGTCCATGGCCGCGCAGAACCGCCGCCAGAGCCCATCGTTGCCGACCGCGATGTTGACGTACCCATCGGCCGTCGCGAAGGTGTCATAGGGAGCAACGATCGGATGGGCATTGCCCAGCGGGCGCGGCACCTGGCCGGTCGCGAAGTAGGTGCCGGCTTGGTAGGTCAAGAGCGCCACCTGCCCTCCGAGCATCGAGACGTCAACGTATTGGCCCTCGCCGGTCTGCTCCCGCCGGTAGAGCGCCGCGACGATGGCATATGCCGCGAACATCCCGGCGCCGATATCAGCGATCGGCACGCCGAGCCGCGTCGGCGGCCCACCATCCGGCCCGGTGACGCTCATCATCCCGCTCATGCCCTGGACAATCAGGTCATAGGCGGTGCGGCCGCTGCCCGGCCCGGTCTGCCCGAACCCGGAGATGGAGGCGTAGATCAGCCGCGGATAGCGCCCCCGCACCTCATCCGGCCCGAATCCGAGGCGAGCGGCGGTGCCGGGGGAGAAATTCTCGATGAAGACATCGGCGTCGGCGATTAGGCGCCAGAGCGCGTCCCGGCCCCCCTCGGTCTTGAGGTTCAGCGCAATCGAGCGCTTGTTACGATTGACCGAGAGGAAGTAGACCGACTCGCCGTCGAGGAACGGCGGTCCCCAGGCACGGGTATCATCGCCGCGACCGGGCATCTCGACCTTGATGACGTCGGCGCCCAAGTCGCCAAGCATCATCGTCGCGTATGGCCCGGTCATGACCCGCGTCAAATCGACGACGCGCACTCCGGACAAAGGCAACCGGACATCGCGCGCCGTCTGCCGATCCTCCATCCCGCACGCTCCCTCTGCCATTCAATCTCCGCGCAGCACGACGCGAGATTCTATCACCGACGACATCTTGACAGTATTACGTTGTACTGTTACGATGCAGCCATGGACGAGAGATCGCTCGCGAAGGAATACACGGGCCGGCGTTACAGCCTTGGGGAGCTGACCGAGGCGGCGGGCGTTTCCGTCCGAACGGTCCGCTACTACATCGCGGAAGGGCTGCTGCCCCCGGCCGTGACGGCTGGCGCCCGGTCCTTCTACACGCAGGCGCATCTCGATCGTCTGCGCCTGATCGGCTTGCTCAAAGAGGCGTATCTGCCGCTCAAGGAGATTCGCCGCCGCCTCGCCGGCCTGGACGACGCCGAGGTGCGCCGCCTCCTCGCCGAGACAGCGGCCGAGCAGCGAGTAGCGGCCAGGGAGATCCCGAGCGACAGCGCGGCGGACTACATCGCTCGCATTCGCTCTCGCGCGCTCGGCAAGCCCCGTCCGACGGCTCCCCCGGCGGCGCCGCGCGCGCACGCCTGGTCGCTCAGCGAATCCGCCGAGGTACCGGAGGTACTGCCATCGCTCGCCGCGCCCCCGTCTTCGATGGGCAGCCTCGACCTCGACCTGGGTCAGGAGGAGTCAGGCTCAACGTGGCGCCGAGTGCCGCTGAGTGACGACGCCGAGCTTCTAATCCGCGAGGACGCCTATCAGCGGCGGCGCGACCAGGTGGATTGGCTGATCCGCTGGGCGCGGAAGGTTTTCGACTGACGAGAGGAGCCCACGCCACCAGCACGATCCGATACGAGGCGACGTACCGGGCATCCGTTAGAGGCATTTCGTCGCGGTCACAGCACAGCAACAGGCAGGAGGAACAACATGACAACCAATGGCTCACACGCCCCGCTCTCGATCAACGCGACCTGGAATCGTCCGCTCGTCGCCGCGACCGGCGGAGAGGCGACGCTCCTCGTCCGCATTTCCGCGCCAGCGCGGAGCGACGACCAATCCGCCCACCGCGCCCCCATCGATGTCGCGTTCGTCCCCGACCGCTCCGGCTCAATGGCCGGCGAGAAGCTCTCCCTCGTCAAGGAGGCCGTCTCCGTCGCGCTCGGTCATCTGCACGATGAGGACCGTGCCGCGCTCGTCGTCTACGACCACGAGGTGGAGACGCTGCAAACGCTCGCCTCGGCAACGCCTCGCGTCAAGACGACGATGCGGCTGGCCCTCCAGGGCGTGGATCGCGGGGGCTCCACGAACCTTTCCGGCGGCTGGCTGACCGGCTGCGAGGAGCTGACGCGCGGCATGGGCGACGGCGACGACCGTGTCCGCATTCGCCGCGCGCTCCTGCTGACGGACGGCCTCGCCAACGTCGGCATCACCGACACTGCCGAGCTGACGCGGCATGCCCACGAGCTACGCCGGCGCGGCATCGCGACGACGACGCTCGGTGTCGGCCTCGACTTCGACGAGGACCTCCTCGCCGGCATGGCCGAGGCCGGCGGCGGAAATTTCCAGTTCATCGCGCACCCGGGGGAGCTGCGCGCCTTCTTCACGCGGGAACTCGGCGAGCTGCTGACGGTCATCGCCACCGACTTCACCGTCTCGCTGACACTGCCGGCCGGAGTCCGCGCGCGGCTGATCAGTGCCTTCCCGAGCGAGCAGCGGCGCCACCAGATCGATGTGTCGCTGCGCGACCTCTCGGCGAGCGAGACGCTCTGCCTCGTCTTCTCCGTCACCTCAGAGGCTGGAGAGCCAGGGACAGCTCGCCTCGCGACGCTTCGCGCCAGCTGGGCCGATCCATCGGCGGACACACGCCGAGCTCAGGACCTGACGCTGCCACCGCTGGTCCTCGCCGATGCTGAGTCGGTCGCGGCGACGCCAGAGGATCCGGAGGTCGCCGAGGAAGCCGCGATTCAGCGCGCCGCCGCCGAGCGCCGTAAAGCGATGCGCCTCGACCGCCAAGGCCGCTCCCGGGAAGCCAAGATGTACCTGCAGCGGTCGGCGGCGTACCTGGCGGCCGCGCCTCAGTCGGCCCGCGTCGCTGAAGAGTTCTCGATGTCAGCCGCGCTCGCCGACATGGATGCAGACGAGGGCTATGGCGAGGACGTCCGCAAGCAGGTAACGTTCGCGGCCATGCGCCGCCTGCGCGGCAAGGACGCCGGCACTCGCTGAGCCTGATTCGCTCGATCCGGCGAGCTGCGGGAACGAGGCGGCGCTCGAGAATGCCCGCGATCCCCACAACGTGAAGAGAACGGGATCAATGACCTGGCGAGCGCGGTGGGAGTTCCATCGCGCTCGCTGCCTGTTCGGCGACATACCGGCGCACAGATCACGGACTCGCGAACGCACCTCTTGACTGAGGCGCCAGACCGCACTAGGATTGGCCTAGTTGTCAGACCATCTGATTACTTTGGCGGTTCGCTGTGCGCTTCGAATCCGTCACGATCGTCCGGTCCTATGAGCAGGTCGTCCGGCAAATCGTCGACCGCATCCGTAGCGGCGCGCTTCATCCCGGACAAAAACTGCCCACCGAGCGCGAGCTGAGCGAATCGTTCGGCGTCAGCCGGGCGGTCGTGCGCGAGGCGATCAAGGTGCTGACCTCGCTCGGTATGGTCGAGTCGCGCCAGGGCAGCGGCACCTATGTCGCCGCCAATCCCATCCCCTCGATCACCCGAGCCCTAACCCTCTCCGCGACCGCGGAAGAGGACCCCGTGCTCCATCTCTTCGAGGTGCGCGAGCCGCTCGAGATCATGGCGGCACGCCTTGCCGCCCGTCGGCGAAGCGACGCACAGGTCGACATCATCCGCCAGCATGCCGACGCGACCGCGGCAGCCGCCGCCGCGGACGACGTGGCGGCCTTTGGCAAGACAGATCACGCCTTCCACCGCGCGGTGGCCGAGGCAGCCGGCAATCCCTATCTGGTCGTCATCAACAGTGCTGTTCGTGAGCTGCTGAGCGATACGGTGGCCTTGATCGTCCAGATCGCTGGCTCGATGGCCGTTGCCGCCGAGCAACACGCGCGCATCGTGGACGCGATCGCCAGGTGCGAGCCCGAGGAGGCCGCCCAGGCGATGGCGGATCACGTGCGCTATTCGGAGAACGCGGCGCGGGAGCTTCTGTCTCGCCCGCCAGCCGAACGGTAACGGCCGTCATCCGATGCGTTCTCCGGATATGGCGGAGAGCGCCTCATACCCCGCGCCACGTCAGGCGGCAGCGGGTCATCTCAAAGGGGGGTGTAACGCCGGAGCGAAGGTCTCAGGCGAACGATCGCACCGAGAAGAGAGGAGAGGTGACATGACCGGCAATCGGTACTCTCGACGGCAGGTGATGACGACAGGCGCCGGACTCGCCGGGCTCCTCGCCCTTGGCCCGAAAGGGATCGCCCAGGCCTCACCCAGCGCTCGCTCGGCTGTCTTGCGTGCCCTAGCGCAAGAGCAGATCACCCTCGACGTCTTCGTCCATCTCAATCATCCCTTCGACAACGTGAAGCCTCTCTTTGAGGAGAAGTACCCCAACATCATCCTCAACATGCTCGGCAACAACGACATGGCGGTGTTCCGCGCGACGCTCGCCGCCCAAGGCGAGGGAACGCCGGACATCTTCTGGCCAGAGATCGACGTGGTGCAAGAGCTTGGCAAGAGCGGCGTCCTGCTCGATGTCACCGATATCGTTACCAAGCACAAGGATGAGCTCGCCCCCGGCAAGATGCAGGAGTGCTACATCTCCTCCACCGACAAGTACGCGGCATTCCCCGGGGACATCGCCACCGTCGGCATCTACTATCGCGAGGATCTGCTGGAGCAGGCAGGCGTCACCATCCCGGACGAATGGACCTGGGATGACTACATCGAGGCCGCTAAGGAGATCAAAGGCAAGACCGGCGCGGCGTCGTTCAACTTGCCAACCACTGGCGATTTCTGGACGTCCGTCCTCTGGGGCTATTTCCTCTACCAGCTCGGCGGCGCCGTCACCAACGCCGACGGCACCGAAATAACGCTGGATGACGACAAAGGCATCGTCGCGATGGAAATGGTCAAGAAGGTCTACGACGCCGACATCTCGATTGATGAGGTGCCGGTCGAGGAGAACTTCTTCGCCGCCATCGCCGCCGGTCAGGTCGCGGCCTGTCCGCTGCCGGTCTGGTTCCGCAATTTCGGGATCGAGCCCAGCGTGACCGACGAGCAGTCGGGCCAGGGCTACTGGCGCGTCACCCTGCTCCCGACCATTGATGGCGGGGTCTCCCGCACGGCGAACTTCGGCGGCGCGGCCATCGCTTCGACGAACTACACACAGCACCCGGACGAGGTCAAGCTCTTCATGGAGTTCGCGCTCGGCACGATGGAAGGCGCGACCGCATGCGGCGAGTGGGGCATCCTGCCGCCCTATCTCCCGTACCTGCAGAGCGAGGCTTGGAGCAGCGTCCGCAGCCCGGCATTTGGCGATTTCGCCTTCAACGATGTCTGGACCCAGGCGGTCGAGCAGTACGTTGGCACCTGGTACAAGCAACCCGTCTTTGGCGAAGCGATGATCGAAGTGGGCGCCGCGATGATCCCGATGCTGAACGGTGAGGTCGATATTCCCACCGGCATGCGGGACGTCGGCGATCGCATCCGCGAGCTCAATAAGCGCTACCAAGGCTAACCGACGCCCTTCGCGCTAGCCGGTCGTCCCACGCCCCTCTCCCGTGACGCGGGGGAGGGACCAGTGATAGCCCCATGGAACACGTCGAGCGTCTTCAGGTCAGCCCAATCGAGCGGCCGCGTCGGCGCAGTCGCGGCCGGCTCGCGGAGATCGCGCGGCACTGGCCGGAGTACCTCTGTATCGCGCCCTTCTTCGTGATTTTCGCCGTTTTCTTTGCCTATCCCATCGGCTGGGCCTTTGTCCTGAGCTTCCAGCGCTGGGACGGCATCACCGAGGCGCGCTGGGTCGGGCTCGACAACTACCGCTTCGTCCTCAACGACCCAGTCACTCATCGCGTCTTCACGAACATCATTCGGTACTTGCTGATCCTCGTTCCGCTCGGCGTGTTCCTGCCCCTCGCTTTCGGCGCGATTCTCAATCTGCCGTTTCTCCGGTTTCGCGGCGTCTTCCGGACGATCCTCTTCATTCCCGTCGTGACGTCGTTGGTTGTCGTCGGCATCGTTTGGCGACTGTTGTTCGGCACCGCGAATGGCTGGTTGAACGGCTTGCTCGCGCATGTCGGCCTCGGACCGTATAACTGGCTGAAAGATCCCGCGCTCGCGCAGATCCCCATCGTCTCGCTCACCATCTGGGGAACGGTCGGATTCTCGACGCTGATCGTCCTCGGCGGGCTGCAAGCCATCGACCAGGACCTCTACGATTCCGCGCGGGTGGATGGCGCCTCCGGCTGGCAAACCTTCTGGCACATCACCCTGCCATTGATGCGTCCGGTGATCGTCTTCCTTCTCATCACCTCGACGATCGGCGTGATCACCCTCTTCAGCCAGCCATACGTCGTGACGCGCGGCGGGCCCGCGAATCACACGCTGACACCGTTGCTGCACATCTACAACATCGGCATCGGTACCAGCGGCGCGCCGCGGATCGGCGATGCCACCGCGCTCAGCTTCCTGCTGACCGCGTTCATGCTCGTGGTCGTCTTCGCGCAGCTTTGGCTCGTGCGGCGACGTGGAGAGGAGTGACACCGTGGCCACGCTAAGGCACGATGGCGAGGAATCCCCAGCGCCAGTTGCCACCGCACTCCACGTGACAACCCCACGCCGCCGCTGGCGACGGTGGCTGCTCAATGCCGTCCTCTATGCCGGGCTCGTCATCGTGGCGGTCTTCTGCCTGATGCCGTTCTACTTCATGCTCTCCGGCTCATTGATGGACCGAGGCGAGATGTTCCGCATCCCTCCCCGGTTCTGGCCGGAGAAGCTGATCTTCGAGAATTACCGGGCAATCTTCCAGCAATTCTCCTTCCTAACCTATCTGCGCAATAGCATCATCGTCTCCGTCGCCCAGACACTCGGCGTGCTCTTCTTCTGCTCGCTCGCCGGCTACGTCTTCGCCAAGCGTCGCTTCCCCGGCCGCAACGCGCTCTTCATCTTCGTGCTCGCTACCTCGATGATGCCGAACGGACAAACGACGATCATTCCGTTCTACCTTCTGATGGTCAAATTCAACTGGATCGATACCTTCTGGCCGCTGATCGTCCCCTGGTGGGCGCCGCCGCTCAGCATCTTCCTGATGCGGCAGTACATCGCCGCCGGCATCCCGGACGATCTCATCGACGCGGCGACGGTGGACGGCTCCGGACTCTTCGGTACCTACTGGCGGATCGTCCTGCCGCTGAGCGTGCCCGGTCTCGTCGTCATCGGCGTGATCCAGTTCATCGCCATCTGGAACGACTTCCTCTATGGCCTGCTGGTGCTCAAATCGGAGGAGATGCGCACCGTCACGGTCGCTCTGACGGAGCTCTCGCGCCGCACCCAGGCGAGCACGCTGTACGGCCCGCTCTTCGCCGGCATCGTCATGGCGACATTGCCGACGATCATCCTGTTCTTCATCTTCCAACGCCGTCTGACACAAGGCATTCTTTCCGGCGCAATTCGGGGGTAGTGGTCCCAAACGGAGAGGGAAACCGACGTGAAGATCACCGCCGTCGAGGTCGAGGTCCGCGAGGCGCCAGTCCGGCATCCGTTCCGCTGGCGCAAAGGTCTGCCCGGCTCAGGCACGAGCAACATCGTGGCCACACTGACCATCCACACGGATGAAGGCATCTGCGGCAAGGCTGAATCCTGGCACGGGCACATCGTCGCCGATCTGGTCGAGCGGCGCCTGCGTGACATGCTCGTCGGCCGCGATCCGCTGATGAAGGAGGACCTCTGGGAGCGGGCGTGGGAAGTCGACCGGATCGAGGAGTTCCCCATTTACGCCCTGGGCCTGGCGGATATCGCCCTCTGGGACATCACGGCCAAGGTCGCGGGACTCCCGCTCTATAAGGTCATCGGCGGCTATCGCGATCGCATCCCCGCCTACGCCAGCACGGTGACCTTCGAGACGACGGAAGAGTTTCTCGATGTCGCCGACCAGTGCATCGAGGCTGGCTTCCGCGCGATCAAGCTCCACGCCTGGGGCGACTACCGGAAAGACGCCAAGCTCTGCCAGGATCTCCGCAAGCACGTCGGGCCGGACATCGCCTTGATGTACGACGGCTCGGCGGGATTCGACCTTGTCGAGGCGATCTGGCTCGGCCGCGCGCTGGAGGAAGCTGACTACCTCTGGTACGAAGAGCCGATGCGCGAGTTCAGCATCGAGGCCTACAAGCGCCTCTGCGACGCGCTGACGATCCCGGTCCTCTCCGCCGAGACGAGCGACGGCGTGCACTATAACGTCGCCGACTTCATCGCCCGCGGCGCGGCCGACATGGTGCGGACGAGCACGCACTACAAGGGCGGCATCACCGGCGGTCTCCGCATCGCGCACCTCGCGGAAGCCTTCAACCTGCGCGCCGAGGTTCACGGCGGCGGACTTCCCAACCTGCACCTCGCCTGCGCCATCCCGAACACGACCTATTACGAATCCCTGGTCTACTCCAACCCGATTCAGGTCGAGCCCGGCATCGGCCCAGACGGTTGCATCTCCCCGCCGGACGTCCCCGGCATCGGCTGGGAAGCCGCGCCAGCGACGTAGCCGTTCGATATCGGGCGATTCCTCCGGATAACCGCGGCTGGGCACCTGGAATCCAAGGTGCCCTTCTCTATTTGCAGGAAGCAACCGTAGGTACACCTTGACGGACCGCCAACCGTTCGTTACCGTAGTAAACGGACAGCTAGCCAATCTGGCCTAGCAAGACCGGGCTATAGTTCAGGCGAATGGGCCACCTGCTCGCTGCCGAGGCACCGGCCCACATTCGCCGTGCCTTAGCGCGAAGCAAGCATGGAACGGATGATTCGGGCGGCACGGGCCGCGGTTCTGTTCGCTCTTCTCGGCGCGCTCATCGCCGCGATCGCCTTACCCTCTGCACCCGCTGCATCGGAAGAGCCAGCGACGGGCATTCTCGAGATCCACCTGCTCGACGGCAGCACGCTTCTCCCGCTCCCCTTTGCGTGCTTCGCCGCTACATCTGAGACCAGCTTTACGGCTATCGTCTGCGACGATGACGGTGACGGTATCTCCGTAACCGCTGTACCGGCCGGCGTCACCGATGTCGTTCTCGAGACGCCGATGCTGGGCTACGACGGCATTTCCGCGAGCCAGATCGAAGTGATCGCCGGCACAACCGTCGTCCTACCCCTGAGTCTTTTCCCCATTAGCGACGACTCGACCAGCCCTCTGCCAGACTCGGAGATGACGCTATCAGCTGACGATCCGACCAGTGCCCCGGATGAGCTGGTTGGTGAGTCGGGCACGGCGAGTGACGAATCGGTCGAGGAGCAACAGCCGGCGTTCCAAGCAGCGGCGATTGTCACGCCGACGACAGAGAACAGCCGCTTCCCAGACGAGGCAGATTTCGCTTGCCGGGACCGGCTCAACTACGATGCCGGCTTCAAAGTCGACCAGAGCGCACTGGGCAACGGCTCCGCCGGCGATTACAACGTCCTCGTCGAATTCAGCGTCAACGGCAACACGCTCGTCTTCTTCACCGTGACGAGCGGCCCACCAATCACGGCGGTCGTTCTCAAATCCACGCAGTGGGACGACTTCACCACTGCCAACACCATCTATGACTACGGCGCTCCAGGGGTCACCGGCGACGTGGACCTGACCACCGTCAACGGTTACGACATCGCCCACATTTTCTTCTGCTACAACCTCGTGCCGCCCACGCCTACACCGACAGCCACCGCCACTCCAACCGAAACTCCCACATTCACGCCAACACCTACGGCCACATCCACTCCGACCGCGACGCCGACTCACACGCCGACGAACACCCCAACACCGACACCAACGGACACGCCGACCGCAACGGCGACCAACACTCCCACCAGCACTCCGACCATCACCGCGACGAGTACTCCAACTCAGACTCCGACGACCACGCCGGAACCGACATCCACTCCAACTGAGACGCCTGAGCCGACGGACACTCCTACACCCACGCCTGAACCGACCGAGACGCCGACGAACACCCCTACCGCCACGGCAACGGCGACCGACACGCCCACGCCGACCGCGACCGCAACGCCAGAGCCGACGGCAACGCCGACTCCATCCGAGACACCGACTGCTACCCCGACGGAGACGCCTATACCAACCGCTACGCCGACCGACACACCGACGGAGACGCCGACGCCAACTGCTACCTCGACGGCGACGCCTGAGCCGACGAACTCTCCAACTCAGACACCGACGGCCACACCGACTGAGACGCCAACGAACACCCCGACTCAGATCGCGACGACTCCCGCAACCGCGACACCATCCCCAACGTCAACAACCACGAGTACTCCGACCAGCACGGCAACCAACACGCCCACGCAGGAGCCAACGAGCACCGCCATACCGACCGCGACCGCAACGCCGGAGCCGACTGAAACGCCGACACCAACTGCAACACCGACCGAGACACCAACAGAGACGCCGACGCCGACCGCAACCGCGACGCTCGAGCCGACGAGCAGGCCAACTCAGACACCGACCTCGACGCCGTCCCCAACGGCGACGGCAACGCCCGAGCCATCGGCGACTGCGACGGCGACTCCGACCGACGTGCCGACCAGCACACCCACGCAGACGCCGACGGGCACGCCGACCTCAACCCCAACAGCTACCCCGACAAACACGCCGACAAGCACGCCCACGAGCACCGGCGCGCCGACAGCGACGGCAACGCCGACCGCAACAGCGACGCCGACCGCAACGATCACGCCAAGCCCAACCGGGACGGCGTCTGTTGACGACAAGGTTGCACTACGTGTCTTCGCGCTCGACTGCCTCACCGATCCCGGTCCTGTCTCCGGTCGTGCGATCGCGCGTGGCGAGCTTCCAGCCAGCTGCGCCGCCGCTAAAGGCGTCGCCTTCGATGTCACGATGAACGGCGCCGACTTCGAGGATCAGTCCGCGCCCTTCGTCACCGATGCCAGTGGCTCGTTCGTCATCACCGCCGAATCCGGAGCCGACCTCGTCATCACCGAGGACACCGACACCGCGACTCCGGGATTCACCCCGCGAGAGAATCCCATCGTCGTCGAGGATGTCACCGCCGACACTGAGCCAGTCGTGTTCATCAATCTGGCCAATCTCGGCCGCGTGACCATCGTCAAGCAGGTCTGCATGGTCGCGGACGAGCGGGAGACGGAGTTCGAGATCAGCGCGGCAGCGATAGACGAGTGCACGCCGGGAGCCGGAGAGCATTTCACGATCACCGGCGCCACCCTGAACGATCCGGTCTACCTAACGACCGATCTCGCGGGCGAGGCGACCACCTCCCTGCCACCCGGCGACTACAAGCTCCTCGATGAGGCGACCGAGGCAAGCTTGCCGTTCACGCTCGAGGCAGGAGATGACCTCGTCATTCTCATCCAGGGCTACGCGGTCGAACTGCCGCACGAGAGCAGCAACGAAGAGAACCGCGGCGAAGGTGAGAACGTCGGCGGGAAAGTCGAGGTGCTGCCGAGCACCGGCGCGGGGCAGAGAGCAGACTTCCGGGCGACGTTCTTGATCGTGCTGGCGGCGCTCGGAACGCCCATCGCCGCGTGCGTAGGTCAGTGCTTGCTCCGCCGGCGCTGATTACTTTGCAGCTCCGATGGCGGTACGCATCTCGCTCAGGTAGCCGGAAGATCAGCAGTGGCAACGGACCAAGACTCGACACAGGCAAGGCCCGCCATCGCCAATTTCGCACCCGCCTAGGAGCGAAGGTATGCAGAAGATCACCGCGGCTCTCTGCATTATCACGGTACTCGGAGTCAGCGGTGCGTGGTTAGTGCGCGAGCGAGGGCTTGCTAGCGACGACGGGCGCACTTAGCGCGGCGAGGTCTGGGCCGCGTGGAGCGTCCATGTCTTGTGTGTGGACTGGTGCTTTAGCAATGACGACCTTGATGATGTGGACAGTGGCGATCAGCTCGTAGTCCGCGATGAGAGAGACCAGATCATTGCGGTCACCAGGCTCTCGGCCAGCATTCCGTTCTCCCTCGGGACACCGATTGCCGAGTCGCCGAATCTGTTGGAGAAAACATCTCACTGCCGCTACACATTCGAAGCTCAGGTTCCTGATCGGCCCTTCTACAGTGTCGCTGTTGCTTGGCGAGACCGTGGCTCACACGTCTTTTCTAAGGACGAGCTTGACCGCCAGAGCTGGACAATTCGTCTTGTCTATCCAGGAGAGGGTAAACCGTGGTTCAGCTACTCACTAACGCTGACGCCCGTCCCAACGGCGACAGCACGTCCGCGAGCGGCGACGAGGTGGGATTAGTCATGTAGCTTTCGCATACAGATGAAGCGGTGCATCAGTGGGACATGCACGAGCCGATAGGATGGGATGTTTTTCTATTCCCAGTTGCGGCCAATCAGCATTCAGGCCTGTCATCACACGCGCCAACCTCCTCGACCGTTGGATTCAGAGGCACTGTAATGTCGCTTGCCCCACATCGTTTCGACGTCGATTACGACAGGAGCGGATGTGAGAGCGGATAACTTGAGTACGGCCCAGCATTCACCTACTTGCAGCTCCTGGCACGGACCTAAGCCACTATCCCTCGCACTGCTTACGCTGTTATGCTAGACACAGCGGGGAGGGGGATGGAGGCAAAGGGATGGTTGCGGCTGTACTGTACCCCCAGGAACCAAGCGACACTGTCCACGAGGCTACGGAACAGGAAGGGCGCGAACTCTTCGAATTCCAGACTCGAAAACTCCTTGGCATGTCCGCCGAGAAGTTCTTGGCGAAATGGGACGCTGGCGAGTTTCGATCTGTCGCCGACGAGGATGTTCGTCGCAAAGTCCGGCGTCTTGAGATGCTAATGCCCTTTGTCCGCCGAATCGAAATTCGTCAAGCGAGTAGTTGACGAGTTCTTGGACGACCTCCAGCGTGCGGTTGGCTGCATTACGCGGCAGCAACTGTGGGTCGCCCACAATCGTTACGATCCCAACCTAAGGCACACGATAACTTTCGGGCGCAACGCGGAGCCCGTACCCCTCAGAGGCTATTCCGGTCCAACCGGACTCCAATTTGACCTACTACATCAGTACCGCATCACTAACGACGCTCCAGGACAACCTGATCTTGGCTGGCGCGTCTCGACGATGCAATACGAATATCGGATTCTCGACCACACCGAGCGGGAGTTACTCGTTTATCACTGGCAGCCTGGAACGGATAATTCCGGTCCTGATCATCCTCACATCCACATCTCTGGGACACTTCAAGGCATGCGCTCGGCAACTGAGAGACTTGAGATCCCGCTCGACAAGCTGCACATCCCGACCGGCCGCGTCTCTATCGAGGCCGTAATTCGGATGCTCATCACCGAGTTTGGCGTCCGCCCGCTTCGCGAGGACTGGGAGAAACGACTGAACGAAACGGAATCGCGCTTTCATGAGCGGCGCCGACGCGACGATTGGTAAAGGTCACTACCATTGCCGGGACGCTCAACCGCTATCTAGCGCGCAGATTGACGGGTCGTCATCACCCGGTGCTCTAGCCAGCACTACCCCTCACCAGCGCCACCAACAAGCGCCGCGGCCTCAACATCACCCGCGCCCGCCGGCTCAACCTCATGAATCAGCGGCACCATGTCCCAGTCGAACTCCGCCAGCCGCCCCGGTCCCAGCGCGATGATCTGGTCCAAGCACGCCTGGCTCTCGCGGACGAGCCGCGCGGTGTCGATGCCGCGACAGCGCGGCAAGAAGCGGCTCACCTTCGCGATGCCGTCCCTTAGGAGCAGCACGGCGCCCCGGTGATTCCCCCCGCGCGCATGGTGAAAGCCCACGCCGATCTGAAGAATCCCCTGGTACAGCACCCGGATCGGCCCCCGCTCGGCATGCCACTCGTGCTCGATCTCTTCGTGGCATTCGTAGAAGCGCCGCTCGTTGAAGAGCCGTATCCCCTCTGCCACGCCGGGCGGCATCTGCCCGGCACACGGGTCATCCTCGCCGCCGAGCGTCGCCAGCAGCGGCTCGATCCGCTCGCGAATGCGCGCCATCGTCGCCGCCGGATCAGCCCCGAGACTCGCTTCGACGATGAGCGGCCCCTCGTAGCCGCTCGCGGCGACCGCCCGCAGCAGCGCCGGCCAGGGCAGATCCCCCTCGCCAGGCGGCAGGCGCCGGCGCGACGAGTCTCCCTCGCGACGATCGCTGATGTGGACATTCACGAGTTGCCCTTCCATCGCCGCGAGGATCATGAACGGATTGGAGTCCGCCGCTGCCGCCTGGTACGGGTCGAACGTGAAGCCGACCGAGCCCGCCGGACCGAGCGTCGGCATCCGGGCTGCCAGCTCCTGCACCTCACGCACTGTCGCGACGGCGCACCAGGAGACGTTCTCTATCGCCAGCGTCACCCCCGCCTCGTGGCACATGCCTGCCAGGTCCGCGGCCGTCGCCAGGAACGGCTCCCAACCACCCACCTCGGCGAACTCTTCCCGGCTCGCCCCGTGCCAGACGATGGCCCGCGCGCCGAGGCGGTGCGCGGCCTCGACCGCCTGCGCGAACTTCGCCCGCGCCTCCTCGGTGCGACGGCGGTACGGCGTGAAGAAGGGGTGCAGCGCGAGAAAGGTATGGATCGCGTGGACGCGGACGCCAGCCGCGGCGGCATTGGCGGCCAGTATGTCGATGAAGGACGGCTCATACTCCCCGGCGGTCTGCAGAAGCAGCTCGACGGTATCGACGCCGAGCCGCGCGGCTTCCCGCGGGGCGTCCTCAGTCTGCACAGTGGGATAGAGTGCGCCGCTCGAAAGGGCGAGGCGCAACGTCATCGTCATTCTCCGATCTAGCAGTTTGACCGGGCCGAGTTTGTCCGGCCAGCGGGGGCGATGGTACCATCGTCCCCCGTCACCGGGGGTACGTACGCCCCTGTCACCAAGGATTACGGTCACGACCCGATGACGCCGACACCCGCATCGCCGCGCCTGACTCGTCTTGAGCTGCACGGCTTCAAGAGCTTTGCCAACCGGACGGTGCTCCAGTTCGAGCCGGGCATCACCGCCATCATCGGCCCGAATGGGAGCGGCAAGTCCAACATCTCCGATGCCGTGCGGTGGGTGCTCGGCGAAACGAGTCACGCCACCCTCCGCAGCAAGAAGACGGAGGATGTGATCTTCGCGGGCGGCCAGGGTCGCGCTCCGGCCGGGATGGCCGAGGTCTCCGTCACGTTCGACAACAGCACCGGCTGGCTGCCGATCGCCTTCAGCGAAGTCACGGTCACTCGCCGCGCGTTCCGCACCGGCGAGACGCAGTACCTGATCAACAACCGGCGCGTCCGCCTCAAGGACATCTTGCACCTGACCGCCTCGCTCGGCCAGAGCTACACCGTCGTCGGTCAGGGCTTGATCGACGCCGCGCTCAGCCAGCGAGCCGAGGAGCGGCGCGGTCTCTTCGAGCACGCGGCCGATCTGACCGGTCTGCGCCTGAAAGCCGCCGAGGCGGAGCGCAGCTTGGCGGAAGCGGAGGCTAACGCCGCGCGCCTGACCGATCTCCTGACCGAGCTCGAGCCCCGCCTGCGATCGCTCGAGCGCGCCGCGCGTCAGGCACGCGAGTGGAAAGAGCTCCACGAGCGGCTGCGAGCGCTTCAGCGCGTCCACTTTGCCCGCCTGCTGTCCGAGGCGATGGCGAAGCTCGCTGAGCTCGAAGCGGCCGCGTCCGGCGATGCCGAGCGCGTCGCCGCCTGCCAGGCCGAAGCCAACCGCCTGGCAACGGCCCTCGCGGAGGCGCGAGCCGCGGCTGACCGGGCTCGCGGGGCCCTCAGCGAGCACGACACCCATCTCCAGTCGCTCATTGAGAACGTCCGGCGGCTGGAGCACGCGCGAGACCTCACGGAAGAGCGACACGCCGCGCTCACGCGACGCCGGCAGGATATGGCCGATACCGAGGCCGGTCTGCACGATCAGGTCGCGGCAGTCGAGCGAGATCTCGCCACTGTGCGGGCGGAAATTGCGGCGACCGAGCAGGAGGTTGAGGCCGCACGCACATCGGTGACTATCCTCCAGGCGGAGGGCGCGGCGGCACGACAATCGCGACGCCAAGCCGAGCAGCAAGCCGCCCAAGTCGCTGCCGCCATCGCCGAAGGGGAGCGGCGCCTGACCGAGCTCACGCGCCGCCGCGCGCTCCTCGAGCAGCGCCAGCAAACCGATCAGGCCGAGCGCGAGCGGATCGCCGCCGGCGCCACCGAACGGCAGAGCCGGATCGACCGGCTGACGGCAGAGCTGGCCGCCTTCGATGAGGCGGAGGCGAAAGCGAGCGAGGAGCTGAAAGCGCTGGAGCAGCGCTTGGCGGAGATCGCGGCGGCAATCGAGCGAGCAACGGCAGACGAGCGCGCCGCTCGCAATGGCGTCGCCGCCGTCGAGCGGCAAATCAGCGAAGCAAGCGCGCGCCTCGAGGCGCTCCGCCGCATCCAGGAAAGCGGCGCTGGTCTCTACGCCGGTGTCCGGGCAACCCTCCAGGCGGCGCGCGCCGGCAAGCTTTCGGGGATCCGCGGCACCATCGCCGAGCTGCTCGATGTCCCGGCGGAGTACGACACCGCTATCGAAGTCGCCCTCGGTGGGCACCTGCAAGACATCGTCGTCGAGCGCTGGTCGGATGCGGAAGCGGCGATCGCGTTCCTCAAGCGCAACAACGCCGGACGCGCCACGTTCCAGCCGCTCGATACTGTTCGCGCGCCGCGTATCCAAGATCCGCGCGACGCATTGGCAGTGCGCGGTGTCCACGGCATCGCCAGCACCCTCGTCCGTTACGACGACTCCCTTTCCGCCGTCGTCGCAGCCTTGCTCGGCCGCACGCTTGTCGTGGAGGACCTACCGGCAGCACGCGCCTGCCTGCCGCACTTGCCGCCCGGCTGGAGCGCGGTGACGCTCGGCGGCGAGATTGCGCGCACGGGAGGATCGGTCACCGGCGGCTCTGCCATCCGCGAGAGCGGTGTCCTGAGCCGCGAGCGGGAGCTACGGACGCTACCACGAACGATCGCGCGGCTCGAGCGCGACCGTGAAGCCGCCATCGCAAAGCTCCAAGCAGTGACCGAGACGCTGCGCCAACTCGGCGGGGATCGGCGGCACATCGAGGACGAGCGCGCCGGGCATCTCGCCACGCGCAAGGAGCGACAGGGCCAGCGAGCCCGCATCGCCACTTGGCTCAACGAGCTGCAAGCCGAGGCGCAATCGGAGGCGAAGCATCTCAACGCCTTGACCACCGCTGCCGCGTCGATCGCGGCCGACCTGGAAGCACTCGACCGCGAAATCGCCGTCCTAACTACCGATCTCGACGAGCGGCGAAAGGCGCACGCGGAGATGGTGTCGGGGCTACAACGCGAGGCGGACGCGGTTGCTGAGCGAGAGCGCGCGCTGGCCGAGGAGCAGCGCCGCCTGGCCACCCTCGATGAGCGGCTACGCGGTCAGCGCCGGAGAGAGGCCAGCCTGCTCGCCCAGCGAGACAACATCCAAGAAGAGCTTGCCGTCCGCGAGGAGCGCGCGGCCGCGTTGGATCGCGAGGTCGTCGCCGTTGCGGAAGAGCGCGAGCAGCTCGCGCGCGAGGCGGCTGAAGCGGCAGCGGCGCGCGATGCCGCGCGGACTGAGCGCGCGGCGCTGGAGGCGAAGGTCAATGAGGCGGAGAGCGACGTCGCGCGGGCCGAGCGGGCGCTGGAAGCGGCGCGAAACGCCCTCCTCGAGGCCGAGCGCGCACACAGCGGCAGCAGCTTGGCCGTCGAGCGAACGCGCGGCGATCTCGCGGCGCTTCGCCAGCGGATCAGCGACGAGCTGGAGCTTGCCGAGCCAGACAGTCTCCTGGCCGGCGATGGGCCACTGCCCGAGGCGACGAGTGACGATCCCGAGCGCGAGATTACCCGCCTGAAGGAACGCCTGCGACGCGTCGGCTATGTCGGCGAAGATGCCGTTGCCGACTACGAGCGGGAAGCGGAACGCCATGCCTTCCTCCGCGCCCAGCTCGATGACGTCCAGGGAGCGGTCGCGTCGCTGCGCCGCCTGCTGGACGAGCTGCACGACACGATGAAGCGACGGTTCGATGAGACCTTCGCGAAGGTCGCGGCCGCGTTCACGGATGCGTTCACGACGCTGTTCGGCGGCGGCACCGCGCGCCTCATCCTCGTACCGGGAGCGGACGGCACGGGCGCCGGCATTGACATCGTCGCGCAGCCCCCTGGCAAGCGCCTGCAAAGCCTGGCGCTCCTCTCCGGCGGAGAGCGGGCACTGACAGCCGCCGCGCTCCTCTTCGCGATCTTGACGGTCAACCCGACGCCGTTCTGCCTCCTAGATGAGGTAGACGCGGCGCTGGATGAGGCGAATATCGTCCGCTTCCGGGAGCGGTTGCAGGCGCTCGCCGCGGAGACGCAGGTGATTATCATCACCCACAACCGCGGCACGATCGAAGTCGCCGATACCCTCTACGGCGTCAGCATGCGCGAGGACGGCGTCTCTCAGGTTCTGTCGCTGCGCCTCACGGAGGCCGCGGCCGGCTGACCCGCCCTCCCGCGGCAAGAGGTCAGCCGAAGGCGCTACCCGTCGAGTGACCAAACCTCGAACTCGGAGAACTCCGTTATCGCGCCGACGTCCACATACTCGGGGAAGAATCCGGAGCCGAGCCAGATCTCGCCAGCCACATCGCTGATCGAGAGATCGAGCGGCGTCACGGATCTGCCGTTGACGATCAGGTATCCCACATCGCCGCTGGCAAACACTTCGATAGCGTTCGTCTCGCCAGCGCCAGTGCGCAACCCACTGACAATCCCGCCGGCATACGGTGAATCGGCGCCGTCAGTTAGGAACCACAGGCCGTCCGAGGTGATGATCAGCCGCGTTTGCTCATTCGAGCCGGTATGGCGGAAGGCGACGCCAGCGTCCCAGGGCTGCTCGCTGGCATCGGACGGATTGGTGAACTCCGCTCGCAGATAGAAGTCCCTCACGAAGACGCCGGCAAAAAAGCCGTCGAGCTCACCGAGCCGCTGCTCGATGGTGCCCGAGAACGGGCCAGCCAAGCTCGGCTGCAATCGGGCAAGCGTACGCAATTGGACATAGGGCAATGTCCAGACATCGAAGCGGTCGTAGGCCACTCGATCGCCCGGAACAATCGTGTCGGTGAAGACACCCGTCCCGGCCCAGACTCGCCCGGCTCTCAACCAGCCTGAAAGATCGAGCGTCGCGACATATTGACCATTGATCTCGAAATACCCGGTGTCGCCGGCAACCACGATTCCGATCTCGTTCCGCTCCGAGGCGCCGACCAGCAGACCGGTCGCAACTCCTTCCGCGACGGTCTCCCACATCTCTTCCTTGAGGAACAGGTGATACGTGCCGTCGGAGGTCACTGCCAGCACATAAAGAGAGCCGTTGCCATCATCGCGGAAGCCGACTCCGTAGTCCCAAGGCGCCTCACTCGCGTCGCGAGGATTGGTGAACCGAACGCGGACATAGAAGTCGCGCTCCTGGACGTCGGCATAGGCGAAGGTGATCGAGCCCTCTTGCTGCTCCAGCTTCCCCTTCAACGAACCGGTGAGACTTTCTTGCTCCCGCGCTTGGCGCTTCCAGGTGGCCAGCAGCTCGGCATCGGTCAGGATCGTGAGGGGAGCCGGAGTTGGCGTCGGCGGTTCTGGCGTGAACGTCGGCGTCGGAGCCAGCGTCGGGGTCAATGTCGGAGACGCCGTCGGAGTCGGCGTGGCGGTCGCCGGTCCAGCCGTGTCAAGGATGACGAGATTGTCGAACCGCAGCTCATACCGACCGGTGCGGCCAGCGTAGATGCCGCTGCCAATGGCGAACTGCCCCTGCCCGTACGTCGAGTCCTCGACGGAAGCCAGCACGTCGCCGTTGATCGCGGCGGTGATCGTCGAGCCGGTGCAGCTCAGGAACAGCCGGTTCGTTCCGTGCCCCTGGCGGATCGCGTCGAACGGTTGCGGTGGCGCGAGGTCCTCCCGCATTGAGCCATCGCCGCGAGAGAGCCAGGCGTATCCGGCGACCGGATCGACGACGAGATGATACTCCCGGCGTGGGTTCTGGCTACCGCGGCAGGCGACGAAGACATAAGCCGCATCCGTCGCCATGGTGAAACGGACATCAACTTCGATCGCACCATCGCTGAATGTGTCCCCGAACCAAATCGGAAACTCCTCGCTGATGTCTCCGACCAGCGCCTCCACTACGTACTCGCCACCCTCATAACCTGTCCGGTAGCGCCTCGGATTGCGCGATTCCACCGGCAAGACGCCAGCAGCGGGATCGGTGAAGTCGTCGTGCAGGAGGGCCGGCCCGGTCAGGAGGTCGGGATTCGGCGTCGGCGTCACAGCCGGCTCCGCGGGATCGAGCGACCAGACTTCGAATCCCTGATACGCTGTTTCCTCCCCGATGTAGGTGGTGTCGAACATCAGCGCCGCGCCGATCAACACATCGCCCGCCGTCATCCGCGCCGAGATGTCGGCCGAGCCGACATACGCATCGTTCACCGCGAAATAGATGCGATCGCCGACGGCCGCAAGCTCGAGCGTCACAGGGCTACGTGGCGGGATGAGACCATCCGGCACGCCCCCGCTGTCCACCGTCTCCGTTCCGTTCATCAGGACCCAGCGTCCGTCCGACCGAATGAACCAGCG
>Ga0181858_1000149_pt1 | contig 28608 bp, 32 predicted proteins | sample NewIslPassag4_SG_FD_130749 | JGI IMG/M metagenome (GOLD analysis project Ga0181858, IMG submission 130749) | Feedstock adapted compost microbial communities from Newby Island compost facility, Milpitas, CA, USA - Passage 4_SG | ecosystem: Engineered > Solid waste > Feedstock > Composting ...
CATCGCCAAACGGTTCGGGGCGGGACTGGTGTGCGCCGAAATGGTCAGCGACAAGGGAATCGTGTACGGCAACGAAAAAACGTTGCGCATGCTTCACGTCGAAGAGGAAGAACGGCCTTTGAGCCTGCAAATATTCGGCGGCGACATCGAGACGTTGGTGGAAGCGGCCAAATACGTCGACCGCCACACCAACGCCGACATCATCGACATCAACATGGGCTGTCCGGTGCCGAAAGTCGTCAATTGCGACGCCGGCGCCCGTTGGCTGCTGATGCCGGAAAAAGTGGAAGAAATGGTCCGCGCCATCGTCCGCAGCGTAACCAAGCCGGTCACGGTGAAAATGCGCATCGGCTGGGACGAGCGGCGGATCGTCGCCGTGGAAGTGGCCCAAGCGGTGGAGGCCGGCGGCGGCAGCGCCGTGGCCGTCCACGGCCGCACCCGGGTGCAAATGTACGAAGGCAAAGCCAACTGGGACGTCATCCGGCAAGTGAAAGAAGCCGTCCGCATCCCCGTCATCGGCAACGGCGACGTGTTCACGCCGCAAGACGCCAAGCGGATGCTGGAAACCACCGGCTGCGACGGCGTCATGATCGGCCGCGCCGCCTTGGGCAATCCGTGGATGTTGTACCGCACGGTGCAATATTTAAAGACGGGGGAACTGCCGCCGGAACCGACGCCGCGGGAAAAAATTGACGTGGCGCTGGATCACTTGGACCGGCTCATCGCCGTCAAGGGGGAAATCATCGGCGTAAAAGAAATGCGCAAACACGCCGCCTGGTACATCAAAGGCCTGCCCCGTTCGGCGGAAATGCGGGCCGCCGTCAACCGGCAAGAAACCCGGCAAGGGATGCGCGAGTTGCTCCTTTCATACGTGGAAGAACTGGAACGGCAGGCGGCGTCCCGTACCGCCTGAACATTCATCATCGCCGGGCTTCGGATCCAACCAACATGACCAAACCTATACCCAATCGCCTAAGTTGTATCAACAACATTCAAAAGACCGTCATCATGGCAACGGCCACTTGCTCATTCGGCAAGTGGCCGGCTTTTTTGCTTACGGCGATTTCTACAGCAATTTCCCGATGTCTTTCACCACGGCGGCATCGTCCACTTCCATGCCCATTTGGTAAAACGCCCGAATGTTCCCTTCCTGATCCACCAAATAAAAGGCCGACGTATGGGCCACCAGCCCGTTGTCCAGCTTTTGCGCATAAAATCCGTACGGCCGTATAATCTCTTGAATTTGCTCATCGCTCCCCCGCAAGAACACCCAATTGTCCAATTCGGCCCCAATCCGCTCGCTGTACGCTTGCAACACTTCCGGCGTGTCCACTTCCGGATCCAACGTGATGCTGATGAATTGCACTTTATCCGTCCACTTCTTGGCTTTCACCGTCTCCTGCATGCGGGCCATGGCCATGGTCGTCGGCGCACAGACGTCGGGACAGCTCGTGTACATAAATTCCACCACACGCACCTTCCCGTCCGATTCGTGGAAGCTGAATTGGCCGCCGTGGGCCGATTCCAGCGTAAAATCGGGCGCCGTTCCGTAGACGGGCAACTCATTGCCCCGCCACCACAACGTGTACGCCACCATCCCAAGAACGGCGGCCAACAAAACGACAATGGCCACGATAAACCCTTTTCGCTGCAATATCGACATGGCACATCCTCCTTCATGTTCCACTCTCGCAACAAACTGCCGTTAATTGATCAATGCCATATTCGCGCCGACCAGACATCCCCCGAAAGGGGCAGATTTTGTGACATTGTTGTGAAAACAGCGTATTTGTCATAAAACGTCCAACGATTGATCAATGAGTTGTCAGCAATTTGACTGTAAACCTTATTTCAACTCAGAAAAACTAGGAGTAATGTAAAAATAGAAACACAACTTTTCCAGTAAGGAGGTGCACCGGGATGGCCAAACCGTACTTGTCGACGCAAACGACGGAACCGGCCGCCAATAAGGAGCCGTCCACCTTAAAGGGCACATTGGCGTCGGTCCTCTTGTTGGGGTTGTTCATCGCAGCCGTCTGGGGCGGCGTCTTTGCCCTGTATGTATCGCGGTTATAAACTTCGGCCGATGGGCCGATTGTTGTCGACTGAGGAGGGTTGACCATGCATCTGCACCGTTACGAACGCATCTGGCTAATGATTGGTGGCGCGACGCTGTTGGCCTTTTTGGCGGTTCTGGCCGTCCAAACTTTCGCCCTTGGCCTGGCGCCGCCCAGCGATTTGGGTCAAGCGTGTCTGACCAGTCCTGACGAACTGGCGCCGCCGTACAATCAACCCGGCGTTTATCAAGTGGGAGAGAATGAATACGACGTCGTCATGGTCTCCTACGCCTTCGGCTTCGATCCGGGAACCGTGGAAGTGCCGGCCGGTGCCAAAATCAATTTCAAAGCCACCAGCAAAGACGTCATCCACGGCTTTCAAATTCCCGGAACCAACGCCAACATGATGCTCATGCCGGGACACGCCAACACCGTCACCACCACATTTGATGAACCGGGCGAATACTTGATTTTATGCAACGAATATTGCGGCATCGGGCATCAGGCCATGATGGGAAAAGTCATCGTCAAATAAAAGCGGTGTAGCCTGAGAGGAGTGAACACCCACGATGAGCGGGAAAACCTCATACGAACTGACGCCGGCAGAAGCGCGCCTGTCCATGGCCCACTTTTATGTGGCTTTTCTCGCCTTGTTCATCGGCGGCATTGCCGGGCTCGTCCAAGCGTTGCAAAGGGCAGGTCTCATTACGCTGCCGGGAGGCATCAATTATTACCAAGTGTTGACCGCCCACGGTGTGTTGCTGGCTTTGGTATTGACCACCTATTTCATCATCGGATTCTTGCTGGCCGGGGTGGCCAAAACGACCGGCGGTCTCGTATCTGGAGCGAAACGGTTTGGCTGGGCTGGTTTTTGGCTGATGACCGTCGGCACGATTTTGACCACCATTACGATTTTAACCAATGAAGCCACAGTTCTCTACACGTTTTATGCGCCGATGAAAGCAACGCCCTGGTTTTACATCGGTTTGACACTGGTCGTTGTCGGCAGTTGGTGCAGCGGTATCGCGGTCCTCATCAATTACGTCCGCTGGAAAAAGCAAAACCGCGGTCAAATCACGCCGCTTTTCGCCTTCTTGACCGTCGCCACGTTCATCCTTTGGTTTGTGGCCACACTGGGAGTCGCCATTGAAGTGTTGTTCATGCTCATCCCATGGTCCTTCGGTTGGATCGACACCATCAACATCATGTTGAGCCGGACACTGTTCTGGTATTTCGGCCATCCCTTGGTCTACTTCTGGCTGATGCCGGCGTACATTGCCTGGTATGTCTGCTTGCCGAAAATTTTGGGCACGAAGGTGTTCAGCGATTCCTTGGCCCGGTTGGCTTTCGTCCTGTTCATTATTTTCTCCGTGCCCGTCGGATTTCACCACCAATTGCTGGAACCGGGCATCTCAGCCGGCTGGAAATATTTGCAAGTCTTTCTCACCATGGTCGTCGTCATTCCATCCTTGATGACCGCCTTTACCCTGTTTGCCACTTTTGAAACGGCCGGGCGGCAAAAGGGAGCCGAAGGTTTGTTCGGCTGGCTGCGGTTCATGCCTTGGGGCGACGCCCGTTTCTTGGCTCCCTTCATCGGCATGGTGTTTTTCATCGTCGGCGGCGCCTCGGGCATCGTCAACGCCAGTAACCAATTGAATCAAGTGGTGCACAATACGCTTTGGGTCACCGGCCATTTTCACATTCCCGTCGGCACGACGGTTGCCCTCACCTTTTTCGGCGTCGGTTATTGGCTCATTCCGTATTTGACAAAACGCGTCTTTACCCCCCGGATGAACAAATTGGCCGTCGTCCAATCACTGATTTGGGCCCTTGGGATGTTCATCATGTCCGCGGCCATGCATGCGGGCGGCTTGCTCGGCATGCCGCGCCGCACGGCCTTCACCGACTATCAAGGCATGGCGGCCGACTGGATTCCGCTGCAAGTCGTCATGGCCGTCGGCGGCGTCATTCTCTTCGTCGGCATCGTCTTGGAAGTCATCATCATGCTCAACTTGATGTTTTTCGCCCCCAAAGGACAAACTGAATTCCAATTGGCGGAAGTCGATACCGAACAGGCTTTGCACACACCGCCGGTACTGGAACGGTGGGGCGTCTGGCTGGCCATCACCGCAGTCTTGGTCGTCGTTGCATATACCGTGCCGATAGTAGACATGATACAAAATGCACCGCCCGGATCACCGCCCCTTCGCACATGGTAATATCGCGTAAAGATTATTTGCTAAAATTTTGTCAGTTTGATGCCAACTCTTGTTTCCGATACAAGAATGTGGTAAAGTTTTTCATTGAAATATGTGGTAATGAACCCATGAATACAAGGGGGGGTACGTGTTGCATTTGTTTTTCAACAAAAAACTGCTCAGCATCATTTCACTCGTCGCGGTTTTGGCCTTGGCCGGATGCGGTGCTTCATCCAGCCAAAATCAGACGGATCAAGGTTCACAACAACAACAACAAGAACAGCAACAAGAGCAACAACAAGATCAACAAAGCTCCGATCAAGGCGCTGGCGGCGAGGCAGTCGCTTTCGACGAAGCGAAAGCGCAAGAAACGTATAAAGCATCTTGTGCCGGGTGCCACGGCGCCAACCTGGAAGGCGGCTTTGGCTCTAACTTGCAAAACATCGGTTCCCGCATGGACGCCGATACCATCTATGACGTGATCAAAAACGGCCGCGGTCAAATGCCCGCCCAAGGACAAGTCAGCGACGAAGATGCGAGAAACGTGGCGGCTTGGCTGGCCAGCTTGAAATAAGACCCGGGCTAGAACCAATGTCAATGCGACGCCCTTGGAATTGTCTTTGGCAGTTCCAAGGGCGTCAATGTTATTCAATCTCTTCAGCCCCGACAAATCCCCGCTCATAGGCGTACCGGGCCAGCTGGACCCGGTTGCTCAAATGCAGCTTTTGCAAAATGTTTTTCAAATGATTTTTCACGGTGTACTCGGAAATGCCCAATTGCTCACCAATCTCCCGGTTGCTGTACCCTTTGGCCACAAAGATGAGAATTTCCTGCTCCCGCCGCGTCAGTTCGGGATTTTTCCGGGTAGTTGACGTTTTAAATTCCGTCAATATCCTTACGGCGATTTCCTTCGGAATGGAAGCGTCGTCGGTGGCAACGGCCTTTAAGTAATTGCACCAAAGATCGGTCTTGATGTTTTTGATCAAATACCCTTGCGCCCCTTTTTTGAACGCCTCGAACAAGTTGGTCACATCGTCGGACACGGTGACGACGACAATTTTGACATACGGAAACCGTTCTTTGATCCGCTTCGTCGCCTCCAGCCCGTCCATCCCCGGCATGCCGATATCCATCAATATGAGGTCGGGCATCCACTGTTCGGTCAACGCCAACGCTTCCGGCCCGCTGCTCGCTTCGCCGACGATTTCAAAGGCGGCGTCGGCCGAGACGATCATCCGCATCGCCTTGCGGGCCAACTCGTGGTCATCGACGATGAGAATCCGGATGGGCGCCGCCACCCGCATCACCCCTCTTCGTTCTTCGTTAACCTATCTATTGTCACCGGCCGGCATAAGATTAGACGCGTCCGTTCATCGCTCCGTTCAAGTTTGAGCTGCCAGCCCACCTCCGCCGCCCGCTCCCGCATGATGCGCACTCCGAACTTGCCCTTTTCGTTCCACGGCTCTCCGACGAATCCGATACCGTCATCTTCCACCACAAGGCAAAGCCAGCCGTCCCGCCGCCCGAAAAAAATGTCCACCCGGCGGGCTTTGGCATGCTTGCGGACGTTCATCAACGCTTCCTGCAGACAGGCGTGCAGGGCAACCCGCTCCTTGGCCGACAACGCTTTTTCCGCTTCGGCGGCCGTCCCCTCCGCCTTCACCGCCACCGCCAACCCCGTCTCCCTTTGGAACTGTTCCGCCGTTTGCCGCATCATTTGCAGCCAGTCATATCCGGCATCGGACTTAGGCGTCTTTAAATTGTTCATGGCCTGACGGGTGTACTCGTGTATGACGCGGACGCTTTTCTTCAATTCGTTCCACTGTTCGGGCGCCGGCGTATTGCGTTCCATCTGTTCGATTTGCACCGAGAGCAAAAACAGCGACTGGGCAAGACCGTCATGAAGCTGACGCACCAACCGTTCCCGCTCCTCCGTCGCCGCTTTACGGGCCCGCTCCTGCCGAACTTCCTCCTGCATCGCTTCATAAATGAGAAACAGCTTGCGCGTCAGCGTAATCGTGACGGCAAAAAGAATGACTGGCGACAACAAGTTTCCCAAATCCATTGAAATGTACGGCAACAAAAACGTGTGCCGAACGTATTCCCACAACCCGATTGTTAAGGTCGGCAACACAAGAATGAGCCATTTCACCGTTTCGTACGACATCGGGGTCACCTGACCTTCACAGCACGTTCCGCAAAACGATAATGGCCGCCATCCCGGTCAGCACGGTGGCCAACAGACTGCGGCTAAAAAAGGCCGCCAGCAAAGCCGGTATCGCCGCCAACAGTTCGTCCCCCCGGGGCGCAAAGTGGCCGTCGGGCACGAGCAGCGATTGTCCCAACAACGCAGCCATGACGGCCACCGGAATGTACCCGAGCCAGCGCATACACCATGCGGGCAGGCGAAGTTTACGCAAGACGATAAAGGGCAAAATGCGCGGGAGCAATGTGACGAGCGACGAACCCAACAAAACCCAGAAAAACGTTCCGCTCACGATCACCCATCACCCCTCCCCATCCATTTTTCCAACCCGAGCCCGATGGTCGCCGCCAACACCGTGGCCAACAATACCCCCACGTGGGGCGACAGCAAGAGACTGCCGATGACGGCGACCACGACCGCCGCCAGGGCGACGGACCCGTCAACGGCCCATTTCCGCCGCTCCCGCAGCTGCAACACCAACAGGCCGATGAACATGGCCGGCAAGGCGTAATCAAGGCCGAACCGTTCCGGATCGGAAATCCAATCCCCGAACAAGCCCCCGGCGAGATTCGCCGCCAGCCAGTTCAAATACGCCGTCACATTCAAGCCCAACATCCAAGCGAAACTTCCCTTCCTTTTCCCCGCCAACCGGGTCGTGGCCACGGCAAAAGTCTCATCGGTCAACTGCGCCCCCAGCAATACATTTTTCCACATGGGCAAATGGCGAAAGAATGGAGCCAAGGCCGCCCCCATCAACAAGTGGCGCAAGTTGACGAAAAAAACCGTGACAATAATGGCGGATGCGGGCATCCCGGACATCATCATCCCCGCGGTGATAAATTGCGCCGACCCCGCATAGAGCAACAAGGAGATGAGGGCGATTTCCAACAAGGATAAACCCGCCGTCCGTTCCACTACGCCGGCGGCAAAGCCGATGCTCAAATACCCGAAAACCGTCGGCAGGCAGTCTTTGACCCCTTGGAAGAAAGTGTCGGTTTCTCGCTCGAAATCGTTTTGCGTCAACAGGCCATCGGTACGGTTCATTGCCCTCCCCCTCCCACCGTCCCTGAGAAACATCCCGTGGGAAAATAAACATAATGATCTATTTAATATGTTTTATATGTTTTATAATAAAAACGCAATGGTTGGCTCCAGTAAAAGATAACACGAAATTTTCTCCTGGCGGAAGCAATGAATGTGTGGAGGGGACTAGAAAAGCAATTGATCAATATTCGACCGCTTCATTATAATGTTAATTGTATGATAAATTTTGAAGTTGCGGTATGATACATATTTTTCTCGGAATTTTTCGGATGGAGGGATTAATCCATGACGGACAACGCGAAAAGCCAGGCCATGACCTTGCTGGAAACGAATGAAACCTACGCTCGACAGTTTCAACGAAAGGATTTGCCTTCTCGCCCCTCCCGCAAAGTAGCCGTTGTCACATGTATGGACGCCCGCATGGATCCCCTCGCCATGCTGGGGGCCCGACTGGGGGACATGCACGTCATCCGCAACGCCGGCGGGCGGGTGACGGATGATGTCATCCGTTCCCTCGTCATCTCGCAACAGCTGTTGGGCACGGAAGAAGTGCTTGTCATCCACCATACCGACTGCGGCATGATGACGTTCAAGAACGAAGACATGGTCGAACGCCTCGCCGCCACGTTGGGATCCGACGCCGCCGCGGCGGCAGAAACGATGGATTTTCTTCCCTTTCCCGACTTGGCCGAAAGTGTCAAGGAAGACGTGCAAAAGTTGAAGCAATCGCCGTTGATCCCGGATCACATCCGCATTTTCGGCGGCATTTACGACGTCCGCAGCGGAAAAATCGACTTGGTGGATTAAGCGCAGAAAAGGGGATGCAGTAAAACGAACAAATAGTACGGGCAAACGGAAAACAATACAGGTGTAAACAAATAAAGGGATTCCCGACGGCATATCGGGAATCCCTTTAATAATTATTGAACCTCCCTTGCAAGATGCGCGGCGGCGATGGCCGCCTGCCCAAGACTCACCCCGCCGTCGTTGACCGGCACTTGCCGGGGCAACCACACGTCGATGCCGCTATCGGCAAACCGCTCCCGCACGTCGCTCAACAACAAGGCGTTTTGAAACACGCCGCCGGAAAGAACCAGCGTGTCGACGCCGTGCGCGGCGCAGAGCCGCCGCACGCTTTGAAAAAGGGCTTCGGCCACGCTGCGGTGAAACGCCCGGGCCATCACCTCCACCGCTTCTCCCTTGAGCCGATCCTCGATCATGGCCATAAGCAGCGGCCGATAATCCAACACGCCCCGCTCCTCATCCCAAGGAAAGGGGTAAACTTTCCGCGGTCGTTCCAAACGGGCGCGATGTTCCAGCCATATGGCCGCCTGGCCCTCAAAGGTAATGGGACCGGTAAAGCCGAGCAAGGCGGCCGCGGCGTCAAACAACCGGCCCATTGACGTGGTGGGAAACGTGCGAATCCGTTTTTCGGCCATGGAAAGCGCAATGAAAAACCGCTCCGGAAAACCGAGGCGCCGCCCGGCTTCTTTTGCCCAAGCGCCCCCTTCGGCCAAGAAACCAGCCAAAGCTTGCAACGGCATTTTGGCCGCCGCATCGCCGCCGGGTAACAAGGCCGGCCGGAGATGACCGCAGCGGGTGAGCCCTTCCCGGAGACTGCCGACGAACCATTCCCCGCCCCAAATGCTCCCGTCGTCGCCGTAGCCGGTCCCGTCAAAGGCAACGCCGACAACCCGCCGTTGCCATGCGTGCCGCTCGGCCAACACCGCCGCCACATGGGCTTGGTGGTGCTGGACGGCCATGTGGCGCCGGGCCGTCAGCTGCCGGCCGAACCGGACGGAGTGAAAATCGGGGTGACCGTCGACGACGACCGTCAGTTCTTCCTGCGGCACCCGGTACATGGCCAATAAATCCTGTACCGTCTGCGCAAATGCGACAAAGGCTTCGTACTGTTCCAAATCGCCCAGGTGTTGGCTCATCACCGCCCGCCCGTCGACCACCAAGGTGACGGTGTTTTTCAAATCGGCCCCAACGGCCAGGATCGGTTGCGCCGTCGGCAGTTCCGCCACCGGCAACGGGGCCGCGCCCCGGGCCCGCCGGAGAAAGGTTGACCCGAAAACCGTCACGCGGCAAACCGAATCGTCCACCCGCCGGGCGATGGGCCGTTCCCCCAGCAGCCAGGCGTCGCAAACGTCGGCCAACCGCATGAGCGCATCTTCGTCCTCATAGGCGATGGGCTCGCCGGAACGGTTGCCGCTCGTCATGACCAACACCGGCGGCGCACCGTGATAAAACAACAAATGTTGCAACGGCGTGGAGGGCAACATGACGCCCAAGTCGCCGTTGTCCGGCGCCACCCCCGGCAACACCCGCCGGGCCCGGGCCAGGACGATGGGACGGGCTGGCGACGTCAGCAGCCGCTCCTCTTCCGCCGCCAATTCCACCACCCTTCGGGCCGTTTCCACGTCTTTGACCATGACGGCAAAAGGCTTGTCCGGCCGGCCTTTCCGCTGGCGCAAACGCCGAACCGCCACGGCGTTGGCGGCGTCGCACGCCAAATGATACCCGCCCAACCCTTTCACGGCGACGATGAGGCCATCCTTCAGCAGCCGGGCCGCCCGGGCCACGGCCTTGACATTGTCCTCCACTTTTTCCCCCTGCCGGTGGAGCACGTAACGGGGGCCGCACGCGGGACAGGCGTTGGGCTGGGCATGGAAGCGGCGATTGGCCGCATCCCGGTATTCCTGTTCGCAAGCAGGACACATGGGCCATTGTTTCATCGTCGTGTTGGGGCGATCGTACGGCAACCGCTCCATCACGGTATAGCGGGGACCGCAAACAGTGCAATTGATATACGGATATAAATACCGGCGGTCATACGGGTCGAACAACTCTTCCAAGCAGTCGTCGCACACGGCCGTGTCCGCCGGAAGCCACACCGTCGGCCGAGTGTGGGAAAGGCTTTCTTGTATGGCGAAGTGGGGCCAACCTTCCACATCCGCCTCCTCCACCGCCACATCGGTCACGCGGGCCGCCGCCGGCGCTTGATTGGCCAAAGCCGCCACAAACGCATCAAACGCCTGCTGCTCCCCTTCGACGTGGATGTCCACGCCGTGCCCGTCGTTACGCACCCAGCCCCGCAACTTGAGCCGCTGGGCCAGGCGAAAGACGAAGGGGCGGAAACCGACCCCTTGCACGACGCCCCGGACGCGGATTCGTCTGGCCACGACCATCGGCCGTCACGCTCCGTTCAACTTTCCGGTCCCGCCACGACACAACCGCGGCCTTCCACGCCGACTTGCACGACGCTACCGTCCCGTACCAACACCGGCACCGTCCGCCCCCCGGTCAGGCGAATCATGCGCTGGCGGGCTTCCCCATCGGTCTCCACATCGTACTCGACAAACTCTTCCCCGTCCCACAACAGCGTTTCCCGCAACGTTTCAGTATACGGACACCCTTTAGCACCGTACAGTTCCAACACGGCGTCGTCCCTCCCCGAAGCAGTTTCGCTAAAGCCAAACCCTAACAAATCCGCGGCAACGGGTCGCCCACCAACATGTCCACCATCCACGAACCGCCGTAGGGCGATTGTACGAGGACGGCCTTCTGCGGCGTTTCCCGGATTTCGCCGACGCGGACAGCCCCCTCTCCTCCGGGCACCCGGCGAATGGCTTCCAGGGCGGCGTCGGCGTACTCCGGCGCCACCACGGCGAGAAACTGGCCTTCGTTGGCGATGTGTAAAGGATTTAACCCCAGTATTTCGCAGGCGCCCCGCACCGCCGGGCGCACCGGGATGGCTTCTTCTTCCAACACCACCGCCACTTGCGCGTCCCGGGCCAATTCGTTGAGCGCCGTGGCAACCCCTCCCCGGGTCGGATCCCGCAACCAGCGCAATCCCGGTGCCGCCGCGTCCACCAGCGCCGCCACGAAAGGCCAAAGGGGGCGGGTGTCGGACACGAGATCGGCTTGCAAGTCCAGCTCTCCCCGGGCCAGCATGACGGTAATCCCGTGATCGCCAATGGGTCCGGACAACAGCACCTGATCCCCGGGCCGCACATGTCGGGCCGACAAATTCACCCGCGGATCGACCAACCCTATGCCGGCGGTGGTAATGTACAATCCGTCGGCCTTGCCGTGTTCCACCACTTTCGTATCTCCCCCCACCACCGCCACGCCGGCCCGCCGGGCCGCTTGGGCCATGGCCGCCGCCTGTTCGGCCAACTCGTCGGTGGCCAGGCCGGCCTCGATAATGAACGTCGCCGTCAGAGCCAACGGCCGGGCCCCGCCCATGGCCAGATCGTTGACCGTCCCGTTGATGGCCAGCTCGCCGATGGATCCGCCAGGGAAGCGCAAAGGCTTGACGACGAAACTGTCGCTCGTCATGGCAAGCCGCACGCCGCCGGCGTCGACGTAGGCCGCGTCCTGCAATTCATCCGGGCCACCGCCCGCCTCCAGCAGCAACGGAACGAGCAACCCTTCCACCAAGCGGCGGCTCGCTTTGCCGCCCGCCCCGTGGGACAATTCGATCTGCGGGTCGAAAAACCGTACGTTCTTGCTTTTCATCCGTTTCCCTCCATGCTGTGCAAACCATGCCGTAAGATAACAAAACCGCCCGCTTTCCAAGTCGGCAAATGCCGCGCTCTACCCGACGAGCGGCAACTGGCTCCGAGCGGCAATCGGCCCCGTTCAACCGCCGCTGGCTTGTTGCAAATAGACGTGATGGTAATAGGCGGCGCAGGAGCCTTCGGAAGAAACCATCAACGCCCCCACCGGCCGTTCCGGCGTGCACGCTTTGCCGAAGAGGCGGCACTGTTGCGGTTTCAACACACCCCGCAGCACGTCGCCGCACTGGGCCGCCTGGGGATCGGCGACAGTGCTTCCGGGCACTTGGAAACGGACTTCCGCATCCCACGGAGCGAACTCGGGCTTTAGCTTCAACGCCGAATGGGGGATGTGGCCAAGGCCGCGCCATTCAAAAAGGGGACGCACCTCGAACACTTCCTCCATGGCCGCCATGGCCGCACGATTCCCGTCCCACGTCACCGCCCGGGTGTATTGGTTTTCCACTTCCGCCCGCCCTTCCTGCAATTGTTTGACGAGCATGAGAATGGACTGCAACAAATCGAGGGGTTCAAAGCCGGAAATGACCACCGGCTTTTTGTACTCATCGGCAATCCAACGGTACGGCTTGGCGCCGATCACCGTGGACAAGTGGCCCGGCCCGATAAAGCCGTCGAGCCGCATGTCCGGCGACTCTAAAATGGCCCGGATGGCCGGCATGATCAGGACGTGGTTGGAAAAGACGAAGAAATTGGAGACGTTCATCTCCTTGGCCTGCAACACGGTCAGCGCCGTGGACGGCGCCGTCGTCTCGAAGCCGATGGCAAACAAGACCACGTCTTTGTCAGGCTGATCCAAGGCCAGTTGCAACGCGTCCAGCGGCGAATACACCATCCGCACGTCGCAGCCCCGGGAACGGAAGGAGAGGGGCGTGCCGGCCGTCCCCGGCACCCGCATGACGTCGCCAAAGGCGGTAAAGATGACGTTTTCCCGCTGGGCGATGGCCAATCCGTCATCCATCCTTCCCATGGGCAAAACGCACACCGGGCACCCGGGACCGTGGATGAGCTCGATGTTTTTCGGCAACAAATCTTGCAGGGCGAACCGGTAAATGGAATACGTATGCCCGCCGCAAATCTCCATGATGCGGTAAGTGGCCACGGGATCGGCCCACCGATGAATTTCTTCCGCCGTCTTTTGAATCAAATCCGGATTGCGGAACTCGTCGACAAATTTCATCCGCCACCGCCTGCCTCTCCGAATTTGTAGCCCCGCACTTCTTCCAGCGCCGCCTCCGATTCGTCCAACATCTCCAAGAGCCTCAGCTGTTCCGCCGCCTGCTCCGCACTGATCATGTTCATGGCAAACCCGACGTGGATCAACACCCAATCCCCCACTTGCGGGCTCATGTGTTTCACCAAACCCATGTTGATTTTCCGCCGCACGCCGGAGACGTCCACCAACGCGTACCGCCGGTCGTCATCCAACAGGGCGACGATTTGTCCCGGAATGGCTAGACACATAGGCTCCCCTCCTTTTCCTGTCACGTCCGGGCGATGCGCCAAATCATCACCCGGTTGTTGCCCGAGTCGGCAATGGCCAACCATTGCCGATGAAAACAGAGACCGTACGGCCAGCACAGACCGTGTCGATCCACCGATTGCCAACGGTTTTCCCCGGAAGCGGAAAAATCGTCCTGGCCGATCACCGCCGTCGCCGCATGGCCGGCGCCGCGGCGGGGCGGGCCGTCAAACAGAAGCACCCGGTTGTTGGCCGTGTCGGCCACGGCCAAGACGCCCTCCGACAACGCCAGCGCGTACGGAAAGCGCAACCGCCGGGGCCCTTGGGGAACGTGGGGCAGTTCGAATGCCGACGTAAAACCGGCTTGCCCCAACACCGCGTCGGCCGGCCGGTCGGCGGCAGGCGGCGGCGTATAGCCGAGGACCCGGTGGTTGCCGGCGTCGGCGACAAAAAGCGATTCGCCGTCCCCGGCCACGCTGTGGGGCCAGCGGTACGTATCGGGCCCCACGCCCCGATCCCGGTTTTCTCCATGTTGGTAACCGTCGGATTGGCCCAAGACGACGTCGGGCGGGCGGCCGTCCTCCGGCAAGCCACGCCAGCCCAACACCCGCCGGTTGCCGGTGTCGGCCACGTAAAACCAGCCGTTGACATACCCGAAACTGTACGGCCAAAAAAAACCGAACGGACTCACCGGACCGCCCCGGTTGGCGGCGGTGCCGGCCAAATCCGGCTGTCCCAGCACCCGATCCGGCGGCTGATTGTTTTTCGTCGGCAGCCGCTCCCAAACGAGCAGCCGATGATGCCAAGCGTCGGCCACCCACAATTGCCCTTCGATGACCGCCACGCCGGTAGGCAAATGAAACAACTTGGGCCCTTCCGCGGCAAAATCGGGCTGCCCCAGCACGACGTCCGCCGGACCGTGATCGCCTAAGGGCCACCCGTGCCAAATGAGCACCCGGTGGTTGCCGCTATCGGCCACCACCAGGCATTCATCGTCCACGTAAACGCCGCGAGGGGCGTACATGTTGACGCGGTTCGGCCGCGCCGAGGGCAGAAGCAGGCCGCCGGGGGCCGCTCCACCCAGCCATAGCAGCGGCTCCGCCGTCAGGACGGACGTATCCATACGTGTTGTCCCTCCACCCGGACCGGGAAAAGCTCCAACTGGACATGGGGCACCGTGACGCACTCCCCGGTGGTCAAATCGAAACGAAAACCATGGCCCGGGCACGTTATAAACGTCCCGTCCACCATTCCCCGTTCAAGGGAGATGCCCATATGGGGGCACTGGTTGCGGAAAGCCATCACCTTGCCGTTGTGCCGCACCACCAGGACGTCATGGCCGTCTTTGACGAGCCGGAAAGGTATCCCTTCCGACAGCTCGTCCGCCGCCGGGCCTTTCAACCACCCCTTTTGTTCCAAGCCGCCGCTTTCGTCCATGGAGGAAGGGGGCATATAGCCCGAAGTGATTTCTTCGTCGGCCATGGCCACGTGGCGGATTTCCGGCACGCGCGCCTTTATCGTCTCTTCCACCCCTTGCTTCAGCGTCAACGCCGACAAGGAACAGCCGGAACAGGCCCCTTGCAGCCGCACATAGACGGTTTCGTTTTCCACCTTCACCAATTCCACATCGCCGCCGTGGGAGCGCAAATAAGGCCGCACTTCTTCCAGCGCCGCCGCCACCCGCGTGTACACGTCTGGCTGAATGATGCCGTGCAACAAAAAGAGGGCGTAGATGGCCGGATCGTCCACCGCCCGATACAACAATTCCTTGCCTTCCGCCGTCGAGCGCAAGAGACGCACCAACGCCTTTAATCCGCAGGCGTGAAAAGCTTCCACCGCCTCCTTCAGCGCCATGGCCCGCATCCGGGCGTCTTCCGGCAACGACTGCACCGCCTCCCGCGCCTGATCCACCCGCCGGGCCAACGTTTGGAAATCTTCTTCCAAAACTTTCACATCCATCCCCCTTTCACCCGCCAAAGGCATCCGCCCGCACCGCTAGCCGCCGAACATCGCCGCCTGTTCCAGCGCCTCTTCCGTCTTTTGCCGGAGCAAATCGGCGAACTGACGGACCGCCAGCCGCTGTACAAGTTCCCCGACGGTGCCGATGCCGTCCAAACTTTCCCCGGGGGATAGGGGCCGGTTGGCCAAAGCGTTCAGAACGAAACAGGCGCCCGCCGGATTGTCCAACAGGGCGTCGCGAAAAAAGGCGTCCACGAACTCATCCAGCCACACCCCGTCGCCCTGGGGATCGCGCCGCAACTTGTCCAACGCCCCGTCGACGCCCTGATTGCGTTGGATTAACCGTTGGCTGAACCGATCCACCGCCATGGACAACAACACTTGAAAATATTGCCGTTCATGGGCATTCACCGGCCATTCCCCTCTCCCTCTGCTTCTGGGCAATATCCGCCAACACGTCTTCCACCGCCGCCGCGGCGGCCGCCTCGCCATAGGTTTGAAACAGACGCCGCGCCGTCTCCAGCCGCGGCACGGCGCGGGAAAAGGCGCCCAGATGGGCCAAAGCGTTGCCTTGATTGGCCAGCACCCGGGCGTATGCCAACGGATCGTCCGCCTCCCGCCGCACCGTCAACACGTCTTCGTACAGCGCCACCGCTTCCCACAAATTGTCTTCCGGATGGCTGGACGGCACGTGCTGTAAGGCGTTGGCCAAATTGACCGTTGCGCTGGCCCAATACTCGGGATGGGTTTCTTTTTGGAAAACCGTGAGCGCCTCCCGCAGCGACTGGATCGCCACCGCCGTCCGCAACTGCTTCCCCCGGGCGTCTCCCGGCATGGACAAATAGGCTATCGCCAAGTTCATATGGGCCAAGGCGTAAGCTTCCGGATGGTCCGCCTTGCGGTACCGCTTCAGCGCCTCGTAATAACTTTGGATTGCCTGCCGGAACTGTCCCATGCCCTGCTGCACCGTGCCGAACTGGAACCACAGCTCGCCTTCGGCCTCCCGAAACGGCGTTGGCTGCAGCAACGCCAGCGCGTCGCGGTACGCCGCGGCCACGTCTTCCTGGGGCCCGTCCACCAATTGCCGGGTCGCCGCCCACTCGGCCAACAGCCGGGCGCAAAATACGGGAGATACGTCCCGCGCCGCAGCGGCCGCCGCCTGCAGCCGCTCAAGCCCTTCGCGCCAGGCTTTTTCCTGAAAACAGGCGTATGCCCGGGTCGCCAAGAGAAACGCCCGCATTTCCCCGTCGCCGCCTTCCTCCGGCGGCGCACCCCGCAGCCCCAACCGCCACGCCACTGCGTCGAGAAGAATCGCAAGCTCGCCGTCCACCGCTTCCCGCGCCCGCCGGTAATCATCCTCCCGCCCCGTCAGGACGAAACGGTTGTAGCATCCTTCCGGCCCATCGGGCAACAGCCTCAACACTTCCTCTTCGCTGGCGCCGTTGACGGCGGCGGCAAAAAACCGCCACGCCGCCGGCACCGTTTCGGGCAAACGGCCTTGCAGCAGCGGCGCCGTCAAGGTGTCGGCGTCCGGAATCCACGGCAACAGAAAAAATCCGGCCAACCCCGGAAAGACGCCCAACGGTTGGGGACGGAGGGTGCGGCGCGGAATTTTTTCCTTGTTCGCCGCCAGCGGTATGCGCCAGGCGTGTTGCGTCTCGTCCCAAACCGCCTCCCGGGGGCCCGGCACGACATCGGGCGGAAGAAATTCGTGCACCAACAAGCTGCGATCGCCGCTGGCGTTGCGTATTTTCAGCAGCAACCCGCCGGCCCCCGGATGACTGACCGGCAGGAGCCACAATTCGTCGTTCCGGACGAGCACCATGGCCGTGCCGGCGGGAAAACGGCCGGCCATGGCGGCCGGGATGTGGAGGTAACCGCGTTCGGTCAGTTCAACTTGCATCGCTTGCGCCCCCTAACCGCCGCAGCAGTTCCGTCGCCAGGCGTTCCATGGCCGCCTGCACCGGCGGAGACAAACCGAAACCGGGGGACAAGTTTTCCGCCTCGATGAGAAACACTGTCACCGTGGGCGGAAAGCGCTCCTTCAACAGCCATTTGCCCACGGCCAAGGCGTGATCCCAGCGAAAGTTATGCAAATTGACGGCCTCCAGCGGCGGCGTTTCCACTTCCTCCCCCGGAAGTTCGTAAATGGTGCCCGGCACGCCGCCGGACTGGCAGGCGTCGACGACAATCAAGTGCTTCGCATCGCCGATTTGCGCCACCACGTCCATGCCGGCCGTTCCCCCGTCGGCAAGGCGGACGCCAGGGGGTAGGCCCAGGTCCCACAGTTTCCGGATGAGCCACGGCCCCACGCCGTCATCGCCGCGAAGCAAATTGCCGCATCCGATGATTACGGTCATCTGGTTGTCACCGCCCTTGTCTGCTGTCGTCGGCGCCGTCGCGCCAATAGATGCGACCGAAGAAGTCTAGGAAGAACAACGCCTAAAACGACGTGACCGTAAACTTGGCCAGCTCTTTTTTCGTTTTCCGGTCATAGGCGTGGACGGTGCAGACAAGGCACGAATCGTAGCTATGGGCGATGTGGGCCAACTCCACCGGATTGTCGGGGTTTTTCACCGGCGTGCCAATCATGGCCGTCTCAATCGGTCCCCGTTGCCCGTGTCGATCCCGCGGCCCGATGTTCCAGGCAGTCGGCGTGATGACTTGATAATTTTCGATCTTGCCGTCCTTGATCCGGATCCAGTCGCACAAGGCGCCGCGGGCCGCTTCCGTCGAGCCGAAGCCCCGGCCTTCCGGCAACTCCTTCGGTTTGACGTAAAATTTCTCATTCAGATCGATCTGCTTCAGCCAGTCATGCATCCGCAAGTAATACTTGGGCGCCTCGTGGATGCGGGCCAGGACGCGCAACATGATGCTGGGCCCGATTTCTTTCAAGATGTTGTAAATGAGCGGATCGTTGTCCTGCCACGGTTCGCCGCCGGGACGGCCGGCCATCACTTGCCGGGCCAGAGGACCGGTTTCCAGTGGCGTCTCGCCGCTGGGCAGCAAATAGCGCGGCGCTTTGGCCCACGTGTATTTCCCTTCCTTCTTCCCTTCCTCGATGTCCAGCGGTTCGGTCACGCCGTCAAAGGGATGGAGCGAGCCGCTGCCGCGGTAGAAAGAATGGGTATGATCTTCCCGCACGTTGGCCTGATCGAAATCGTGGAAGTTTTCCCCGTCAAACACGCCGGAGCGGGCGATGAGGGCGGCGTTGCGGCCTTCGATGGTCGGGTAACGGTATTTTTCCGGATGGAAAAACGTTCCCGAGGCAATGTACTTGCCGGGACCGGCACCGTACTTGTCGAGGCCGTGCTCCAGGCAGAAACGGAGAAACAAACCGAGATCCGAGTCGCGGTGTTCGGCCTTTTCGTCCAGCCACGCCAACACGTCGTTCCACGTTTTGTTTTGCAGCCAGCGCTCCACGGAACAGCCGAGCATCACTTTTTCCAGCCACGTTTCGCGGTAATATTCCAAAATGGTCGTCGAACGGGTCACGTCGGACAATGTCGGGGCGCTCATGACGCCTCCGGGCACCATGAAGCTGGAATGGGGCCACTGGCCGCCGAACATGGCGTAAATTTCCACCGGCTTGATGGACACCTCAATACCATGCTCGTAGTGTTTGCCCGTAAAGGGCGCCCAGCGCCGCACCACCTCGTCGTACAAGGGCGACGTGCGGTAATTTTCGTGGGTGAAGCCGATGGCAAACAAGGCGTAAAACCAGCGCGGAATGCTCTGAATCGTCTCCGCCGCCTGGGCGAGGTTGCGGATGAGGGTGGCGTTGGGCGGCACTTCCGTGCCCCACGCCGTATCCAAGGCGTAGGCCGCCTTGTACAAGTGACTGCCGCCGCAAATGCCGCAAATCCGCGGCGTCATGATGAGACCGGCCTGCGGGTCTTTACCTTTGAGAATGATCTCAAACCCGCGGAACATGGTGGCTTCCGTCCATGCGTCGACGACGACGCCGTCTTCAATTTCCACCCGGACGTCCAAATCGCCTTCGACCCGTCCCAGCGAGTGGACTTTAAGACTTTTCTTGTTGCTGGTGGATGCGGTTTGTTGGCTCATGGATTCACCTTCCTTCTGCGTGCATGCTTTGATTTTCAGACCATCACGGCACGAACATGGCTTCTTTCGCCCACTTGGGCGCCACCGCCCGGGCTACCGCCGCATGGGTCGAATAGCTCAACGGATCGATGCCCGTCGGCACCTCTTTGGGAATGGAACCGAGCACTTTCTGCGTCTTGAAGACCGTACCCGGCGCCAAATCGAAAAAGGGGAACTGCGGCTCGGTACAGCCGATGCACGGCATGCCGGCCCGCGTTTTGGACGATTGCCGGTTCCACAAAATCCGGTTGCATGGCGAATGGGTCATGGGGCCGCGGCAACCTTGCTCGTAGAAGAGACATCCTTTCCGCGTTCCTTGCCCAAACTCTTCCACCGACTCTTTCCATTCGAAATATTGCACCCGCGTGCACCCGGTCTGGGTAAACGTGGTGAAGAACGTCTTCGGCCGCTGCAGCTCATCCAGCTGAACATCCTCCAACCGTCCGGTGGCGACGGCGACGAGAATTTGCGTCACCCAGTCGGGATGGGCCGGACAACCCGGGATGTTGATCACCGGCAACCCGGCCTTGGAACGGAAATCGGCGCCAAGAAAGCCGCCCTTTTCCTCTTTCAAAAATTGCAGCCCCACCGACTCCGACGGATTCGGTTTCGTCGCCGGAATTCCCCCCCAGCAGGCGCAGTCGCCGATGGCCACGACAAATTGGGCCTTGTGGGCAAAGTCCCAAATCCAATCCTTTTTTGGCCGTCCCATGTGCATGTCGTAACGGCCCGTCCCGTTGGGCCCCTGGATGACGGTGCCCTCCACGACGAGGATGTCCAACGGAATTTCGTCGTTGAGGATGCGCTCGAACAAATGGTGCACTTGATCGCCGAATTCCATGGACACGGAATGGTGATACAAAATGTTAATGCCGAAATCGGTCACCAAGTCGACCACGGTGGGCTCTTCCGCGTTCAACACCGATTGGGTGTTGCCGTTGCACGCCCCGCCGTGAATCCACAACACGTTGGCCACTCATCCTCACCTCCGCCACGTATTACATGTCTTCATTTGGGTCGTTCGAATATTTCGAGTATTTACTTTTGCATCGCATAGTTTTTTAAGGAAACAACGATTCGTCTTCGCGCATCCATTGCTCTCCCGGCGTCTCAAGATTGCACGGCAAGCCAAGATTTTCTCGCCTCTTCCAGGTGGGATATCCAAGCGTCCATGCCCTCGCCGGTGCGGGCCGACACTTCCAACACCGGAACCCCCGGCCGAACCGCCTCCAACGCTTCGAGAAAGGCCGTCCGCTGGAAGCCGACGGCTTCCGCCAGGTCGCACTTCGTGACGAGGGCCACGTCGGCGCTGTTGACGAGGGGCGGATACTTGGCCGGCTTGTCCTCGCCTTCCGTCACCGAAAACAACACCACCCGCTCGTTTTCGCCCAAGTCGTAACTGGCGGGACAGACCAAATTGCCGACATTTTCAATAAATAAGAAGTCCAGCTCTGCCAAATCCCATCCTTCCAGATGATGCTCGATCATCTCCGCTTCCAGGTGACAGACGGTCCCCGTGGTGATTTGCCGGACGCGGGCGCCGCTTTCCCGCAACTTGGCCGCATCGTTTTCCGTCGCCAAATCCCCGACCAAGGCCGCCACGCTGTACCGGGCTCCCAAGCGCCGTAACGTTTCCGTCAATAGCGTCGTCTTTCCCGCCCCCGGGCTGGAAACGAGATTGAGCACATACACGCCGGCCGCCTGAAAACGCGTGCGCAGTTGCCGCGCAAGAAGATCGTTTTTTTTCAGCACGTTTTGGCGCAATTCAACAATTCGCGGACGGGCCGTATTCAGCTGCATTCTCCAGTTCCTCCTCTTCCAGTGCATACAGTTCGATCTCCCGGCCTTCCAGCACTTCCCCGGTCCTTTCGCCGCACGCCGGACAACGCATCGGAAACGGCTGCGGCAATACCCGTTCCGCTCGGCAGGCGCGGCAGTACACCTTCACCGGCACGTCTTCGATGACCAAGCGGGCCCCTTCGACAGCCGTGCCTTGCGTAACGACGTCAAAGGCAAACAGCAACGCCTCCCTGACGACGCCCGACAATACCCCCAACCGCACATGGACCGCCTGCACTTTCCCCATTCCGGCGTCCCGGGCCGCTTTGCTTGCGATATCTACCAGCTGATGGGCGATGGACAATTCATGCATCGCTGAGCTCCTTGGACAAATGGCGGGAAAACTGCAGGATGAAATGGAGCGCCGGTTGCACTTCCGGATCCGTCAACATGCGCATGAGCCCCACTAAGCCGACCCGCCTGTCTTTGGCACTGGCGGTTTCCTCCGCCGCCTTCATCATGGCTCTGGACACTTTGCCGACGACTTGCACCGACCGGACGTCCAAAACATCGGACTTGAACAGTTCCTGCACTTGCGGAGAGTCCAAAAATTTCTGCATTTGCTGCAATGCGGCGAAAGCGGTTTCAATTTTCCGGAATGCCTCCCCTTCCGCGTAAGCCTTCCGCAACATCAACACCAGTTCGTTGATGGAATCGGCGATTTCCGGCGCCCGGCGGAAGAAGCCTTCCAACATTTCGATCATGTATGTCACGTTTTCCAACTTGTCCAACAACTGGATAAGTTGTTCCGACGTCCGCTCGTCCAACAGCTTTTCCGTCAACGTCACGTCCAGCGCCTCGGTGGCACCGTTACCCTCCATAGGCTGCACCGGTCTACCTCCCTTCCCATGGCGTCGCCTCTTTCATCGGAACGACAAAATCTTTCACGGCTGCCCACGATCTGCGATATTCCCCACCTCCGGCCATCATCCTCATGCGAAAAAATTGTAATACTTTCGGAATTATAGCATAATCAAACCGTTTTGTGAAATATTGGATTGACAAAAAAGGGGACGGTCGCCGGCTGGCGACCATCCCCTTTCCGTTGATTGCGTCCGATTGGATGTCTTCGAACTTACTTGGCCAGGGCTTGCCGGATGGCGTTGACGAACGCTTCATTGTCTTTGGGCGTCCGGGATGTAATGATGTTGCCGTCGACGACGACCGGCTCATCCAACACTTTTGCCCCGGCATTTTCCAGATCGTCCCAAATGCTCACGTAACCGGTCATTTGCTTGCCTTGCACAACTTTGGCGGAAATGAGCAATTGGGGGCCGTGGCAAATGGCGGCCACCGGCTGATTGGCCTCCACTTTTTGCCGCACGAAGCGTTTCATGCCTTCGTCGATGCGGAGCCGATCCGGCGAGTAACCTCCGGGAATGACGACGGCGTCGAAATCTTCCGGACGCACCTCGTTGATGGAAGCGTCGGCCGTGTATTCGGCCTGGCCTTTCTTCCCTTTCAACACTTCACCCTTTTGAAAGGAGACGATGACACATTCATGGCCGTCTTTTTTCAGCTCCTCGTACGGATACGCAAGCTCCGAATCCTCGTATTCTTGCGTAACCAAAAAGGCAACCTTCGCCATCCTTTCCCACCTCCAGAAAAAGTTGCGGTTGGCCGGCAGGCCAACCCAACCACATCATATCACAGGAGAAGTGCCGATGGCATCATTGGTTATGCAACGGCCCGTCCTCATGCCCAGGCTTACGCTTCTTGCCAGAGGGCCGTGGACAAATACCGCTCGCCGGTGTCGGGCAAGACGACGACCATCACTTTGCCCTTGTTTTCCGGCCGGCTGGCCACAACTTTAGCAGCGTGCAGCGCTGCGCCGGAGGAAATGCCCAGCAAAATCCCTTCTTCCCGGGCCAGCTTGCGGGAAGCGGCAAAGGCTTCTTCGTTGGTCACCTGCACGACTTCATCGTAAATGTCCGTGTTCAAAACATCCGGCACGAAACCGGCGCCAATCCCTTGAATTTTGTGGGGACCGGGTTTGCCGCCGGACAACACGGGCGAGTCGGCCGGTTCGACGGCCACCGCATAGAAGGACGGTTTGCGCTCTTTAATCACTTCCGACACGCCGGTGATGGTCCCCCCCGTGCCGACGCCGCTGATCAAAATGTCCACCCGGCCGTCGGTGTCGTTCCAAATTTCTTCCGCCGTCGTCCGGCGGTGAATTTCCGGGTTGGCCGCATTTTTGAACTGTTGCAACATGTAGGCGTTGGGGGTCTCCTTGACGATTTGTTCTGCCCGCTGAATGGCCCCTCTCATCCCTTCCGCACCAGGCGTCAACACCAGCTCGGCGCCGTAGGCTTTGAGCAAATTGCGCCGCTCAATGGACATCGTTTCCGGCATGGTCAAAATGAGCCGGTATCCTTTGGACGCGGCGACAAAGGCGAGGGCAATCCCCGTGTTGCCGCTGGTCGGTTCGACCAAGACGGTTTTGTCCGGTGAAATGAGCCCTTTTTTCTCCGCATCTTCAATCATGGCAAAGCCGATGCGGTCTTTCACGCTGCCGCCCGGATTGAAATACTCCAATTTGCCGTACACTTCCACACCGGTCTCTTCGCTCAACTTGTTCAAACGCACCAGCGGCGTGTTTCCAATTAAATCGACGATGCGATTGGCTACTCTCATGAATGCGTGCCCCTTTCCTATGCTTTTCGTCATGCGCCACCTGCAATTTGCAGTAGCGTCGGACATTTATCAGAAACAGTTCTTATAACATAGTATACCATCCTTTTTTTAAATATCAATATTTCCGAGGTAAATACTTTGATATAAAATTCAAAGGATATCATTCAAAGGGATGTCAATAACACCTGGAACCGCCGTTCCCGCTCATCCAGCCGACCTTCTTTCGTCAACTGCAAAAAGACTGGATCCAACATCGCCGAAAACAACTGGCGGCGCCGTTCCCGTTGCGGCACGCGGCGCAAAATTTCTTCCCGGCACCGGGCGAGAAACTCTACGTACTCGGCGTATGTGTCATCGTAACACTCCGCCAGTTCCGAGGCGATGCGCCGGGCGAGCTCCGGACTGGCGCCGCCGGTGGAAACGCTGATGGACAGCCGGCCCCGGCGCAACGTGGCCGGCACGGTAAAATGGCTCAAATCGGGCCGGTCGACGACATTCAGCCATTGATGCGGCCGACGCGCCTCATAAACCGCCACATTCACATCCGGATCGTCGGTGGCGGCGATCACCAAGCAGGCGTCTTCGATGTCCGGCGGCTCAAACCGTTTCGCCCGCCACGCGATTTTCCCCTGTGCGGCCCATTCCGCCAGCCTCGCCTCAAGCTCCGGGCTGACGACCGTGACTTGCGCCCCCGCCGCCAGCAGTTTTTCCACTTTCCGGGCGGCCACCCGGCCGCCGCCGACGACAACCGTTTGCACCCCCGCCACATTCAAAATGACCGGATAACCCGACGGCATCCCATTTCCTCCTTTCCCGCCGAATGGCCGTAACACCCCTGCCCGCATCCGACTATTCAATCGGACATTTGTACGGCAAACCAATTTTGTTCCGACAGCCTCTTCAGTAGGACGGACGTCCAAACCAGAAGGCACGGACGAACGTATACTGGGGCATCATCATTCAGAAAGGGTGATGTCCATGAATTGCAGACCGCCTTGCCCACCGAAAAACATCAATGAACGTCCCATCAAAATTTACCGCAACGTTTATCATCCGCAGCCGGTGAACGTCGTCCAACCGGTGGAAATTATTTATCGCCACATTTGTTGCCCTGTACCCCGCCGGGTTTATCAGTTCCGCTACCGCAACGAATACGAAAACAACGGCTAACGAAAAAAGCCGGATGGCTCCTGCCCAGGAGAACGTCCGGTTTTTTTTTCTGTTGCAACGAGTTTTCAATGGATGGCTCGCTGCTGTTTTCCCGCTTTGATCCACCCGCGGGCAAACAGCGCTTCGGCCAGCCGGCTGACCCCGACCATGTACGCCGCCATCCGCATGTCGACCCGATGCTCCAGGTGCATGCGATAAACCGTTTCAAAGGCTTGGCGCAACTTGGCCGCCAATTTTTCGTTCACTTCTTCCTCCGGCCAATAGTAATGCATGGCGTTTTGCACCCACTCGAAGTACGAAACGGTGACGCCTCCGGCGTTGCAAAGGATGTCGGGAATGACAAAGACACCTTTGTCGTGTAAAATGCGGTCGCCTTCCGTCGTGGTCGGGCCGTTGGCCGCTTCGGCGACGATTTTCGCTCGGATCATGGGGGCCGTCTCTTCCGTGATCTGATTTTCCATGGCCGCCGGGACGAAAATGTCGGCCTCCACTTGAAACAGTTCTTTACTGAACAGCGGCAGCGCACCGGGGAAGCCGGCCACGGTGCCTTTTTCCCGCGAGTAAGCCAGCAGGGCCGGAATGTCCAGGCCTTCCTCGCAATACACGCCGCCCATGGCGTCGTTGACGGCAATCACTTTGATCTTTTGCTCGTGTAAAAACCGGGCGGTCATGCTCCCCACGTTGCCAAACCCCTGAACGGCGGCGGTTAGTCCGTCAGAATTGAGTCCCAGACGGCGGATGGCCTCCATGATATGGATGACGACGCCCCGGCCCGTGGCTTCCAAACGCCCCAAGGACCCGCCGAGGATCAAGGGTTTGCCGGTGATGAACCCGGGCATGTTTTGGCCGCGTAACCGGTCGAATTCGTCCAACATCCAGCCCATGATCTGCGGATTCGTATTGACGTCGGGCGCCGGGATGTCCTTTTCCGGCCCGATAATGGCCTCCAATTCCCGGATGTAGCCGCGGCTTAATTCTTCCAGCTCCCGCTCCGAAAGATCATGGGGGTTGACGATGACGCCGCCTTTGCCGCCCCCGTAAGGCAGTCCGAGGATGGCGCTTTTCAGCGACATCCAGATGGACAGCGCCACCACTTCGTCGGCATCCACATCGGGGTGGAAGCGTACCCCCCCTTTGGTCGGTCCGAGAATGTCACTGTGCTGGGAGCGAAACCCGGTAAAGTTTTTCACCGTGCCGTCGTCCATCCGCACCGGAATGGAAACGGCCATAAACCGGCGGGGTTTTTTCAAGATCTCATATACGCCCATGGGCAACCCGAGGGCTTCCACGGCTTGTTTCAACAACCGCTTGACTACGACGTAAGGATTTTCTTCCTTGTCCGACACGTTCATTTCCGCTTTTGGCCGTCCCGCTTCCAACGGTTGCGCTACGTCATGCAGCGATGTCGGAACGATCTCGCCGTCCATTTCCGTCATGCCTTTCACCCCTCGGCCCCACGTTTGAAGGCAAGCTCGATTCATAACTCGTAATTAAGTATGTACGAAAGTCGGCAGTCTCATGTTCGGCGCATCGACGGCCCGCGGGCAACAACGGTGCGCAGCATCGACAGCCCGTATTCTCATGACGGCAAAAATTGGGCCGCCCACAGCAAGACGGGAACGACAAGGAGGGCGGGTAAATAATCGGCCACACGGATGGTCTGGATACGCAGCAAGTTCAAACCGATCATGACCACCATGGCGCCGCCGACGGCCGTCAGTTCATTAATCAGGGCGTCGCTCATGAACGGTTCCAAAAAGCCGGACAGCAACGACAAACTTCCTTGGATGACGAGGACGGTTACGGCCGACATCAAGACGCCGGGGCCTAAAGAGGCGGCAAAGGCGATGGAGGAAAAGCCGTCCAGCACCGATTTAATCGCCAGCAACTGAAAATCGCCGAACAGGCCGTCTTGGATCGCCCCCAAAAACGTCATCGGGCCGATGCAAAACAACAGGCTGGTGGTGATGAATCCTTGGGCAAACCGGCCGGTTTCCCGTTTATTGCCATGGTTTCGGCCGCGGCCGGTCACGTTGTGCTCCACCCATCGGCCAAATTGATTGAGCCGGTCGTCCAGGCGCCACCACGTGCCCAACACGCCGCCCGCCAACATACTCCCCAAGACGATGAGGATATTGCCGGTCGAAAGGGCCATTTGCAAGCCGATGATGACGGTAATGACACCGATGCCCTGCATGACGGTTTCCCGCAGCCGTTCCGACAAGCGGGAACCGAGCAACAAACCGATCCCACCCCCTAGCAAGACGGTGCCAACATTAATCCATGTGCCAACCACTTCATCACCTCATCCACAATGAAAAAAATTCTTAATTTATGTGGCACGCTCACAAACCGTTTCATCACATGCCTGGTTAATATTTGGAACGGCGGAATCCTGCCGCCTGCGCTTCTTCTTCCGTTTCAAACCACACTTCCGGCTCCGTGACATCGTAATACCGCCCGCCGGGCACGTGGTAAATTTTTTCCCCTTTGCTGTTGATGTTGCCCTTTATCAGTCCCCGTTGGGCATTGGCCTGGTCATCGGTGCTCTGCCGGCCGTCGGCATCCAGCCCCCACAATCCCCGGCCCGCCTCCCGGGCGGCCCGTTCGGCCGCAAGGAAACGCTCGGCATATTTGACGTTGGGGGGCACCGTCATAACCTGAGCGTACCCCTCGGTCAACAACAATTCATTGAAAAACGTGCCGTCTTCCAAGTAAACATACGCCAACAGGCGACCGTAGCGGTCCCGTTCCGACACGTCAAACTCCAGACGCACCCGCTGTCCTTCCAGCATCCGTTTCGTGTATTGGCTGGCCTCTTTGCCGTAAACTTCCGGCTCTTCTCCGGGTTTGACCGATTCCGGCGTATTGACGCCGATCAGGCGGACCCGCTCGCCGTTGTCCAACACGAACGTGTCCCCGTCCACCACCCGTTCCACCACATGCCATGCGCCCGTCTGTCCTTCTTCCGCCGCCGGCAAACCGCAGCCGGCGGCCAAACAAAGCACGAGACAAGCCAGCGCCAAAAAATACCGTTTCCCCTTCACTGCCTTCAACCGACGCTTCCCCCTCAATCGAACAGCCATTCCAATTCGTATCCCGCCACCTGCCAGCGCAGCCGCCGTTCGCCTTCGTCCCACGTGACGCCGAATCGCCCGTTGAGCCAGCGCAACCCCGCCGCCAGCCGGTCGTAAGATATGGCAACGGGGAGGGAAAAAGAGCCGGTCCAAGACTGAAACATCGGCGCATTGGTCCAAAAGGTCACCGGGGTCAAGCTGTCTCCGCCCTCCTCGGCGGCGGGCTGAATCGCCCCCGCCGTCGCCGCGCGGGACTCGCCGGCCGGCGC
>Ga0181858_1000151_pt1 | contig 28427 bp, 26 predicted proteins | sample NewIslPassag4_SG_FD_130749 | JGI IMG/M metagenome (GOLD analysis project Ga0181858, IMG submission 130749) | Feedstock adapted compost microbial communities from Newby Island compost facility, Milpitas, CA, USA - Passage 4_SG | ecosystem: Engineered > Solid waste > Feedstock > Composting ...
AAATGGGTGTGACCATAACCGATTCCATGCGCGGCAAAGCAGAATCGGTCATTAACGAATAACACGAACGAAATTCTTGAATAGCTAACATTTGTTTTTGCAAATAAAACGCTGTTTATTGCTGCCTTGACGATATTCCCCGGGAAAGGGAAAATAAATCAAGGCAGTTTTTTTTCTGAAAGGTGTAGCGATGGAACTGTTGTCATCCTTCCTTTTATTTTTTATCGTCGTTTCCGTTTGTGTCGTTATCATTTCCAACAACAAAAATCCCGTCGCCACCACTGCGTGGCTGGTGGTCATTATTTTTGTGCCGTTGATCGGCCTGATCTTATATTTATTGTTCGGATGGAATTACCGAAAAAACCGTTTGTATCAAAAATTGTTCGCCGCCAATATCTTTCCTGTCCATCCCGGTACTGAAAAGAAGCCTTTTTCCGCCAACACGTCCCGCCGCTCGGCAGCTTTTGAACAAATGGTGTACCGCAGTAGCATGCAGCCGGCGACGTATCATAACGAAACGGAGTTGTATTTTTCCGGCGAACCGTGGCTAAAACAAATGTTGCGGGATATCCGTCAGGCCAAGCATCACATCCACTTGGAATTTTTTATTTGGAAACCCGACGCCACCGGGGCGCTTCTGCGGGATGCGCTGTTGGAAAAAGCCCGCGAAGGGGTACGCATTCGCATTTTGCTGGACCGGCTCGGATGCTGGAGGATTGCGTATTTTAATCGAAATTTTTTGAAACCATTGCTGGCGCATCCCAACGTGGCCTTTTCCTGGTTTTATCCGACCCGCATTCCGTTCATTCAAGTGCGGATCAATTACCGGAACCACCGGAAAATCGTCATCATCGACGGGCAGGTCGCCTACACCGGCGGCATGAACATTGGCGACGAGTATGTGGCCGGCGGGCGATTCACTTCATGGCGGGATGCCCAGTTGCGCATTCGCGGTGAAGCGGCCCATTCGTTGCAAATGGTCTTTCTCATCGATTGGTATACGGCGACGAATGAAGATTTGTTCGATCCGGTTTATTTTCCGCCGGTGGAGACCGCCGGCCGGCGGGGAGTGCAAATCGTCCCCGGCGGTCCGGACCAAAAGTGGGAAAGCATCGCCCAGGCCTATTTCACCATGATCAACGAGGCCAAGGAAGAACTGCTCATTACGACGCCATACCTCATTCCCGACGAGGCCCTCTTGATGGCGTTGAAGACGGCGGCGCTCAGAGGGGTCGAAGTCAAGCTGCTTTTTCCCGCCCGGCCCGACCACGTCTTTGTGTATTGGGCCAGTTCGTCGTATTTCGACGAACTGCTGCGGGCGGGGGTTAAAATATACTTGTATCAGCGGGGTTTTTTGCACGCCAAGATCATGGTGTGCGACAACATGGTGGCGTCCGTCGGATCGGCCAACTTGGATTTCCGCAGTTTGTACACGAATTTTGAGATAAACGCCTTGTTGTACAGTCCGGAAGACATTTTATTGTTACGCACCCAATTTTTGCAGGATCTCCGTCATGCCCGGGAAGTGAAGCGGGATGAGTGGCAGCATCTGCCGTGGTGGATTCGTTTTCGCAACTCTTTCGCCCGGCTCTTTTCACCGTTGATTTAATTCCACCAATACAAGGGGATGACGAGGACGGATGTAATAAGCCCCGCCAAGCCCATGGCGAAGCTGCTCATCCCTCCGTCCAAGGGAGATACTTGCAACGCCCGGGCTGTGCCGATGCCGTGGGCCGCGGTGCCCATGGCCGTGCCCCGGGCTACCGGATCGGAGATGCCAAAGCGGCGCATGAGCGGGTAACCCCACAAGTTGCCCAACAGTCCGGCCAGAACGGTGACGACGACCGTCAATCCAGGGATGCCGCCCAATTCTCGGGACAGCTCGGCGGAAATGGGGGAAGTGACCGATTTCGGGATCATGCTGAAAACGACTTCCGGTTGCCCACCCAATAGCCAGGCGATGGCCCCGGCGGAGGCGATGCCAACGACGCTGCCGGCGGCGACGCCGCAGAAAATGCTGACCATGTGGCGGCGGAACGTTTGAAATTGTTGGACGAACGGAACCGCCAAGGCGACGGTGGCCGGCCCGAGCCAAAAACTCACCAGTTGTCCGCCGGATTGATAAGCGTCATGCTCAATGCCGGTGAGCAATAAAAATACAATGATGACGGCCGATGAGAACAGTAACGGATGAAGCCATGAAAATTTTCGTTGCAGGCGGGACATGGCCGCATACAGCACCACGGTCAAACCGACGCCGAACAACGGATTACTCCATGGTTCCATGTCTCAAATTCTCCTTTCTTGTCCGCATGAGGCGTTGGGTCACGCCGGCGGTCGTCCACAGGACGAGGATCGTACTGAGAATGAGACTGGCGGCGATGGGGACGGCTTGTTGCGTAAGTACAGGGAAAAATGTCATCGTGCTGACGACCAGCGGCACAAAAAAAAGCGACATGTGATTCAACAACCATCGGGCCGCCTCTTCCACCCATGAAAGTTTGATCCAGCCGGCGAGCAATGCCCCGGTCAGGAGAAAAAATCCGAGGACGTTGGCCGGCAACGGGATGTGTAACCATTCGTGCAACATCCAACCGGCCATTTGAAAAGCGAGCAAAATGGCCAAGCCTTGCATGCTCCAACCTCCTTCGTGATTATTGTCGGCGCCTGTTGGAGAAATCGTTAGCGAAGCCGTGGAGTTTGACGGCGGGTACACTTGATCCGCATTAACGAAGTGACATATACTAAGTTAGACATGGTGTTCGGCAGATCGCCCTGGCAAGGAGGAATGGCCATGCCTACCCCCAGCATGGAAGATTATTTGGAAAAGATATATCAAATCAGCCAACGGAAAGGGTACGCCCGGGTTAGCGATGTGGCCCAGGCGCTGGGCTTGCAATTGCCGTCGGTCACCCGCATGATTCAAAAAATGGGGGACAAAGACCTGGTCAACTACGAGAAGTACGGGGGCATTGTATTGACCGACAAAGGCCAGGAATTAGGCCAATTTTTACACGATCGGCATCAAATGTTGGAACTGTTTTTGCAATTGTTGGGTGTCGAAGATGAAGCGGTCATTTACCGCGACGTGGAAGGCATCGAACACCACATCAGCACCCAAACGTTGCGCCAGATCATGAAGTTTATCCGGTTCAGCCAGGAGCGGCCCGAATGGCTGGAAGAATACCGTGCGTTTTTGGCGGCCGAAAAAAGGGCGGAAGAAAACCAGGAGTCAACGCTGGCGCAAGAGACCCCGGAATAGACGGGCCTAGAGTGAAAAGGGCTTTAAGAGATTGATGGGGAAGGCCCGTTCTTCCTTATCCTCGTCAAAGGTGCCCCAAGCCATGATTCCTTTCAGCCGGCGGACGCGAAATTGTCCGGGATAGCCGTCAACACGATACGTTTGACCGATGTGAATGGCGTTGTCGTCTTTTTGCAGGTAAGACAACGCCATATTGATTTTTTGTTCCAAGACGGCCGCCGCGTTAAAAAGCCCTTGGTCTTGGCGAATGGCCAACTCTTTCCGCAACCGGTCCACTTCCCGCAGCAGTTCCTCACGGCTCATTTCGCTGTAAAGCAACTGGCTCCCACTCCTTGTCGAAACAGATAGTGAAAATCTATTCCCCATTATACATAAAAAATTGCACAATCGAACGAAGGTGAGCGCAACATGGCCCGCATGCGTTTGGACAAGCTGTTGGCCCATACGGGATGGGGCAGTCGCAAAGAAGTGAAAAAGATGGTCAAAGAAGGGCGAGTGGCCGTCAACGGTGTGCCGGCCGCCGATGGAGGGCTGTCCGTGGATCCGGAAAACGACACGGTCACGGTGGACGGTCAGGCTGTTTCGTACCGCCGGTACGTCTATTTGATGATGAACAAACCGAAGGGCGTCATTACCGCCACGCACGACCCGTCTTTGCCGACGGTGATCGATTTGTTGGATCCGGCCGATGCCGATCGCTCCATTTTTCCGGTGGGCCGGTTGGATCGGAACACGGAGGGGCTGCTTCTGTTGACCAACGACGGGACGCTGGCCCACCGGCTGCTGTCGCCCAAGCGGCATGTGGCCAAAACGTACGCCGCCCGCGTGCGGGGGCAAGTCACGGAGGAGGATGTGGCCCGTTTTGCTGAAGGGATGGTGTTGGAAGACGGAAGCCGGACCCTTCCCGCCATCTTGAAAATTTTGCAGTCCGGCGGTTTTTCCGATGTGGAAGTGACCCTGTACGAAGGGAAATTTCATCAAATCAAACGGATGTTTGGCGTATCAGGGAAACAGGTCGTGGCGCTCAAGCGGCTTTCCATGGGGCCGCTGGAGCTCGATCCGGCGTTGCCGCCGGGGACGTATCGGCCGTTGACGGAGGATGAAGTTCGGCGGCTGCGGGAGGCGGCGGGGGTAGAGTAGTTGGTCCAGCCAAAGGGGCGACCATTGCAGCAGGCGAGGGATGACCCAAGACTCGGCAAAAGCGGTTTGCATTGTCGGGAAGATGGAGAGAACGGAGAAGAGAAGAAAGAGGACGAGGGCGGTTTTCAACATCGACAAGCCCAGGCCCAGCCAACGATTGACGGCGGACAGGACGGGAATGGCATGGACGAAACCGAGCCACGAGCCGAGCAAACGAATCAAAAACCGGATGCCGAAAAACAGCAAGAAGAAGGATATGACGTTCAATACGATTTGGCCCATATCCGTCGCGCCGATGGTGACGCCGATGTCCGGCCGATGGAGGACATCTGCCAAATAGTGCGCTACGGTGCCATACCCTTTGGCGGCGACGATGAAAGCGACGATCCAAGCCAATAGATACACCAGTTGCCGTACGAAACCTTGCCGGTAACCGAGCCATGCGGCCACCGCCATGATGCCCAGCAGCACGAGATCGAGCCAATACATGGTGTCATTTCCTTTCCTCGTCGAGCAATTGCAGAAATTCATCGTATTCTTTTTTCAGCCGGAAATATTCGTCGGCGATATTGAGGGCCGCCAGTACGGCGATTTTCGTCGTATCCAGGTACAGATGCCGGCCGGCGATGTCCCGCATTTTTTGATCGACATAGCCGGCGACCCTTGTAATCCAATCCGCGGGGGCTTCCCCGCGGACGGTGTATGTTTTGCCGTAAATGTTTACCGTTACCCGGTTTTTTTCACCATCGGCCACAACGGTTCCTCCTCCGCATTTCTCACAGTGTTCCAGAAATCTTATTGAATAGTATTTCTTCTGTCAAGAGAGACAGGGAGTTTCACACGGCGGGCAAACCGTGTTCGCTGGAAATATGTAAAACCGATCCATGCGAGCGTCGCCAACGAGACGACGAGCCACAGCGAAGAGGCGGCCACACCGGCCGCTTTGTTTGTCGTCTGTTCCGCATATGCCGGCGGAACGACTGCTTCCGCCGCATACAGGGTAGCCTGTATGACGGTCCGGCCGTCAAGGGCGATGTGCAGCTGGCCCACTTGTTGCCCTTTAGAGATGGGATATTCCATGTCCTCCATGACGACCTGGGTGGAGATGGCAGGAGATTTCCCATCCTCGCCATTGATCGGGCGGAGAATATGCAGATTCCCATTTGTCCGCAATGCAACGTCGGTGCCGTGCGGCGGGTAAAAGCGGTCGCTTTGCGATACGACGGGCTCGGCGGCAAAAGCGTTGAAACCGTAGTCCAAGAGCGCTTTTAAATCGTTGTACATGGCGGCCTGCGAAGGGGCTTGCAAGCAGACGGCCACCAATTCGATGTCGCCTTTTTTGGCAGTTGCCACGAAGGTTTGTTTCGCCTTGGACGTATACCCGTTTTTGACGCCGGTGGCCCCTTCGTATTGCCAGAGCAATTTGTTGTGGTTGACGAGTTGCGATTGCCACTCGTCGCCGTTCCAAGGCATCGTTTTCGTTTCGACAATTTGGCGAAAGAGCGGGTTGCGCATGGCGTATTGGGCAATGACGGCCATGTCTCTGGCGGTGGTGTAATGGTTGTCCTCGTGCAATCCCGACGGATTGACGAAGTGGGAATTGACGGCCCCCAAGTCGGCGGCTTTTTGATTCATCATGACGGCGAAATTTTCCACCGAACCGGCGATGTGTTCGGCGATGGCCACGGCGGCGTCGTTGCCGGAGTTGACCATCATGGCATACAGCAATTCCCTGAGCGTCTTTTGTTCGCCGGCGACGAGGTACACCCGCGTTCCGTCGGCGCGCACCGCTTCTTCGGAGACGGTGACCACATCGTCCAGTTGCCCGTTTTCCATGGCGACAATGGCGGTCAAAATTTTCGTAATGCTGGCCGGATAAAACCGCTGATCTGCTTGTTTTTCGTACAATACTTGCCCGGTGGAGCCGTCCATGAGGATGGCCCCCGCGCTCGACAATTCGGGCGGCCGGATGTCGTCGGCCGAAGCCGCTTGGACGTCGGCGGCCGGGAAGAAACAGGCCAGCAGCAACAGCCAGCATCCGAACAGCCGTAACCATTTCCCGCTCTCGTTTTTCCCAACGCTAAGCGGCATTTGCGACATTCTCTCCTCATTGTCTGTTTATCCGCACCGATTTGATTTTATCATATAAAAGTGGGACAACCCACCATCTTATACTTGAGAGCATAAAAAAATCGCGCCCAGGGCGCGACGTTGAAACGGACGGGACGTTTGCCGGAACCGGCGATTAACCGAACAGTTTAAACCGCCGTTCTTTTTTGCGGCGTTGCCCTCGGGTCGCCAGCTCCAGCATCTCGATGGAAAATTGCATTTCCCGGAAATTGTTCGATACTTTTTCCCGCAATTCCGACATTTCTTCCTTCAGGTTGCGAATGTCTTCATGGATGGTGATGGATTGCCGGTATTCTTCTTTTTGCCGTTGCAACACTTCGTCGTATTTTTTCAGCATATCTTTTTGGTAAAGTTCCATGTTGGAAACCCGGGTTTCAAGTTGCGTGATTAAATCCAGCGCTTGCTTGAGCACTTGGTAAGACAAGTCTTGCCGAATGGGTACGACTTTTTCGCCGTCGCTCTCTTGGCCGGCGGCAATTTTGCTCATGGCGCTTTCTTCCAACAGTTGTTTGCGCACTTCGTTCATGGCGACTCCCGGTTGTTCCATGGCTTTGACAACTTCCGCAAACCGCATGTACCCTTTTTCGTCGACGACCCAATGGCCTTTTTCGTTGGTGGCCGGTCGTATATAGTCGTAAAAATAATCGAGCCATGCCCGCACTTTTCGCGGGTTCATTTTGAACGCTTGGGCCAAGTCCCGGGTTCCGTACTCGGTTTTCAACGGTTTGGCTTGTTGTTCCATCGTCTCTTCCCTCCTTGCCGCGACGTTGTTTTCGGGTCCGTCTTTCTTACCAGTTACGATTCGCGTCTGAGCTTTGGAAATCCTGCCTTGATGACAAAAGTTCCAAGAAAGAAACAAAAGTTCTGAATCGTTGACAAGAAAGAGGAAAATCTCGACAAAAAAAGAAAAGCAGGTTTGGCGAGAACCTGCTTTTCCGGTCTTTTTGTCAGTTTTTATCCTTTCGTCTCGTCGTTTTGTCCGGTGTTGCCGAATCGCGCTTTGGCCGGGATGAACATGTCGACGATGCCGATAATCAACGCCGCCAACAATGCGCCCAGAACCGACACTTCCATGTTCGGGACGATAAATTGGGCGACGTAAATGACGACGGCACTGACCAAGAAGCCGACGATGCCCCGGGCATACGGGGAGATGTTGTCGCCGAAAAACATTTCGACAATCCAGCCGAGGGCGGCGATGACGATGGCGGCGAGCAAAGCGCTCCAGAAACCTTGGATGGAGAAGCCCGGCACAATAAAGCCGATGATCATCAGCACGATGGCGGCCACTACAAACCGGACAATGTGGCGGATAATTGTCATGGCGATTCCTCCTTTAATACCATTACCTTTACATAATTTCATGGACAACGACCGCATGAACGGGTGTACATCTCTATTGTTGCTGTTTGGAAATCGGCTTATACACCGGAGGTGAGAATTGTTTGCTGCCCCTTTTGTTTTCTGCGGTATACTGTATGTTGAAACGGGAGGGAACGACTTGGAACGCGAGACGTTGAAGCGGCTAGAGTTTGACAAAATTCTCCACATGTTGGAACAACGGGCGTCTTTTTCGTTGTCCCAAAGCGAGGCGCAAAAGGTCGGGCCGACGGCCGACGGAGACGAAGCCCGCCGGTGGCTGCGGCAGACCGACGAAGCGTATCGGTATTTGCATCAATTCGGCGACTTGCCTTACGGCGGGGTGGTTGACATTACGCCGGTTGTCCGGCGGGCCGGGCGCGGCGGGGTGTTGGATGCCGAGGAACTGTTGGCCGTCGCTCAGACGCTGCTCGGCGGGCGGAAAATCAAGCGGACGGTGCTGAAGGCGACGGAAAAAGCGCCCGACATGTTTCCTTGGTTGCAAGCGGTGGCGAACTCAATCGCCGAATATCCCCGCATCGAACAGGCCATTGCGGCGGCCATTGACGAACAAGGAAACATCCGGGACGACGCCAGTCCCGAATTGGCCCGCCTCCGCCGCCAAATGCGGCTGGTGGAAAACCGGATGCGGGAACGGCTGGAGGCGATGATTCGCGATCCCGAAATTGTCCGCATGCTGCAGGAGCCTATTATCACGGTGCGTTACGATCATTTGGTGTTGCCGGTGAAGGCCCATTACCGCAACGTATTGGGCGGCGTCGTTTACGACCAGTCGGCCAGCGGTTCGACGGTGTTTGTCGAACCGGCGGCGGTGGCCGAAGACAACCGGCGCCTGCAGTCGTTGCGGGCCGAAGAACGGCAAGAAATAGAGCGGATTCTTCGGCAATTGTCGGCATTGGTGGGCGAGGAAGCGGCGGCGTTGCACGATTTGGTGGCGCAATTGGCCGCGCTGGATGTGGTCATGGCCAAGGCCCGCCTGGCCAAAGCGATGGGGGCGACGTTGCCCGCGCTCAACGATGCGGGTGTCATCCGGCTGAAAAAAGCGCGCCACCCCTTGGTCGACCCGGCGAAGGTGGTGCCCATCGACGTGGAGTTGGGGGCCGATTATCGGACGTTGATCATTACCGGCCCCAACACCGGCGGGAAGACGGTGACGCTGAAAACCATCGGCCTACTTTCGGCCATGGCGGCCAGCGGCCTTTTCGTGCCGGCGGCCGACGGGTCGGAGCTGGCGGTCTTTTCCGGCATATACGCCGATATCGGCGACGAACAGAGCATCGAACAAAGTTTGAGCACTTTTTCCAGCCACATGCGCAACATCGTCAAAATGTTGGAGCGAGCCGACGGAAAGGCGTTGCTATTGTTTGACGAATTGGGCGCCGGAACCGATCCGCAGGAAGGGGCGGCGCTCGCCATCGCCATATTGGAAGAGGTGCACTCTCGGGGTTGCCGGGTGGTGGCCACCACCCATTACAGCGAGCTGAAGGCTTATGCCTACAACCGGGAGGGCGTGACGAACGCCAGCGTCGAATTTGATGTCGAAACGTTGCGTCCGACGTACCGGCTTTTGATTGGCATCCCGGGCCGCAGCAACGCCTTTGCCATCGCCGAACGGCTCGGCTTGCCGCAAAAAGTGCTGGCCGTGGCCCGGGATCAGATGGATGAAGACAACCGGCAGCTGGACACGATGGTCCGCACGTTGCAAGAACAGCACCAGTCCATGGAGGCGCAGCTGGCGGAAGTGGCGGCGCTGCGGGCGGAATTGGCGGCGAAAGAGGCGGAACTGGCGCGGCGGGAAAAAGAGCTGTTACGGCAGCAACAACGGTTGAAAAGCGAGATGGTCCGGCAAGTGGCGGAAGTGGTGGAAGCGGCCCGCCGGGAGACGGCCGATCTGGTGGCGGAGTTGAAAGAAATGGCCAAACAGACGGCGGTCAAACCCCACCAGATCAGCGAATGGGAAAAGGGGCTGGAACGAATTGTCGCCCGGACCGAAAGCGCTGCAGATGTCAGCGGCGAGACCGACAAAATCGAACCCGGGAACGACGCCGCGCTCCTGCCGCTGGCGCCGGGCTGTGAGGTGATGGTCCGTCCCTTCGGCCAGCGGGGCGTGGTGGAGGCGTTGCAGGGAGAGCAGGCGACGGTCCGGATGGGTGCGATGAAGCTGAACGTGGCGAAAAAGCAATTGCAAGTGCTGGCTCCGGCCAAAAAGACCCCGTCCACTGCTTCGCCCGGCATTGCGGTTACCCGGGTGGTGGCGGAAAACCGGAGCGTGCGGCCGGAGCTGGATATGCGGGGGATGCGCGTGGAAGAAGCCTTGGCCGACTTGGACAAATATTTGGATGAAGTCGTCATGGCCGGTTTCAAACAAGTCCGGCTCATCCACGGCAAGGGAACCGGAAGTCTGCGCCAAGCCATCCAAGATTACTTGCGACACCATTCCCAAGTGGGGTCGTACCGTTTGGGGAATTACAACGAAGGCGGCAGCGGCGTCACTGTAGTGGAATTGAAATAAATCGGGGCGGCCATGGGCCGCGGGAGTGAATTTGTCCGATCCGGGAAATTTTAAATAAGAGAAATCCCATCTGCCGCAAGTTTCACCGGTGAGGGGGGAATGATGTTCCTGGATCGCGCCGCCAAGTGGCTTCTTGCGGTAAACGCCCTGTTTTCCGTGTCGGTTGCCTTGTCCAGTACGTTTGTCAACGTTTATTTGTGGAAAGTCAAGCCGGATTTCACCATGATCGGCCTTTTCAACTTGTGGCAATATGTCATGATCGCTTTGACGTTCGTGCTGGCCGGTTGGCTTGTCAAACGCCGGGACCGGGCGGTGACGTTGCGAATCGGTGTCGTCGTGCTGGCGTTATTTTTTTTGGCGGTGTTGTTGCTCGGCGAACGGGCGGTTCACCACGTGTTGTGGCTGGGTGCCCTGCTGGGCGTCGGCAACGGATTTTATTGGCTCGGGTACAATGTGCTCTATTTCGAAATCACCGAACCGGACAACCGGGATCGGTACAACGGCTTTGACGGGCTGTTTACGTCGCTGTCGGAAATTGTTGCCCCGCTGTTGTCGGGCTGGGTGATCGTGACCATGTCCGACTTGTGGGGATATACGGTCATCTTCGCCGTTTCGCTCGGTATTTTTGTCGTTGCCGTCTTTTTGACCTTTTCGCTGCCGAAGCGGCCTTTACAAGGAAAGTACGCGTTGCGGGAAGTGTACAGCGAGACGTGCCGGCGGAGCAAGTGGCATTACGCCATGTTGGCGTCCATCGGCCAAGGGCTGCCGGATGCCGTCTTTGTCTTTTTGATTGGCCTGTTGGTGTACGTGGTCACCTCCAGTGAATGGCAACTGGGCGTTTTTTCCTTTGTAACCGCCGGGGTATCGCTTCTGACGTATTTTCTCGTCGGGCGGTATATGCGGCGCCATTGGCGCAACGCCTTTATCTTGACGGGGGCGCTGACCATGTCGCTGGCGGCCATTCCCAGTCTGCTCCAGACCAACTATTTGACGATGTTGTTGTTCGGTCTCGGATTGAGTTTGTCGGCGCCGTTTTTCCTCGTTCCTTTGACGTCCACCGTGTTTGATCTCATCGGTTCCCACCAATGGCGGGTGGCGACCCGTGTCGAACACGTGGTCATGCGGGAGTTGGCTTTGAGTGTCGGACGGCTCCTCGGTATCGCCGCTTTTCTTTGGACGGTGCGGTACACGACGAAAACGGGCCATTTGCTTCTGCTGCTCTTTTTGTTGAGCCTGCTGCAATGCCTTTCTTGGTTTTTCATGAAAAAAGCCGACGGGGTGGCGGATTGATGGGCGTGTCGAAAAGCTTGGACGAGAACATCCGGCGGATTTCGCCCAGGAAGTGATTTTGTATTTGTCCATCGCCGCCATCGGCACGTTTGCCACGCCCAGTTACGAATTGAGCTTGGCCAACCGGCTCGTGCGGCTCGTGTAGTTGGTGGCGGCCGGTGTGTTCCGGCTTCCCGGGTTCGTCTTTGCCCTTGCCTTGCTTTTCGTCATGCTGGCGACGACCCGCTCGTTGAATATGCCGTATTTGTGGCCGTCGGTGCCTTTTCACGGACCGGCTTTGCTGGATGTGTCGATCCGCTCGCCCGTGCCGGCCAAGCGCCGGCGTCCCAGCGCCCTCTCGCCGCAAGACGTCGACCGCGTCCAGCGTTAGTTGCAGGCGCCTTGTCACCGAATGGTTGATGGTGAATGCAATCAAATTGTAATATAATTATGGTAAATATGGACTTGTATTCCAGAAGGGAGAGGCCGATGAGGGAGAAGCGCTGGTACGAAAAATTGTTGTTCTGGATGGATTGGCGGATCGGCGTCCAGATCGTGGTCGGCTTTTTGCTCGTGATCATCATTTTCACGGCCGGAGTCATTTTCAATTGGTTATGGGCGGAAACGATTTCCAAAGACTTTGAAAAAATCGCGAAAACGACCGAAGCCACCGATGAAGTGTTTCGTATCCAAAGCCTGATTCAGGAAAAACTGTTCATGGTGAACTTATATTTTCTGCAGCCCGATGAAGGTCTCTACCAAGCCTATTTGTCCAAAGTGGAAGAAATGGAACCGTATTGGGAGCGGCTGGCAGCCCAGCTTCCCGATGAAGAATATCGCCAATTGGTGGAAGCCATTCAGGCCGGAGACGCGCAATTGAATCAATGGTTCGAGCGGCAAAGGGCGCAAGTCGTGACCAGGGGGGCGGCTGGGGCGGACGCCGAGACGGAAGAGGAGGCAGACGAAGCGCTGTTGTCCCGTCTGCTCCAACTGAACCAGGAAATCGCGCAAATTCACACGCCGATCAATGGTTATTTGCAACAACTGACGGCGCTGTTGAACCAGTCGATTCATCAAGATCAACAGGAAGGTCAACAACGCTTGACGAACGTTATTATCAGCTTGCTCGTCACCCTCATTCTGGCTATTCTCTGCAGCATGGTAGTCGCTTATTTTACCCACATGGCGGTTAAGCCCATCGGCCAGATTACACAAGTCGTCGGCCGGATTGCGGCCGGCGATTTGCGGGTGCAGGCGGAAGGGGTGCCCTTTAAAAACGAATTCAGTCATTTGGCCAACGGCATGAACCAGATGGTCTCCAATTTGCGGATGTTGGTGCAACAAATCGACCAGGCCGGCGAGGACTTGCTGAAGGCGTCGGAAAGCTTGTCCTATAACGCCGAGCAGTCGTTGAAAGCCAATGAAAAGGTCGTGCAATCCATTCAAGAAGTTGCGGCGGGGACCGAAAACCAGAAAAACACCGCGCAGGAGACGACCCGGGCCATGGATGAAATGGCCGACGGCGTGAGCCGCATCGCTGAAACGTCCACCGTCGTTTCGGAAGTGGCGTTGAACATGGCGGAAGAAGCCATGTTAGGGAACCAATCGGTGGAAAAGGCGGTTCAACAAATGAGCGCCATCCACCAGGCGGCCGACGAATTGGCCCAAGTGTTGGGAGTATGGAAGGAACGTTCGGCGGAGATTGGCAAAATTGTGGAAGTGATTGCGGAAATTGCCGCCCAGACGAATTTGTTGGCGCTCAACGCCGCCATCGAAGCGGCCCGGGCCGGCGAGTTCGGCCGGGGATTTACGGTCGTGGCCGACGAAGTGCGGAAGCTGTCGGAGCAGACGGCCAAATCGGCCCAGCAAATTACCGAAGTCATTGTGAGCATTCAGGATGGTATCAATACTTCCATTGCCGCCATGGATGAAGTGGTGTCCGAAGTGAATTCGGGTATGATTACGGTGCACGAAGCCCAACAGGCCTTTGAAAAAATTTTGCAGGCGACCCAGCGGGTGTCCAGTGAAGTGCAAGACATTTCCGCATCGACACAGGAAATGTCGGCGGTGTCGGAACAAATTGCGGCGTCCATGGCCGATGCCTTGGAGACGACCAAACAGCTGGGGGCTTATGCGCAAGAGGTGGCCGCCGCTTCCCAAGAGCAGCTGGCCAATATGGACGAAATATCCATATCGGCCGTCCGTCTGAACGAGATGGCCCAGCAGCTGGAACTGCTGATCAAAAAGTTTCACCTGTAATTGACGAATTGCAGATCGACGGGCAAGTCGACCGCTTTCAACATTTGGATGACGTTTTGCAATTCGTCGCGGCTTTTGCCGAAGACGCGCATCTGATCGCCTTGAATTTGCGTGCGCACTTTCAGGCCGGAGTCGCGGATGAGTTTGTTGATCTGTTTGGCCACGTCTTGTTCGATGCCTTGTTTGATGCGGGCCCGCTGCCGGACCGTTCCACCGGCGGCGGGTTCGATTTTTTGGTAGTCCAAGCTTTTTAACGAAACGCCCCGCCGTACGAGTTTGCCGGCCAACACATCTTTGACCTGTTCCAGTTTGAATTCGTCATCCGCTATGATGACGATTTCTTCCCCTTCCAAAGTGATCTGGCTTTTGCTGCCCTTGAAATCGTAGCGGGTGCCGATCTCTTTCATCGCTTGCTGGATGGCGTTGCCGACTTCCGCCATATTCACCTGGGAAACGATATCGAACGAATTTTCCTTCGCCATGGTAACCCTCCTTTTCTCTTTATTTCCAGTATAACACGAACAAAGAAAGGAGAAGGACATGATAAAGACACTCCGGCGCTTGCCGGAGTGTCTCGAACGTCCAGTGATGGATTTTGGCATGACGCGGCGTAGGGATTTAAGCCTCGCCGACGACGTCGTAACCTTCTTCGGCAATGGCTTCCTTCATTTGCTCGACGGACACTTGCGCGGGATCGTAATTGACGGTGACCGTTTTTTTCCCCAGGTCGACTTCGGCCGCCACGACGCCGGACAGTTGCCGCAGGGCGTTTTCCACCGCCGCTTTGCAATGGCCGCATGTCATGCCTTCCACTTTCAATGCCAGTTGTTGCGTCATGTTCGCGCCTCCCTTTCCTGTTCGCGATTCCGCGATTCATCACATACCAATATGGGGTATCCATTTTATGCGCCCTTTTGTCATTTTTATTTTATCAAACGTTGTTCAGATAGGTCAATTTTCGTTGTGAGCCGCCGGTTGGACGTATATAATTATTAATACGGGGTAAAGTATTTTGCGCGATGCGGCCCGCTTCACCGGAGCTTGCGGCGGGCGGAGGAGGAACCCGATGGAAAACAATCCGGAGCAACAAAAGACGGTTCTCGCCATCAGCGGAATGACTTGCGCCGCATGCGCCCGCCGGGTGGAGCGGGCGTTGAAAAAAGTGGACGGCGTGGTGGCCGCCCATGTCAACCTGGCCAGCGAGAAGGCGACGGTGCAGTACGTCGCCGGACGGGCCGCCGTGGAGCAGTTCATCGCCGCCGTGGAGAAAGCCGGCTATGGGGCGAAAGTGGTGCGGCCGCAAGACGAAGCGGCCCGGCAGGCGGCCCGCCGCCGGCAGGAGCGGCGGGAATGGGCGGTCTTTTGGCTCAGCGCCGGTCTGTCCCTGCCTTTTCTCGTGCAAATGATCGGCGACTGGGGCGGTTTTCCGTGGATGATGCCCCCGTGGCTGCAATTTGTTCTGGCAACGGCGGTCCAGTTTACCGTCGGCTGGCGGTTTTTCCGCGGGGCGTACCATGCGCTGCGGGGCGGCGGAGCCAACATGGACGTATTGGTGGCCCTGGGGACCGGCGCGGCTTACGGATACAGCACGGCGCTGTTGGCCAGCGGCCATACCCACGGCTTTTATTTTGAAGCCAGTGTCCTTATCATTACCTTGATATTGCTCGGCAAGCGGCTGGAGTCCCGCGCCAAGGGAAGGACGTCGGAGGCGCTGAAGAAGCTCATGCAAATGCAGGCCAAGGCCGCCCATGTGGTGCGGGACGGTGAGGTGGTGGACGTCCCGGTGGCGGAAGTGCGGGCGGGAGATGTGTTGTTGGTCAAGGCGGGCGAGAAAATTCCCGTCGACGGGGTCGTGGTGGACGGGGCGACGACGGTGGACGAGTCCATGTTGACCGGAGAAAGCATGCCGGTGGCCAAACAGCCCGGCGATCCGGTGGTGGGGGCGACACAAAACATCCACGGCGCCATTACGATGCGGGCGACCCGGGTGGGGGAAGAGACGGTCTTGGCGCAAATTGTCCGGATGGTGGAAGAGGCGCAAGGTTCCAAGGCCCCGATTCAAGATTTGGCCGATCGCATTTCAGGCATTTTCGTCCCCATTGTGATTGGTTTGGCGTCGCTTACGTTTCTCGTCACATGGTGGTTTGTCGGGTTTACGCCCGCCCTCGTCCACGCCGTGGCGGTTTTGGTCATCGCCTGTCCTTGCGCCTTGGGTTTGGCCACGCCGACGGCCATCATGGTCGGGACCGGGAAAGGGGCCCAACACGGCGTGTTGATCAAGAGCGCGGCCCAATTGCAAGCGCTGCAGGAGGTCGACGCCGTCGTGCTGGACAAGACCGGAACCATCACCCAAGGCAAACCGGTCTTGACCGATGTCATCGCCGTGGGGGATGTGAGCCGGGAGCAATTGTTGCAATGGGTTGCCGCCGTGGAGCAATATTCCGAACACCCGTTGGCCCAGGCCATTGTCGCCGCCGCCCGGCGGGAAGGGATTGTCCTTTTGCCGGCGGAAGGTTTTGCGGCGGTGCCGGGAAAAGGCGTTAAGGCCGCCGTCGGCGGGGAACCGCTCTACGTTGGAAGCAAGGCGTGGGTTGAAGCCCAGGGCGTCGTTCTCAAGCCGCACCTTGAGGCCATGGACGCCTTGGTTGAGCAAGGAAAGTCGGTCGTAGTGGCCGCCCGCAAGGACCGTTTGCTTGGCGTAGTGGCGGTGGCGGACACGGTCAAGGAGACGTCGGCCCAGGCGGTGGCCCAATTGCGGGAAATGGGCATTGAGGTGTACATGTTGACCGGAGACAATCGCCGCACCGCCGAAGCCATCGCCGCCCAAGTCGGCATCGAACGCGTTTTCGCCGAAGTGCTTCCGGACGAGAAGGCCAATTGGGTTCGCAAGCTGCAGCAGGAAGGGAAAAAGGTGGCCATGGTGGGCGACGGCATCAACGACGCGCCGGCCCTGGCGGCGGCCGATGTGGGCGTGGCCATGGGGACGGGAACAGACATCGCCATGGAAGCGGCCGACATTACGTTGATGCGCGGCGATTTGTTGGCGCTGGTGGCCAGCATCCAGTTGTCCCGGGCTACGATGCGGAAAATCAAACAAAACCTCGGTTGGGCTTTCGGGTACAACCTGCTCCTCATTCCGGTGGCGGCGGCCGGCCTGTTGAATCCGGTGCTGGCGGGGGCTGCCATGGCCTTCAGCTCCGTTTCCGTGGTGACCAACGCGTTGTTGCTCAACCGCTGGAAACCGGTTTTCCGCAAGGGCGGTTCCGAACCGTCCCTCCGTCCGGCGCCGTGATATTTCAGATTACCGGGATGTACGGATTGCTAGCATAAATTGAGTACGATTGTCGCGGAACGTGGTTGTGATAGACATTATTGCGGACGGTTCTTCAGCCGTCCTTTTATTTTTCGTTTTCTTTCTTTACCCTTTCATCATTTGTTCCAGTTCGTCCAACCGCCGCTTTTCTTCGCAGGCCGCCGACAATTCGTCCTTCCACGGTTTTTGGCTCATCTTCTGCAATTCGCGGAACACTTTACTGTCGGTCGTCACGTGCAATTCCGCGTCCGGAAACGCCCTTTCCAGCCGCTCGAACGTTTCCTTGCGGATCGCTTTCAAGCGCAGGCGTTGGAAGTTGCGCACATCCAACGCGACATTGAGCATGTCGTCAATGTATACGGCCACCGCCTCGTGGACGCCTTTTGTTTCCCTGGCCAGGCGGACGGCTTGTTGTTCTTCGTCGAAATGTCGCCGGGGCATCGCCGTGCAGTCGTTGGCCTCGGCGGTTTTGTGCATGTGTCCCGTGGCGTTGACTTGTGGTTTTTGGTTGGGTTGGGGGGCGCAACCGACCGCCGTCAGAACCGTCGCCGTCAGGACAAGCCAAGTGAGCCCGACGATGAACAAACGGTCAAGGGAACGGCCGAACATGTCCGACACCTCCTCATAAGACGTCGTGATGCGGTGAAAATAAGTTTGTCACGACCGTTCCATACTGAAAAAAGCGCGAAAGAAAAAGACGGCAAGAACGTTGTTTATTGGGAACGGTGGTTCAACAAAAAGGTTCCCGAAGGAGAACGGTTTTATGCGCCCGTTTTTCTGTGGCGGAAGCTGTCGTCCGGCAAAGGGACGAGCGGATCAAAACCGCCGGAGGGGGAGGAACCGCAATACCGCGGACATGGATTTGCGGAACGTGATTTACCGGAACGCGAAAGGAATAAAGCAAGGAGCGTCGAGCGATGTCGGACAACAAGAAGAAAAAGATGACGCCGCCCCAACAACGGTATCAAGCCTTTGCCCAAGGCCGGGAACCGAAGCGGCCCGTCTTCCTCAATTGCCTTAAGGCCTTTCTTGTCGGCGGCAGCATTTCTTTGCTGGGCCAGTGCATTACGACGTTTTACATGACGTTTTTTCCCTTCACGGAAAAAACGGCCGGCGATCCGACGGTGGCCACCCTTATTTTCTTGTCGGCTTTGCTGACCGGCCTGGGGGTTTACGACCGGTTGGGACAGTGGGCGGGGGCCGGTTCGGCGGTGCCGGTGACCGGCTTCGCCAACACCATCGCTTCCGCCGCCATCGATTACCGCAGCGAAGGGTTTGTCCTCGGCGTCGGGAGCAACATGTTCAAATTGGCCGGGCCGGTCATCGTTTTCGGAGTGTTTTCCGCCTTCGTCGTCGCCGTCATCAAAACGGTTTGGAACATGTGGCTGGCGGGAGGCGGGGGCGGATGAGACAGGGACGGACGTGGTTGTTTCCGACCCGGCCGCACATCGCGGCTTCCGCCGCCGTCGGCGGGCCGATGGAAGCCCAGGGGCCGCTGGCCCGGGATTTTGACGTGTTGCACGAAGACTTTTGGCTGGGGCAGGACAGTTTCGAAAAAGCGGAACAAAAACTGTTGGAAGAGGCGTGCGAAAAGGCCATCGAAAAGGCCGGCATGAAAAAAGAAGACATCGACGTGTTTTTGGCCGGCGACTTGTTGAACCAGATCATCACGTCCAATTTTACCGCCCGCGCGTTGGCGGTCCCGTATTTGGGCCTGTTCAGCGCCTGCGCCACATCCATGGAAGGGTTGGCGCTGGCGGCCCTCCTGGTCGATGCGGGCAAGGCGAAGCGGGTGTTGACCGGCGTGGCCAGCCATAACGCCGCCTCCGAACGGCAATACCGGTATCCGACGGAGTACGGCGCGCAAAAGCCGCCGACGGCCCAATGGACGGTGACCGGCGCCGGCGCGGCGGTGGTGGTGGAGGGCCATGCGCCGGGCACAGGAGTGCACATCACGGCGGCCACCGTCGGCCGGGTGGTGGACATGGGCATTCAAGATCCGTTCAACATGGGAGCGGCCATGGCGCCGGCGGCGGTGGAGACCATCGAAACCCATTTCCGGGATTTGCGCCTGGCCGGCGACCATTACGACTTGATCTTGACCGGCGACCTGGCCCGGGTCGGCCACCGCATCTGCGTCGACTTGCTGGCGGAACGGGGACTGGCCATCCCCCGGGACAGGATGGCCGACTGCGGGCTGATGATTTACCGGGAAGATCAGCCGGTTTTTGCCGGGGGCAGCGGCGCCGCTTCTTCCGGCACCGTCTTTTACGGCCATATTTTGCGGGAAATGGTCCGGGGAAATTTGCGGCGGGTGTTGATGGTCGCCACCGGCGCCCTGCTTTCGCCGGTTTCATACCAGCAAAAGGAAAGCATTCCGTGCATTGCCCATGCGGTGGCGGTGGAAAGGGTGGATCCGGCGTGATCTTTTTTTGGGCCTTTGTGGTGGGGGGACTGATTTGCGTCATTGGACAAATTATGTTGGACGTCTTCAAACTGACCCCTGCCCATATGACGACGACATTAGTGGTGGTCGGCGCTATTCTCGGCGGGTTGGAATTGTACGATCCGCTCATCGACTTTGCCGGGGCCGGGGCCACCGTGCCCATCACCAGTTTCGGCAACGCCCTGGTGCGCGGGGCGCTGGCGGAAGCGGAACGCAGCGGCTTGGTCGGGGTGTTGACGGGCATTTTTGAAGTGACCAGCGCCGGCATTTCGGCGGCCATCATTTTCGGCTTTTTGATGGCGCTGCTGTTCCGTTCCAAAGGATGACCGGTTGTTGACGCCGGCAATCGACTATTGGTAAAGTGAGGATGTGATGACGGGCCCGTTCCGCCGGAATGGGCTTTGTTTGTTCCCGACGCGGTGAATGGTGGGTAGAAAGGACGGATTGCAAAAGATGGAACTGGAATTGACGCCTGCCCAGCGGCAGGAGGTGGAACGGCAGTTTGCCTTGTTGCGGCGGGGGGCGGCGGAAATTGTGCCGGAGGAAGAGTTTTGGCAAAAGCTGGCCAAGAGTGTCCGGACCGGCCGGCCTTTGCGGGTGAAGCTCGGCCTGGACCCGTCGGCGCCGGACATTCACTTGGGGCATACGGTCGTCTTACATAAGTTGCGCCAGTTTCAAGAACTGGGGCACGAAGTGCATCTCGTCATCGGGGATTTTACGGGACGCATCGGCGATCCGACCGGAAAGTCGGAGACGCGGAAGCAGTTGAGCGAAGAAGATGTGAAACGGAATGCCGAAACGTACGTGCAACAGTTTTCCAAAGTGCTGGACATGGGGAAGGTCAAGCTCCACTACAACAGCCAGTGGCTGGCGCCGCTGACCTTTGCCCAAGTCATTGAACTGGCCGCCAAGATTACCGTGGCGCGGATGCTGGAACGGGAAGATTTCGCCAAACGGATGCAGCAGCAGGTGCCCATCAGCGTGCACGAGTTTTTTTACCCCTTGATGCAAGGGTACGATTCGGTGGCGCTGCAAGCCGACGTCGAGCTGGGGGGAACCGACCAGAAATTCAATTTGTTGATGGGCCGCATGTTGCAGCGGGAGTACGGTCAGGAACCGCAAGTGGCGCTGACGATGCCGCTCATCGAAGGGCTGGACGGCGTTCATAAGATGAGCAAAAGTCTCGGCAATTACATCGGCGTCGACGAGCCGCCCGGCGAGATGTACGGCAAAGCCATGTCGATCCCCGACGAGTTGATGGCCAAATATTTTGAGTTGGTCACCGATTTGCCGGCGGACGAATTGGCCCGTCTGAAAGCCGACTTGGCGGAGGGCCGCCTGCATCCGCGGGACGCCAAAATGCGCTTGGCCTACACAATCGTCCGCATGTACCACGGCGAGGCGGCGGCCGACGAAGCGCAGCGGCGGTTTGTCACGGTGTTTCAACAGGGCGGGCTGCCGGAAGACATTCCGGTAGTGGAACTTTCCCCTGACTTGGCGGCAGACGGTCGGGTTTGGATCGTCCAGCTGCTGACGGCCTTGCGCCTCGTGCCGTCCAACAGTGAAGCGCGGCGGATGATTCAGCAGGGCGGCGTGCGCATCGACGGCGAAAAAGTGGAAGGGATCGACGCCCGCGTTCCCTTGCGGGACGGCATGATCGTGCAAGTCGGCAAGCGGCAATTCGCCCGCGTGCAATGGACGGCAAAGAATAATTGAAGGAAGGGCAAAAAATGAGGCTGCATCGGCAGGTTGTCTGCCGCAATGCAGCCTTTTCCTTTCTGGCCTTTCTTTTTTATGTCATTATGTCGGTTTTCGGTAGAATATGTTGGACAAGGCTCATCCTTCCCGCGTGAACTGTTGGGCCAAGTGGAAGATGCGGTTGAGCCGGGCGACGGCTTCTTCCGCTTCCCGGAAAAGCCGCTGGATCAATTCTTTGGCGGTGGGAACGTCTTCCACCAGCGCCACCGACTGGCCGCACGACCAGACGCCGCCGTCCACATCGCCGTCGAAATAGACTGCTTGGCTTCGCTGGCCGGTGATGTATGGCAGCAGCTCTTCCAGTCCCTTTCCTTCTTTCTCCAGTTCCATGACCTGGCGCGCCACGGCGTTGAGGGCGACCCGGGAAGGCGACTTGATGGTTTTTTGAATGATGGCCGTCTGGGTTTCGTCGGCGTTGATCATCCACTGCTTGACGTTGTCGTGGACGATGGATTCGCGCACCGCCATAAAACGGGTGCCCATGACGACGCCTTCGGCGCCCAGGGCGAGGGCGGCGGCGATGCCCGCGCCGGTGGCGAAACCTCCGCCGGCCAGCACCGGAATGTTCACCGCCCGGACCGTGCGGGGGATGAGCACGACGGCTCCGACGTCTTCCATACCGGGATGGCCGCCGGTTTCAAAACCGACGACGGTCACCGCGTCGACGCCGACCCGTTCCGCCGTTTTGGCGTATTTGACGCCCGGCACTTTATGGATGACGATACAACCGCCGTCTTTCAACGGTTTCATGATCGGTTCCGGGCTGCGGCCGCTCGTCTCGACGATGCGCACCCCTTCTTCCAGCAACACTTCGATGTAGGCGTCGTTGGGAATGGGCCGGGCGCTGGGGAAAAGGCTGAGGTTGACGGCAAAGGGCTTTTTCGTCAACGATTTGACCCGGCGGATTTCCCGCCGCAAGTTTTCCGGTTCCCCTTGGGTAACCGACGTGATGGTCCCCAAGCCGCCGGCTTCCGACACGGCGGCGGCCAGTTCCGCCCGCCCCACCTGGAACATGCCGCCGAGCATGAGCGGATATTCGATTCCCACCAGCTCCGTAAAGCGGGTTTTGATCATGTTGTCACGTCCTTTGTCGGAAAGGTGCTTTCCCTAAACTTTTCAATGGATTTAGATTCATTATCCGGGGAACGTTTTGAAAAATCAATCCATCAATTCATAAATCTTATCAATGATGCCATTTTGCAAAACGAATTACGACGAACGCGAGCAATTCAACGATTATAAACGTCAAATAAAAAATAATAAAAACATCATACGAAATCTTAATAATTATGATATAATACAAAACAAATATTGAAAACGCATTCATACGATCCGTTCGCTTGACATATATTCATTGCACAACCATTTCAAATGGATCGTTCGATTGTCAATGTGTGAATGATTGTTCAATCACTCTTGGAACAAGGGAGGTGTTGCGGGTGGTAGAAAAAGTGTGGCACCGGTTTTGGCCGAAGGGCGCGCCTAAGACGTTTGCTTACCCGGAAGTGCCGGTCGGCGCCATTCTTCGGGGCAGCGCCCGGCGGTTCGCCGACCAGGCGGCTTTGGTGTACAACGGCCGCTCTTGGACGTACCGGGACGTGTATGTCCAGGCGCTCCGTGTTGCCAATGCGTTACGGGAGCGGGGTATTGGCAAGGGGGACGTGGTGGCCGTGCACATGATGAACAATCCCCAATACGCCTTCGTCTATTACGGCATTTTGCTCTCCGGCGCCACGTTTACGCCGGTCAATCCCCTGTTGCCGCCGGCCGATTTGGCGTATCAGTTGAACGACTGCGGTGCGAAGGTCGTCGTCACCCACGAGTTGGTGGCCAAGGCGATCCGGGCGGTCCAGAATGATACCCCGGTGCAGTGGGTGTTGCTGACCGGCGAGTCGGAAGCCATGCGCGACGAACCGGTGGATACGGCCGCCTACGGCGAGGGGTGGGACAGTTTGCTGGCCGTGTTGTGCCAAGCGCCGGCCAACGAGGTGGACGTGGCCATCGACCCGCGGCGGGATTTGGCCCATTTGGCGTATACCGGCGGTACGACCGGCCGTTCCAAAGGGGTCATGCTCACCCATTATCATGTCGTGGTGAACACGATTCAATTTGCCTGTTGGGGAACGGCCAGCCGGCCGGCAAGCGACGGCCGTGGGCTTTGGCTGGAGACCCCCGACCCGTCGTTGGTGGGCGAAGGGGCCGAGTACAGCATCCCCGTCGGTACCGATGTGATGATCAACATCACCCCATGGTTCCATGCCATGGGGACCGTCGGCTACTTGAACCGGCCGTTTTTGGCCGGAACCATGCTCATCCTTCACCCGCGGTTTGATCCGGACCACTATTTGGCCGACGCCGAAAAGTACCGGGTGAACACCATCGGCGGGGCGCCGCCGGTGTTTGTGGCGTTGCTGCGGCATCCCGATTTTGCTAAACGGGATTTGAGCTCCGTCCGTTCCATCATCTCCGGCGCGGCGCCGTTGCCGCAGGAACTGATCCATTTGTTGCAACAACGGTTCCCCGAGGCCACCATTGTAGAGGCCTACGGCATGACGGAAGTGACCATGGGCGCCACGTCCAATCCGAGCGGGCGCAGCGCCGTGCGGAAGGTGGGCAGCGTCGGCATTCCCGTCTTCGACACCGAGGTGAAAGTCGCGCCGCTGGAAGGCGGGGAAGAGCCGCTGCCGCCGGGAGAAGTGGGAGAAATTTGCATCCGCGGGCCGCAAGTGATGCTCGGCTATTACAACCAGCCGGAAGAGACGGCCCATGTGTTGAAGGACGGCTGGATGCACACCGGCGACGTCGGGTACATGGACGAGGACGGATACGTCTACATCGTCGACCGGAAGAAAGACATGCTCATTTACAAAGGCTACAACGTCTATCCGCGGGAGCTGGAAGAAATTTTGTTCCGCCATCCGGCGGTGGCCAACGCGGCGGTCATCGGCAAACCCGATCCCGAAGCGGGGGAAATCCCGAAGGCATATGTCGTGTTGAAAGCGGGGCAGACGGCGACGGAAGAAGAATTGATGCAATTTGTCAACGGGCAGGTGGCGCCGTACAAAAAGTTGCGGGAAGTGACCTTTGTCGACGAGATTCCCGTCAGCGCCGCGGGGAAAGTGCTCAAGCGGCTCTTGCGGGAACGGGAGAAGAAGCAAAGCGGTGCGTGAGGGAAGGATAACCGCAAACTTGGTCCGAACAGAGAGGAGAAACCGCATGGACATCATGAACACGCCGGAACACGAAATTTTTCGCCAATCGTTGCGCAAATATTTGCAAAAAGAACTTGTTCCCCATTTTCCCCAATGGTATAAAGAGCGGCAAATCCCGCGGGACGTGTGGCGGTCTTTCGGACGCCAAGGCTACCTTTGCCCTTGGCTGCCCCCCGAGTACGGCGGCAGCGGACTCGGCTTCGATTACTCGGTGATCGTAATGGAAGAGCTGTCCCGGGCCGATTTGGACATCCCGTTCGTCTTGCACTCCGACGTGGTGGTGCCGTATTTGTACGATTATGGCAACGAGGAACAGCGGAAGCGGTGGCTGCCGGGCTGTGCGGCGGGGGAAATTTTGACGGCCATCGCCATGACCGAGCCGGGAACGGGGTCGGACTTGGCGGCGGTGGAGACGACGGCGGTGCCTGACGGCGATCATTACGTGATCAACGGGACAAAAGTGTTTATCACCAACGGTTGGGACTGCGACTTGGTCATTGTCGTCGCCAAGACCGGAAGCCGGGAAAAGCCGCACCACAACATCAGCCTTTTGGTCGTCGAAGACGGCACGCCCGGGTTCATCAAGGCGAAAAAGCTGGAAAAAATGGGGCGGCATACGGAAGGGACGGCGGAGCTCGTCTTTGCGGATTGCCGCGTGCCCAAGGAGAATTTGCTGGGCGAAGAAGGCAAAGGGTTTTATTATTTGATGAAAAAGTTGCAACAAGAACGGCTCGTGGCGGCCATCGGATCGCTCTGCGCCGCCGAGAAGATGTTCGCCGAAGGGCTGGAATACGCGAAAACGCGGCATGCCTTCGGACAGCCTGTCGGAAAATTTCAGTACAACAGTTTCAAACTGGCGGAGATGGCCACTGAAATCGAAATCGCCCGCACCTTTGTCGAGCGGCTCATCGCCGAGCACATGGCCGGCAAAGATCTGGTGACGAAAGTGTCCATGGCCAAGTGGTGGATTTCGGAAATGGCCAACCGGGTGGCGGCCAACGTTTTGCAGTTGCACGGCGGATACGGCTATATGGAGGAATACCCCATTTGCCGCCATTACCAAAACGTGCGGGTAGATACCATTTTTGCCGGAACGAACGAAATCATGAAACAAATCATCGCCAAGCAGCTGGGGCTTTAAGCCGACTTTTCACGGATACTTTTCCGTGTTATGATGGTGGAAACGAACAATCGATACGTCCAGCACAGCTTGTGTCCAGCGGCTCGACGACGGCCGCGGAGCCACAAGCGTGAACCGGGATGACGAAATGCGGCCTTGGAATTCCCTGGGAGGAAGCCCGGGCGCCATGCGCCATATTTCGCATGCCGGTTTTTGTTTTTGATTAGGATATTTATTGCATGAGGTGAAACTGATGAGCAATTGGCAAGGTGCGTTGTCAGGCATTCGCGTCGTCGATTTGTCCCGGGTGCTGGCGGGCCCGTTTTGCACGATGATTTTAGGCGATTTGGGCGCCGATGTCATCAAAGTGGAAGCGCCGGGCAGCGGCGACGAGACCCGGGGCTGGGGCCCCCCGTATGTCGGCGGGGAGAGCGCCTATTATTTGACCGCCAACCGGAACAAGAAGGCCATCACACTGAACTTGAAGCATCCCGCAGGGAAAGACATTTTTCTCCGCTTGGTGAAAGAGGCCGACGTGCTGGTGGAAAATTTCAAGGTCGGCACGTTGCCCAAGATGGGACTGGCGCCGGAACAATTGTTGGAACACAATCCCCGGCTCGTCATCGCGGAAATTACCGGCTTCGGCCAAACCGGGCCGCTGCGCCATCTGCCGGGCTACGATTACATCGTCCAGGCGCTGGGCGGACTGATGAGCATTACCGGCAGTGAAGAAAGCGGGCCGATGAAAGTCGGCGTCGCCATTGTCGACGTGTTGACCGGGCTGTTTACGGCCATCGGCATTTTGGCGGCGTTGCAGGAGCGGGAACGTTCCGGTAAAGGGCAAGTGGTGGACGTGGCGCTGCTGGACGTCAGCGTGGCGGCCCTTATCAACGTGGCCAGCAATTATCTGGTGTCGGGCCAATTGCCCCGGCTGCTCGGCAACGCCCACCCGAACATCGTTCCTTACCAGACTTTCGATGCCCAAGACCAGCCCATGGTGGTGGCCGTGGGCAACGACCGGCAATTCGCCAGCTTCGCGCAAGTGATCGGCCGGCCGGAACTGGCGGAAGACGAACGGTTCGCCACCAATCCGGCGCGACTTAAGCACCGGGACGAATTGGTCGCCATCATCCAGGAAGCGTTAAAAATGCGGCCGGCCCACGACTGGATGGAACGGTTGCAGGCGGTGGGCGTGCCGTGCGCGCCGATTCAGACGCTGGATCAAGTGTTTTCCCATCCGCAAGTGCTGGCCCGCGGCATGGTGGTGGAAATGGAGCATCCGACGGCGGAGCGGGTGCGGCTGGTGGGCAGCCCCTTGCACCTTTCCCGGACGCCGGTGACGTATCGCAGCCATCCCCCGCTGGCGGGAGAACATACGGAAGCCGTGTTGAAGGAGCTGGGGTATACGGCGGAAGAGGTGGTGCGGTTGCGGGACGAAGGCGTCATCTAGGGATCGCCTGTCGGCGCAATTTTAACGGATGCCAATGCCGGCCTTACGGGCCGGTTTTTTTGCTTACGGGCGGAGATAAGACGAGCCGGAAGTTTCAAGTTATGCAGCCGGCAACGGTAAACGTCTGCGGACAGCGCTCCCGGGGAGCGTATCGGCAGGCGTTTTTGTTACAATGGGGCTAAAACAAGCGATGGGGGTGCGGCATGACTGTCGACATCGCGGCGCGCATCGCCCGGGAAATGGGCGTCGGTGAGCATCAAGTCGAGCGGACGATCCGGCTCTTGGACGAAGGGAACACGATTCCGTTCATCGCCCGCTACCGCAAGGAAATGACCGGGGGGCTGAACGAAGAGCAAATCCGCCGGGTCCAGGAACGTTGCGGGCAGCTGCGGAATTTGCAGGAACGGCGGGACGAGATCACCCGCCGCATCGAAGAACTCGGGAAAATGACGCCGGAGTTGGCAAAGGCCATTCAGGCGGCGGAGACGTTGGCCGAACTGGAGGATTTGTACCGTCCGTTCCGCCCGAAACGCAAGACCCGGGCTTCCGTGGCCCGGGAAAAAGGGCTGGCGCCGCTGGCCGAGTGGCTGTTGCGTGACGGAACCGGCGATGTGCTGGACATGGCGTCTTCATACGTTTCCGCGGAGAAACAGGTGGCTACGCCGGAAGAGGCGCTGCAGGGGGCGCTGGACATCGTGGCGGAAACCGTCGCCGACGACGCCGCGATCCGCCGCTGGCTGCGGGAGTGGATGCACCAGCGCGGCGTGTTGGTGAGCCGGGCGCAAGACCCGGAGAGGGAGTCGGTGTACGAGGCGTACTACGATTACCGGGAAGAGGTGCGCAAAATTCCGCCCCACCGCATCTTGGCCGTCAACCGGGGCGAACGCGAAGGGGCGCTGAAAGTGGATATCGAAGTGCCCGACGACGATTTGTGGCCCCGTCTGGAAAAATTGGCCCTGTCCCGGCACGCCTCGCCCCGGATTTCCGCAGAAGTCCGCCGGTTGCTTATCGCCGCCGTCCGCGATGCCTACCGGCGGCTCATGGCGCCGGCCGTGGAGCGGGAAATCCGCAACCAGTTGACGGAAAAAGCGGAGGAGCAGGCCATCCGCATTTTCGCCGAAAACGTGCGGCAGCTGTTGTTGCAGCCGCCGGTGCGGGGAAAAGTGGTGTTGGGGG